>SXGS01428444.1_pt1 | contig 11699 bp, 9 predicted proteins | sample 3174681 | NCBI WGS metagenome assembly SXGS01 (sample SAMN11356861, study PRJNA531348) | freshwater metagenome | isolation source: freshwater sample F1-80 | place: China: Fuxian Lake, Yuxi | collected 2017-12-25 | reverse complement strand
CTCGGCAGCTGCGCGGGAGCTGTAGTGGATTTCGATCTGGATATGAACGAGGTTTTGATCATAGGTCCGGAGCGTGTGCTCCAGACCACCCCGGGCGTCTACTTCGGCGAAGCCCCCCGCGCAGCGGCTTCGTTCAATCCTGAAAACGGGAGCATCCTTTCTGTGGCTCGCGCTTTTAATACTGGAATGTTCTGCGTCCGCAGCAGTACATCCATTGGATCCATTGTCCACCAATGAGCTGGCAGCGGCGGTGCGCATCGTTCTCAACGAAGGTAAAGTCGCCACCAATGCCTACTTTCCCATCGTCGCCCTCCACGAACCCCGCAAGGAACAAGTTCTAGCCTGGCGACCCGGCACCCAATTGACAAGGGAGGCCTCCATCGTGGCATATGATCTCCAACGCCACAGGACGTACGAAGGCATCGTCGATCTGCTCGCAAACAAAACGCGATCCTGGAAACTCGTGCCTGGTGCCGAACCCCTGCAAACCGGGGCGGAATTCGGCGAGAGCGGAAAGATCCTCAAGACGAACACGCTTTGGATTGAGGCGTTGACTCGCCGGGGAATCACCGACCTGGCCAGCGTCGAAACCGGCGCTATTCCTATAGGCCCGGTTCCATTGCTGAAGGGTCATTCCAACACGCGGACCCTGGTTACCGTTCCGTTTCTTCGCACCACCAATCGCACCACCTGGGAACCCATCGAAGGTCTCACGGCGTTCGTCGATATGTCGCATCGTCAAGTGCTCAAGGTCATCGATCGAGGGGTCTATCCCATCTCACACGGCAAAATGGACTTTTTTGATCCAGCAATTCGCGGCCCGCAAGATCCTCCTCAGAAACCCCTGCAGGTTTCGTTACCACAAGGTCCCACGTTCCGAATCGACGATCACGCCATCACTTGGAATCGATGGCGTTTCCGATACGCATTGCATCCTCGCGATGGACTGATCCTCTATCAGATCGGTTGGGAGGATGCTCCGGGAAAGGTGCGCCCCATTCTTTACCGCGCCTCCATTTCTGACCTGCTGGTTCCCTACGCCGATACGGATGAGGCGTGGTCTTGGCGCGCCTACTTCGACGAAGCCGATTTCGGTCTGGGGTATTTCACCACCCCGCTCAAACCGGGATTCACGACGGTCTCCTATGCAACGTTGATCAGTGAACCACTCACAGACGGTGTCGGGGGAACGCGGATCCTGACGAACGCTGTGGATGTCTATGAACGGGACGCAGGCATACTGTGGTCACACACGGAAGGCGATTCCGGAACCGTGGGACCGCGCGCTCGAGAACTCGTCATTGGTCACCTCACGACCATCGGCAATTATGATTACCGGTTTCAATGGAGTTTTCGCCAGGACGGCTCGATCGAACTCCATATTTATCTCACCGGCATCATGCAACTGAAAGGGACTCATGCGACGCATTGCGCCGCCTGCCAACTTCTTCGAGAGAGATCCGGCACCGCGACACCTCAAGGCGAACAGGCGCACGGAGTTCTGGTGGCTGAAAACCTCCTGGCGCCCCATCACCAGCACTTTCTTAATGTGCGGCTCGACTTCGATATCGACGGCACTTCGAACAGCGTAAAGGAGTACAACTTGACCACCGATCGACTCGGTCGCTCCAACCCGCATGGCAATGGGTTCTCTCTGGCACAGACCGTTTTCTCCACCGAACGACAGGCCGTCCGAGATATGAACCCGGCAACCCACCGCATGTGGACCATTTTCAATCCCGACACCCTATCGGCCCTCGGCCATCCTTCCGGTTACCAAATCGATCCCGGTATGATCGTGGTTCCATTCCTTGCCAAAGACTCGCCCGTCCGGCGTCGTGCTGGATACATTGATCACCAGTTCGTCGTCACGCGATACAACCCAACCGAGTTGTACGCCGCAGGCAACTATCCAGGAGGACACAACCCGCTCCAAAACCTGACCACCTATGCTCGAAATAACGAGTCTATCCAAAGGCAAGACCTCGTCACGTGGGTGACTCTCGGAGTCACTCATGTCGCTCGACCTGAGGATTTCCCCGTCATGCCCTCGGCACACGTCAGCATGCGCCTCACACCCAAAGCATTCTTCAACCGCAATCCAGCCTTGGCAGTACCCGACAGCCCCGTGTCAGCAGCACCCCAACCTTGAGGAGCGATGTAGACCCCCCAGATAGCCGCCAAAGTGAAGAAGCGGCCCCTTTGGAGTGCGTGCAGTCCTCTGCCGCTTTCTCCATCCGTCCCAGCTCACCCAGCAATTCCCCAAAAGCGGTGGAGGGCCACCGCGCTCCAGAAGCACCGTCATTCGAGTCATACGACGACACTCTTTGGAGTACGCGCAGTCCTCTGCCGCTTTTGGCCCCGAAGGCGTCGCCACCGAGTAGACACTTGGTATGCACTGGAACTAGCCGCGCCAAACTCCTGCTAATCCCCTCCGCCGCCCCCACCATCACACCCCCCGCCACTTCCCCCGTCCGATCCACTATCACATCCGCTAGAACTATCGCTTCCACCTGAAATCCCCCCAGATTCAAACAAACCCCAACCGCCGCCATCCGAACTCAATCCGGAACTGGAACCACCCCGGGCCCCACTTCCTCGCCTGGATGCCGATCGGATCAAAAGCCATATCAACAATACGGCTCCAGCCCCACCCCCCAATATCATCCAAAAAATCCAGTTCATAGGTTTGGTTCGTCTTGAACCTTGAAGCGGCCATTCAAGAGCATCCTCAAGAGACCGAGTCACTGAGATTCAGGACTCATCGTTGCCCCATAATGGCGTTTCAAAGTAATTTGCTGACACCATAAAAAACTGAATCCCGCACCAAAGGTAACAAACGGAACTCTACCCAACAATCTTCCCGATCACATTGCCTGCCACATCGGTCAGGCGAAAATCCCTTCCAGCATAGCGATACGTGAGCCGTTCATGGTCCAACCCCAACAAATGTAACATGGTCGCGTGCAGATCGTGGACATGGACTGGGTTTTCTACCGCACGGAATCCAAACTCATCGGTGGCGCCGTATGTCGTCCCGCCCCTCACACCGCCGCCAGCAAGCCAGACGCTGAATCCATAATGATTGTGATCGCGACCACTCAAGCCAGGTAATTCCGCGACCGGCGTTCTACCAAACTCACCGCCCCACAGAACCAACGTGTCCTCAAACAACCCGCGTTGTTTTAGGTCCGCAAGAAACGCCGCAATCGGTTGATCCCAATCCCCCGCGAGTTGACGATGTGTCTTCTCCAGGTTGTCGTGATTATCCCAAGGTTGACCGTCGCCCGACCATAGCTGAATAAAGCGCACACCACGCTCCAAAAGCCGGCGAGTGATCAGCAGTTGGCGTCCGTGCGTACCACTTCCATAACCTTGCCGAATGGATTCCGGTTCACCGCGGATATCAAACGCGTCGGTTGCCTCCGCCTGCATCCGATAAGCGAGTTCAAAGGACGCAATTCGCGATTCCAATGCCGGATCGTGTTCGCGGAGCGCAGCGTGTTCCACATTCAGTTCACGCACTAGATCCAACTGACGACGCTGTTCAGCGGTACTCAGCCTGGGGTTTCGGATGTTGGCGATGAGTTTGTCGACGTCGGTATGCTGGGTATTGATATAGGTGCCTTGAAACGATCCCGGCAGAAAGGCCGAACGCCAGTTCTGCGTCGCAACAATCGGGAAGCCACCTGGACACAGCACAATAAATCCCGGGAGATTCTGATTCAGGGTACCCAGTCCATAGGTAACCCACGAACCCATGCTCGGACGCGGCAACCGAGAATCGCCACAGTTCATAAGCATTAGCGACGGCTCATGATTTGGCACCTCGGCCTGCATCGAACGAATGACCACCATATCATCGATATGCTGGCTCGCGGTCTTGGAAAACAAGTCGCTTACCTCAATGCCCGATTGGCCGTATTTCCGAAATGCAAAGGGCGATCGCATCGCCGCACCCGTCTTTCGTTCGGTTCGAAGATTGTTCAAGGGAAGTGGCTTCCCATGGAACCGGTCCAGCGCGGGTTTCGGATCGAACGTATCAACCTGCGACGGACCCCCATTCATGAACAGATGTACCACTCGCCGAGCCTTGGGGGCAAAATGAGGAGCCCGAACGGCCAAGGGAAGACCCACTCCTGCTGACAAACCCTCGTCGGCAAGCAACGCCCCAAGTCCCATCAGCCCAAACCCGGTCCCGCAACGCGCCAGCAACTGTCGTCGAGACATCGATTGATTACAGGGGTGTTGGGATTCCAGTGGGTTCATGTCACAAGGGATTCAGTCCACAAACACAAATTCATTCGCCAGCAAGAGGGCTTGAGCCAACTGCTGCCAAACCTTCTCTTCCGGCTCGCTTCCCAAAAAAGTTCGACCCCGTTCCAAATCCCGTTCCGATGGCGGCCGACTGTATATCAGACGATAAAGTCGCGTCACTTTCTCCGAGACAGATCGGCATTGCGTCACCTCGGGCCGCCGCACCACTGCAGCTGCGCAATCGGCGACGAAATCGTTGTTCATCCAATACAAGGCCTGTGACGGCACCGTCGTGGCAGTTCGTTGAGGGCAACTCGCCGAAGGGCTGGGAAAATCAAATGTGGTCATCACCGGCGGCACATCCAAGCGGTTCACGAAGGAATAAAGGGTGCGACGCTGGGACGCAGCGCTGATCGCCGGACCGCCCAACTGCAGATCCAACCTGCCGGAAACCGCCAGCAGGGCGTCCCGTTGCACTTCGAAATCATGCCGACGCCGATTCATCCGCCACAGCAGACGGTTCTCGGGATCCGGTCGCACTGCACTTGCCGCTGCTGTTGACGCCGAGGTCATTTCGATTCCACGTGAGGACTGCTGATACACCGCACTCAGCAAAATCTGACGATGCAACCGTTTGATCTGCCAGCCGTGCCTCATGAAATCCCAGGCCAACCAGTCCAGCAGCTCCGGATGCGACGGCGGTTCACTGCGTGTCCCAAAATCGCTGGGAGTACTGACCAAACCCGAACCGAAATGATGCATCCAAACCCGGTTTACTAACACTCGAGCCGTCAGAGGATTTTCCGGATCAACCAGTGCCTGTGCCAGTTCGAGTCGACCACTGCCTTTTTGGAACGGCCGGCCGTTGAGCACATTCAAAAACCGCCGTGGCACCCAAGCACCTAGCCGAGCCGGATTGCCGCGTTCAAAAATGCGCGGCTCATAAGCCACCGGCAGATCCGTCAACGCCATCACGCGTGGAGGCGCATGGGGCCCATTCATCAGCCATTGTTCCAAGTCTTTTAACAGCACCTGAAATTCCCCCTGACTCGCTCGATCTGGAAGCAAGGACAGGAAGCCCCAATCCAATTGAAGTGGAATATCGGCGGGAGCATCCGGTCCATACAACACGCGTCTCAAAGCCTCATCGTCCAGGTTCGGCAGCCGCTCCGGGCGCGACTGCCCGGCAACCACCGAATTGGCAACCAGGGTCTTCCATTCGGCATCCACCCGCCGCAACACCGTCGCATAGCGCTCCGCCACCGAGGTCATCGACGCCGGTGGTTCCCCTGCGAATGCCGTGTCAATTCCTGGATGACTACCCCGCCCCGCAACGGTCGAGTTGCCGCCAATCGGGGTCGCAACCGTCTCTCGAAGAATTACCGTTGCCGATTCGGCGAAGTTCGTCGCGCTCAGTTCAGAGAATCGATGCCAGAGCCGCCACACGCCGTTGGTGTCGTTATCTCGTTCAACAAAGCGCCGCCATCGCGTGATCACCGTGGGGTTGAGATCGCCCGGGTCAGCCAGCAACATGAAGCTCTCCGTCGTCGGCTGACCGCGTTGGGCATGCACCGCCATCAGGTATTCTGCAATTCGAGCTCGGGCATCATTCACTATCGAGCGATGTTTCGACTCAACGAATTCCCGCAATCGCCGCTCGCGTTCGCTCAGCTCCCAGAGGAAACACTCGTACGGGTTGCCGACAGGGGGAGCCTCCAACAACGGAGGCACCATCGGTTCCGAGGAACTCCGAAACACACCGTACAACGCGTAATAATCCGCCTGCAACACCGGATCGTACTTGTGGTCGTGACACCGGGCACAACCCACCGTCAGCCCGAGCAACCCTCGAGTCACCACATCAATTCGGTCGTCGAGGATGTCGTGAGTGTTGTTCGAAAAATGATCGCCAACCGTGAGAAACCCAAGCGCCGCCAACGATCGAGCTTCCGGCGGCGGTGTGATCTGATCGGCGGCAATCTGTTCTAAGAGAAAACGATCGTAGGGTTTGTCCTCGTTGAATGCGCTCACCACATAATCCCGGTAGGTCCAGGCCCACGGATAAGTTTTCTCTTCAAAAAAAAACGTAACCCTTGTTGTCGGCGTACCGGGCGATGTCCAACCAATGGCGAGCCCAGCGTTCACCGTACTCTGGCTGTCGGAGCAACCGATTCACGACACGTTCAAAAGCAGCCGGAGAATCGTCCGCCAGAAATTCTTCAACCACTTCTGGTGTTGGAGGCAGCCCAGTCAGATCGAACGTCGCGCGCCGGATCAATGTGCGCTTATCGGCAGCCGCCGAGGGTTCGCGCCCCGTCGCCTCCAAACGCGCCAACACAAAACGGTCTATCGGAGTCTTCACCCATCCAATGCTTTTCACCCGGGGCTGTGGCGGATTGCCAACCGGCTGGAAAGCCCAACTCGTGTTCGTGCCCCCGTGCGTCGAGCAGTCCAAAAAAGCCACCACCATCCATACCATCACAGCCCAAGCCCCGGCCGACGCCAGACGTCGGCAGTTCCCAGCCAGAATTTGCACCACACAGGATGTCATGGATTCAACAACCGAACCGTAGGCTAGAAGGATTCCTTTGGAAAGAACCGGATTGTCCTGTTCAACGCCCTGCTGCCGTTCGGCATCGCTCGTCCTACCCCACCAACCTCGCCAGCAACCCAGAATACCGCTTTTGGGTCTCACAGTTCCGAACCGCACTCCCTAACGCCTTCTTTTGTCCGATCAACATCACCAAGCGTTTGCCGCGGGTCACACCGGTGTACACCAAGTTCCGCTGCAATAACATGTACTGCTGCATCGCCAAGGGGATCACCACCACCGGGAACTCCGAACCCTGAGACTTGTGGATCGTGATCGCATACGCGAGCGCCAGTTCATCCAATTCCCCAAACTCATACACCACCTCGCGGGACTCAAACCGGACCGTCAATTCTTGCTCTACCAAGTCCATCGCTATCACCTGGCCGATGTCCCCGTTGAACACATCCTTATCGTAGTCGTTTTCGGTCTGGATCACCTTGTCCCGCACGCGGAACTGCCAGCCAAATTTCTCCACATAAGGTTCATCCTCACGGACAGGATTCAGCCGGTCCTGCAAACGGACATTCAGCTCACGCACCCCCAATGACCCGCGATTCATCGGGCACAGCACCTGAATGTCCCGGATTGTATCCACACCAAACTTCGCCGGGATTCGCTCCCGAACCAGTTCCAACAAGGTCTCCGCAATCCGCTCCGGATCCTCACGTTCGAGAAAATAGAAGTCCGATGGCTCATCTTTCGTCGGTGATTCCGGCATTTGCCCTGCATTGATCCGATGGGAGTTCGTAATGATCCGGCTCCGTGCCGCCTGGCGAAAAACTTCGGTCAATCGCACCACCGGAATCCGACGGCTCTCTATCAAACTCATGAGAACCGTTCCCGGACCCACCGACGGCAGTTGATCGACATCGCCGACGAACACCACATGTGCCCCGGATGGAACGGCGCGCAACAGATGATTCATCAAGGGCACATCGACCATTGAGCATTCGTCCACGACCAATAGGTCGCACTCCAACGGATGGGATTCATTTCGTTGAAACGAATTGGACCCAGCCTTGACTTCCAACAGTCGGTGAATGGTCTTGGCTTCAAGCCCGGTCGTTTCACTCAACCGCTTGGCAGCGCGACCCGTGGGAGCGCACAAGAGGCAACGCACCTTCTTGGCGATCACAATCCGCAGGATGGAATTCACCAGCGTCGTCTTCCCCACGCCCGGCCCTCCCGTGATGACCAATACCCGTTGCGTCAACGCCTGACGCAGGGCCTCGCGCTGGCTTGGTGCCAGTTCCTTGCCGGTCTTTTCCTGACACCACGCCACCGCCCGATCCACATCCATGGACGGCAATGTCGAAGCTCCGGCTGCCATCTCCTGGACACGTCGAGCAATGCCGATCTCGGCATTGCGCAACCAGGGAAGAAAGGCCCAATCGTCGCCGGTCACACGATCCAACGCCAAGTCCCCCTGATCGAAAGCCTTGGCCAACGCGTCATCGACGACACGCGGTTCCACGTTCAGCAACATCACGGCCGTCTTCCTCAATAACTCCAATGGCAAGGCGCAATGTCCCTCCGACGTCGCCTCTAAAAGCGTGTGATTCAACCCGGCCGTCGCTCGCATCACCGAATCATGCGGGATGCCGATGTTCTGGGCGATCTGATCCGCCGTCTTGAATCCGATGCCATTGATATCCTTGGCCAATGAATAGGGATTTGCGCGAACCCGCTCGACGGCATCCACGCCGTACGTTTTGTAGATGCGAACCGCGCGGCTCGTGCTGACCCCTTGGGAATGCAGGAACAGCATGATATCCCGGATCACCTTCTGCTCTCCCCACGCGGCTTTGATTTGAAGCCGGCGTTTGGGGCCGATCCCATCGACCTCTTCCAGCGCCGCTGAGCGAGTTTCGATGACGTCGAAGATCTTCTCACCGAACTTGGCCACCAATTTCTTGGCATAAACAGGGCCAATGCCTTTGACCATGCCACTGCCAAGGTATTTCTCGATACCCTCCGACGTGGTCGGTGCGCTCGCTTTGAGCATGACCGCCTTGAACTGACGACCGAACTCCTTGTCCTGGATCCAATTTCCTTCGGCGGTTAACCATTCACCTGGAGTCACTGAAGGGAGCGCTCCCACGACGGTGACTAGTTCCTTGTGTCCCTTGGCCTTGACCTTGATGACCGCAAACCCGGTCTCCTCATTAAAGAACGTGACGCGTTCGACGAGGCCTGACAGGTTATCGGTGTGAGTTTTCGATTGGAGATCCAACGCTCAGAAGCCTCCAAAAGCGTTCGGCTGCAATCAAGCCCCCGCTTTTTGTCGGCGTGCGGTCGCCATCTGCTGCCAGTTTGAAGAGAGCGTGCAGTCCGCTGCCGCTTATGGAGTGCCTACAGCCCTCTGCCGCTTTTCTTTCCCGCTGTGATTCCCGCCAATAGCCGAGGTTTTTCGCTCAAATCGGTCATCAAACCCAAATCCGACCAAATTCCGGTTGACGGGGTTGAAATCCGATCGCTACTTTGCGCGCCCGCTACGTTCCAGAGTAGCTCAATGGTAGAGCACGCGGCTGTTAACCGTGTGGTTGTAGGTTCAAGTCCTACCTCTGGAGCCAATTTTCCTAAGGAAAACGAGAATTCTCAGTCTTCTGACACAGTTCTGACACAAGAAACGCCCGAAATTGCATCTCGGGACATGAAATGGCCTCAAACGGTCCGCGCTCGGAAGAATGGGCCGGTCCTCGCCAAAATCTACCAGCCTTGCGAGGGCCGAAACTCCTTTCGAGTCGCTTGGCGTGCGTCCGGACGGCGCATGATGCGCAGTTTTGCCAAATTCTCCGGTCGAGGGGGTGCGAAAGAGTTCGCGGAGGGTCTGGTTAAGGAACTAGCCCAGGATAGTCAAGTGGCCTCCCTGACTGCTGCCGAAGCTCGATCTGCGCTGGCGCTTCGTGACGCGCTCGAGGGATTTCGCCGGGAAACCGGGCGCTCGATCTCTGCGGTTCAAGCAGTTACCGAATACCTTGCCGCTGTGCGCAAACTGGGTGACCGGCCTTTGTCCGAAGCGGTGGCCGGCTATTTGGGCACTGTCGCAACCGTTCAGACGACAAGTTTAAGCGTGGCGGTAGACCAGTTCCTTGGCATGCGTGCACCGAAAGCCCAAGCGACTGGAGGGAAGAGGCCTCAGCTTTCACCGTTATACGCACTCCACATCGAACGTTGGCTCAGGGAGTTTGCTACCGCCTTTCCAGGTCATCAACTCACCGACATTGCCCCACAAATGCTCGGACTGTACCTCAATGCGTATTCGCAACTTTCACCCAAGTCGCGCAATGACCGCAGGGCAGCTTTGGCGATGTTCTTCAGATGGTGTGTCCGCCAGAACTACCTGCCGCCGACACAGCGCTTGATCGAAGCGGATGCCATGCAGAAGGAGCCTCTCGACACGGCTCCACCAGATTTCTACCGGCCCAACGAATTGCGACACCTCCTAGACACTGCTGAAGGCCAGATGCGTGCCGTGATTGCGTTGCAAGCCCTAGCTGGCTTGCGACTGGAAGAGACATTGCGGTTGAAGTGGGAGAACGTTTTCGGCATCGAAGGCCACATCGAGATCCGGGCGCAGGATTCAAAAACTCGCAGACGCAGGCTCATTGAGATTTGCCCCGCACTTTCGGCATGGCTGGAGTCATACCGCGGTTCCGAAGGCAACGTTTGGACCGCGACGGCGACTTTGAACGGACTTGTGAGTGCCTTCGCCCGCGTGCGGGAATCTCTCAATATCCCGAGCCGACGGAACGGCCTGCGACATGCGTGGTGCAGCTACCATTTTGCACTTTACTCCAACGAAAATCTTACGGCAGCCCAGGCCGGGAATTCCCCGGCAATGATCCACGCGCACTACAAGGGCTTGGGAACCAAGTCTGAAGCGGAAAAGTGGTTCAACGTGAAGCCATCAAAGTATTCAACCATGATCAACTTTCCTAAGGCTATAGCGTGAAAACACTTCCATGAATATTCCAAAGACCCGACCGCCACTGACAGTGGACGAATGGGACTTCAAAAAAGTGCCTGATACTGAGTTGATCCCATGCCTCCTGTGGGAATTCCTTCGAGAGTCGCAGACCGCTCAGCGGTTGGGACGAGAATGGGCAGACGCGTTCGGAAGAAAGGACCCCTCATTTGATCAAACTCAGCTCATGCAAAAGACATGGACCTTTCGAATGGTCATTAATTTCTCGATTAACTTACAAGAATTCACAAGTTGTGCGATCTGCCAACACTTCGGATTTGGGGGGCTATCGGGAGTGTCGTGGCAGAAACTGCCCGCCTCATGTAAATCACACTTGAGCGAGCCTTGCCGCATCAATCCTGCCGCATTTATCGGCCGAGGCCGCCATGCCAGTATCCTCGCTCGCGAAACAACAAAAAAAGAATCCATCGCGGAAGCGGCCTACACTCAGGAATCGCACCCGGATGGACTTGCCTATCCGGACTCTCGAGCCCTTCTCCCGGATCCATTTCGAGGTTGGGAAGCGTTCCTGCTGGTTGTTGACTGGCAGCAGTACGACGACAACGCCATCCGTTACGAATTCCAAAAGTTAGCATCGAAAATCATTGGTACCAGACCCAAAGGCTTTAAACCTCGTGTGAGAAAGGAGTCTGGACGCGGAAGGAAGACTGAATGGCGCGGAAAGCTAAAAGACCTTGGCCTAACACGTATCGCCGCTCGCTATCACGCAGGCCAATTGAAAAAAGGCCTCCTCAGCAGAATCTGTGGGTGAGAGGCGGCTCTGGTAGTTTCCCAAGAGCGTGGTAAAGAGCCACTTCGAGAGCTCGAAACGTTCGAAATCCATAGGCTCGCCTGGTAGTCACTCGAATCTTGTTGTTGAGT
>SXGS01707344.1_pt1 | contig 11700 bp, 12 predicted proteins | sample 3174681 | NCBI WGS metagenome assembly SXGS01 (sample SAMN11356861, study PRJNA531348) | freshwater metagenome | isolation source: freshwater sample F1-80 | place: China: Fuxian Lake, Yuxi | collected 2017-12-25 | reverse complement strand
CGGGGCATCCAGCTTTTCGAGAATTTGTACCTGATAACCTTTGCAGGAGAGACGTACTGCTGCTGCCAGTCCGCCGAAGCCGCTGCCGATGACGATGGCTTTCGGCTGATTCATAGGGTGTCCTATCGCATGAGACGCACGAAAACGCCGATATTGTTGGAGCCAAACGATTCAAGCGCAATCGTCGAGCCGGTGGCGGGGTCACGCAGGCTGAGTCGGCCTGCATCATGGGCGATCAACTCAAACGGCTGATCGGACCCGAATCCTTGCAGGCGGCGGTCGCGGACCAGTGCACGCAGCGTACCGCGCAGGAAACCTTGCTCGCCCTGAAAATGGTGAATGTCCGCACCGGTAGCGGCATCAATCACCTGAATCGAGCCATCAGGCTGATCGACAAATCGCAGCACCCGTATGTGCTCCGCGCGCGCGATGATGTTGTCATGCTGGACGGGCCCACTCCAGCGTATCCAGGCCACCAGTGCCAGACAAGCAAACAGAAAAAGCGCAAAGCCGAGTCCCGTAGATAAACTCCGGCGCTCGTGGTCGTCTTTCCAGTCCGTAGGTTCGGAGGTTTTCATCGTGCGAATACGCCGTCGGGCATGCGTACCGGAATGCGAGCCTCATGCAGATCGGGGGTAGCCGCGACTTCGGCCATGCGCTTTTCCCAGGCTTCATACAGCAGTGTGCCGACTTCTTTGGCATTCGCGATGCAGCGAAGTGCAGGTTGCGGTTGGCTGATATGCCATGCGCGCGCATGCGGCCACAGGTGCAAATAAGCGATGCGGTCGTCACCCTTGAGCTCAAGTGCGATCTCGCCAAAACCTTGACCCATATCGCGAATTTGCGCGGTCTTGATCCACCGATGTGGCAGGTTGAAGGTGAGCGTGAGCACAATCCCAATGCGCATCACCACCCGTCGGTTGGTGATGGTGTACATCGTGGTGCTGGCCGACAGCCAGGCCGTCAGTGTCAGCAAAGACAGTGATACGGTGGCCAGAATCGCGCCAATGCTCAGCGCACTCAGGTTGGCAAGCCAGCCGATTGATGTATCCCAGATCATGACTGCTTGCAGTGCAATCATCAGGGAAAAATAAATAGCCAGTCGTTTGACATGAAACGCATCGACGGCCAGTAATTTCCAGTCAGGACTGCCTTGCCAGAGAATATGTTCGCCAGCGGGCAGGGCCTCGGGCAGGCCCGGCGCCGCTTCGAACTCGTGCTCGTGATACGGCTTCACACCAGTGGTTCCTGACGTTCCGGTGTCGCGTACAGCGTACCGGCGCCATAGTAGGCAGAGATTTTTTCTTCTTCGAGCCTGGTGATTTGATCAGGATTGCGCAGACCCGGCACATCGGCGAACTGATGCGCAAGAATCGCATGCACTTTGACATGCTCGTTTGTGATGCGCGCAAACGGTACCGGCAGCATCACGGTCCGGTCTGAATCATTGAGCTTGACTTCAATGTAGCGGAACATCATTTCCGAGCGATCCATCCAAAGCTCGCTGACGGTGCCAGCGACTTCATCATCATCACCCACCACTGGGAGACCGCGCGGATCATTGTCTTGCGTGGCGACACCGTATTCAGGTTGGGTACGTAGCGGGACAATCTTCGCTTCGCCTTCGGGTGTATGGTCGGGTACATCAGCACGATTGGCCCAGGAACCGGGCCCGACGCCCGCGAGCAGTGGGTTGCCGGTCGGCTCGATCGGTGCGCCAATATAGCGGTGGCGAGGCACGGCTTGCAAAAACTCGGGCGGCTGCAGCGGATACGGCATGACGACTTCCTTGCCGTCTGCCAGCAGGTAGGTCTTGGGTTTGGGGATTGGCGGCCAGCCGTCCATTTTGACCGGCGGGGTGCGGCCGGAATCCAGCGGATAACCGTCGCGGTGGCCTTCCTGCACGAGGTAATACACCAGCCCGAAAAAGAAAATCCAGAACAGATACAGCACAAGTTGTGCCACATCGACGTATTGGGTAATAGCCATTGTTTCCATGATGCGTCTCCTTCCTGACGTTAGGCCCTGAGCAAAACACCGAGCCCGGGGGACTGCCTGAAGCCTTTATCGGTAAGAACCTGTCTCCTTAGGCCGCTAGCGGCGTTGGCAGTACCTTGTCGTACGTCTGTACTGCCTACGGTACTGCCGCCTTGCCATCGACCTAACGAGACAGGTTCTAAGCTACAAAGCGCGATCGCCTTGCTTCGCCAGCAAACAATCCTCAGATAGAGGCTTCTACTGATTTCTAATGCGGTAATTCGTACTTCGGTCAATCCGTGCTTCAGTCATTCAAACAAACTAGCCGGGAAATTCAGCCAGTCCAAACTTCTGCTGCGATCGCGTCGGCAGCGCATCGCGTCGCACCAGCGGACCAATGGCCACTAAAACGCCAAACAGCAAATACATTTCGAGGTGATATACAAAGCTGTAACCCGTCACCGGTGACACTAGGCTTTCGCCCAGCCATCCTGCATTGGCCAGTGCGCCAATGACATCCTTGATCATGCCGCCGGCTGCAATCGATGCGCCGGCAGCGGTGGCCTGCACTGCGCCCCAGGCGCCCAGTGCCAGTCCCGCTTCATCACCCTGCGTCAGACCCATGGCCATGGTCAGCGTGCCGACCGAAAAGAGGCCACCACCCACACCAATGAGAAACGCACCGGCACGAAACAGGTTGGGCGCGTCCAGCGGTGCTGAAAAAATCACCATCGCAAAGGCGGGTAATCCGGCCAGCGCGCCCAGCGCCGCCAACCGCACCGCATCCACCCCCCGCGAGAGCAGTGAAGCCGCCATACCAAAAGCCAGTAGCGCGCCACAGGCAGTCAGCGCGGTCAGCAGGCTAGTGGCGCCCACGCCCAGATGCAGTACCTGTCCGCCATAAGGCTCGAGGATGATGTCTTGCATGTTGAATGCGCAGGTGCCGACACCCACCGTCCATAAAAATCGTTTCACACCCGGCCGCCCGACGAACTCGCGCCAGCGGGCGCTGAAATCGTCCTGTTCAACTGCCTGCCGGGCGCGATCCCGGCTCATCGCTTCCTGCTTCCACAGCGCATTCAGGTTCAGCCAGATCACCGCAACGGCCGAGCCCTGCACCACCTGAATCAGGCGCAGCGGACTGAAATCCGCCAGCAGCCAGCCATAAATAGCGCCGCTGCCGACCAGCCCCAGCAACAGCATCGTGTACATCAGCGCCACCACGCGCGGTCGCGTTTCCGGCGTTGCCAGGTCTGTCGCCAGTGCCAGGCCCGCCGTCTGGGTCACCTGCATCCCGGCACCCACCAGCAGAAAAGCCATCGCAGCACCGATGCGGCTAATCCAGAGCATGCCCGGCTGCGGCTGGCTGAGGGCCAGCAGACCAAAGGGCATGATGGCCAGGCCACCAAAGAGCATCAGGGTGCCTATCCATAAATAAGGCAGGCGGCGCAATCCCAGTGCCGAGCGGTGGGTATCCGACCGAAACCCGATCAGCGCGCGCAGCGGCGCAAATACCAGCGGCAGCGCCACCGAAACCGCGACCCACCAGGCGGGCACGCCCAACTCGACGATCATCACGCGATTCAACGTACCCACCAGCAGCGCGGTCGCCAGGCCAATCGACAACTGAAACATGGACAAGCGCAGCAAACGTGACAAAGGCAAATCCGGCGTTGCCACATCCGCAAAAGGCATCCATTGCGTCCCCATGGAGGACGCCAATTGTCGGGTGTATTGCCTTAGCAGCTTCATGCGGTTTCCAGGTCGGGACGCATTGCCCGCATCATTCATGAGGGCACTCTAGAGCCGCACGCGAACACTGTCAACTAAAGTTTACCCACAATAGGTAAATTTAAATTGACACAAGTCTCCGAATCGCCGATGCTGAGCCTGTGCTGCACTGCGGCACATTTAGTCGCTATATCTCCTCTCATAGGCGCCCCTTAGGCGCCTTTTTTTTTTGGCCGGAACGGGGTCGGTCGCCGATGGCCGCAGCGACTGACTGTTGTCATCACTGCAGGGAGGTGGCGGGAGGCCGCTATAATCAGTGCGTTGCCTGCGCCTCCGCGCGGCTCACCCGATTTCCCGCCCATGCATCCCCGACACAAAGAGCAGATTGCGGCACTTTTTTCCGAAGTCGCAGCGCCGGTGCTTGCCGGCACAGGCATCGTCCTTCCCGAGATCACATTGGAGCGGCCACGCGATCCGGCGCATGGCGATCTTGCGTGCAATCTCGCGATGCAGCTTGCGCGTTCACTGAAAAAAAATCCTCGCGAGCTCGCGCAGCAATTTGTCGAAGCGCTGATGGCGCATCCGACACGTCATGGATTCATTGATGCTGTTGAAGTTGCTGGACCCGGTTTCATCAATCTGCGCATGGCGCTGTCGGTAAAACAAGATGTGATTCGTCGCGTATTCATTGATGCGCAATGCTTCGGTCGCACGAACGATGGCAGGGATCACAAGGTGCTGGTCGAGTTTGTCTCCGCCAACCCCACCGGACCACTGCACGTAGGTCATGGACGTCAAGGCGCGTTGGGTGATGCAATCTGTGCGCTGCTGGAAGCTCAGGGCTACGCCGTGCTGCGCGAGTTCTATTATAACGACGCCGGCGTGCAGATTGCAACGCTCGCCACCTCGGTACAAGCGCGTGCCAAGGGCAGCAAGCCGGGTGATGCCGACTGGCCTGAATCAGCCTATAACGGCGACTACATCGCCGATATCGCCGCAGACTTCCTTGCAAAGAAAACAGTCTCTGCAGCCAATGGCGAGCCTGTGACTGCAAGTGGCGAGATCGACGATATTGAGTCCATACGCCGTTTTGCTGTCACCTATCTTCGTCGTGAGCAGGATCTCGATCTGCAGGCGTTTGGTGTTCGCTTCGATAATTATTATCTCGAGTCTTCACTCTACACCGATGGCAAGGTCGAGGCCGCCGTCGAGGCGCTCAAGAAAGCCGGCAAGACCTTCGAACAGGACGGCGCGCTGTGGTTGCGCAGCACCGACTACGGTGATGACAAGGACCGCGTGATGAAAAAATCCGACGGGACTTATACCTACTTCGTGCCCGATGTCGCTTATCACATCACCAAATGGCAGCGCGGCTATACCAAGGTCATCAACGTGCAGGGTAGCGACCACCACGGCACGATTGCACGCGTGAGCGCCGGATTGCAGGCCGTGGATCAGGGCATACCCGAGGGTTATCCCGACTACGTGCTGCACAAAATGGTCACCGTGATGAGAAACGGTGAGGAAGTCAAAATCTCCAAGCGTGCAGGTTCGTATGTGACGCTGCGTGATCTGATCGAATGGTCGGCCGGCGATGTCAGCGTCGCCGAATGCAAACGCGATCTCACGCGCGGACGTGATGCCGTCAGGTTTTTCCTCATCTCGCGCAAGGCAGACACCGAATTCGTGTTCGATGTCGATCTCGCACTGGCGCAGTCGGATGAAAATCCTGTCTACTATGTGCAGTACGCTCATGCCCGCATCTGCTCGGTGCTTGCACAGTGGGGGGGTGACGAAGCATTACTGAAGCAGGTTGATCTGTCACCCCTGGTGGCGCCGCGCGAGACATCGTTGTTGGCCAAAATTGCGGATTATCCGGAGGTGCTTAAAAAAGCCGCTGAAGAACTCGGGCCGCATCAAATAGCATTTTATTTACGTGATCTCGCAGGCGAGCTGCACAGCTACTACAATGCAGAACGCGCGCTGGTACACGATGTCGCGCTCAGAGAGGCGCGCCTTGCGCTGCTGCTGGCGACACGCCAGGTACTGGCCAATGGACTGGAGCTGATCGGTGTCTCGGCGCCGTCTCGGATGTAAGCAGGATGTGAACATGCAGCAGGAAAAAATGCATTCTTCGAGCAAAAATGTTCACCCGCACCGCGTGGGGGGCGGCACGCTGACCGGTATCATCGTGGGCCTCATTCTGGGGTTGCTGATTGCCGTTGGCGCTGCCATCACCATCACGAAAACACCACTGCCTTTTGTAGACAAAATCAGCAAGCAGGCGCAGCTCGCTGGTGAGCTTGGCGATCCGAACAAGACTTTGCCCGGCGGCGCTCGCGAACGCCGCGAGCAGCTTTCTGACAACGGCCCCGCGGTTCCGCAAGCAGCACCCTCGGTCACGCCTCAAGCCACCCCTCAGGTCGCGCCCCAAGTTGCCCCCCAGGCCGCCTCCGAGGTGACCACGCCTCCCGCCTCAGAACGTTCGCGCGAGAAGGAAAAGGCGCCTCAGGCACCCGTGGTCGATCCGGCACCAGAGGAGCGCTTCACCTATTATTTGCAGGCAGGTGCTTTCCGCGAACCGAATGATGCCGAAGCCACCAAGGCGAAGCTGGCGTTGATGGGCGTCGCAGCAAACATCGCGGAACGTCAGTCCGATTTGGGCACGCTGTATCGTGTGCGCGTGGGTCCCTTTGCGGATATCGAGACCATGAATCGCACGCGCGTAAGACTGTCCGACAATGGAGTTGATGTGGCGGTAGTTCGCGTACCAAAGTAAGCGTTTCGATCAACAGGGTGCTGCTGGCCACCGCACAGTTTTGTGGCGCGTATTTTGATCGCTGCCTTTTTTGTATTTACTTTTAGCTCGTAACAGGACATCTCATGCGACTGACTCAAAAACTCTTTGTACTGACCAGTTTCAGTTTGATTACACTCTGTGCGAGCGCATCGCCTTCCAACCCGGCCGACGGTGTGGATTACCAGCGCTTGCCTCAGGCGCAACCCACCGAAGCCGGCAAGAAAGTCGAGGTACTCGAGTTTTTCTGGTACGGCTGTCCGCATTGTTTTGTTTTCGAGCCCGCGCTCTCCGATTGGGTCAAGAAACGCACGGATCAGATTGTGTTCAAACGCATTCCGGTGGGCTTTCGCGAATCCTTTGTTCCTCAACAAAAGCTCTACTTCGCGCTCGAAGCATTGAATCGTTTCGATGTGCACAAGGCGTATTTCGATGCGCTGCACATCGGTCGCCAGCGGCTGGACAAAGAAGAGTTGATTATTGATTTTGTCGAAAAGCAGGGTATCGACCGCAAAAAATTTCTCGAGGTCTTCAACTCCTTCAGCGTGCAGTCCAAGGTCAGCCGCGTTCGCCAGATGCAGGACGCCTATCGCATCGAAGGCGTACCGACCATCGTCATTGATGGCCAGTATGTGACCTCACCCTCCATCGTGGGCGCCAATATGCGCGGACAACCCGAAGCTGCGATGAACATGGCGACCTTGCAAGTCATGGACGCCCTGATCGCCAGAAAAAAATGAGGGATTCTTTTCGATGAAGCGCGTCTTCATCACGGGTGCATCCAGCGGACTGGGCTCGGCGCTTGCGGGCGAATTTGCATCGCAGGACCCGCAACTCGGCCTTTTGGCGCGACGTGAAAGCGCACTCTCCGAGCTCGTGGATTCCCTGCCAAATGCGAAGGTGCATCGCACTTACGCTGTCGATGTCAACGATCATGCCGCGCTCGCTGCTGCAGCCAGCGATTTCATCGCACACGCGGGCGGTATCGATGTCGTGATTGCCAATGCCGGCATTTCTTATGGCACCCTGACCGAGCGGCCGGCGGATCTTGCGGTCTTTGACAAAATCATGCAAACCAACCTGGCGGCGACTGTCGCGACCTTTTCACCTTTTGTAACAACCATGAAGTCGCAAGCCGCAGCCGGGCACCGGGGCATGCGACTGGTGGGCATAGCCAGCGTTGCCGGCATTCGCGGTTTGCCCGGTGCGGAAGCCTACAGCGCGTCGAAAGCAGCGGTGATCAGCTATTGCGAATCACTGCGCGTGGCCTTGCGTCGCCATGCCATCGAGGTCGTGACGATTGCGCCGGGTTATACCGATACACCGATGACGCAGATGAATACCTATCCCATGCCTTTCCTAATGCCGGCGGATGCATTTGCACGACAAGCTGTCAGAGCGATTACTGCAGGTCGCAGTTATGTCGTGATTCCCTGGCCCATGCGTGGTGTGTCGTGGTTGCTGCGCTGCTTGCCCAACTGGTTATATGACCGCGTAATGGCGCGCGCGCCTTACAAAGCGTCGTATCAGGAATTCAACGACGCACCATGAAGCGGCTGATTGATGCGATAGGCCAACAGCATGCCGTCATCGATGCTGATCAGAAGCCACGCATTGTCTCGTTGGTGCCCTCGGTCACCGAGCTGGTGTGTGATCTGGGTTTATCTTCCTGGCTGGTCGGTCGCACCGGTTTTTGCATTCATCCTCAGCCCCTGTTGGTTGATGTGCCCAAGGTGGGCGGCACCAAGGATGTGAACATCGACAAGATCCGTGCACTGGCACCTACGCATCTGATTGTCAATATCGATGAAAATGAAAAGCCCACGGTAGATGCGCTCGCGCGTTTCATTCCACACGTCATTGTCACGCATCCGCTGGCACCGGAAGACAATCTCGATTTATACAGACTGCTGGGCGGTATTTTTAATGTGAACGACAAGGCCGAGCAGCTTTGCCAGACTTTTGCAGATGAATACGAGGCGACGCGCTTGCTGGCGCAATCACCATCTTATCGTGTGCTGTATTGCATCTGGAAAGATCCGTGGATGACGGTATCGCGCGATACCTATATTGCCCGTATGCTCGCCCTGATCGGGTGGCAGCAGTACGCGGTCAAATCAGATAAACGCTATCCCGAGTTTCGCTGGGATTCGGCGCTCGTTGACGGGGTTGACGAAGTATTGTTATCCACCGAGCCCTACTATTTCACCGAAGTACACACGAATTCTCTGGAAAATCAGCTAGGTAAACCAGTGCGTTTGGTGGATGGTGAGAGCTTGTCCTGGTACGGCAGCCGGGCTATTGCCGGCCTGGCTTATTTGAGGGCGTTATCTGCGGCACGCTGAGGGGATGTTTTGAGTCTTGCGAGCTTGTTCAGCGAAGACTTATTTTTTCTTGTTGAGTCGTACGATGAGCCGCAGGATCTCGTGGGTCAGCTGTCGTTGGGAGTCGTCGAGTTGCTGCAAGCTGTTCAGCAATCGGAGGTCGACGGACGAGACCGGCCCCGCCTGTCCTTTACCCTTACCGCTTTCATTTCCGAACCATAACCAATCGGCGGGCACATCCAGCCAGCTTGCCAGGGCCCGGAGTTTCTCTTGGGTGGGAATCGATTCCCCGTGCAACCATTTACGTGCAGCGTGTACGGTGACGGGTTGTCCTTTGAAGCGTTGGTTAAACTCCCGTGCGAGTTCGGTCGCACTACGCGGAGAATAGCTGGCGTTACTTAATGCTTGCCGCAGACGTTCGCTAAACGCCAAGCGTTCTTCAAGTGAGTTCATGGCGCAGAATATTGCAAGTCTGCGTGTAATAGTCAGTACAACAATTGTTTACCTTCTGTATTAAATCAAACAAAATTGGTTTTTCTGTTCCGATATGCAGGCATGCGCGAGGCAATTCGACGCCCGGGGTTTCAATCTGCCCCGTCCTTCATGCGAAGCTTAATAAAAACTTACAAACTAGTTGCCGACAAAGCGCCATACATCATCATCACCCCGAAAACGGCGAAGTTCACCGGCGTACCAGAGCCTATGAAGATGGGCTAGCGCCTCGCCCATCGCAAAAGTGAGTTGATGCATGTCCAGTTCACGCCGAAACATGATGGGAACAATGTCGGCAGCTGACTGGGGCGTGGAACAGGCCGCTCGGACTTCGGCCAGTCGATCTGCATGATGCGCTGCGAGTTGAGCGATACGCTGATGCAGTCCGCGAAAGGGTTTTCCGTGCGAGGGAAGGACCAGCGCCTGCGCCGATAAGGATTTGAATTTTTGAATTGAATCGAGAAAATGACCAACGGCATCCGATTCCGGTTCGATCGCAAAAACCGAGGTGTTCGTCGAAATTCTCGGCAATACCATATCGCCAGAGATCAATACATCCAGGTCAGCGCAATACAGTGCCGCATGTTCAGGTGAATGGCCGGTGCCGGTGATCACTCGCCATTGATGCGCGCCTATCGATAGAGGATGGCTCTCCTCAAGACGAATAAAACTTCCCGGTATGGCCGGTACCAGCGTCGGATAATAATTCTGACGTGCCTTTAACTGCGCCATCATCGTCGCATCTTTGAGGCCGTGATGCTGAAAATGCGGCAGCATCGATGGCCCATCCGCGCCGGGCAAACCGGCCGCCATCATGCGCGCAAATCCATACTCTCCGGCTGTCATGTACAGCGGCGCCTGCCAGCGCTCGCATAACCAGGCCGACAATCCCACATGATCGGGATGGCAATGCGTGACAATCACGCGAAACACCGGCAAACCGCGCAGCTCGTGCGTAAATATCGATTCCCATACATCGCGAGTAGCGTCGCTTGCGATACCGCAATCCACAATCGTCCAGCCGTGTTCGATCGATCCATCGATTGCCTCACGCGCATCTTCCAGCAGCCACAGATTGATATGGTTGAGCGCGAATGGCAGACCCATGCGCAGCCATCGCACGCCGGACGCAACTTCCAGTGTTTTGCCAGTGGCTGGCAGCGCTTCGCCAAACACGTAGTCCAGCTCGGATTCTTGAGGATTCATGGCGCTCAACTTATGGAAAATAGAATGAGTGGGAATGCCATTTGGCGGGGTTCCCATTTGCGCGGCGCGCGCCTACAATACGGCTACATTTGACGTTTACGTAAACGTCGATTCTAGCGCGATTCCGTATCCTTATGGCAACTTACACTATTACCGAGCTGGCAAGGGAATTCGACATCACGCCGCGCGCGATTCGTTTTTATGAGGATCAGGGATTATTGAGTCCCAGCCGTCAGGGTGCCGGCGGTCGCACCCGCGTGTATGGCGCGCGCGATCGTACCCGTCTGAAGCTCACCTTGCGTGGCAAGCGGCTGGGTCTGACACTCTCCGAAATCCGCGATCTGGTTGACATGTATGAATCTCCCAAAGATTCTGCTGCTCAGCTCAAGCGATTCATGGCAGTACTCGCCAGACATCGCGAATCACTGGAGCAGCAGCGCGAAGATATTGAAGTCACCCTCGCCGAAATCGCTGCACATGAAGAAAAATGTCAGCAGATGCTCGACGAGCATCCTGCTGCTCAACGGTCCCGGGCAAAACCTACCGCTCGTCGCGCCGCCTGAAAAAATACTGCTACGGAGAGACGCATGACCGATTTGCCGGGACTGAGCTTTGATCATGGCGATGACATTGCCGCACTCCGCGACGCGGTGCGCGACTTTGCTGCTGCCGAAATCGCGCCCCGTGCCGCTGACATCGATCGCACCGATCAATTCCCCATGGACTTGTGGCGCAAGATGGGTGATCTGGGCTTGCTGGGTGTGACGGTCGAAGAAGATCTGGGCGGCAGCGGCCTCGGTTATCTGGCCCACATCATCGCGATGGAAGAAATTTCACGCGCCTCTGCTTCGGTTGGCTTGTCGTATGGTGCGCATTCCAATTTGTGCGTGAATCAGATCCGCCGCAATGGCACCGATGAACAGCGTGCACGCTATTTGCCCAAACTGAGTTCGGGCGAACATGTGGGCGCGCTCGCCATGTCCGAACCGAATGCCGGCTCCGATGTGGTGAGCATGAAACTGCGTGCTGACTTCCAAGGCGATCACTGGGTGCTGAATGGCAGCAAGATGTGGATCACCAATGGTCCTGATGCCGATGTGCTGGTGGTCTACGCAAAAAATGATATCGAAGCCGGTCCGCGCGGCATCACTGCTTTTCTGATCGAAAAAAACT
>SXGS01515984.1_pt1 | contig 11700 bp, 7 predicted proteins | sample 3174681 | NCBI WGS metagenome assembly SXGS01 (sample SAMN11356861, study PRJNA531348) | freshwater metagenome | isolation source: freshwater sample F1-80 | place: China: Fuxian Lake, Yuxi | collected 2017-12-25 | reverse complement strand
GACCCCGCCCTTGCCGCCTTTCCACTCGCCTCAGCCCCACGGCGCTCGTCCAAAAACGACTCGCCACTCCCGCAGGCCTCAAAATGCCGGTCCCAGCCGGAGATCCAATCCCGTGCCGCTTCGCGGTTGCGGAATCGCTGCGGGCAGGTGGCGCGTGTTGCGGAAATGGGCCCGGTTCGGATATACTCCGCAAGAGCGCTGAAGACCGTTCCGCGCCGCGCCCAGGGTGTCAGCCGGGTGCGCAAGATCGTCATGGACCCTAACTCTGAGGAGGCGTCGAAGTGTTGTTGAAGAGATTAGCCAAGCTGGCCGCGCCGTTGGCGTTGCTGGGCCTGTCGGGCAGCTTGTTCCTGGCCTTGGCACAGGAGAAGAAGGTCAAGGATCAGGCAGAGTTCGACCTGTACACCGCGGCCGCCAAAGAGACGGATCCCGCCAAGCAGTTGCAACTCCTGCTGCAGTGGAAAGAAAAATATCCCACCTCCGACTACAAGGAGGAGCGGCAAACCACGATGATCGGGACGTATCAGAAGCTGGGCAAGGCCGACGAGATGTGGAGCTCCGCGGTGGATCTTCTGAACATGAACCCCGCGAGTCTGGCCGCCCTGTACTACTTGACATCTTTGACCGTGAATCCCGCCAAGACCGAAGCTAACCGGCTGGACGTGGGAGAGAAGGCGGCGCGAGGACTGCTGGGCAAGCTGGACGATTTCTTCGCCAAGAGCAACGCGTCGGAAGACCAGAAAAAGAAGGAGCGGCTCGCCATGGAAACCATGGCCCGCCGTTCGATCGGCTGGATCCAGTACACTCGCAAGGACTGGGAGAAGGCCGAGCAGGAATTCGTCGGCCTGATCAAGGTGAATCCGAACAGCGGGCAGGTGGCGTACTGGCTGGGCGACACGATCGTCAAGCAGAAGAAGCCCGAACGCCAGATCGACGCGCTGTGGCAGTTCGCGCGCGCCGGCAACCACAAGGGCGAGGATGAACTTCCCGAGGCCGGCCGCAAGCAACTTCAGGGCTTCCTCGAGCGCAACTACATCAACTTCCACGGCGGCAAGGACGGGCTGGACGAGATGATCGCGCGGGCGATGAAAGAGCCCATCCGCCCCACCGATTTCGAAATCGAATCCGCCTCGGCCCGCGCCGCGCGCGAATACAACGAACTGCTGCAAAAGGACCCGCAAAAGGCCCTGTGGCTGAACGTGCGCAAGGAATTGGTGGGCGCCAATGGAGGCGAGTACTTCACTGGCTCGCTAAAGGAATCGGCCCTGCCCAAGCTGAAGGCCAAGGTGATCGCGATGATTGCGCCCAAAGGCGCGCCGAATTCGGTCAAGGAAATCGACATCGCGATTTCGACCGACAACGTGGCCGAGATCAAGCTGATCCTGGACGCTCCGTATCCGAACAAGGCGGAGCCGGGCGCGGAGATCGAGTTCGACGGCGCGGTGGCCAAGGCATTCACCTCCGATCCGTTCCTGCTCACTTGCGAGATCGAGAAGGCCAAGATCACCGGCTGGCCGGCCGCTCCTCGCGGAGTTCCGGCCGCCAGGCCCGGCGTTCGCAAAGGCGCCGTGGGCAAGAAGAAGTAGAACAGCCCAGCAATCGCGGAATCACACCCGGAGGGATCCCCCGTCCGGGTGTTCATTTTTTAGACGGCGAGTCAGGTGTAGCCTCGAAGTAGAAGTGGAGGAAACCCATGCGGACTTTGAGGTTTGCATCGATTCTGTTGGCGAGCGAGGGACTCCTCGCCCAGTCTTTGTTTTCCGATCGAGAGGCTGCCGGCGGCGTGGGAAGCGTGGCGGAGGCGCGGCGCGCGCGCGCCGTCCGCGTCGACCTCGGCCTGATCGGCCCTTCGGCCGCGAAGGCGTTGCGCCAAGGCGCCGCCGGTCCGCGCGCGGTGCATCGCGTGCAGTTCAATTTCTTCCCGGACGCCGCGCTCACGGCGGACCTCGAGCGTGGAGAGACGTTTTCCGGCGGCGCCACCACGACGTGGACCGGCGCGGTGGCGGGCGATCCGCTCAGCAGCGTCTCGGTTGCCGTCACCGGCGAAATCGCATCGGCCAACGTCACCACGGGCGACGGCCGCAAGTTCTTCCTCCGTCCGGCCCCGGATGGAGAGCACGCCGTTTACGAGATCGACGAGCGCGCATTCCCACCGGAAGCCGAGCCGCTCGTTCCGCCGGAGGACCCGGCGGGCAAGGCGGAGCCGGCTCGCGAAGCGGGCGCGCGCGCGGCCGACGACGGCAGCGTCGTCGACGTGATGGTCGTCTACTCGACCAACGCGAAAAACGCGGTGGGAGGCGCCACCGCGATGAACAACCTCATCGCGCTCGCCTTCACCGAAACCAACCAGGGCTACGCCAATAGCGGCGTGATTCAGCGGGCGCGGCTGGTCAACGCCACCGAGGCCGCGTTCACCGACTCGGTGGGGTTCAGCACCGCGCTGAACCAGCTCACAAACAAGACGGACGGCGTGCTCGACAATATCCACGCCATCCGCGACGCCAACCGGGCCGACATGGTGAGCCTGTGGATCAACAACTCGCAGTTCTGCGGGCTCGCCTGGCTGATGCGTCCGGAATCGGCGTCGTTCGAGCGCTCGGCGTTCAGCGTGGTGCATCACGGTTGCGCCACCGGATATTACTCGTTCGCGCACGAGATGGGCCACAACCAGGGCAGCCAGCACGATCGCGCCACGGCCAGCCAGACCAACGCGCAAGGAGTCTTCCCGTTCTCGTTCGGATTTCAGAACAGCGCGACGCAGCCTTACTTCCGCACGGTGATGGCGTATGCGTGCGCGTCGGTGAACTGCGCGCGCATCAACTATTGGTCGGCGCCGAACATCAGCTATCAGGGTATCCCGGCCGGCGTCGCGCAGTCGTCGCCGAACTCGGCGGACAACGCGGCGTCGCTCAACGCGACTCGCGTTACCGTGGCGAACTGGAGACAAGCCGCGGCCGCCGTCGCGCTCAATCCGACGGGCCGCGACGTGACGGCCGCGGCCGGAACGGGATCGGTGGCGGTGACGGCCGCCGGTGTCTCCTGGTCCGCCGTGTCGAGCGACACGTCGTGGCTGACGATTACCTCGGGCGCGAGCGGATCGGGAAATGGCACGATCAACTACTCGTTCACGGCCAACGCGGGATTCACGTCCCGTTCGGCGCGGATCACGGTAAACGGCGCGGTGTTCACGCTGAATCAGGCGGCGAGCGCCTCTTGCACCGCGTCGGCGATCTCGTTCGGGCAGACGATCAACGGATCGCTGGCATCCACCGATTGCCGCTCCCATTTGCGAGGATCGTCCTACTACGCCGACGACTACACGTTTTCGGCGACGGCGGGACAGACCGTGGTGATCACGCTGAACTCCGCGGCGTTGAACGGCTACCTGTATCTGCACGGACCCAACGGAGCGCTGGTGGCGCAGGACGAGAATACCGGAGGCAGCACGACATCGCGCATCCCCACCGGCAGCGGCGCGCTCTCGTTGCCCGCGACGGGAACCTACACGCTGGAGGTCACCAGTTCGGCAGGCCTCGCATCGGGCTCTTACTCGGTTGCGCTCGCGGCGGCGTCGACCTGCACGTACTCGCTGGTTCCGTCGTCGGGCGCGGCGCCGCCGCAAGGTGGCAACGGCAGTTTCCAGATCAACACGCAGGCGGGCTGTGTGTGGTCGAGCGACACGACATCGCCCTGGATTTCGCTGGCGGAACCTCGTTCCGGGACGGGAACCGGGACCGTTTCGTTCACCGCGGCTTCCAACTCCAACGCGGCGAGCCGCGCCGGATCGATCATTGCGGGCGGACAGACATTCAACTTGACGCAGGCCGGCCAGTCCACGTGCGCCGCCAGTCCGGTGCGGCTGGGAGGCTCGGCGAGCGGATCGTGGGCCTCCGGCGATTGTAGTTCGACCTTGCGGCCGGGTAGCTTCAGCGACAAGTTCACCTTCTTCGCGGCGGCTGGTCAAGCCGTTTCGATCACGGTCGAGTCGGCGACGGTGGACACGTTCATGGGCTTGACCGGCCCGGACGGAGCGTTCGCTCTCTCCGACGACGACGGCGGCGGCAACCTCAACTCGCGGCTGCCCACGCTGCATGGAGTGACGACGCTGCCGCAAACCGGCATCTACACGATCGAAGCAACCACGTTCGGCGCGGGCGACACGGGCAACTACACGGTCTTCGTCAACGCGGCCACGGGAGGCAACAACGACGTATCCTCGCAGGCGATCCGGCTCACCGAACCGGCCGTCTATTCGCAACAGGTGGGCCACGCGACGGTGACGACGGCGGAGCCGGTGACGAGTTGCACCGCCCAACGGAACAGTTTCACGGTGTGGTTCGACGTGGTCCCGACATTCACCGGCGTCCTTCGCGCGAGCACGGCGGGCAGCTTCTACGACACGGTGATCGCGGGCTACTCTGGAGCCTCCGGCTCGCCGGGCGGCGAACTGGCGTGCAACGACGATTTTTCCACTTCGACGCTGCTCTCGCAGATCGACATCCCGGTGACGGCGGGGCAGCGCTACTTCATCGAGGTGGCATCGTTCAACGACGGCTTCAACCTCAGCACGACGTTCCCGTGGATGACGCTGTCGCTCACGCCCGTCTACACGACCTGCTCCTACACGCTGAATCCCACGACCGGCGCGGCCGGAGCCGGCGGCGGATCGTTCACTCCGTCGCTGACGGCGGCGCAATCGTGCCCGTGGAACGCCATCACCCGGGACTCGTGGATCACCGCTCCGGCGGGGGGCGTTGGCAATGCGTCGCCCGCGATCAACGCCGGAGCGGCGCAGTTGTCGCGCACCGGTTCGGCGACCGTCGCCGGCCGCGTCTTCACGGTCGTCCAGACGGTGAGCGCCGGGCCCACGATCACGCAGCCCGCCTCCGGACAGACAGTCCCCGTTTCCGGCGTCACGTTCCAATGGAACGCCGTGAGCGGGTCCGGCGGCTACGGCTTGCGAATCTCGCAGGGCGCTTCCACTGTCTTCCAGGGGACGCTCTCCGGCAGCGGCAACACGAGCACGCTCGTCAGCCTGCCGAACGGGACCTACACGTTCTCCGTGCGGTCGTGCGCGGGTGGATTCGCGGACGCCAACTGCGGCGCCTATTCCTCGGTGAGCTTCACGGTGGCGCTGGGAACTCCCACCGCGGCGCCGTCGATCGCCGCGCCAACCAGCGGGCAGAACTTCACCGCTTCGACGCAGACGTTTTCATGGACGCCGGTTTCCGGCGCGGCGAGCTACGAAGTGCAACTCGACGACATGGCGGCGGGGGGCATCTCGGAACTGAATCTGGCGCTGTTCGGCGCTCCTCCCCCCACATCGACAATCTACTCGATGAAGGCGTCGTCGTCGTACCGGCTGCGCGTGCGCGCCTGCACGGCGGGATGCGGCGCCTGGTCGGCGGCGGTTACCTTCCAGGTAACGCTTCCGGCGGCTCCGGCCTCGGCGCCGAACGCGCCGTCGTGCTCGGTGGCTTCCGGCACGCGGGTGACCTGCTCGTGGAACTCGATCGCCAACGCCGACCTCTACCAGATCCTGGCGGTGCAGCCCACCGGCGGACCGGGCGGCGGCGCGCTCACCGTGGCCGCGCGGCAGGTTTCGTCGACGGGCGTCGCCGAGCCAGACCCGCTGATCGTGCCTTCCGGATCGGCGGGGATCGTCGTCCGGGCGTGCAACGGCAATGGCTGCGGTCCGTTCTCCGGCGCGGCCAACGCCACCGCGCCCGGACCGAACTCCGCCGTCCCGGTGCTGGGATCGCCGATCAGCGGCACCACCGTGGGCGGGCCGGACGTGTTCTTCTCCTGGAGCCGCATTCCGGGCGACACGGGATCGAACACGATCTACCGTCTGTACGTGCAGGACTTCTCCCGGGGCGCGGCCGCGCTCGACATCCTGACCACGAGCAACTTTTACGCGGCCAGATTCAAGGCCGGCGGCACGCGCTACGATGCGTTGGTAATCGCCAATCCGGGCGCGGCGAATCAGGCGCAGGGTCCGGCGGCTGGATTCGTGGTAAGCGGCAATAGCGCGCAATCGCCGACGATGGTGCAGCCTCGCCATCAAACGCCGGAGATCGGATCGACGATCGCGGCCGGCAACATTCAGCTCGGATGGACGCCAGTGCCGGGCGCGACGCTCTACGAGTACTTCGTGGCCGTGTCCGGACAGCCGGACGCCACCGTCCGCGGAGTGACGCCGGGGCTGGTGGTTCAGGTTCCGCTGAACGGACCGGCGACATTCAGCGGCATCGTGCGAGCCTGTCCCCCGGGCGCGAGTTGCGCGCAGGGATCGGACGCGGGTTGGGGACCTTGGTCGAACGCGCCCGGCCAAGGCGGCGTCACCACGTTCAAGGTCGCGCCGTAACGGTCACTTACGTTGGACGCCGCTGCGTTTCACCTGCGCGCGGCGGCGTCCTTCATCCAGATTCCTGGCGGCTTGCTCACGAGCGGCGTCGTCCACTTCGATCTTGTTACGGACGGTCCGCGCGCCGGCCAGCCGGGCAAGCCGCGTGGCGGTTCCCTTGTGTTGGATGACCTTGGTCTTGCCTTCGATGGTCGCGACGCCGCCCTGGACGCGGACCTGGAAGTTGTTCACCGAGATCTTGGATTTCGAGAAGCGCGCGCGAATCTCCTGCTCCAGTTGCGCGTCCGGCAGGACCGGGCGAGGCGCGGCGGCCTTGTTGGCGGCGGCGAATCCGGACAACGCCAAGGATGCCGCCGCTGCGAGACGAAAAATAGGTCCCATATCTGAATAGTGCGTTCAGGCCGGCAGGATTCTCACCCCCTGAAGTGGGGGTTGACGGCGTAATATGTGGCTCCCTCCAACGGATCGCGCAGGGTGAGGAGAGCCTCCACCGGTTCGGGCCGCCCCAAGGACGCCGCGAGGGCAGCCGTCGCCTCGACGAGAAGAACGCCGGCGAGTCCGCCGGTATCCACGGCGTTGCACATCCGGCGCAGCCGCTGGCCCAGACGCCGGTGGAGGCTGGAGCCGGCCTTCAGCGCGTCGCCGTGCCGTAGCCGCGTGCCCGCCCCGACCTCCTGGCCGAACCGCAGGATCGCCTCCATGATGCGGTTCTCGCCGTGGAGCAGCGCGGTGAACAGGCGCGGCATCCCGGCGATGTAGGCGAGCATTCGAGGCGTCCGGCGCTGCGAGTACTTTTGCGAGAGTTCCTTGGGCAGCTTCATCGCCGCGATCCTGGACGAGATGCGCCGCATCTCGTCCATCAAGGGGGGCAACATACCGTGGAGGGCCTCGCGGACTTCGCGTGGATCGGACACTTCATAGGAGAATTCGTTGCGGGCCTTGGGGCGGTACAGGCGCATCTGGGAGTAGACGAGGAACGTCCACGCCTCGATGTGCTCGTCGAAGCGCGCGCCGTCGATGAAGTACAGGTAGGGAATCCAAAGGCGCAACGCGGCTTGCAGCGCGCGGGAGACCGGCTGGAAGACCGTGTCGAAGGCAGCCATCCCCGGCTGAGGCGAGCTTCCCCAAATGTCGGCGCCGGATGTTCGAAGCAGCATCGACACTTCGAGGGTGGAGTGCTCCGGCCGGGCGTTGAGCCACGCGATCACGTCCCCGGCGGGCAGTTCGTGGCGAAGGAGAAGCGGTTCCAGTTGAAAAGCGGCGGCCCGGCGGTCCATCGAGGTCTCCACGCGCGAGCGCAGGCGCAAGCGGCCGCTCGATTGGCCGAGCGGGTTCGAGGACGCCCACGCGGCCAGGCAGGCGTGATAGAGATCGGGATCCTGGCAGAAGACACTGCCGTCGTCGAGGACCAGCGGATTCTCGGGCGTGGCGGAACCGCAGGCCATGTGGATCTCCACGCGAAGTTCGCCGCCGGGCGCTGGACCGGCTCCGGCGCGGTGGGCGGCCAGGGAGGCGGCCCAGAGGCGGCGGGCGGCTTCGAGTCCCGGGCCGGAGGGATCGATTCCGCCGGCGTTCACGGCCACGCGGTAGGGGGCGCGGTCGCCATCGATGCGGGATTCGAGCGACACCGGCGCCTTCTGGGGAATTTCGGTTCTGAATTCCCCAGGCATTCCGGGACCCCATTCTCCCGGCCAGTACCGGTCGAACACGAGTCTGGAAACGTTGTGCATGAGTCTCCTAGCGATTCGGAGTGAACAAGAACAGCTCACGGAGACGGCGCCGGAGCGATGAGAGCGGGCGGACACCCACACAGGATTTATCTCATAATTATATTCAATTTGTCAAACATTACACATCAATAGGAAGCCGCGGCCGTGGCGCGGGCGCGGCCTTCTTTAAATAATAATGCGCCCTCATTACCGGAAGATCGCGCGCTACCGGGCGGAATTTCAGGTAGCTTGGCGGATGTGGCGGCGAAGGCGGGCGGTCCACTCGGGGTACTTGACGCGGCGGTAGGAACGGGCGAAATCCGTCACGGCCTCCGCCGTGAGGACGGGAAGCGCCAAGCTGTTCGAGACGGGGCGGTATGCGCCGTCGTGGAGCGCGTACATCGTCACGGTTCCATCGGTGTAGCGCCAAACCTCCGCGACGCCGACGGCGGCGAAGATCGGGAAGCGGTCCAGCGAGTGGCTGGTCACGTCCACTTCGATGACGAGTTCGGGCGGAGGATCGACGGTGAGGTCGATATCGTCCTTGTCCCGCACGGCGCCGGCGTGGCGGAAGTAGAAGCAGGAATCGGGTTCGAAACCCTTCAGCAGATCCGGCCGCTGGAACGTGGTGGAGCCCAGGTGGCAGACATCCGTGCCGGTCTCTTCGGCCACAATCTCCACGATGCCTGCCAGGGTGCGGTTCGGATTGTCGTGCGCGGCGGAAACCACCATGATTTGCAACAGCCCGTTGTCGTAGGTCACCTTCGTGCCCGGCGCGTCTCCGAGTTCGCCGATGAGGCGCTCGTAGAGGCTCCAACTGATGTCGCGCAGAACAACGCGCGCCACCGGGTGAACGGTCGCGGCTGGCATGAGAAGGTCCTTTCGATAGTATACGAGCCCGTAGTGCTCTTGTATCGCTGCCGGGACTGGCGTTGATCTCACCCTACGATCCCGACGCCGCCTTGGCCTTGCCTGCCGGGCGGCCGGCCAGGATACATCCCTGCCTTTCGCAATCGTGCGTCGCGGCGTGCCCGCGCCCTTCCTCGATCAGCGCCTCGATATGCGGCAACGAGAAATCGAGCATGCCGGCGATGCCACCCAGATTCCGGGTAGACGGGTGATAGCGGTGTATCGTCAGCTTCCGGTACAGATCTCCGCCCTTGGCGCGGGCCGCGCCGGCCACCGAGTTGATGAACGCCGCCATGTTCAAGTCCTGCCGGATGCCCGACGCCACCACGGCCACCAGAGTCCGCTCGAGCACATCCAGCGTGTTGGCGGGTCCCTCCAGCCGGATCTCGCGCACGTCGGGGTTGAGGCAGACCAGATGAATCACGTTGGCTTGGGCATCGATCGCGGGGCTGAGCGGGGTGTTCATCACGACGCCGCCATCCACGTGCGCGGCTTCCTCCACGTGCACGGCCGGGAAGATGCCGGGGATCGCGGCGGAGGCGAGAACGGCCGCATGCGCGTTGGCGCGGCCGAGCGGAGTCCACCCGGGCCGGGTCCCACCGCCGGGCTGGTACGTGAAAAGGCGAGGCTGCCCCGTCTTCCAATCGGTGGCGGTTAATTTGATCGCCACCGGGCTCGACAGCAGCCGCGCGACGTCGATCGTCTCGCTCACCAGTTGCTTCATCGGCTCGGCCGAAATCCACTGGCCGATGTCGATCAGCTCGAGCATGCGCCGCGCCAACGGTTCGGAAGCGGAGGCGAAATGCGTCCACCGCGCCGCCGATCGCGCGGCCAGAAACGCGCCGTCGAGCGCCCAGTTGAGAAACGGCCGGACGGGGTCCTTGGTCAGGTAGGCGAGATCGAACGCCGCCGAAGGATCGCCGCGCAGCCGCATCACTCCGTTGTGGTGCATCGGACCGGCGATGCGATGCCGCCAGATCGAATCCAACTCGCGCACCGCCGCGTCGAAACCGGCGTGAAAGTTCGCTCCGAGAACCGCGGCGTTGTACGCGCCGGCGGAAGTTCCGCAGAACACCCGGGGCTCGCAGCGCCGGGCCAGGCTCGCCAGCACGCCCACTTCGAAGGCCGCCAGCGCGCCGCCGCCCGAGAGCACGATGCCCTCGCGGACGGGATCGGGCGGCGTCTCGATCGCGACGAACTCGAGGCCGCCGGGCTCGCGATACCACACCGCGCGGCCTTCGGGTCCCCGGACCGCATCGCCGATGGCCACGGCGCCGTTGGCGGCGGCTCGTTCATGGAACCCCGCTGGATCGCCGATGGCGAAGCTCAGCACCGCCGGAGACACGGCGGGACCGCGCACGATTCGAAGTCTGGTTCCGGGCAAATCGAACACCGCCGCGCCATCCTCGGAAGGCAGGCGCGTCAGGCCGATCGCGTTCTCGAGGAAGCCGGCCGTGGCTTCCGGCTCCGGCGCCGTCACTCGGAGCCACGGGACGCGTTCGACGAAGCTCATGACAACGTCAGGAATTCGAGCGGTAGTAGGCGATCAGATCGAGCGCGGGCGGTTTGTGACCCATCGTCCGGAGGAAGCCCACAGCCTGGCCGCGATGATGAGAGCCGTGATTCACCATGTGCAGCAGAATCTGCCACAACGGTTGCTGGTGGGGGTTCCCGCGGAGATCCTTGTAGGGAACCTGCGCGGCGATCGCGTCGTCCGTCAGCCCGGCGGCCAGTTGCGCCCACCGCTCCGAAAGAGCCGGCCACTCGGTTTGCAGCAGGGCGAGCGAACGGTCGGCCTCGTCGATGAAAGTCGAACGCGGGTTGCCGGTCACGCGCGAATACCAGATGCGATCGGCCGCGAACACGTGGACCAATGTGCCGAGCACGCTCTTGTCGGCCGTGGCGAAGTCGCGGTTCAGTTCCTCCTCCGAGAGTTGCGCGGCGGCCTCCACCAGCTTCGCGCTGGCCCAGGCCGTGTACGCCAGGTGCGCGCGAAGAACCTGTTGCCCCGGCATCTCAGTCTTCGTCCTGCTGCGAGGCGAGGCTGTTGATCACGTTGATGTCCTCGAGCGTGGTCACATCGCCGCTGACCGTATGCGACGTGACGATCTCGCGCAGCAGCCGGCGCATGATCTTGCCGGAGCGCGTTTTGGGAAGCGCATCGGTGAAGCGGATCTCTTCCGGCCGGGCGAACGGCCCGATCTCGTGCGCCACCCATTGGCGCAGTTCCTTGCCCAGCGTTTCGGGATCGCCGGCGCCGCGCTTCAAAGTCACGAAGCAACAGACGGCCTGACCCGTGATTTCGTGCGGCTTGCCGACCACCGCCGCCTCGGCCACCGCCGGATGCTTCACTAGCGCCGATTCGATTTCCATGGTGCTCAGGCGATGTCCGGAGACGTTCATCACGTCGTCGACGCGGCCGAGCACCCAGTAGTATCCGTCCTCGTCGCGGCGGGCGGCGTCGCCGGTGAAATAGACGCCCTGCACCTTGCCCCAATACTGATCCGCGTAGCGGTCCGGATCGCCCCAGATGGTGAGCACCATCGACGGCCAGGGGCGGCGGATCACCAGGTAGCCTTCCTGATTGGCGCCCTTGGAGTTGCCGTCCAGATCGATGATGTCGGGGATCACTCCGGGCATGGGCAGCGTGCCCGATCCCGGCTTCAGCGGCGTGGCTCCGGGCATCGGAGCGATCAGGATCGCGCCGGTTTCGGT
>SXGS01752638.1_pt1 | contig 11701 bp, 13 predicted proteins | sample 3174681 | NCBI WGS metagenome assembly SXGS01 (sample SAMN11356861, study PRJNA531348) | freshwater metagenome | isolation source: freshwater sample F1-80 | place: China: Fuxian Lake, Yuxi | collected 2017-12-25 | reverse complement strand
GAGGGCAGTGGCGGCGGCAGTGAGTTCCATAACACCATGACGTACATGATTCCGTCCAGTTGTGTCCTCTCAGATGCCGCCGTGTCTCCTCACGGGTGGGAGGATTAATTCTGCTCGGTTCCCTAAGCCCTCCGAAGTGTCCTGACATGACCGTACGTGGGGCGACGCTACTCCCCACCGGGCCCAATGTGCCCGTCGCTCAGCCGAGGTGCTTCCGGAAGAAGTCGAACGCCTCCCGCTGCATCGGTGCGTCGAACTTGTGCGGGCCCGGGTAGAACGTGCCCTGGTAACGGTCGGCCGCGCGCAGCTTGTCGAAGATGCGTCGCAGCCGGGTGTCGGCGTCTTTCTGGCCCTGCAGGGTGTAGAGTGGATCATCCTCGTCGTACTGGACCAGTGTCGGTTTCGGGCCGTGCAGCGAGAGGATGTCCGGGAAATCCAGGTAGCGGGCGCAGTAGGGGACGTAAAGCATCCAGGTGTGGGTGAAGACGCGATCGTGGAGGAAGTCCTTCCAGGTCGTCATGAACCCCACGCAGCAGGCTGCCTGGATGCGTTCGTCCGTGCCGGCCAGAAAGACGGTGCGCAGGCCGCCGCCGGAGAGGCCGCCGCAGCCGATGCGGTCCGGAGCCACGTCCGGGCGGGTCAGCAGGTAGTCCACCGCGCGCCGGTCCTCGAAGGCGTAGATGCCCGGCCAGGTGGTGCCCGCAGTGAAGCAGGACTTGGCGACCAGGTGCTCGTGCTCGGATGCGAAGGCGTTGTAGGCGCGCACGTAGTCGGGAGCACCCGGCTGCAGGCCCTCGAAGCGGGTCTGGAGCCGCGGGGAGAGGGTCTCTACCGGCGCGCCCCGGCTCCCAAAGAGGAACGTGTCGTGGACCAGCACCACGAAGCCTTCCTTCGCCAGCGCGTTGGCCCAGGCGATCCCGCCATAGGCGCGCTCTCGATGTTCCGGGGTCAGCGGGAAGATATGGTCCGCTTCGGCGATTTTCTCCTTCCCGAAGTATTTGAAGCCCCCGTGGTCGTGCAGCGCCAGCACCGCGGGGAGGCGGCCCGTCGCGCCCCGGGGTTTCAGCACCCAGGCCTGGCACCGGGGACCGAAGCCCACATTCCACGTGACCTCTTCCCCTTCAACGCCGTCCCGCTCGAAGCGCCGCTCCACGCGGGCGTCCAGCGGCGCTGATTTGGGCAGGAACGCCAGCAGTTCCAGCAGCTTCCCCCGCGCTTCCGCACGCCAGAGGGCCGGTTCGGCCCAGTCGCGGCTCAGGTAGGAGAGGGAGGTCGGCTGTTCGCCCAGGATCTCGTCCAGCACGCCCAGGTAGGGTCCGAGGTCGCTCGTCATAGCCGCAGCTCCGGCAGGGGATGGGTCAACTCCAGTTGGTGTCCATCGGGATCTTCAAAGTAGAGGGAGCGGTTGATCTCATGGTCAATCGGCCCGCGAGTGCTGATGCCCGCCGATTCGAGGCGTTCCTTCCACTGCTCCAGCGTGCCGTCCGCCACCCGGAACGCAACATGCTGGATGGCGACCCGCGAGCGATCCATCGGTCCCCGGGCCTTCCCCGGCGCGGCGCCGGCATCGGCGGGAAAGAGCGCCAGAATGGCGTCGGCCGCCCGCAAGAACGTGGCGCGCGGGATCTTCAGCACGCGCTCGAAGCCGATGCCGGTGTAAAATGCCTCTGCCCGGTCCACTTCCACCACCGTCAGCGCTACATGGTCAATTCGCTGCACGTCCAGCACGCTTCGTTCCCTCCAGGGATCACACCTCTGCCGGGGGGAATGCTAACACGTTTGCGGACGGAATCCAGCGGGAAGTCCCGGATCGGAGTGCCCGCCGGGGGACGGAAGCGGGAAGGGTCCTGCGGGAAAGGAATGGTCAGCCGGGTAGCTTCCACGGTGACGGCGCCCCACTGCGGGGTGGTGAGTTGCATCCGCAGCACCATGCCCTGCCAGATCCAGACCCGGGCGCCGTCCTTTTCGTAGATGTCACACGGCCGCCCGAGGACTCGGCCCGCACCGATCCGCCGCCCGCGGTCCGCCGGCAGCTCCATCAGGGTCAGCCCCATCACTCCCTGCCCGCGCACAAACCGGCTCCGCTCCCACCGGTGGTATTCTCCCGGTCGAATGTCGAGAGTCGCGACTACGGTAGCATCCTCCAGGAAGGCGAGTAGCCGCAGTTTCCGGGCCGGTTCTCCGGGTCGGGCCGGCGCATCCGCTTCGAACTCGTACCGGAGCCGCTTTCCGTCTTCGATCCACGACAGCGTTTGCGTCCCCGAAGTGCGCTCCGAGCGCACCTGGTAGACGACCTCCCCGGTCGGACTCAGGCGCCTGGTTTCCGCCGCTGCCCCCACCGTGAAGCACAGAGCCACGAGCCCCACCCCTGCACCACCCACCCAAATCTTGCCGGTCATTGCACCCCTCCGCGAACATGTGTACGGGAGTACAATGCGGTCGCCCCGGAATCGGTCACGCAAATCCCCCGGCATCCGCCCCGCGGACGCGGGACGGATGCCGGACAGTCCCGCAGCGCAGCGAGATGGATCAGGTGCGAGCGGCCGTGCGCGCCTTCGCGGAGTCAGAACACGCGGGGAGCACCCCGCGCAAGAAAGGCATCAGCCCAACGTCATGGAGAAATAGGCCTCGACATCCAGCGGATTCCCACCGGCTCACAACTCGCCGGCGCGGGCACCCGCACCACCCCGCCCTGAAAGGGCAGCCCCACACCAGCCCAGGGCATCGCCCCGGGGAACTGCAAGCCAATCCGTCGAGGCGAGCATGCCGGCCTCCAAATGAACATAGATGTTGGCGGCGCCGGTTCCACCATGCTGGACCTCACCGACCCCTCCCTCGGCATCCGACCGGGAACCGTGCGCCGGCGAGTTGCAGAGGCCATCCGTCAAGTCCGCACTCGCCTGGAAGTCGCTTGAGGTCCCGGCGGTTTCCGGCCCGGCTCAGAAGTTTGACCCGGCAGTGGTCGCTCGGATCTCCGAGCGGTCCTACGGGCGGAAGTCGGACGGGGGCAGTGCCTTGCCCGCCAGGGCGGCGAGGTAGTCGGCCAGCAGTTCGGCGTTCTTGTTGAAGGTCTCCGCGCGGATGAGACCCTTTTCGAGCCACCGGCCCTGGGTGTCCAGGGCAGCGAGAACGGCGCGCACCTGTGTCTCCATTTCGCGGCCGGCCGCACGGCGGCGTTCCGCGGTCGGCGTGGCGTGCGTGCGGGCCTGGTAGGCTTCCCGCCCGGTGCTGCGGACCGCTTCGTAATAGGCGGCGGCACGGTCGGCGCCGTAGTCGCGCTGGAAGGAGTAGTGCGTGGGAAGGTCGGTGTCGGTGTAGACCAGTTCGTACTGGCGGGTGAAGTAGAGCGGGCGATTGGTGCGCAGTTCGTAGAACCGAGCCCAGCGAGGGCCCCCGTCGCCCGGCAGGCGCGAGCGCCGGAACCATTCCAGGGCCGGTGGGATCGGCTTCAGGAACCGGTCCTCACCGGTGTACAGGTAGAGGTCCACCAGGGTGCGGATGACCCCTACGGATTCGCCGCCGGTCACGCTCGCAGGCTCGAACTTCCGGGCCCAGCTCGGTTCCATCTGCAGGTTGTACTGCTGCGCCCAGGTTGGCTGGGGCTCGGGGAGCTGCGCCAGGAGCATGAACTCGCCGCCGCGCCGGGCAGCGTTCAGGTACTCATCCCGCTTCAGCGTGCGGTGGGCCTCCAGCATCACGTGGATGACGTCGCGGATGGCGTTGTCGTTGAACGTGTAGTAGCCTTTGTAGTCCACGTTGGGCCACAGGCGCGGCCAGGTTTCCGGATAGCGCGCCTTCAACACGGGGTGGGTAGCCGGATCGTGAGGCTTCCCGTCCCAGCGCTGCGGCCACGCGCCGTTCGGGTACTGGGCCTCCAGCAGCTTCTTCAGGCCGTAGTCCAGCGCCGTATGAATTTCGGGATCTTTGCCGTCGAGCACCCGGTTCAGCCGGAGCAGCAGGCGCATGGCGCTCTGGCTGTTGTTGTCGTCGAAGGTGCTGACGTTGCGCCGGCGGCCCGAGGCGGTGTCGCCTTTCTCCACATCGGTGCGATAGTGCCACTGGCCGCGCGCCGCCGGGTCGAATTCGATGCGGTAGTCCCAGCCGCCCGAAGCGAGCTGGGTGCGGGCCAGCGCCCGCCCGGCGTCGCGGGCGTAGTCGAGGAAGTCCTTCTCCCCGGTGGCCTGGTACGCCTGGAGAAACGCGAGGCCGACGGAGGGAGTGCCGGGGGGCTGCACCCACCCCTGGCTGGCGGTGGCCACCTCCTCGCCGCGGCGGGTCTTCAAGTCCTCGGAATAGCTCCAGAGGTACGCCCCCTCCACCGAAATGGTGGTGCGGAAGTAGCGAGCGGCGCGCCGGAGACCCTCCCGGGCGGACGCAGGGAGTTCGTCTGCGCCCTGGGCCGCGCCCGCGGCGGGGACGGTCCATCCGGCAGCCAGGGCGGCGGCGCCGCCGATCCATTCTCGTCGCGACAGCATTTCCCTCTCCTTGCGTGCCCCAACCTCAGCGCGCCGTCACGATCACAGTACTGGCGCCCCCGGCCAACTGATGGGCGCGGCTCTCGCCGAAGCCGGCCGCGCGGAACATGGCGTCCAGTTCGGCAAAAGTGTAGGCATCTCCCTCCGCCGTGGTGGCCAGCATCACGAGGCTGAACGAGGCGGGTCCCGGCGGCGTGAGGCGGTCCTCATCCGGCACGAATTCGAGCGTGACGGCGACCCCTCCCGGCTTGAGGGCGGCGTGGACCCGCCGGAGCAGGGTGTCGCAGGTGGAGGGGCTGAAGTGGTGCAGGAAGTTGGTGAGCAGCACCACATCGTAGTCGCTGCCGTAGTCCACATCGAACGCGGAGCCGGGCAGCAGCGTGTAGCGATCCGCCACGCCCGCTCCCTCGGCATTTTCCTGCGCCACAGCCAGGACGGCCTCCCAATCCTGGGCCACAATCTGCGCCCGGGGATGGCGCCGGGCGAAACCGAGGCCGAACAGCCCGTGCCCCGCCGCCAGATCGAGCACACGCAGGGGCGCCTCCGCCGGCAGCCCCACGATCTCGGGAATCGCCTGCGCGGGCATCGCCATCAGCGCTGCCATCCCCCGGGCGAAACGCACCCAGACCGCGTGGTCGGTCGCCATCGTGCCGCCGGTTTCCTCCAGCGCCGTACCGCCTCGCCGGACCGCCTCGGTCAGCCGCTCGTAGGCGCTGCGCAGCGTCGGCGAATCCAGGAACTCCGCGGCATCGGCCATGCAGGCGGGCGAACGCCGGTCCAGGAATAGGGCGCTGTCGGGCGTCAGGGCGTAGTTTCCCTCGGACCGAACCAGCAAGCCCCACACCACCAGAGAGTCGCACAGGCAGCGGACCCCCTTCTCACTCGCCCGGCACTGCTCCGCCAGGGCGGCCGCGGAGCGGGGCTCCTCACCGAGGAGCGTGAAGAGATCCAGTTCGATGGCGGCCCGCAGAGCCGCGGTCTTCTGGTAGCCCGTAAGGAGGTCGAAGATCAGGACGGGGGAAGGAGCGGGCTGTGACAACGTGGTTCTCCGGCGCCGCTTGCGGACGGCGTGATGGGGGATACCCTTCCCGGCAGGAAAGAGTGCAGAGGAAAGAGTGGGGGCAGAAGTAAGGAGTGGGCAAAGGGGAAATCGCGATGTACGCGAGTACTCCGCTGCCGCACACCGTATTGTCGTGTGCTTCCCAACTTCCCTTCGTGCTGCCCCGCTCGTTTCTCTGTTGTGCCTGCTCTCTCCTCTTTCCTGCCGCACGCGGCGCCATGTCCGGACGCCACAACGACTTCGCCGGAACAGATCCCCACCTTGCCCGGCGCACGCGTGGCAGTTGCTCTGGGCGTTGCTTCCGGTTTCCATCCGCACGCGGCTCGGGTCGGGCCCTTCGCTCACCGCTGTGCCGACTCGTCCGTCGCCTGTGTAGGTAGGTTCTGCCACCGGTCGGCCGGGCCGAAAAACGCAAGGTGCGACACGTTCTCTGTAACCATGGTTGCCCCCACGCTTTCCGCCTGCGCGGCCAGGATCACGTCCGCGTCGAGCGCCTCTGGGGACGCGGTGACATGCCCAACGGTGCGCGCGTGCGCCCACAACTCCGCCGCACGGCGAAGGGTGGGGGTGTCGAGCGGCAGATAGATCACCCGGCGTGCCAGGAAGTCCAAACGGCGCAGGCTCCGCAGCTTGTTCGCCCGAAGCAACTCCCGCCGAACCTCATAATCAGTGATCTCCGGCAGGTACACGACGGACCGGCAGCGAAAGTGCTCTTCGAGCCACGCCTGGATTCCCTGTACGTCCGGCCGCCTCAGGTCAGGATGCGCCAGCAGCGAGAGCGGTGTCGAGTCCAGAACCAGAACCCTACGCATCGCCCTGTGGAGATCCAGGTCCGAACGGGGGCTGCCGGAGGCTCACCGTGGGGATCGTTTCCGGGTAGCCCTCGACTTCAGCCGGGTCAATGGGTTCCGAGCGCCACTGCTCGAGCAGCGCAATCGCTGCGTCGTTCCGCTCCGCCTGAATGCGGAGGGCTTGCGGGTCGTCCGCGCGGAGGCGCGCAGCGAAGGTGAGAATGGCCGCTACCTGGGGCGAGTGTCCCGGTGGGGGGGTGAACTCTGCTTCCGGTTCCGCCACCCGCCGGCTTGCGAAGTCCTCGGCGGACAGCCCCGCCAATGCCGCCCGCTCTCGCAGTCGCGCCTCTTGCTCCGGCGCGAGGTTCAGCACAATTGCCATGGGTGGTCTCCTGTGGGCTCAGCGTTGAGCTGCGCAGGTCCGGGTACCCCTGGGCATGGCGCCGTACGGTGTCACCGGTGCGTACCCGCAGACCCGACTGATGGGATGAAACAGTTATACCCGGATCGCCTTCTTGCTTGCGCGCGCTGCGTGGAATCGCTGCCCTCCCTGCTTCCGCTCACCCGGGAAGCGCCACCGTGCTTCCGGTGGCGGCGCTCTCATACACGGCGTCGAGCCACTCCAGCACCTTGAGGGCATCGGCACCACCTGCCAGCGGCTCACGGCCCGCGCGGGCATCGGCCATGAAGTTGTGGAAGAACTCGAGGCCGTGTGCGCCGCCGTACGCCTCGCACGGCTCCTGGCGGTACTGGAACTCGCGCACCGGGGCGCCGGCCCACGCGGGCGCGGCCGACTCGACGCGAATCGGCTGGTCGGCGTGGGTGGGCGCCCAGGCGGCGTAGCCGAGGCGGCCGCGCAGGCCGAGGTAGGTGTCGTAGGTGGCGCCGTAGTAGCCCGCCGAGCTGCGGGGGAGGTGATAGCCGGCGGTGTACGTCCCGAGGGCGCCGGAGCGGAAGCGCAGGGCGACCGCGGCGGTGTCTTCTACCTCAATGTCGCTGCCGCCCCGCACCCCGGTGAGCGCCGTAACGTGAGTGATCTCGTCCTCAGAGACGAAGCGGATCAGGTCGAGCCAGTGGCACCCGAGCCAGTGGAGGATCCCGCCGCCGGCGCGGGACCGCGAGAAGAGCCAGTGGGACGGGTCGCGGAACCGCACCTGTGAGGTGACCATCCGCGCCTCGACGGCCATCAGATCCCCCAGGATCCCCTCACGGACCCGTGCCTGCAGGTCGAGCGCCGCCGGATGGCCGCGCCACTGATAGCAGACGCCGAGGCCCACCCCGGCGGCCCGCACCTCGGCCAGCACCGGTGCGAGTGCCGCCGCCGAGACAGCCATCGGTTTCTCCGAGAAGATGTGCTTCCCGGCGCGCGCGGCTGCGATCAGGGTTTCCGGACTCTCGTCGTTGCGCCGGCAGACCACCACGAACTCCGCAGCGTCGCCCAGCGCGGCGGCTAGGTCATCGGTCACGCCGAGCAGCTTGGGGCCGGCGTCCTGCGCCAGCTTTTCGGCCGCGGCCCGGTCCGGGTCCCAGAGCCGGAAACCATCCACCTGGGGCGAGAGGCGGAGCGTATTCAGGTGCCCCCGCGAGTGGGGGTGAGTGCAGCCGAGGAGGGTGAAGTGAGTGGGCATGGTGCGAGTCTGTTCCCTGCCGGGCGGTCGGGAACCTTCGCGGTGGCCGCCCGGTACCCGAATGTGCGAGGATTGGCCCGTGCCGGCCCAAGAAGGAGTGAGTAAAGAGACGTGAGAAACGAGTAGTTGCCGCGCTCTTGACTCACTCCTCTCCACTCTTTCCTTCGTGGGCCGGCAAGATGCCGGCGCCGCCTTCCCAAGTTGCACACTGAGAGTCCTCCGATCCTCCATGACACGCTATCTCCCCATCTGCCTCAACCTGGAGAGTCGCCGCGTGCTGGTGGTCGGCGGGGGGAATGTGGGAGAGCACACGGCACGCGAATTCCTGGAGTGCGGGGCCTGCGTCACGGTGATCAGCCCGGAGGCGCGGCCGTGGCTGCACGAACAGGCGGCGGCCGGGCGGATCGTGCTGCACCTGCGGCGCTGGGCGCCGGGTGACCTGGAAGGCTACTTCCTAGCGGTGATGGCGACCGACACCCCGGCGGTGAATGAGGCGGCGTTTGCAGAGGCGGAGGCCCGCGGCGTGCTCGCCAACGTGTGCGATGATCCGGCGCACTGCCGCTACATCTTCGCGTCGAAGATCGAGCGCGGTCCTCTGACGGTTTCCATCTTCTCCCACGGCACCGCCCCAGCCCTGTCCCGGCGGGTGCGGCGCGACCTGGAGGCCTGGCTCGGCCCGGAATACGCCGCGCTGGCCACCCTGATGGCCACCCTGCGCCCCCGCGTCAAGTCACTGCCCGGGCTCACCCAGCCCGACCGCCAGCGAATCTTCGAGCGCCTGGTGTACGGCGAACTCCTCTACCTGCTGCGCGAAGGTCGCACGGCGGAAGCAGAGGCGCTGGCCGAACGCATCCTTCGGGAAGAGTCAGGCCAGAATGAAGGCTGAAGCAGCCCGGCGCCACCCAGCCCGGTAACGCCGGCATCTTGCCGGCATGCGCAGCGAGCGCCCCCCGTACCCGAGCCACGCGCGTGAGCAAGTGGACCCACGAGGCGAATGGCAGCGGTCGAACTGTACCGCAGAGGACGCAGAGGACCGAAGTGACGAGCGCCCCCGTACCCGAGCCACGCGCGTGGCTCGGGTACGGGGGGCGCCCGCTGCCGCCGACGGAGGCCGGCAAGATGCCGGCGTTCCCGGGGCCGGTCCGGGTCCCTTCCGCACTACGGAGACCCACCGTTGATCCCCTCGCTGCGCACTGCAAACAGTTCGTTTTGCCGCACAAGGCTGAGGAGGAGGCCGCGAAGCGTGGGGGTCCAGAGTTGCGTGCGGTGACAGCGGAGGGCGTCCAGCTTGCACCGTAGCGCGGTGGGGGAGAGGGGGAGCGAGGTCCACTTCCACCCGCACGGGAGCAGTGCGGACGGGGGCAACAGCGGTTCAGACGGCCGGAAGCCGCGCGGGCGGGGAAAGCCGGATGCGTGGATGGGATAAGCGGAGCAGGGCACTCCCGTCTGCTGCACCCAGTGGGCGGCCGCGTGTCCCAGCACGGCGTGGTCCGGGTGACAATCCCAGGGCGCCGGGAGCACCACATGATCGGGGCGGAGCGCGCTGAGTGTTTCGGCGAGGTGGAGGTCCACGCAGCCCGGCGGCTGCCGGGCCAGGCTGCCGTCCGCGTAGTTCAGGCGGATGCGCCCCGCCTCCGGCACCCCCAGGCAGTCGAGTGCGGCAGCGTATTCCCGTGCCCGCACCCGACCGAGCCCGCGGCGATTGCCGTCCGTGCCGAGCACAACCGCCACCGCCGCTCCGGCAGCAACCGCCCCCGCGATCAGACCGCCGGCGCCCAGCGTCTCATCATCAGGATGGGGGGCCACCACGACAATGGCCCGGGGTGAAGGTTCGAGGTGTGCCGCAGAGAACGCAGAGGTACGCAGAGAACAGGCGCTGCAAACGCACGCCGCCTGCCGTTCGCTACTCACCATTCGTCATTCGCCACTCCGGTCCTCTGCGTCCTCTGCGGTACCCCTGGACGTGCCCGTTCGCCTCGCAGGACCACCTGCTGCGCCCGGTAGGCGCCCGGCGAGGCTCCGGTACGGCGTACCATACGTCGTTCGCCACTCCGGTCATCTGCGTACCTCTGCGTTCTCTGCGGTACACCTCGACCCTTCATTCTACTCCGTGGCAGAGCTTCTCACCGTGGTGACCGGTTCCTGGGCGATAACGGGCGTAGAACGGGGTTGGATGTGCCCTCCGTGTTCGGGAGACGATCGCCGGACGGCAAGGAGATCAGAAATGACCGCAGTCAAGGACGTCATCAGTCAGTGCAACACCGGGTTGGTGCGCGGTCTCAGCCTCCAGATCATTGCTGAGATGAACCACCTGGCGCCCAATATTCTCGCGAGCATCGCCGACCTGCGGGTCACGGCGACGAACCCGCAGGCCGTGAACCTGTTCATGCAGCCGGCCGCCGATCCGAGCCGCGCGCGTAAGCAAGCGGAATCAATACCCTGATAGGCGCTGCGCGACGCCCTGGAGGATCGCCCGGGTCACACGCTGCCGATCAATTCCGCCTATCGCCCCATCGCGCACCAGTATCTCCTGCTCCGTCAATTCAAGCAGGGACTGTGCGGGATCACCGCGGCGGCACGCCCCGGGCGCAGCAACCACGAGGATGGGCTGGCGCTGGACATCGGCGAGCATGCCGCCTGGAAGGGCGTGCTGGAAGCGAACGGATGGGACTGGCTGGGTTCGCCACAGCGGCCACCGGCAGCTTCGACGCCGCGACCGATACACAGGTGCGAGCGTTTCAGACCGCGCAGGACCTGGTGGTGGACGGCATCGTGGGGGCGGGGAGCCGCCGGGCGCTCGGGCTCCCGCTGTGACGGGCTGAGCGCCGGGATCGGCGCAGGCGCCTGCGAGGACACACGCCGCGAGGGGAGGCACGATCATCACCGGTGGAGGCGGGGCAGGCCAGTGACCTGCCCCGCCCGGGGACCTACGGGGGTGAGGACGGGAGGCGATGCACGTATTCGGTCTCGTCCGGGACCTCGGCGGCGAAGGCCGGGACGAAGTGGAGGTCGTCCGTCATTTCGTCCCGGCGGAACACGCGCCGGAATTTGGTCACCCAGTGTCCCTGCTGGAGGTAGCCGCGGAGCAGCACCAGTTTGCCCACGGTGGCCAGCTCTGCCCGCCGGTCGAACCGGACGGTGCCGTCCAGCAGTCCCATGTCCGGGCCCGTCAGGCGGCGCGCCCATTCCAGGCGGCTCCCGGCGCCGGGTGGAGGCCCGCCCTGGTTCCCATCCTGGCCCTCAATGGCGTGCAGCCACGCGCGTTCCTCCCGGGTTATCTTCTCCGGAACGGCGGCTTTCAGGGCCTGGCGCAGCATCGGGGTCCAGGAGTACCGGTAGGAGAAAGCCCCGGGGAGGTCCATCTTGGTCGGCGCCTGGACGTAGAAGAGCGCCTCGGTCTGGTCCGGCACGCTGATCTGGGTGATCCGCAGCGGATAGACGAGCGACCGGCTGGCGAACATGAACCGGGTGGGGGTTACCTCGCCCGTGTACTTTCCGTTCGCTTTACGGCGCATCTGCTTGGGATCAATGCGCATCACAGTGAAGAACCACTTGTTCGTGATGTAATGCTGCAGCGTGGCCTCGTCGCCTGCGTAGGAGTAGCGGTTTTCTTTCAGCCACTGAAACAGATCCGCCGCCTGCTCCGCGGTCACAATTTTGTAGTCCAGGGCTCCGACCACTCCAGCTTCCGCCACGCGAACGGTGCTCTCCGGCGGCCTGCCGCCCCCACCACCGCCGAAGCCCCCG
>SXGS01619788.1_pt1 | contig 11707 bp, 12 predicted proteins | sample 3174681 | NCBI WGS metagenome assembly SXGS01 (sample SAMN11356861, study PRJNA531348) | freshwater metagenome | isolation source: freshwater sample F1-80 | place: China: Fuxian Lake, Yuxi | collected 2017-12-25 | reverse complement strand
GGGCGGTGCTCGAAGCGGGCGCGCGCCTCGCCGAGGAGCGCGGGCTCGCGGTGCGGCTCCTCACCTTCGACCCGCATCCGTCGGTGACGCTGGGCCGCGTGCCCCCGCCGACCTTGACGACGCTCGAGCGCAAGCGGGAGCTCCTCTTGCGCGCGTGCCCGGCGGCCGAGCTCGTCGTGCGCTCGTTCGATCGCGCCTTCGCGGCGCTCGCTCCCGAGGCGTTCGCCGAGCGCGTGCTCGTGCATGAGCTGGGTGCGCGCGTCGTCATGGTGGGCGACGATTTTCGCTTCGGCCGAGGGCGCACCGGAGGTATGGCCGAGCTCGTGGCGCTCGGGGAGCGGCTCGGTTTCGCGACCATTGGCGCGCCGCTCGTGGGCGACGACGAGGGCCCATGGTCGAGTACGCGGATCCGCATGCACGTGCAGCGCGGAGAGGTCGAGGCCGCAGCGCGCCTGCTCGGTCGGCCACACCTGGTCTCGGGCGTCGTGAGCCACGGCCAAAGGCGCGGCCGCACGCTCGGGTTCCCAACGTGCAACCTCGCAAGCGTGCCCGAAGCGCTGCCGGCGAATGGCGTGTACGCGGTGCTGGTCGATCGCGTGGACAGCGGCGAGGCCCGCGCGCTCGGCCGAGGCGTGTGCAACCTCGGCATGCGTCCGACCATCGGCGATCTCGACAATCCCCTGCTCGAAGCGCACGTCTTCGACCTCGACCAGGAGCTCTACGGCGCGCACCTGCGCGTGCACCTCGTGGCGCGGCTCCGCGGGGAACGCCGCTTCGCGGGCCTCGACGAGCTGCGCCGGCAGATCGCACAGGACTGCGAAGACGCGCTCGCGTCCCTCGCCGAGGCGCAGCCCGACCCCGCCGCCCGCGGGGCGTGGTCGTAGCCGCGGCCTCCAACGCATATGCGCTCCAACGCACATGCGCTCCAACGAATATGGAATCCATCGGCCGGGGCGGGTCGCCAGCTTTATTTTCGCCGAATGGCGTCCGACCCATAATTATGGTTAATTACCGGAGTGAAGACGACGCTGGAAATTCCGGATCCGCTGTTTCGGCGCGCGAAATCGATCGCCGCCCGCGACGGAAAGTCTCTGAAGCAGTTCGTCAACGAGGCGCTTCAAGCGAAGTTGAGAGAAGCCACGTCGCGCACAGTGCCGGAGTGGAAGAAATTGTTCGGCTCGATGAAGGCGCATGCCGCCGAGCTCAGGCGTATCGACTCGGTCATCGCGGATGAGTTCGAGCAGATCGAGCCGGAAGACTGGACATGATCCTCGACACCAACGCGCTCTCCGCGTTCTTCGAAGGCAGTCCGGCGCTAGGCGCCGCCCTCGAACGAACGGCGCGTCTCTTCCTGCCGGTCATCGTCCTCGGCGAATATCGCTTCGGTCTGGCACGCTCGAAGAAGCGCCGGCTGATCGAGCCAGCCCTTGACGCACTCGAGCAGGCGGCGACGGTACTCTCGGTCGAGGCGGAGACCGTTCGACCGTATGCGGAGATCCGCGAGCGGCTCAGGCGCGCTGGCACGCCAATTCCCTCGAATGACCTGTGGATCGCCGCCCTCGCCGTTCAGCACCGAGTCCCGATCATGAGCCGGGACGCCCACTTCGACCAAGTGGAGGCCATCACCCGCGTGGGGTGGTGAAGCGCGGCTTACCCGTCAGCGCGCCCGCCGATGACGATCCGCCCAGGATCGCCGCTCGGGCCGTTGATGCCGCGCGCGCCCCGCAGCGTCGCCTCGTCCTCGTTTGCCGCGAGCTGCACGTGCAGCGAGCCGCGCGACTTCAGATCGCCGGACAGCGTTAACGCCCCGAGCGGGAGCTTGGCGAAGAGCTCGTCCTCGTCGCGAATGTCCGTCGTGTCGGTGGAGCGCGTGGTCTTGTGCCAGCCGTATTTGCCAGCGACCTTGCAGCCATCGACGATGGGCAGCTCGCAGCCCGAGTAGTCGGCGAGCACCGCGCCCTCTTGCAAGAGCGCCTCGAGCCGCGCCTTGTACGGAGCCGGCCACTCGGTGACGAGGGGCTGCTCTTGGCTCTTGGCGACGCTGCAGCGCGCGAGCGGCGTCGGATCGTGCCCCTCGCTCGGGATCGCGCTCTCGGCGAGGCGCGCCGCCGCCGCCAACGCACCCTGCGGCTGAGAGCGCGAGGACGGCGAGAGAGCTCGGGCGGACGACCATCGAGAGATCGTAACGCGACGGCGATGCAGCGCGCCTCTGAACGGAGTAAGCGTCTTGCCCATGGTGGCGGCGGACCTGCGAATCCCGCATTTTGTGAGCCCAACGCGTTTACGGACCCTCGCGGCCATCGCGCCGCTCGTCGTGACCCTCGCGTGCTCCGCGAGCCCGCCGCCCGTACCTCCGCCGCTCCCCGCGGGGATCCCGGTCGAGCCGCCGCCGATGCTTCCGAAGGTCGGCGCTCCGGGTCCGCGCGCGCCGGCGCCGGTCCTGTCCGAGGTGCTCTCGGCGTCCGCCGGCCCAGAGGCACCGCCGCCTCTGCCGCCACCGCCTCAGCACCGGATCGTCCACGAGAACCTCACCGCCGTGCGCGTGAACCCGCTCGGGCTCGAGAACCGCTACCTGGTGGCGTGGCGCGAGCGGCTCTACCGCCACGAGTCCGCCGCGCTGCGCGACAACCACGTCGGGATCGCGGTGAGCCACATTCAGTCGCCGGCGCTCCACCGTCACGGCGTCGTCGTCGAGGCGCGTCCCCTTACCCTGCTCACGCTGACGGCCGGGCTCCACCGGGTCGGCTACTACGGCTCGCTCCAGTTCCTGCAGGGCTACCCGGACGCGCAAGTCGACTTCTCCGACTCGGCGATGCGACGCGGCGCCGCGGACGGAAAAAACCGCCCGGCGCACGGCATCGAGGCCGAGCTCCGAGGGCAGCTCCTCGGCAAGGTTGGCCCCATCGTCATCCGCAGCGACGCGTCGTTCTACTACACGGAGGTCGAGCTCTTGGCTGGGGAGCGCGCCTACTACACGCCGCGCTACGATCTACTGATGCCGAACCGCGGCTTCGCGCTGACGAACGACAACGACGTGGTCTACCTGTCGAGCAGCGGCTTCGTCGCCGGCGTGCGAACCAGCGTCGCGCATGCCTTCTACGACGCGGCGACGCTACGCGGCCTCGAGGACGAGAACGGCCCGACGGTTCGGGTCGGGCCGCTCGTGGCCTACACGTTCTTCGACACGCCTGGCGCGCGCTTCAACAAGCCGACCGTATTCCTGAACGCGGGCTTCTGGCTCGCTCACCGCTTCCGCACCGGCCTCGACGTGTCGCAGGCGATGCCCATGATCGCCGCCGGGTTCCGCTTCGAGGGTGAGCTCTTCGGCCGCGAGTGAAGCGCCGCGTTCGGCGCGGGGGGCGATGCAGCGCGCCTCCGAAAGGAGTAAGCGTGTCGCCCATGGTGTCGGCGGAACTGCGAGCGCTCTCGCGACAAGAGCTCATCCTTCGCGCAAAGAGCATCGGCGTCGACCGCCCTGCCGTGCTGACGCAAGCGGAGCTCATCGACGAGATCGTGAAGCACACGGCGCCGAAGAGCCGCGGGGCCGTCGTGCGCGGTTGGCTCGGCAAGGCGCGCGATCTGGTGGCGCAGGTGGTCTCGAAGGGGCTGCACTTGCCGGACGCGGCGCGTGCGTTTCGGTCGCTGCCGCACGACACGCGACCACCGCCGCCACCTCCCTTGCCGACCGTGACGCTCGCGGAGATCTACGCGGCGCAAGGCCACGCGGCGCGTGCGGTGACGATCCTCGATCAGGTGCTGTTGCGCGAGCCGAGGCACGACGTCGCGGCGGCGCTGCGCGAGCGCTTGACCCTGGAGCTCGGCGGCATCCTCGCCGTGCCGCCCGTGCCCGAAGAGCCGGAAGAGAGCGCGGGATGGGAAGACGCGGAGGAGCTCGACGGGGCAGGGTCGGCGGCCCACGAGCGCGCGTTTGAGTCGATGAAGGCCGCCATGTCCGACGCGGCGCGAGCGGGTGCACCGAGCGGCGCCGGCGACGAGCGAGGCGCGGCGGGAGCGGACCTCTACGAGGAGACCCGCGGCGCGAGCGACCTGCTCGAGGTGCTCGAGCGGGAGCCATGGCGCGACGAGGTCGTCGTGCTCGGCACCGATGCGCGCACGATCTACGTGTACTGGGAGCTGCGGCCGCTTCGATTCGCGCGGGCCATGCGCGAGCACCCGAAGGGACGGCTCGTCGTCCGCGTCACCGGCTTCGTTGCCGCGCAAGGCGACACGGTGCGCACGACGCACGACGTCGAGGTCGACGGGGTCACGGGCGATGTCTTCGTCGGCGGGCTCACGCCGGGAAGCGCGCTGCGGACCGCCCTCGGCTGGCGCGTCGAGGGCGAGCTCATCGTGCTCGCTGCGGGCACCGAGCTCGAGCTGCCGCCCGAGTATTTCGTGGCCGACGCGAAGCGCGACGTTGTCGATTGGCGGGCCGCTGCGCCCGGTGCCGCGGCGGGCGCTGGCTCGAGCGCTGGCTCGGGCGCTGGCGCTGGCGCGGGCGCGGGCGCTGGCGCGGGCGCTGGCTCGGGCGCGCGGCTGGCGAGTTCACTCCGTCGCCTCGAGGGCTACCTCGAGTCGTTGAGCGGTCCGTTGCCGATCCACTGGGTCGAGCTCGCGCCCGGAACGAGCCCGCCGCGTGCCGGCGCGAACGAAGTGCGTCGCGCCGCCGAGCGCGCGCTCCTCGAGCTCGACCAAGGGGCGAGCGAGGGCTACCGACGGGCGCATTACGACGAGGCCGCGCGCGCGAGCGGGTACGGAGGCTCCGCGAGCGAGTCGTACCGCGGGTAGGCCCGCGTCAAACGTCGGGATCTCCGACGCTCGAATCCCCAGGATCCTCGGCCACGCTGGCGCAGCCGTTCGGCGAACGTCAGTCGTCGGCGCCTCCGACTTCTCGCGGATCGCGCGAGGTGGGCGAGATTTCGTCGCGCCCGCGGCGATGATCAGGAGGAGGCACCATGAACGCTTGGCCCAGAACCCTCTTGGCGTTGCTCCTCATCGCGGCGCCCGCGCCAGCCTACGGCCTGAGCCGTTGGGCTCCGAGCGGCGAGAGCGAGGAGGAAGTAGCCGCCGGCGTCCTTGGGCGGCGCACGGCGAAGGTGCAGCTCGGACTCGAGCTCGGGCTCGGCGAGCTCCTCGGGCGCAGCGAGCTCTACGGCGGCTTCGTGCTGCGCGTGCCGATGGACGCGCTCGGGGCGCGCGAACCGCATGCCAAGAGACCATCGGGCGCTGCGCCATCGAGCTCGATCGCGCCCATCGCGGCACCGCGCGCGCCGCATACCAAGAGCACATCGCGCGCCGCACCAGTTGGCTCGATCGCGCCCGTCGCGGAACCGCGCACGCCAATCGCGGAACCGCGCACGCCAATCGCGGAACCGCGCACGCCAATCGCGGAACCGCGCACGCCAATCGCGGAACCGCGCACGCCAATCGCGGAACCGCGCACGCCACTGAACGCCGCAGCGACGACGTCGCCGCAAGGGAAGCGCGACGCGAAGCCCGCCGACGCGCTCCCCGCCGCCTCAGCGCAGCAAGGCTCGAGCGAGCGGCCCCTCACCGCGCGCGATCTCCGAGTCGCGATCGACGCGGCGACCCGACGCGGCCCGTTCGCTCACGACGAGGCGCGACTCGACGACTTCAGTGAGCGGGCACGGCACGCCGCGGCTCTGCCGGAGCTACGGCTACGCGCGACGCGGCTCGCGGATGCGAGGGCGAGCCTGTCGCCGACTTCTTACGACGAGGAGCGCGCCACGAGCTCGGAAGGCGCGAGCGTGTGGCTCGAGGCGCGCGCAGTGTGGACGCTCGACCGCGCCATTTTCGCCACCGAAGAGCTGCGGGTCGAGCGGCTGCGCCAGTCCCTCGCCGCGGCGCGCGACAAGCTCTCGAACCGCGTGCTGGAGCTCGTGTTCGCGTGGCAAGAGGCCGAGCTCGCCTCTACCGATCCGGCCACGACCGAGACCGAGTGTCGACGCGCGTGGCTTCGGCGCGCGCAGCTCGGCGCGGAGCTCGATTTGCTCACCGGGGGCTGGCTCTCGCGCCGCTTTCCAGCGAGCGCCCGCGCACCCAGGGCGACGTGCGGAGACTAGGCGTGGCGCCGCAGAGGGTCAGCGGACTTCGGGCTCACGACGCGAGGGTGCCGCGCACGAAGGCAGGGAACGCCGCCCGCAGCGGAGCACCCGCCGGCTACGCGCGCTCGAGGGCTTCGTAGTCGATCTTGCCGGTCGTCGTGCGCGGCAGCTCAGCGACGACGTGGATGACGCGCGGCACCATGTACGGCGGCAAGCGCTCGGCCAGCCACCTTCGGAGCGCGACGTCGTCGACCTTGCCCTGCGACGCCGTTGACGCGTGCGACAGCGCGGCGAAACCCACGAGCTCGGTGCCGAGGCGCTCGTGCTGAGCGGCGACGACCGCCGCCTCGCGCACGCCGGGAGCCGAGCGGAGGGCCGCCTCGACTTCGCCCGGATCGACGCGAAAACCTTGGATTTTTCGCATTCGATCGAGGCGTCCGCGAAACAGGAAGACGCCGTCGGCGCGCAGCTCGACGCGATCGCGCGTGTGCACCTCGCCGCCGAGCGCGGTCGGCCCGCGCACGCAGAGCTCGCCGATCCCGGGGCCCGCGACGTCCCGGCCGTCGTCGTCGACGATGCGGCAGTCCGCGTACGGGCACGCGCGCCCGATCGGCAGCTCGCTCACGCCGTCGAGCTCGTGCGGCATGGCCTCGTGAAACGTGCAGACGTTCGTCTCGGTCGGGCCGTAGAGGTTCCACAGCCGCGCGGCGGGCGCGCGCCGCGACAGCTCGAGCAGCGCCGCCGGAGGAAACACTTCTCCGGCGAAGCAGAGCGCGCGAAGGCTCGCGGGAAACGGCTCGTCCGGCGCGAGCCCGGACAAGAGCTTGGTGTAGAGCGCGGGCACGGCGTACGCGACCGTGGGCTCGAGCCGCGCGATGGCTGCCCCGAGCGAGCGCGCCGCGGAGAGCTCGCGCCGCGCGAGCGTGCACAGCGTGGCGCCGGTTCGCCACGCCGCGAAGTGATCGAAGTAGGCCAGATCGAACGACAGCTCGGCGCAGCGCAGGATGCGATCGGAGCAGGAAATACCGAGCAATTCGATCATCCACGAGACGAACGCGTCGTGCGCCGACCAGGAGACGGGGATGGGCTTCGGCGCGCCCGTGCTGCCGGAGGTGAAGAGCACGGTCGCGAGCTCGGGCGCCGGCGCGAGATCGGTTTGGGCCGCCGAGCCGAGGGCCGCGAGGACGAAGCCGTCCTGGTCGAGCTCGATCCGGCCGAGGGGCTCGCCGTCGGCACCGGCCCCGCGTTGCGCGAGCTCGCGGACGAGCGCCGCCCCCGCGTCGTCGTGAAGCACCGCGCAGGCGCAGCTCTCACGTGCGAGCCGCGCGAGGCGCTCGGGGGGAGACGAGGCGTCGAGCGGCACGACGACGGCGCCGGCCGAGAGCGCGCCGAGCAGCGCGACGGGCTCGTCGAACCCGCGCTGGGACGAGAGCAGCGCGACGCGATCGCCTGGACGAACGCCGAGGCCGCGGAGGGCATCTTCGACGGCGAGCCCGCGGCCCGCGAGCACGCGGTAGGTGATGGGAGCGCGCACGCCGACGAGCGCGACACGCTCTCCGTGGACGGCGAGCTCCGCGGCCCGAAGGCGCCACATCTCAGCCATCCTCGAGGTACCGCCGCACGAACGTCGTGAGGCCATCGAGCGTCGCCACCTCGTCGATGACGACGTCCCCGTCCGGGATCACGACGCCGAAGCGCTCCTCGACGAACACGAGCACGCGCGAGAGCGACATCGAGTCGAAGCCGGCGTCGAACAAGTCTTCGTCGCTGCCGAGCGGCGCATCGCGCAACAAGATCTCGCGCACGATGTGGTCTCCTAGCGCAGCGCGCACGGGATCGGCGTTCGACATGGCGCGCGACACTAGGTGCGGCGCACGAGGTTCGCCATCTCTAACGAGGCGAAGCCGCACGCGCGACAGCCGGCGACTTGCCAAGGACCCGCGAGCCCGTGCTAAGGAGCCGTGAAGGCCACCATGAAGCACGTGATGCAGCACACGCTGAGCCCGGAGGTTGCGCGCAAGACCGCGGAGCGGGCCTTTTTTTCGTATCGGGAGCGCTACGCCAAGTACGACCCGCGCTTCGAGTGGGTGGGCGCGAACAAGGCCAAGGCGTTCTTCCGCGCGAAGGGCTTCGCGCTCGAGGGCTCGATCGAGCTCTTGCCGACCGCCATCGCGCTCTCGCTCGAGGTGCCGTTCATGCTGCGCATGTTCGAGGGCGCCGCCCTCGCGCGCATCGAGCGTGAGCTCACGTACTGGTCGAAGCAGGCCAGCGCGACCGACCCGAGCGCGTTCGGCGTCGCATCGGCCGCGACGTCGTAGTCCGTCTCCGGCGCGCCTCGCCGGCTTGGTTCGCTCGAGCCCGCCTCACGGCGCCGCGGGGAGCTTCTCGGCCAGCAAGCGGCGGCCGCGATGCAGGCGGCTCATCACGGTGCCGAGCGGCACCTCGAGTCTCCTTGCGGCCTCGCGGTATCCAAGCTCCTCGAGATCGACGAGCTCGACGACGCGGCGGTAGTGGCTCGGCAGGCCCGCGAGCGCGCGCTCGGCCGACACCGAGAGCGAGCGCATCGGCTCCTTCGGCTCGAACGACTCTGCGACCCGCGCCTGCAGTGTCATCCGTTCGCAGGCACGCCGCTCGCGCTTCTGTTTGCGGCACTCGGTCAAGAACACGCTCCGCAGCACCTGGAAGGCCCACGCCCGCAGGTTCGTGCCCGCGCGGAACTGCGCCTCGAAGCGGATCGCGCGGAGCATCGCGGTCTGCACGAGGTCCTCGGCGCGGGCTCGCGACCGTGCGAGGCGCATCGCGCACGCGAATAGCTCGGGCCGGAGCGCGGCGAGCCCCCGCCTCACTTCGCAATGGCCGAGAGCGTCGGCGCGGCGGGCCGCCGATGGCGTGACGAACGTGGCAGCACCGCAAGAGAACGCGGCGCTCGATTCCGTGGCGAGAGTTCCTTGGTCGAGCATGAGCACCTCGAACCCCGCCTTCGCAACCCGAGTGCCACGCCCTCGCGGCGCGATCTCGGGGGCTTGCGCCGCTCGGCGCGAGAGGATCCCGAGGATGCGTGGGTGTGCGGCCGCAGGCGTGTGCGCGGTGAGACGCAGCGTCGGGCGGCGCCCTGCCCTACCGCGCGAAGAGCTCCGCCAACGCCGAGGCGAGCCCTACCCCGCGAAGATCTCCGCCAGCGCCGTGGCGAGCCCGTTCACGAGATCGCTCGCGACGAGGCCTCGATCGAGATCGCGCTCGAGGTTCCACGCCGCAGCCGCGCGCGCGTGCAGCAACGTGCCAGCGCAGGCAGCGAGATGTGCGGCCTCGAGCGACGTCGCGTGTACCGCGAGCGCGGCGATGACGCCCGTGAGCACGTCGCCTGCCCCCGCGGTCGCCAAGAGCGGCTCGGCCGCGTCGCACACCCGCGTGTCGTCGTTGGGCGACGCGACGAGCGTGTACGCACCCTTGAGCACGACGACCGCCCCCGACCGATCCGCGGCGCGCGCGACCGCGGCGAACCGATCGGCGTCGATGGCCTGCGTGCTCTCGCCGAGCAGCCGCGCGAGCTCGCCCGTGTGCGGCGTGAGGATCCGCGGCCCCGGCGCGGCACGCAGCGCCTCGGGGCGCCCGGCAAAATGCCCGAGCGCATCGGCGTCGACCACGACCGGGCCCGCCCACGCGAGCACGACCGCATCGACGAGCCGCTGCGCGAGCGCGCCGTAGCCGAGCCCAGGGCCGATCGCCACGGCGTCTCGTTTCGTCAGCGCCTCGCTGAGAGTTCGCTCGAGATCGCCCTCGTCGAGCGGCGTCGTCATGATTTCGCGCACGCGTCCGTCGAGTCGCTCGACCACCACCCTGGCCGCGCCGATGGTGACGAGCCCCGCGCCCGCGCGCAGCGCCGCCTCGGCCGTGAGCAGCGCCGCCCCCGTTTTTCCTGGGCTCCCGGCGATCACGAGCACGCTGCCCACCTCGTACTTGTGCGCGTCGGGCGCCCGCACGCCGAGCGCGAGCCGCGCGTCGACGCGCGAGATCGCGCGCGCCGTACAGCCGACGGTCGCGACGATCGCTTCGTCCGGGATCCCGAGACCGATCGTGTGCACGTCGCCCGCGTGCACGATCCCCGCGCCTTGCAAGAGCCCCGTCTTCTTGTGCCCGAACGTCACCGTGACCGAGGCGTGCACCGCCGCGCCGAGCACGGCCCCGGTGGTCGCGTCGATGCCGGACGGCACGTCGAGCGCGATCGTCGGGCACGGCGCCTCGTCGAACGACGCGACGACCTCGCGCCACACGCCCTCGAGCGGTCGCGACAGCCCGGTGCCGAAGAGCGCGTCCACGCACGCAGAGCCCCGCTCGAGCGCGCTCTTCAGGGGCGCGAGGTCGTCACCAAGCGAGGCCACGTCGACGCCGAGGCCCTCGAGCGCGTCGAGGTTCGTGCGCGCGTCGCCGGCGACCTCATCGCGGGTGCCGACGAGAAACACCGTGACGCTGCGCCCCCTCGCGAGCAGGTGGCGCGCCGCGACGAAGCCGTCGCCGCCGTTGTTGCCACGCCCGCACACGACGACGATCGGGCGCTCGTCGTCGGGCACGAGCCGCTCGATCACCTCGGCCGCGCCGCGCCCCGCGTTCTCCATCAGGACGATGCCGGGAACGCCGCACTCGCCCGTCGCGTAGGCATCGTACGCCCGCATCTGCTCGGCCGTCAGCACCACGCTCATCGCCACGCCTCCCCCGTTGGCTCGCCTTCGAGCAGCACCACCGCCATCGCGACGCCCGCGTCGTGGCTGATCGACACGTGCGTCTTCGTTACGCCCACGCGCCGCGCGAGCACCTCGGCCGCTCCGCGCAGCACGAGCTCGGGCGCGCGCTTGGGCTGGCCGAGCACCTCGAGATCGTGCCACCCGACACCGACGCCGCCCTGCATCGCCTTGGCGGCGGCCTCTTTCACGGCGAAGCGCCCCGCGAGCACCGTCGCGCGATCGACGCGCTGCTTGATGGCCTCGCGCTCGGCCTCGCCGAGGATCCGCCGCTCGAACCGCTCGCCCCATCGCAAGAGCAGCGCCTCGATGCGCGCGATCGAGCAGACGTCGATGCCCATCCCGAGGATCACGAGGCCCCTCCCCTCGCGTGGCGTCGCGGGCAGGGCGCGCCGCCTTGGTCGATGCCCATCCCGAGGATCACGAGGCCCCTCCCCACTCTTCGGCGAGCGCGAGCACCGTCGCCGCTCAGCCGCCCCGAAGCGCGAGGCCGCGCTCGAGCGCCGCGCGAAAGTCGCGCACCGCCTCGGGCAGCCCCACGAACACGGCGTCCGCGATGACGGCGTGGCCGATGTTGACCTCGACGAGTTCGGGCAGCCCTGCGACCGGGATCACGTTGTGCCGCGTGAGGCCGTGGCCCGCCGCCACCTCGAGCCCGAGCGCGTGCGCGAGGCCCGCTGCGACCCTCAGCCGCTCGAGCTCGTGCGGCGCCATCTGGTGACAGTACTCGCCGGTGTGCAGCTCGATCTGCTCGACCCCGAGCTCGTGCGAGGCGCGCACGTCGGCCTCGTTCGCAGCGATGAAGAGGCTCACCTTGATGCCCGCGCGCTGGCACGCCGCCACCGCCTTCGTGATCGTCGCTCGCTGCCCGACGACGTCGAGCCCGCCCTCGGTCGTGCGCTCTTC
>SXGS01039575.1_pt1 | contig 11714 bp, 8 predicted proteins | sample 3174681 | NCBI WGS metagenome assembly SXGS01 (sample SAMN11356861, study PRJNA531348) | freshwater metagenome | isolation source: freshwater sample F1-80 | place: China: Fuxian Lake, Yuxi | collected 2017-12-25 | reverse complement strand
TGTGGGGCGGTACCCTCGCTGATCGACTGGATCGCAAACGGCTCATGCTCTGGGCGAACGTAGGCACCTTTGTGGTCATGATCGTCTTTGGTGTTTTGAGCAACGCGGACGCACTGACTCAGAATCTCGTCTTCATTGGCATCGCGTTCACCGCGGTGTCGCAGATGTTTGCGAGTCCCGCACGATCGGCCATGGTGCCGCGGGTAGTTCCCGAGCAGTACTTGTTAGCTGCTGCGTCGTCGGACAACGCGTGGGCCAATGCGTCAGCGGTAGCCGCGCCATTGTTGTTCGCGTTAATCGCGGCGACGGCGGGACTGGAAGCTGTCTTTTTTGTAGCGGCGGGTCTCGGTCTCTTCGCCATGCTTCTGCCACAGCTCATTCGTGCTTCGGGGGTACCGGATGGAACTGGGGCGCCACCTGCCTCACAACTCACTGAAACCTGGGATGGACTGCGGTATGTCGGTAAACATCCGATCCTCCCCGGACTGTTTTTGTTAGACACGGGGATCACCGTGGCATCGTTCTATCGAGAGATCCTGCCGGTCCTCGCACTTGGGTTGTTTGCCGGAGGGGCTTCGGCAACCGGCATGTTGGGTGCCGCGAATTCTGCGGGCGCCATCGTCGGCTCCATCATTGCCGCTATGTTTGCCGCATGGCGTGCGAAAGGCATGTTGGTGCTCTATGCCTCCTTCGTTTATGGGTTCTGCATGTTTGGTCTTGGTTACGCGAATACCCTCTGGCTCGGCATGGTGATGATTGCGCTGCTGGGTGCTTCCGACGCCGTCACCGTCGCGGTGCGCCAAACGACGGTCATGTTGACGACACCCGATCATATGCGTGGTCGCGCGTTCTCCATCATGATCCTGGCGGCGCAGACCGCGAACAATGTCGGCACCATTTGGGTAGGGTTCTGGGCGGAAGCCATTGGCGCTGCGAACACGATCATCCTGGGTGGTTATATCTCTGTGATCGCAACCGCCTTGATCGGGTGGTGGTGGAAACCGATTCGAACCTTCAGATCAGGGTAGGTTGCCGCTCCCACCTGTCTGTCGCGTGCACTCAGGAACACCGTGTACTATCCGACCAGAAGTGCATTTCGTAGCTGCATTCTGGGGAGAAGGGCATGTTCAAGGTCTTTGCGTTTCTGAAACGCAATGTGCGGCTGACACACGATGAGTACCGTGCCGCGCATGTCGGGTATCACTGCGGCACGTCGCGACGGCTCAAGGGCATTCGCGGTTATATCGTCAACGTCTGGGCCAATGCGCCCCTGCGGCCCCAACTCGGCGATTTAGCCGATGAGATCATTCGCAATGAACCTCACGGCTTTCTCGACAGGTGGGATGGTTTCCCGAGCGTGATGTTCGACAGCTTTGAAGCATGGACGAAGGCGCGTGAGGCGGAACCGACACGTGCCATGGAAGGGGGTCTAAAGATCGATCCGGATTGGACCTACAGCCATGGAATACATGTGTTCGACGGCATTCCAGAACGACCTGGCGAGTTTCGTTCCTATCACCTGCGCATGATCGAGCACATCGTTGTGCCGGTCGAACGCCCCGAACGCAAGCTCACCAAGCTCGTGTTTTTCTTCAAACGACGCCCCGAAATCAATGAGTCCGGCTTCGAGCGTCGAGTACTCACCGATTACACACCAGTGCTCGCGCAGTTGCCGGGTCTGCACGGGTGCATCCTGAATTTTCGCGATTCTGACCGCGAGGCAGCGTTCAGGGGTTATTTCCCGGATGGCGGATGGTGGAACTCTCCGCAAGGGCATGCCATGCGCAACCAGTTCTGTGCGTTCTGGGACGGTACCATTGAAATGCACTTCGATTCCGTGAGCGCCTTTGTTGCGGCGCGTCGTACCGCGCAACTCCATCCACAACTCACCGCCCTCGAGCAGGAACTCTTTGCTGCGAACTGGTATGTGGAAGTGGATGAAAACATCATCGTGATGCCGAACCGCAATCCGGCGCCGGTTTTTTACTACCGCTAAACGGACGAGGGGAGACGTCATGCTGAAGGTCTTTGGATTCGTTCGTCGCCATCCCGATCTCACCCACGATGAATATCGTGCAGCGCACGTCGGTTATCACAACTCGTTTGGCCGCCGGCTCAACAATATTCGTGGTTATGTGCTGAACGTTCGCGCCAATGCATCCATCGAGTCCACGCTGGGGTCATTGGCGAAGGACGTAACGCACCATGAACCACCGGCTTTCGATAAACTCTGGGATGGCTGGGGTCAGCTGGTGTTTGATTCACTCGATCACTACCTCTCTGCCAAATCGCCCGGGCATGACAAACCGGGACCCCATGGTTTGGAAGACGATGCGCGAGTCGCTGCCGTGGGTGGTGATGGTCGTTTTCTCTATGGCGGCTCGCCGTTCCAATTTATGGTCGTTGAACACGTGGCCGTTCCCGTGCGACGCCCGGAGCGCAAGATCTTCAAGCTCACTCAGTTTGCGAAGCGCCGGAGTGACCTGCCAGAGGAGCTGTTTCGTTCCTACATCGTCGGTCGATATGCGGCAGTAATGTCGCAGCTACCCGGGCTACGCGGGCTCATCTTCAACTTCCGCACACCCATCGATGTGATGAGGAAGTTCTTCGAGCCGGAAGCTGAAGCGTTTACACCCCAGGGCGCGGTGGAACGCGAGAAGTTCTTTGGCGCTTGGGACTGCATCACTGAACTGTGGTTCGACCATGCGGGTCAGTTTGTTGGTGGACGCCCGATGCTCAATGCACTGGATGCACTGGAGCAAGAGCTGTTTGCGTCGGTTTGTTACCGCGAGGTGGATGAGACGGTGGCTGTCAATCCGAACCGTTCACCCTCGCCGTCCTTTTACTTTCGCTGAAAAAAGAAGTGCTACGAGGAGTAGTCGTATGAGTGCACACCCGGATCACCTTGATGTTACGGTTCCCGGCCTTGATGCCCAGTTCATTGGGGGCGTGTGGCGGGCTCGCACCGGCGGCGTGATCGATGTGATTTCTCCGACGACGGAGGACGTTATCGCCCGCGTGGCGGATCCAACGGTTGCCGATGCGGATGCAGCAGTTGCCGCCGCACGTCGCGCCTTTGATGTCGGCGGCTGGCCAGACCTGCCCGTCGAAGAACGTATTCGTGTGTGCGCGCAGCTTTGTGATGCCCTTGAAAAACGTTTGGGTTCGCTGAATCGCGCTTGGGCCTTTGAGTCCGGTGCGACCATTGCCCATGGAGAGATGATCAATGATGGCGCCGGTGTTGCCGTGTGGCGCGGTGCTTTGGAGCATGCGCGAAACCTGCGTTGGGAGGAGGACCGGGGTGATGTGCGCTTGGTGCGAGAACCGATTGGTACCGTGCTCGGCATCCTTACCTATAACGGCCCCATCGTGCTGATGGGCATGAAGGTGATCCCGGCGCTGCTCGCCGGCAATACGATGATTATCAAACATGCGCCTGAGTCGCCGCTGACCTCTCGCCTTATCGCCGAAGCGATTCGTGAGTCCGGATTCCCTGAGGGTGTCGTGAGTGTTCTCGCCGCGGGGACTACAGTGACACAGCATCTTGTCAGTCATCGTGATGTCGATATGGTGGCACTGACGGGTGGAACAGCGATTGGCGTGGATGTGGTGAAACGCACCGCAGATCGGCTCGCACGAACGGCGCTTGAGCTCGGCGGCAAATCGCCTGCGATCATCGCCGAGGATGTGAACATGGACGAAGTTCTAGCGACGCTGAGTGTCGGTTCGACGGGTTTCATGGGACAGGTGTGTGTGAACTTGTCACGGGTCATCGCGCCGCGCACACGGTATGATGAAGTGGTGGACGCGTTAGCTTCGCATTTCAGTTCGCTGAAAATCGGTGATCCATTTGATTCGACAACCGAACGGGGGCCTCTGGCCGTCGAGCGTGCGCGGGATCGGGTGGAGTCCCACGTCGCGACCGCTAAGGCGCAAGGGGCCCGGGTTGTCACCGGGGGGCGCCGGCCAGCTCATCTCAATCGCGGTTGGTTTTATGAGCCCACACTACTGGCGAATGTTGATAACGGTATGCGGGTCGCGCAGGAGGAGATCTTTGGACCAGTGACGGCGGTCATTCCTTATGACGGCATGGATGAAGCGATTCGTATCGCGAACGACTCACCGTTTGGTCTTGCCTGTTCGGTGTATTCACGGGACGTTGAACTCGCTAATCGGGTCGCAAAGAGGATCCGCTCCGGCAGTGTGGCCATCAACATGGCTGGCGTGTCGTTGACACAACCCTTTGGTGGCTGGAAACAAAGTGGTTGGGGTAAAGAGTGTGGACCTGAGGGGCTGCTCGAGTTTCTGCAGCTGAAACAGGTCGTTACCGGCGGGGGTTATCTGAACGCGGGAGTTGAAGCATGAGTTATACGCCGGTGATTCCACAGACGGAGTTAAGCGGGGAAATCTCGGTTCATCACGTTCGAGCGCGGCAGGAGATTGAATATCTGCGTCGTTGGTACTGTCGTGCCACAGATCTTTTTGGCATGACCGGTAACGTTAAAGCGAACGCGGAAGCACGCCGCATCTATCAGCGGATCTTTACGGCAGATGCACGCATCAAAGCGAGTGGTGCTTCGGCCAAACCACTGCAAGCCATTGGGCCAGAGGGGTGGGCGGCCGTGGTGATGAATGCACTTCAGGACTACACCGTAACGCAGCATTTGCTGGGTACTCAGATAGTTGACCTGCGTGAGCTCACCATCGGTCGCAAGTCGACGGGTCCCGACGAGGTCACTGCCGGTGAAGCGGGTATGACGAGTTATTTGCAAGCGTGGCATGTGTGGCCTGATAACCGTCTACGGGTGGTGATGGGTAACTATGTCGATCAGGTTCGGTTTAATCCTGGTATCGGCTGGCAGATCTACGACATGAATCTCGTTCATCTCGTGAGCGAGATCCGACCACTCGGCGAAAACTAAAACTGTGAATGCACCGCAGGCCGAACTGAAATCCGGTGGCGCCGTTGTTTATCCCTCACCGGTCTACGGATGGTATGTGACGCTGGTGTTGCTGCTTGGCTTCACCTTTTCGTTTGTAGATCGACAGGTTCTGAACTTGCTGGTTGAACCGATCCGCAAAGACCTTGGTATTTCCGACACGGAAATCAGTTTCCTCCAGGGGTTCGCATTCGCCCTCACTTACGTGCTGGCGAGTATTCCTATTGGCCGTATGGTTGATCGCTTCAATCGTGTGCGCATCATGATCTGGGGTGTGCTCGTATGGAGCGCTACAACCATCGCCTGTGGTTTATCGCGCAACTATTGGCAGTTGTTGGTGGCGCGGATGGGCGTGGGGGCGGGTGAAGCGACGTTGAGCCCTGCCGCCTGGTCGGTGCTTGCTGACTATTTTCATCCTGACAAGTTGGCTCGGCCGATCAGTGTCTATTTGATGGGGCCTTATATCGGCGCCGGGATTGCGATGATCGCGGGTGCCGAAGTACTCGACTTCACGCGAGAAGTGTCGTCGATCCACGTGCCGTTGCTCGGTAACCTAGCGCCGTGGCAGTTCACGTTTATTGCCGTGGGTTTACCGGGTGTGCTGATTGCGGCGCTGATCGCCACAGTGCATGAACCGGTCAGAACCGGGCGACGTGACCTGGCTATGGTGGTGCCGACGTGGAGTGAAGTCAGGGCCTATATGTGGCTTAACAAGCGGGTCTACGTTGCACTTCACCTGGGTGTACCGTTCATCGTGGTCATGCTCTATGGATTACAGAGCTGGACACCGACCATTCTAGTCAGGGTTTATGGTTGGGATCTGGCCGATGCGGGACGAACATATGGCGTGATCGCCCTGTTTGCAGGTTCTATCGGTGTGCTCAGTGGCCCGCTTGTGGCACGAGCCATAGAACGACTGGGCAAAGGGGATGCGGCACTCGTCGTCGCGATGATTGGCGCCGCAATGGCAACGGCGTTCCTCGTGACGATCCCGTTTCAAACCACTGCTACGGGTGCCTTGGTGTGTATTGCCGGTGCAAGTTTCAGCGTGACGCTGCCACTCGCGCTCATTACGTCGGCCATGCAGAAGGTCACACCCAATGAAATGCGGGGTGTGGTGAATGGTGCCTATGTAGTGACGACCAATGTGATTGGCCTGGCTCTTGGTCCGACGCTGGTCGCCGCGTGCACGGACTATGTGTTCGGCGACCCGGCGGCGGTCGCTCAGTCACTTGGGTTGGTGTCGCTGTTTATGGGGCCGATCGCGGTGTTGTTGTTGTACTCGGGTGCATCGGCGTTTGGGGAGAAGCGGAGCCTCGGTTGAGGCTCAGCGACTGATCTGACGGAACTACGTCCCCGCTCCGAGTGCGGGGTACATCGGATCCCGTGGACTGGCTTGTGAATGATGTTCGTGTAGCGGCGCTTCCAGCCCGATCACCTTTTGAATTTCCACTCGATCACGTCGGAGATTATCGGGTCCTGGTGATCGATTCGGTGGGTCGGTATGCGAGCGTAAACCTGTCCCGCTCGGGTTAAACCAGCTGCAAGCCCCACCGGACGCACCCGCCCCGAACCGTTATCATGCCAGCCGCCTCTGATTTTGGATGCTCGATTGACCAGCCCATGGCCGTTACCCCAATCCGCTTCGACACACACTTTTTTTGCGACGTGTGCTGCGGGGGTTGCAGACCTGTTGGCTGCGGAACTGAAAGCACTCGGTGCTGAGCGGCTACGGGAGCAACGCGCCGGCGTTGGGTTCGAAGGGGTGCTGGAGCTCGGCTATCGCGCCTGCCTCTGGTCACGCACTGCAAGCCGAATATTGCTGCAAGTTGCGGAAGTGGATGCGAAAGATGCGACGGAGCTCTATCGCAATATTCGGGATATCGACTGGTCGAGACACCTGGATACGAAACGAAGTTTTGCGGTCGACTTCAGCGGCTCCAACAGTCACATCACGCACACCCAATTCGGTGCGTTGAAAGTGAAAGACGCCATCGTCGATCAGTTCAGGGATCGTTTTGGTGAGCGCCCTTCGGTCCGACTCGATCAGCCTGATGTGCGCATCACGGTCCACCTCAACCGGGCACGCGCCAATGTCAGCATTGACCTTTCCGGTGACCCACTGCATCGACGTGGTTATCGACTGCGTCATGTTACTGCACCGCTGAAGGAGAGCCTGGCTGCCGCTGTGTTGTTGCGCTCGGGGTGGCCTGCGATTGCCGCAGACGGTGGCAGTCTGGTGGATCCGATGTGTGGGTCCGGAACATTTCTGATCGAAGCGGCGATGATCCTTGGCAACATCGCCCCGGGACTGCAAAGAACGTACTACGGGTTTTTGGGTTGGAAAGCCCATGAGCCCGAGGTGTGGCAGAAGCTTGTGCATGAAGCAAATCAACAGCAACAGCAACAGCTACATCAACAGAGAGGGGTGCTTAACGCCGGAAGAATCCTGGGTTTCGATCAGGATCCTGCGGCCGTGAGCGCCGCGCTGGCGAATGTTTCTGAGGCTGGGTTCGGTGCAGTGATTGAAGTCACCTGTTGTGGTGTCGAGGAATTCAAGTCAGCGCCGCCGGGAAGTGGATTGTTGGTGGTTAATCCGCCTTATGGCGAACGCCTCGGTGACGCACAGTCCCTTGAACCCCTCTACGCAGAACTTGGCAAGGTGCTGCGAACGCATTTTCTCGGCTGGCGTGCCGTGGTGCTCACGGGTAATCCACCCCTTGCACGGGCTGTTGGCATCCATGCGAAACGTAGTCATACGCTCTTTAATGGCGCCATCGAATGCCGCTTGTTGCGCTTTGAAGTAAAGGCAGAGGAGTTCGCGCCTGCCGACAAACGCGCTTCACGTGAAGAGAAAATGGCCGCCGTGCGTGAATCGCCGGGCGCGCAGATGTTTGCCAACCGGTTACGCAAAAACTTCAAGAAGATGCGGGACTGGGCGCGAAAAGAAGGCATCAGCTGTTATCGGGTGTATGACGCGGACATGCCGGAGTACGCCTTTGCCGTGGAGCTTTATCAGGGTGAACGGACGACGCTTTATGTACAGGAGTATCGTGCACCGGACATGGTTGATCGTCAGGCGGCAACACAACGGCGGCTCGAAGTGCTGGCGGTCGTGCCTTCGGTGTTCGATGTGACCCATTCACAGGTCGTGATGCGCGAAGAGCAGCGACGAAGAGATGAATCCAGGTACATAAGCCCGGTCGAAGCCCCACAACCGGTCGTGATTCAGGAAGGCGGGTGGCAGTTCCTGGTTGAGTTAGGCAGCGAGCTCGATCCCGGATTGCACCTGGTTCACCGCGGCGTCCGGGAGATGCTGGGTCGGATGGTGGTGGGAAGGTCCTTCCTGAATCTTTTCTCCGGAACCGGGGCTGCCACCGTATACGCCGCCGGTGGGGGTGCAGAGGTAACGATTTCCGTGGAGGTGTCCAATACTGCCCTTGGGCGGGCGGAACGAAACCTCGCACTCAACAGGCTCGCCAACCACAGACACACCTTTGTGAAAGTGGATCCGCTGGTGTGGCTGCGTGAACAAAGCCAGCAGGCGCGGCCGCAGCGGTTTGATTTGATCTATCTCGACGCACCTGCATTCCAACGCGGCAAGTGGAAGGGTGAGACGTTCGACGTGCAGCGAGATCACGTGCGCTTGTTAGTTGAGGCGTCGGCGTTGTTGGCGTCCGGCGGGACAATGATGTTCACCACGCGCTTGCCCAAGTTCAGGCTGGATAGGGCGTCGTTGTTTGAGTTTGAGGTAGAAGACGTCTCGAAGCAGACGCTACCAAGAGATTTTGAACGCAGCGCACGAGATCACAGTGCTTACGTTTTGAAACGGAATTGAAGTCATAGCAGCGAGGTAACGATGGCCGATCTGATTGCACTCTCAACCGCCGTCATCGACGAAGGCAAAGGCGTCGACGCCGTCGGTCCAATCAATCGAATTAACCATGAGTTGTCCGTCATTGCGGATGGACTCGCCGTGGTTGAAGCTTTTTCCCACTGTGTCTTGTTCGAAACCGATGATGGATTGGTAGCGTTTGATACGTCGAACAAATCAGGTGGAGTGAAGGTTGTTGATGCAGCACGCGGCTGGCGAACGTCTCGATTCAACACGCTGGTCTATACGCACGGTCACGCTGATCACGTCGGTGGAGCAGGTGCGTTTGTGGCCGATGCGGAGTGGCAACACCACTTAAGACCTCGGATTGTTGGACACGAAAATGTGCCGAAACGATTTGACCGTTACAACCTCACCAACGGTTACAACCACATCATCAATGAACGCCAGTTTGGTCAGTTCAGGCGTCGGGGCTATGACCTAGCTGCGGGCGGCAGCTTCTTACCAGAATCGTCCCCCAAACCTGAGGTTACCTACAGCGATACGCTGGATCTTTCGGTCGGCGGCGTTGAGTTTGAGTTGAAACATGCCAAGGGTGAAACCGACGATCACACCTGGGCCTACGTGCCGAAATATAAAGCGATCTGCGCCGGCGACTTTTTCATCTGGAACTTCCCGAATGCCGGCAATCCCCAGAAGGTGCAGCGGTATCCACGCGAGTGGGCGGCCGCGATGCATGATATGGCTTCACGGGGTGCGGAGCTCTTTCTCCCAGCACATGGACTACCTATCGCCGGTGTTGATCGAATTCGGAGCGTACTGACCGAAGTTGCCGACAGTCTCGACTTTCTGGTGAACGAAACTCTTCAGCGGATGAATGTGGGCATGCGGCTCACCGACATCATCCATGAGGTCAAACTGGATCCCGCAATCCTGGAGCGACCCTATCTTCGTCCGATGTACGATGAGCCAGAATTTGTTGTGCGTAATATCTGGCGGATGTATGGCGGCTGGTATGAAGGCAATCCAGCGAACCTCAAGCCTTCTCATGATCGAGTGCTGGCGACGGAACTCGCGCAGCTCGCCGGCGGCGCTTTTCGTCTTGCCGAACGGGCACGTGAGTTGATCGACTCTGATGCACGACTGGCGTGCCACCTGATCGAGATGGCAGCACTCGCCGAGCCTGACAACAAACACATCCACGCACTGCGCGCGGAGATCTATCAAGAGCGGCGTCAAGGTGAAACATCGCTGATGGCGAAAGGCATCTTCGGCTTCACGGCCAACGAATCAAAAAACAAGGCAGGGCTGGACTAACCGTTACGCCAGCCCAGCGCCGAGGGTGACTCACCCGAGCATCTGATAGGCCGCGGTACGCATATCGTCCGCTAGAGGCAGCGCTGACCCAAGGAACTGACTCATCACCAGTCCAGTCATTTCTTCCGCGGGATCAACCCAGAAGAATGTGCTGGCTGCGCCGGCCCAACCCAGCTCGCCGACGTTAGTCAGCTGCAGCGCTTTTCCCGTATCGATCATCACCCGCACACCGAGTCCCCAGCCGTAGCCCGGCAGCGTCTGCAGGCCAATGGTCAGCGGCAATTGATGAGGCGGAATTCGATTTGCGCGCATCATGTTGAGCATGGGACGCGAGAGAATGGTTCGACCATCAGCGGCTTTGCCGGTGATTAACATGCGTGCAAACGCGGCGTAGTCGTCCATGGTTGAAAAGAGTCCGTGGCCGCCACGGGTGAGCCCAGGTACATCGAGCGGGTAGAAGTCGGAAACATCCTGTTGTTCGAGTTTATGGGGTGTCAGTTCGAGAGCTGGAACGACCAGCAAGTCTCCGGTGCCATACATCGGCAAAACCCGTGACTGCTTGTCCTTCGGCACCTGATAGAAGGTATCCACCATGCCGAGGGGTTCGAACAGCTCCCTTCTCGCGAGTTCTCCCATGGTCATACCCGAGGCTTTTTCCACCACGTGAGCGAGCACATCAGTGGAGACGCTGTAGCGGTATTGGCTGCCAGGTTGGAAGGCGAGGGGAAGTTTGGCGAGCCGCGCCATCATCTCGTCGAGGTTGATATGTCCATCTTCAAGGACACGTGCCTCACGGTAATAAGCCGAAACCTGATCACCATGAATGAAGGGGTAGGTGAAACCGGCGCGGTGCGTGATCAAGTCATCGACGTTGATGAATCGTTCTGCCGGTACGAGGCGACCGTCCGGATGCAATACACGCATGGCGGCGAAGGCTTTGTTGAACATGGGCAACATGTCGTAAAGACGTAGCTTGCCCTGTTCGATCAGGATCAACGCGAGCACCGACGTGATCGGCTTGGTCATTGAGTAGATGCGGTAGAGCGGTTTTGCATTCATCGGCTCGCCCGTTTCTGCGTTGGCTACCCCTGCACGCCCCCGCGCGATGGACTGTCCTTTGTGTTCAACCAACCATTCGATACCGGCGTACTGTTTTCGACTGACGTAGCCTTCGGCCACTGCGGCCATACGGTCCATACGGGACATGTGAGTTGCTCCTCGAAGGTGCTGAAAATTGATGCGGGGCGAGTCTACCGAAGGTACAAACCGTCTGTCTGTGCCGTGAAATTCAAGCCAGGCGGCGGGTCATTCAATGCCCACACGGGTTTAATCCCGAGGTAAGCCACGAACATGGCGCCAGACGCCAAGCACACTCAGTGAGAGCAGGATATGGACAGCGATGACCGGCGGCCAACCGACGAGGTACAACACGTCATTGGCGAGTCCAGGTTTGAAGGGCTCACCTCCGAAGGCGAGACCTCGCGACGGATAGGAAATTCAAGCCAACAAGCACCCGCAAATGATAAGCGCTGTCCCCGCAGTGGTCAAGTTCCACCCTGCACTACTTCCACCCCAGCAATGGCTGCATGGCAATCAATCACTTTTGTTAGATATTCCGAGGG
>SXGS01096155.1_pt1 | contig 11717 bp, 10 predicted proteins | sample 3174681 | NCBI WGS metagenome assembly SXGS01 (sample SAMN11356861, study PRJNA531348) | freshwater metagenome | isolation source: freshwater sample F1-80 | place: China: Fuxian Lake, Yuxi | collected 2017-12-25 | reverse complement strand
TTGGAGATTATTTTAAAGAACAAGCAATTGTACATGCTTGGGAATTGTTAACTAAAGATTTTAGTTTGCCTAAGGAAAAATTATTAGTAACCGTTTTTGCTGAAGATAACGATTCTTTTAATTTATGGAAAAAAATTGCAGGATTAAGCGAAAATAAAATAATTAGAATATCAACTTCAGATAATTTTTGGTCAATGGGAGATATAGGCCCATGCGGTCCATGCTCCGAAATATTTTATGATCACGGAGAAAGATTAAAAGGAGGTCCTCCAGGCACGCCCGAGCAAGACGGAGATCGATTCATTGAAATATGGAATCTAGTTTTTATGCAGTACGAGCAAGTCACTAAAGACAAAAAAATTAATTTACCAAAACCATCAGTTGATACAGGTATGGGTTTAGAGAGAATGACTGCAGTTCTTCAAGGCACTCACGATAATTATAGTATCGATCACTTTAAAAAAATAATGAGCGCTTCAGCAGACATTACAAAAATAGCAATCAATGAAAAAACAATTGCTAGTCATAGAGTTATAGCTGATCATTTAAGAGCAAGCAGTTTTTTAATAGCTGAAGGCATTCTTCCTTCCAATGAAGGTCGTGGCTATGTGCTTAGAAGAATTATGAGAAGAGGTATGCGTCATGCCCATACGTTAGGTTGCAAGAATCCTATTTTCTTTAAATTATTTGATACACTTTTAAATGAAATGTCAGGAAGTTATCCTGAATTAAAAAGAGGAAAGGATTTAATTGTAGAAACACTTAAAAACGAGGAAGAAAAGTTTTCATCTTTATTAGAGCGTGGTATTAAAATTTTAGATGAAAATTTAGAAAAAGTTAAAAACAAGGTTTTACCAGGCGAAATTGCCTTTAAACTTTACGATACTTACGGATTTCCATTAGATTTAACTGAAGATATTTTAAGAGGCAAAAATACTACCGTGGATAAAGTTGGCTTTAAAAAATCAATGGAAGAGAGTAAAAAATTAGCTAGAGCTAACTGGAAAGGCTCAGGTGATAAATCTTTAGAGGAAAAATGGTTTAAAGTTAGAGAAGAATTAGATCCAACAGAATTTTTAGGTTACGAATACGATAAAGCTGAAGGTGTAGTTCTAAAAATATCGAAAGAAAATAGTTTTGTTAATGAGGCCAAAGCTGGAGATGAGATTGAATTAATAACAAATCAAACCCCTTTTTACGGAGAATCAGGCGGTCAAATAGGCGATCAAGGTATTATCAAAAATTTTGATTGTAAAATTACTGTCAAAGATACTTTAAAGAAGATGGGAGACCTACATGTCCATATAGCAAAAGTTGAATCGGGAAAAATTAAAATTGGTCAAAGCGTAAATTTAGAAATTAATACTGAAAAGAGAAATGATACAAGAGCCTACCATTCAGCAACTCACTTACTTCACGAGGCATTAAGAAGAACTCTTGGTAAACACGTTACACAGAAAGGATCTTTTGTTAGTCCTGAGAAATTAAGATTTGATTTTAGTCACAATAAACCCATAGAAAATAGTGAAATTATTAAGATTGAAAAATTTGTAAACGATATGGTTGCTACCGCTAGCGATGTAAAAACCCGAATTATGTCAAAAACTGAAGCAGTAGAAAATGGAGCTTTAGCTTTATTTGGAGAAAAATATAGTGAAGAAGTCAGGGTTTTATCTATGGGTAAAGAAGGAAGCTCATTTTTTTCAACTGAACTGTGCGGAGGAACTCATGTTAGGAATACAAAAAATATTGGAAGATTTAAAATAGTCAGTCAATCATCCATCGCTTCTGGAATCAGGAGAGTTGAGGCATTAAGAGACAAGCAGCTAGAGGTTTATGAAAAATCGTTAAACGAAAATAAATATAATAAAGAAAAAAATTTAATGGAAGAAATTAATTCTATTAAACTAGAATTAAAATCATTTAATATATCACCAGATTACAATGAAAACATTGAATTAAAAGAAAATCTAAAAAATCTAACAAAACAATTAGAAAAAATTAAAATTCAAAATATTATTAAAGATAAAAATAAAAACGTTATCAAAGATATAAAAATAAATAATTTTATTTTAAGATATCAAATATTAAATGGTCTTCCGTTTAAAGAATTAAAGAATATAGTTGAAGAAGGAAAAAAAGAAATCAAAGACGGAGTTGTAATAGTTTTTTGTAACTTTGAAGATAAAGTTGGCATAGCCATTGGCATTTCTACCAAGCTAACCGAAAAATTTGATGCTGTAGCTTTAGTCAAGCAAGCATCTGAAATTTTGGGTGGTCAAGGCGGAGGCGGAAGAAAAGATTTTGCACAAGCTGGTGGGGTAAATAAAGAAAAAATTGAAGAAGCTTATAAAGCTTTAAGTAAAAATATTAGTTAAGTTTTTTTTTTAAATTTAAATTTATAGTTTCAAGAAATTCTGTTGTTGTTAGGTATTTAGTCGATTTATTAATTAATATAGCTAAATCTTTAGTCATTGATCCCCTCTCTATTGTTTCAACGCACACATTTTCTAATGTTTTTGAAAATTTAATAAGTTCGTTATTTCCATCTAACTTACCTCTGTGAGCTAACCCCTGTGTCCACGCAAAAATAGAAGCAATTGGATTAGTAGAAGTTTCTTTTCCTTGTTGATGCATTCGATAGTGTCTCGTAACAGTTCCATGAGCAGCTTCTGCTTCAACCGTTTTTCCATCGGGAGATATTAGTACACTTGTCATTAGACCTAACGAACCAAACCCTTGGGCAACTGTATCTGATTGAACATCACCATCATAATTTTTACATGCCCATATATATCCTCCGCTCCATTTCATTGCACATGCCACCATGTCATCAATTAATCTATGTTCATAAGTTATATTGGCTACTTTAAATTTTACCGAAAATTCTTTTTTAAAAACTTCTTCAAATAAATCTTTAAACCTTCCATCGTAAGCTTTTAAAATTGTGTTTTTTGTTGATAAATAGACGGGCCAATTTCTTTGTAGACCATAATTCATACAAGCTCTTGCAAAATCTTTGATAGATTCATCTAAATTGTACATAGACAAAGCAACGCCTGGCCCAGGAAAGTTAAACACTTCAAATTCTTTTTTTTGTTTTCCATCTTCAGAAGTCCATTTAATTTCCATCTTGCCTTTTCCAGGAACTAAAAAATCTGTAGCTTTATATTGATCACCAAATGCATGTCGTCCAATTACAATTGGTTTAGTCCACGTAGGAACTAATTTTGGTATATTTTTACATAGAATAGGTTCTCTAAAAACGGTTCCGCCTAAAATATTTCTTATAGTTCCATTAGGAGATTTCCACATTTTTTTTAAATTGAATTCTTTTACTCTTTCTTCATCTGGAGTAATTGTTGCACACTTAATTCCAACGCTAAATTTATTGATCGCATTAGCTGAGTCGATAGTGATTTGATCAGATGTTTTATCTCTATTTTCAACGCCTAAGTCATAGTATTTGATGTTTAAATCTAAATAGGGAGTAATAAGTTTTTCTTTGATAAATGACCAAATAATTCTAGTCATTTCGTCACCATCTAACTCTACTACTGGATTTTTTACCTTAATCTTAGACATATAAATTTAAATTGACTAAAATAGATTTTTATACTTATTAACAAAAACTATCAAATTTTATATATGCTTGATTCAGTGTTTCCGAAAATACATAAAGAAGGTTACCGTTTTTTAGCGATAGCAGCATTAATAACATTTGTATCTTTACTTTTATCTAAACCTTTAGGTTTGATCACAATGCTTCTCACCGTTTGGGTTTATTATTTTTTTAGAGATCCTGATCGTGTTTCAATACAAGATGACAATTATCTTGTGAGTCCTGCAGATGGATTAATTTGCAGTATAGACGAAGTTGATGGTCCTATGGAACTTTCTTTAGAGAATGAAAAATTTATTAAAGTTAGTATTTTTATGAATGTTTTTAATTGCCATGTAAATCGAACGCCAGTATCTGGTAAGGTAGAAGAAGTACTTTATGAACCTGGAATATTTTTAAATGCCTCACTCGACAAGGCTAGTGATTTAAATGAGAGAAATTATTATCGATTAAAAACTAAAGAAGGAGACAAAATTATTATTGTTCAAATAGCAGGATTAATCGCAAGAAGAATAGTTTGCGAAGTAGAGGTAAATCAAACTCTAGTTCAAGGTGATAGAGTTGGAATGATCAGATTTGGAAGTAGGGTTGATCTTTATTTTAGAAATAGAACATTATTAGCTAAGCTTGGTCAGAATGTAGTTGCAGGAGAAAGCTTAATTGCAGTTAAATAAAATGGAAAAAAAAAATCCTTTTCATCTAGTCTCATCAAAAAAATCTAGATTTATTTTACCTAGTTTGCTAACTATCATTGGTGTTTGTTTAGGGATTAGTTCTATCAAATTTGCCCTAGATCAAAATTATAATTTAGCAGTTATTTTTCTAGTTTGTGCCGGGATCATAGACACGCTAGACGGAAGAATAGCAAGACTAATTAAGGGCACATCAGAGTTTGGTAAAGAATTAGACTCTCTAACTGATTTTGTAAGTTTTGGAATTGCACCAGCTTTCATTTTATATTTTTGGGAATTAAAAAATTATGGAAAAATTGGCTGGGCTATAACTTTAATTTTTTCTGTTTGTTGTGTCTTAAGATTAGCAAGGTTTAACTTAACCAAAACTTCAGAAGATGCAGAATGGAAATTACATTTTTTTGAAGGTATTCCTTCTCCTGCCGGAGCGGGCTTAATATTATTGCCATTAATTTATGAACTATCTAATCTTGAATTAAACTTTGATGTTAAAATTATCACGCCATATCTTGTCGTTTTTGTTGCTTTTCTTTTAATCAGTAAAATACCGACTTTTTCATTAAAAAAAATAAAAGTATCCAGTCAGCTAACTATTTTTTTATTATTTGGGATAATTATTATTTTTATTTTTTTAATTTTTTTTACGTTTGAATCCTTATTAGTTGTTGGAATTACATACTTGTTATCAATCCCAATAAGTCATTACTCATATAAACAAACTTTAAAAAAAGCTCATAACATTCTGGAAGAAGATCATGAAGATATTCTTTAATGAAAAAGTCAAAACGAGCAAAGAAAAGTAGAACCTGGGTTATAAAACAACACAGGGATCAATTCTTTAAAAAAGCCAAAGTTTTAGGTTATAGATCAAGATCAGCTTTTAAATTATTAGAATTAAATAAAAAATTTAATTTTATAAAAAAAAACTCTAATTTATTAGATGTTGGTTCTGCGCCCGGTGGCTGGTCTCAAGTAGCGTCTAAAATTGTTACTAATGGAAAAATTGTAGCTGTAGATATAACTTCTATGGAGAAGATTGAAAATGTTTTTTTTTTAAACAATGATTTTTTAGAAAAAGAAACGCAGGAAAAAATTCTTAATACCTTTGGCACTAAAATTGATGTTATCGTTTCTGACATGGCCGAAAATACAACTGGAAATAAAAGTCTTGATTCTATTAGAACTAATAACCTTTGTACTGAGGTTATTAATTTTTCTTTAAAGATGCTAAATAATAAAGGAACTTTAATATGTAAATTATTTATGGGTGAAGATTTTTTAAATGTACAGAATTTAGCAAAACATAATTTTAAAAAAGTTAATTTTTTTAAACCAGAATCAAGCAGAAGTGAGTCAAAAGAAACTTATATTATTTGTTCCTTATTAAAGACTTTATAAATTATTAAAATTGTATATAAGTGTATATGGAACCAATCAAAGAGACTCTCACATTCGATGACGTACTTCTCTTACCAAGATATTCCTCAGTCCTTCCTTCAGAAACAAATTTAAACATAAAACTAGGCCATAATTTAAATTTAAAATTTCCATTTTTGTCATCTGCTATGGACACTGTAACTAAATCTAATATGGCTATAGCTATTGCTCAAAAAGGGGGCATAGGAATTATTCATCGTAATTTATCTATAAACGATCAGGTTAAAGAAATTAAAAAAGTTAAAAATAAAAAATTAATCGTAGGTGCTGCAGTAGGCACTGCTGACGAAGATTTAATAAGAGCTAAATCAATCTTAAATGCAGGAGTAGATCTTATAGTTATAGATACTGCTCATGGGCATAGTGAAAGGGTTATAAAAATTCTAAGCAAAATTAAAAAAATAGTTATTAAAACCCCAATCTGTGTAGGAAATATTGCTTCAGGCGAAGCAGCGCTTAAGCTTTACAATGAAGGGGCAGATATTCTAAAAGTAGGTATTGGCCCTGGTTCTATTTGCACTACTAGAATAATAGCGGGCATAGGTGTTCCTCAAATTTCCGCAGTTATGGAAGTTAAAAAAAGTATGAAAAATAAAAAAATAAAGATTATATCTGATGGAGGAATAAAATTTTCAGGAGACCTTATTAAAGGTTTGGCAGCTGGAGCAGATGCTATAATGATGGGTTCAATATTTGCTGGAACCGATGAAAGCCCTGGAAAGAAATTTAAATATAAAAATAAATTTTATAAAACCTACAGAGGCATGGGATCAATAGGAGCAATGTCAGCAGGCTCTTCAAATAGATATTTTCAGAAACACCAAAAAAATAAATCAAAATTTGTTCCAGAAGGTATTGAAGCAAAAGTACCCTATAAAGGTTCAGTTGATAAAATTTTATATAAATTACAAGGAGGCCTTAGATCGTCCATGGGCTATATAGGGGCAAAAACGATTGAAGATATTCAAAAAAAAGCAAAGTTTATAAAAATCACCAAAGCAGGATTTTATGAAAGTATGGTACATAGCGTAGAAACATAAAAAAGAATTAACTAATTATTAACTATGAAAAAATTTCTGATTATTTTTATATCTATATTTCTATTTATTCACAGTCATTTATCTGCAAACGCTAAAAACTCATATTTTGAAAATGGAAAAAAACTTTTTGAAAACAAAAAATATAAAGATTCAAAATTTTATTTTGAAAAGGATATAGTTTTCAATCCTAAAAATGAAAACTCTTATCTTTTTCTAGCAAAGATTTTTAAAGAAGAAGAAAAAAATAGTTTAGAAGAAAATAACTTAAATACTGTATTGTTACTAAATCCAAAAAAAGAAGAGGCAATTTATCTTTTAACTTTATTGAATATTAAGAATTCTAATTATGTTAAAGCTAAAGAACTTATAAAAACATTTACTTTAGTATGTGAAAAAATGTGCTCATCTAAAGCAGAACTACAATCAAAACTAGACAGTTCATTCAAAAGTGAATGAACAACGATTTAAATAAAGATAAAATTGTTGTTATTGATTTTGGTTCCCAAGTAACAAAATTAATCGCAAGAAGAATCAGGGAATATTCTGTTTTATCTGAAGTTATTGCTTTAAAAGACCTAAAAAAAAATAGTATATCTTCAAATGTAAGAGGCATAATCCTGTCTGGCGGACCCTCAACCGTTACAAAAAGTTTATTTCCTAAAATACCGAAAAAAATATTTCATTTAAATATTCCTATTCTTGGAATTTGCTATGGTCTCCAATTAATTGTTAAACAATTTAAAGGAATAGTTAAAGCAAATGTTACAAAAAGAGAGTTTGGTAGAGCTATTCTAATTAAAAAAAAAAATTCTCGATTAATTAAGAATTTTTTTAATAAAAATAAATCTACTGTTTGGATGAGCCACCAAGATTCAGTTCAGAAATTACCTAAAGGATTTTCAAGAATCGCTTCGACGTCCCAATCCCCAATGACTATTATAGAAGATAAAAAAAGAAAAATATATGGAATCCAATTTCATCCCGAAGTCACTCATAAAGATAATGGAAATATTATTTTTAAAAATTTTATTTTTGATATTTGTAAAACAAAAAAACAATGGAAATTAAATTCTGAAAAAAATAGAATTATAAGAGAAATCAAAGAGACAGTACAAAAAAATAGAGTTATTTGTGCTTTATCAGGCGGAGTCGATAGCAGTGTAGTCGCTTTGTTGATTCACAAAGCTATAGGTAAAAATTTAAAATGCATAATGGTTGATACAGGTTTAATGAGAAAAGATGAATTTAAAACCAGTTATCAAATATTTAGAAATAAATATAAACTAAATGTAAAAATAATTGATGCATCAAAAATTTACTTTAAAAAGCTTAAAAATGTCATCAACCCTGAAAAAAAGAGAAAAATTATAGGTAATTTATTTATTAAGTTATTCGAAAAGGAGGCTAAATCATTTAAAAATGTGAAATTCTTAGCTCAAGGAACTTTATATCCTGATATTATTGAAAGCAGATCAGCTACAGGCAGTAAAACTTCCAAAATTAAATCACACCATAATGTTGGAGGGCTTCCAAAAGAAATGAATTTACAATTGATAGAACCTTTAAAAGATTTTTTTAAAGACGAGGTGAGAGCATTAGGAAAATCAATTGGATTAGTTAAAAGCATATCAAGTAAGCATCCTTTTCCAGGCCCTGGATTAGCTATAAGGATGGTTGGAAATATAACTCCTGAAAAAGTTAAAATTTTACAAGAAGCTGACTACATTTTTATCCAAGAACTTATTAAAAATAATTTATATGATAAAATTTGGCAAGCCTACGCTGCTTTGCTGCCAGTAAAGACTGTAGGTGTTATGGGCGATTCAAGAACGTATGAATATATTTGTTTAATTAGAGCGGTAGTTTCAGAAGATGGAATGACAGCTGATTATTTTAATTTTCCAAAGAATTTTTTAGATAAAATTTCAAATAAAATCATAAATGGCGTAAAAGGTATAAATAGAGTTGTTTATGATATAACTTCAAAACCTCCAAGCACTATTGAGCTTGAATGATTAATGAAAAAAAAAATTTTAAAAATTATAGAAAAAAAAAACAAAAGACCTTTAGTGTGTCTTACTGCTTATTCTAAGCCAATAGCAAAAATTTTGGATAAATATTGTGATATTGTCTTAGTAGGAGACTCCTTAGCAACAGCCATGTATGGCATGAACAACACTCACCAAGTTACTATTGAAACGATGATACAACATGGCATTAGCGTAAAGTCTAATCTAAAAAAAGCATTGTGTGTTGTAGATATGCCAATCAACACATACCGAAGTGTAAAAGAAGCAAAAAAAAATGCAAAATTAATTGTTAAAAAAACAAAATGCGACGCAGTCAAAATGGAATATAATGGAAAAAATTTCAGAATTATACAAAGCGTGGTTAAGGTAGGCATTCCAGTAATGGGTCATATAGGTTTTACTCCTCAATATTTTAAAAAATTTAAAGTTCAAGGTTTAATGGAAAAGGATAGAAATAAATTAATTAAACAAGCAAAAGAGAATGAAAAAGCTGGAGTATTTAGTATTGTAATCGAGTGTGTCACATCTGATGTAGCTAAAGAAATCACAAGATCTGTGAAAATTCCAACAATAGGAATAGGAGCATCCATTCATTGTGATGGGCAAATTTTAGTTACCGATGATATGCTAGGACTGAGCGGTTTTTACCCAAGATTTGTTAAAAAATTTGTAAGTTTAAATAATATAATTCAAAAAGGAGTTCAAAATTACCATAAAACAGTATTAACTAAGAAATTTCCGAGCAAACAAAACGAATTCTAAACTATGTCTGAAGAAATATTAAATAATAGTTTTCAAAGTAAAACCTCTAATTTTATTAAGAAAAATTTTAAAAATTTAATTATATTATTATTTTTTTTAATTTCAGTATTATTTAGTGTTTTCATTTATAAAGATGTGCAAAAAAAAAATGAAATTAAAATTGCAGAAAATTACACGCAAGCCACTATAAAATTTAAAGAAAATAAATCAGATGAAGCAAAACAATTATTAGAAAATATTATACAGAAAGGTCATAAGTTTTATTCACCTTTAGCGTTATATTTTATTATTGATAATAACTTAGAGAAAGATTCTTTAAAAATAGTTAGTTTTTTTGATAGAATTTTATTAATAAGTTCTATTGATAAAGAAAATATAAATTTAATTAAAATAAAAAAAACTATATTTTTATTTAAATTGGGAGAAGAAGAAGCAATAATAAAAACATTAAACCCAATAATTAATTCTGACTCAGTTTGGAGAAATATGGCAATTAATCTAATATCAGATTATTTTTTATCTAAAGATCAAAAAGCAAAAGCCAAAGAATATCTTCAATTATTAAATAAAAATTTTTAAGAATAATTTATAATGAAAAAATTATTGCCAGTTTTAGCGGTATTAATCTTTAGCTCTTGCTCATTTGATAATAAAACAGGAATATGGAAAGACGCTTCAGATATTTCAGTAGATAATAAACAATCAAAATCAATTTCAAAAAACCTACCAGGGATAATATATGAGAATGTTTCAACTAAAAATATAATTTATAATGAAGAAAAAGATGCTGTCAATTTATCCAATTTTGAAATCGATAATCCTATAAAGATATCAAATTGGCTTGAGCAATTTGCTATACCAACAAATAATATTTCAAATATTTCTTATAGCGGTAATAAAAGATTGTTATATAAAAGTTCTAAATTAAGTAGCGTTTCTTCAAGTAAAAACAGAAATATTATCTTTTATGATAATAATTTAATTTCCCACGATCAAAAAGGAACAATTTTCATTTTTTCATTGAGCTTAAATAAAAAAATATTTGAATATAACTTTTATAAAAAAAATTTTGAAAATATTAATAAAGAACTTAATTTTATTGTTAACGATAATTTTTTATATGTATCCGACAATCTTGGTTATTTATATGCAATTAATTTAGATAATAAATCTATTATTTGGGCTAAAAATTATGGAATACCTTTTAGATCTAATTTAAAATTTATAAATAATGAAATTTTTTTAGCAAATCAAGATAACGTTATTTACGCTATTAATGCAAATACAGGGGAAAAAAATTGGCAATTTCAAACTAGTCTTACATTTTTAAAGTCCGATTTTGTCAATAATTTTGCATTGGACTTAATTAATAGTAATTTAATTTTTTTAAATACTAGTGGTGAACTTTATTCTATAAATTTTGAGTCACAAAAAATTAATTGGGTATTAAACTTCAAAAATTCTTCTTTAGCTGGAGACACAGAATTATTTCTAAGTCATCCAATTGTTATTAAAAATAATAATCTAACTTTAAGTACAGAAAAATTTTTATTAAATTATGATACTGTAACAGCCTCAAGGAATTGGATGTTTTCCTCTGAGTCCATTTTTAAGCCAATAATAACTTCTAATTATATTTATGTTATTTTAAAAAATGATCTTTTAGTGTGTCTGGAGAATGCTAGTGGTAAAGTTATTTGGTCTAAAAATATTTTTACTAATCTTAAAGATAAAAAAATACAAAATAAATTTGGTTTAATTTCAGATTTTAAAATAGTTAATAGTGAAATTTATATATATTCAAAAAATGGATATTTATTTACTTTTAATCCTAGCAATGGAGCTCTAACTTTTTTCAAAGAAATTAGTAAAAATGGAATAAGTTCTGAAATAGTTTTTTTAGACAATAATATGTTATTTTTAGATAACGATAATAAATTATTAAAATTTAATTAATTATTTGATTTTCCGCTTAATAACGAAAGTTGTTTTATCTTTCCTTCGCCTAGTAAATTTGAAGGCTTTATAGGATACTCGCCCGTAAAATAGTGATCACTTAATTGAGGATAGAATTTATTTCTCTCTTTAAATCCTAGCGCTCTATACAAGCCTGATAAACTTAAAAATTTTAATG
>SXGS01326762.1_pt1 | contig 11718 bp, 11 predicted proteins | sample 3174681 | NCBI WGS metagenome assembly SXGS01 (sample SAMN11356861, study PRJNA531348) | freshwater metagenome | isolation source: freshwater sample F1-80 | place: China: Fuxian Lake, Yuxi | collected 2017-12-25 | reverse complement strand
GTTGCCTCGCCCGTCGCTGCCGCGACGGTCGGCCACGATCAGGACCCGGCGTTCGCGGCGACCGCGTCGGACGACGCGCCAGCGGCCTCATCCTCGGCGACCTCGTCGCTCGCGGCGGCGGAGGTCTCGGGCGTCACGTCGGCGCCGCTCTCCTCGTTGCCCTCGGGAGCCTCGGTGGTCTCACCGGCGGCAGCCTTCGCCTCTGCCTTGAGGCGCGCGGCCTCGGCAGCGTTCTCCTCGGCGCGCTTCTCGGCCTCGAGGCGCGCGAGCTCCTGCGCGGAGAGCTTGCTCTCCTCGACCTCGACGGTGAGCTCGGCCTTCACGCCGTGGCCGAGGTCGACCGGCACCTGGAACGTGCCGAGCGCCTTGATCGGCTCGTCGAGCGAGACGCGCTTCGGGTCGAGGCGCAGCTTGCGCGTCGCCTCGAGCACGCGGCTGATCTCGGCACCGGCGACCGAGCCGAACAGGGTGCCCTGCGGCGTGGCGAGCGCGGCGACGGTGATCGTCGTGCGGTCGAGGAGCTCCTTGAGCTGCTCGGCCTCGCTCGTGTTGGCGGCCTCCATCGAGCGGCGGCGCTCCATCGCGTCGGCGAGCTCCTTCACCTTCTCGGCGGTCGCCGTCTCGGCGAAGCCGCGCGGGCGGAGGTAGTTGCGCCAGTAGCCGCGCTTGACGTCGACGACGTCACCCTTGTAGCCGAGGTGGTCGACGTCTGCCTTGAGGAGGACCTGCATCTTCGGGGCCGTGCCTTTCGTGTCAGTTGACGACGCACGGCGGACCCCGATGGGACGAAGCCGCAGTGCGCGAATCTGCTATCCCGGTCGATCGTCGCGCGCGAGCGCGCCGACCCCGGAGCCGCAGCGGACAGCGTACCAGACGTCCGCGCCCGGCGCCTCAGCGCTCGCGCGGTCGCAGGGCGCGCCTGCGGGGGTGGATGGCGAGGTCGAGCACGCCCAGGAAGAAGATGACCGTGAAGGTGACGGGGAGGACGAACAGCGCGAAGATCGTCAGCACCACGCGGTACCAGACCGGCGATCGCCCGCGGGCGAACACCCACGCGACGAGGCCGACGCCCTGCGCGAGCACCGCGAGCCCGCCGAGGGTGGCGAGGCCGACGCCGACGCTCCTGAGCGCCACGGTGGCCGTCCCGCTCCCCTCCCCCGCGAGCATGAACGCGACGAGGCCCGCAGCGAGCACGTAGGCGAACGACCAGTGCAGCTCGAGCTCGCGCAGGCGCCACGAGCGGCGCACGCGGTCGCTCGCCCGCCGCGCACGGAGCAGGACGACCAGATGCGCGGTCGCGGCCGCGCTGAAGGCGAAGAGCGCGGCGAACCCGCCGGCGAGCTCGGCGGAGTGGTCGTCGATCGCCGTGACGATGTCGTCTCGCTGCCCGAGCAGTTCGGCGCAGCGCTCGTCCTGGTCGGCGTAGATCCCGTCGTCGGCACACCAGTCGTCGTAGATCGACGTCGCGTCGCGGACCACCAGTTGCGCCTGTTCCACTGGGTCGTCGACGGCCGGCAGCGCGAGCGCGCCGGCCGCGAGCGTCGCCACGAGCCACGCTGCGATCGTCGGGGTGAGCCCGGTGTCGATCCGCGGTTCGGGCCACTCCTGGGTGATCGCGGTCTCGATCGGGTCGTGGCGCGCGGCGCGATCGTGCACGAAGGCGAGCAGCGGCACGAGCAGCAGCGAGGCACCGACGGCGAATGCCCAGACACCGTGCTCGACCGCCGCGGCGAGCGCGAGCAGCAGCGAGCCGACGGTCGCCATCACGACGAACCGGCGCGCATCCCGGCGGGTGCGAAGCAGCCGGATCGCGACGAGCACCGGCGCGAACGGGGCGAGCAGCAGTGCGCTCGCGGGTGACGCGACGCTCCCACCGACGAGGAGCGCGACGACGAGTGCGCGCAGCACGTCACGGCCGGGCGTGACGGGTGGGATCCCGGAAGACATCGAGCCCACCCCGGGCGCCGCGTCGGGCGCCGGGGTGGGCTCGGTGATGCTGGTGCTGGCCACTGCGACCGAGCGGGCGATCAGGCGCCCGCGATCGGCAGCAGCGCCACCTCGCGTGCACGCTTGATGGCGGCCGACGCCTGGTTCTGGTGGCGTCGGCACAGGCCGGTCACGCGGCGCGAGCGGATCTTGCCCTTCTCGGAGATGAGCACGCGCAGGTTGGTGAACTGCTTGTAGTCGATCTCCTCGATCTTGTGGCGGCAGTACATGCAGCCCTTCTTCTTCGCGCGAGCCTCTTCGCGGGCGTTGCGCTTGCTGCCACCGCGCGGGGCGGGCTTGCTGGATCGTGCCATGTCAGTTGCTCCTAGAACGGAATGTCGTCGTCGTCTGCCGTGGACGAGCCGACCGGGACGAAGTCGGAGGTGTCGGGGGCGACGTCGCCACCCTGACCACCGAACGCCTGTCGGTTCGAGCCACCGCCGGAGTAGCCGCCGCCATCGTTGCGCGAATCCAGGAACTGGATGTTGTCAGCGATGATCTCGACCTTCGAGCGCTTCTGCCCGTCGGTCTCCCAGCTGCTCCAGCGAAGGGTGCCGTCGATGCCGATGCGGCGACCCTTCTCGAGGTTGGACGCCAGCTTCTCGAAGCGATCACCGAAGCCCACGACGTCGAAGAAGTTCGGCTTCTCGACCCACTCGCCGGACGCGCTGTCCTTCTGGCGGTAGTTCGAGGCGAGGCCGATGTTCACGATGGGCATGCCGCCGCTGGTGTAGCGCACCTCGGGGTCGCGGGTGAGGCGACCGACGAGCATCACGCGGTTCAGGTCGGACATGTCGTGCTCCTTCGGACTGTGTGGACGGTGATTCGCAGGGTAGCGCTGGCGCCGGAAGCGTCAGCTCAGTCGCGGTCGCGACCGCGGCCGCGGCCACCGCCACGCCCGCCTCGACCACCGCGCTCCTTCGGACCGGCCGCGTGCTCCTCGTCGGAGATCGACTCGAGCTCGGCTTCCTTCGGGTAGGCGGCGACGCGGTTGGTCGCCATGACGCGCAGCACGCCCTCGGTGATGCGCAGCACGCGCACGGCCTCGTCGACCGTCTCACCGGTGCCGTTGAACGACAGCACCTGGTAGTACGCGTCGGGCAGCTTCTGGATCGGGTAGCTGGTCACGCGGCGGCCCCACTCGGCGACCTCGTTCCACGACCCGCTGGTGGTGGTGACTGCTTCCTTGGCACGGTCGACGACGGCGGTGCGAGCCGCGTCGTCGAGGTCGGTGCGCGTGAGCAGCATGATCTCGTACTCGTTCATCCTGACGCCTCCTTCGGTCTGAGCGGCCCAGTCCCCGGCGACGTCGTCGCTGGCCGCACCGTCAGGTGGCGCGGGGAGACCGGGCAGGTCGGCTGAACCCGCACAGCATACGCCAGCAGCGGTCCCGGCGCGCTGATCCGTCCACGCTGCCGATCCGAGGACGATCTGTCCACGAAGCGTCCACGAGCCGCTCGTTCCCATGTATCAAGACGCGATGCGCGGGGCATACGTCGGGGGATGAAGGATTCCGCACGCCCGAAGCAGGACGATTCCGCGACCCCCGTCGAGCGCCCATCGTGGCGCTTCAGCGGTCGCCGTGGCACGCCGGTGCACCTGCGCGAGCAGGCCCCGGAGACGCTGCCGCCGGAGATCCGCAAGGCCGTAACGCAGCTCGCCCGCGAGCGCGCCGGCGAGACGAGCCCGGCCGGAGACAGCAAGCCCCCGCGCTCGTCGTCGAACGCCGGCCTCAACCTCTCGCGCACCGAGGGTGCGCAGACCCCGCCGGTCGCCGCCGCCCCGATGCCGGTCGAGCGACGCGCCGATCGAGGCTCGGCGACGCCCGCCGTGCCGACGTCGCACATCCCGGCCGTCGCCACCACACCGATCGTGCCGCAGGCTGCTGGGGACGTTCCCGCGCCGAACGCCGAAGCCATCTCGACCACCGAGCCCGCCGCGGCAGCGAGCGCCCAGCCCGACCCGCCGACGCTGGAGACCGACCCGGTCGCTGAGCAGACCGAAGCGGCGGCTGAGCCGGAGCCGGTCGCAGAGGTCGCAGCCGTCGCCGGGCCTGCAGCGGTAGCCGAGCCCAGCGCAGCGGCGCCGGAGCCCGTCACCGAGCAGTCGGGACCGAGCACGACGAAGGACTCCACCACCCCGGTCGCCGAGCGCACCGACAGCGACGACGGCGCTGCCGTCGAGCCCGCGGAATCGAACGCCGACGTGGCGAAGGTCGACGTGGCACAGGCCAACGTGGCACAGGTCGACGTCGCGAAGGCCGACGCGAAGCGCGAGCAGGTGACCGCGGCGGAACGCAAGAAGCGTGCCAAGGCGCGCGCCAAGGCACGGGCCAAGCAGCAGCGTGAGCGCAAGAAGGCGTCGACGGGCGGAACCGACAAGTCGCGGCGGTTGTTCGCGCGCGGCCGCGACGTCGACGCGTCGGCCACAGCCGAGGTCGAGCCGCTCAGCCCCGAGGCGGAAGCCGCACTCGACGTGACGACGCCGCTCGAAGCCGAACCGTCGAAGACCTCAGACACTGCGCCGACCGGGAAGCCCACGACGTGGAAGCCGAAAACAGCAAGGACGGCCGACGCCGACGTCACCACGTCGGGAGCCGACAGCGGGTCCTCCACCGACCCGGCACCCGTCGCCGACGCGGCGCCGCAGCCCGTCGACGACCTGCCCGACCTCGTCCCTAGCCTGGACGGCATCGACGAGGTCACGCCGCACTCGTTCCCCGCGATCGAGCAGGACGCGGTCGGCGACGACACCGCCGAAACCGGCACCGAGCCGCACGTCGAGCCCGCCGTGCCGACGGCGCTCGCGGACGCCGATCATGCGACCCTCGAGGTCACGGCCGAAGCTACGGACGAGTCGACGCCGAGCGGCACCGCCGACGCGGACGCCGACGCGACCGCGACCACGACGAGCACAATTGACGCACCCGATCCGACCCTCGCCGCCGAGTCGGCGGCCCAGGCCGCGTGGGAGCTTGGCCGGCTCCCGTTCCTCCTGCACGAGCGCGTGACCGAGGCTGACGCCTCCCCCGAGTCGTCGACGATCGAGCCCGTCACCTGGGAGATCGCAACGACGCCCGACGCGAGCCAGTCGGATCGCACCCGGCAGGCTGCGCCCACCGAGGATCCGTGGGCCCTGCCCGCGGCATCGGCGACCGCGACAGCCGACGAGCCCACGGCGATCCCGACATCGCGCGAGGCACGCCCCGAGCCGTCGACGTGGGACGAGCCCGTCCCCAGCCGAAGCTCGCTCCGCCCCATCGACTGGTTGCCCGTCGGGTCGCAGCCCACGCCTGCCCCGATCGAGCCGATCGATGTGCCGCGCGCGCCCGCGCCCGACGCGATCCGGCGCCTCGAGGCACCGCTCGAGCTTCCACAGTCCACGCGCGCGCACGCGCACGCGGGCGCGCGTGAGGGAAGCACGCCGAACTCCCGTGCTGCTGACGCCCGTCGCCGGATCGCCCGGCGGCGCGCCGAGCTCGACGACCTCGTGCACTCGCTGTCGGGTCTCGGCAGCGGCCGGCGCGACAGCTAAGTCGGCGACACCCCGGGCGTCGACGTCCCTGCCAGAAATCCTCCAGCGTTTCACGCCGGTGTGCCGTCATTTTTCGGTCGGATCGGCGGGGTTGACGATGCGCCGGTGCGGTCTTCAGACTGCATCCTCGTCGTCCGGGATGGGAGCCCGGGCGGCATCGGAGAGGGAAGGGGACGCAATGTCGTCGATCGCGCCGTTCCACGGTCGCGTGGGAGCACCGCCGCAGCCTGTGCTGCCGGTCGCCCCTGCCGCCCCCGCGGGACCCGCCGCCGCGCCATTGCCAACGGCCGCCGCAGCCCCCAAGGGCCGGGTCGAGGTGTGGGACATGACGAGCGGGATCGAGCAGCCGGTGACCGGCGCCGCCCTGCTCGCATCACGCGACAAGGCGATCACCACCGCGGCGAAGCACGCCGCGAAGGTCGACGACTTCCTGCGCACGCAGTTCGGCCGTGACGGCTGGGACGGCAAGGGCTCCCCCATGCGCATCGTCGTGCACGCTCCGAACGAGGACGGCACGCCGAACATGAACAACGCGTACTGGGACAACCTCACCAAGCGCATCTACCTGGGCGACGGCGACGGCGAGCTGTTCGGTCCGCTTGGCGGCGCGCTCGACGTGCTCGTGCACGAGGCGACGCATGCGATCGTGGATTCCGAGGTGAACCTGCGCTACGAGGGCCAGCAGGGCGGCATCAACGAGTCGTGGGCCGACGTGCTCGCGTCGCTCGCCGACAAGCGCGACTGGCGGATCGGCGAGGACGTGTTCACGCCGGGCACGCCGGGCGATGCGATCCGCGACCTCGAGAACCCGCGCTTCGGCCACGTCGACCAGCTGCCCGAGGGCGCCGTCATCGAGCCGCACGACTACTCCGGCATCCCGAGCCTCGCGGCCGTGCGCGTCGCCGACAAGCTCGGCAAGGACGAGATGGGTCGCATCTGGTACTCGGCGCTCGTCGACCACCTCGACTCGCGCGCGGGCTACGCAGGAGCTGCGCGGGCCACGCTCGACGCGGCGGCGCAGCTGCACGGCGCGGAGAGCGACGCCGTGTCGGTGATCGTCGACGCGTGGAAGTCGGTCGGGGTCGACCCGAGGTGGAAGCCGGCCGGCTGACCCTCCCGACATACGAGTTCGAACGGCACGGCAGCGTCGAGGGAAGGGGAGCCCCCGACGCGATGGCCGGGCGCCACGGCGCGAACGCACCCGCGCCGGGCTCGGTGTCCGCTCGTCCTCCGGTCCACCATCACGGTGACCGGTGCGACCCGGACCAACTGCCGTTCGCACCACGCGTGCTGTGGGACGTGCGCGTGGACTCGGACGAGGCGTTGCGTGTGGGAGCGCGCTGCCCCGTCCACCGGCAACGGGCCCGGATCACACTGCTGATCCGGGCCCGGCCGTCGTTCCGGGGCCGACCCGCGGCGCGTGAGCGGCGGGATCGACGGGGCCGGTTGAACGGATGTCGCATTCGGGGCTTGTCGAATCGGCGGACCTGTCGCACACTCGAACCAACGGGAACGGCGAAGCGCCGCGTCATCCGGTCGGGACACCGGGAGCACGCATCACGGCGATTCACCAACAACCTGGGACGAGGGGACGATCAGGATGTGCGGAACGAGCCAGGTCGGCGGTGCGATGGGTGGCGGTGTCATCCAGCAGTACAGCCCGAACCAGAATCTCGTCGGCGGCATGACCGGCACGGGCGTGCAGCAGGGCAATGCGACGCAGACGGCAGGCCACCACGGCGCCATGGGCGGCGGAGCAGCTCCGGGCGGCAAGCCCGGTGATCCCGCGGGTCACGAGTCGCATGGCCACAACAGCATCATGTACGGGGTCAAGGACACGAATCCCAACGCGAACGCCTTCATCACCGGCTCGCTCGGCGCTGACGCCGGCAAGGACTTCAAGCTCGACAAGGGCGCAGGCTTCAAGGGCAAGAAGGGTCGCGATCCGAACGGCGACGACCAGAAGCAGAACAACCTGAAGAAGGCCGATGCCAACCGCCCCGCGTACGGCATCCCGAAGCAGGTCGCCGGCACGAACGAGAAGCCCAACTACGTGCAGGACATCCAGGTCTCGATCGGCATCGGCGCGCTCGAGGTGTTGCATCCGAACGTCCTCCAGACGCTCATGGCGCAGCAGAATGCCGGCAAGGGCTCCGTGTGGAACGGCGTTGCCTACCTGACCGGCCTGAACAACCAGCACGACGGCTCGGTCACGCCCGAGCTGGAGCAGATGCGCCAGCAGATCATGCAGACGCAGGTCGGCAAGTCGGGCAAGTCGATCGCACAGTGGGCCGAGAACCCGAAGGACCAGAACGGGACCAACTGGGCTCGCTCGAACCACTCGATGACCGGCATCAAGGCGTACCTCCAGCTGGAGCAGGCCGGGATCCCGACGAAGGTCGCACTCGACCTCGCGAACAACGACGACCTCATCTCGGGTGCGGGGCGCATCGACCAGATCGCACCTGGGCGCGCCTCGAACAACCAGGAAAACACCTTCACCGGCCAGAACGCGGCGGAGCGCAAGGAGTGGGCGAAGGCGGCGAACTACGCGAAGGACCTGAACCGCCCTGACATCCTCCGGATCCTCATGGACAGCCACACCATGGGCTCCCACATGCTCACGCAGTACGGCAACAAGGGCGCCGAGTCCAAGATCAACAAGAACCTCGGCCTCGACCCGAACATGAACATCGAGCAGCGCAAGCAGCTGCTGGTGCAGTACTTCATGAACAATCCCAAGGACCCCAAGTCCAAGGAAGACAAGGCCGAGGTCAAGAAGGCCGTCAACCAGCAGGAGAACAAGCTCGAAGCCAAGGCTGATGGCGGCGGCGCGACCGCCGGCGCGGTCGGTGGCGGGGCCGGCGCTCCTGACATGAAGGCCGGCGGCGGGTGCGCGATGGATCCGACGCAGGGTGCCGGCCTCATCGGTGGCGGCCCGGCCGACATGGGTTCGATCACCGCGGTGCTCCAGCAGCTCGTAGCCACCCTGAACCAGCTCATCCAGTCGCTCGGCGGCCAGGTCGCCGGCGCGAGCGGCGGCGGTCCGGCGCAGAAGGGCCCGGCCCAGATGCCGCCCGTGCCGACGCCGACCATGACCCAGGGAGGCGGCGCGATTGCCAAGGCAGCGCCGGCGAAGGCTTCGGCGTCCATGCCCGGCATGGCGCACTGAGCCGGCCTCGAAAGGCCCAACCCGACCTGGACATCTGACGGATCACACGCGAAACCGGCGCAGCAGCGCCGGTTTCGTGGGTTTCAGAGGTGTCCGAGGCGGGCCACGTGAACCAGCCCGGAGCGCCGTACATCTTTCGGCTTTTCGTCGATTCGCCGACGTTTGTTCACCCGATCGATACGGTTTGACGACGCGACTCGCGACCCTTCATAGTCCCCAATCTGCACCGGTCAGGGAGGCCGGTGCGGAGGGACCAGGGAAGGGAGACCCCAATGACGATGTCCATTCGTCCGCTCGCAGCCGCGACCCCGCAGTCGAGCCTCGTAGCGGCGTTCGACGGCACCGGTGGCCGCGAGAAGCAGCTCACGCCGCAGCAGGTCGCGTCGAGCTCCGACGCAACGCTGCGCGAGACCGTCGCCAACGCGAGCGACGTGATGACGTTCCTCAAGGATCGCTTCGGTCGCAACGGCCTTGACGGCAAGGGCGCCGAGCTCGACGTCGTCGTGCACGCCCCCGACCCACAGTTCGGCGGTCGCATGAACAATGCGTACTGGGACGGCCAGGCCGGCAAGATGTACATCGGCGACGGCGACGGCAAGACGTTCACGCCGCTCGGCAAGGCGAAGGACATCATCGCCCACGAGGTCGGGCACGCGATCCTCGAGTCGGAGATCTCGATGGGCTTCGCCGGCCAGGAAGGTGCCCTGCACGAGTCCTTCGGCGACGTGCTCGGCGCGCTCATCGACCCCAGCGACTGGCAGGTCGGCGAGGACGCGTTCACGCCCGGCACCTCGGGCGACTCGCTGCGCGACATGAGCAAGCCGCAGCGCTACGAGCACATGGACCAGGTGAAGGGCGGCCCGAACTCGGGTGAGCCGCACCTGCTGGCCGACATCCCCAACCTGGCCGCCGTGCGCGTCGCCGACAAGATCGGCCGCGAGGAGATGGGCAAGGTCTGGTACGAGGGATTCACGAGCCACCTCAAGGACAACGGCAAGTTCTCCGACGCGGCTGCCGCGACGGTGAAGGCCGCCGAGCTCCTCTACGGTGCCGGCTCGTCGCAGGCGACTGCGGTGACCGACGCGTGGACAAGCGTCGGCGTGCTCAAGGCGAAGCCTGCTGCCTGACGGCACGGGCGTCGAGGCGGCGTCGCGGCTGGGAGGCCCGCGACGACCACCGACGGCGTGATGCGCGTGGCGAGGACCTTGGGAGGGGGAACCGCCGCAGCGAACGCGCCACTCCGACGGGCCGCGGTCCACGGACCGCGGCCCTCGTGTCTTCCGGGCGACCTCGGCGGTCTGCCCCGCGCATGTTGCGTGGCGTCGCACCCGGGTATCGGTGCGTGAGCCCTGTCGCGTCGTCCAACCGATGGGCCGGGGCCAGCCATCCCACCGCCACGCAGGACTCCCCCAGGAGCGCAACCCGTGCATGCCGGAACAGCATCCATGACGACGACCGCAGTGCGGGAACGTGACGACCTGCTCCGGAGCGTGCTGATCGGCGTGCTCGGCGCCAGCGCCGGCGTGCACGCCGCCATGGCGCCGCATCACTACGCCGAGTCGGCCACCGCAGGCGTGACCTTCGTCGCCGGCGCCATCGCCATGCTCGCACTCGCGGCGCGTCTGGCGGTTCGCCCTTCGCGAGCGGGATATGTCGCCGCTGCCGTCGTACTGGTCGGCGCGGTCGGCGCGTACGCGTTGGCGCTCCTCGGGCCGGTGCCGCTCGTCGCGAGCCATGCTGAAGCGTTGAGCCCGCTCGGCGTGCTCACCAAGGCGGCTGAGATCGCCGGCCTGTACGCAGCCATCAACCTGGTGTACACCACGGCGCGCGGACCGTCGGGATTGTCAGGCCGAGCGGTCGTCGCAGCCGCCTACGTGCCGGTCACGTGGGCAGTCGGAGCCGCGTACCTCTCGCACGGCGCGGGCCACTGATCCGCGCGTCACCGAGTCAGGCGCCGAGGAGCTGCTTCGTGTCGAAGTCGACGACCATCGAGTCGTGGTCGCTGTAGCCCTTGAGCACCTTCGGATCCCACTGCGACTTCTTGGCGTCGCTCGTCGTGTTGACGTGCAGGATCTTCACACCGGTGATCGCGTCCTGCTTGGCCGCGTCGACCATGAGGTGGTCGAGCAGGTTGAGCTCGCCGCGGTAGTTGTACGTGTAGCGGTCCTCGACCTTGAGGCGGAACGGCGCGTCGTAGAAGCGCTCGGAGCCGTCGGCGCGCTTCGCGAGCTTCTCGAACGCGCCCTCGCCGTGGTCGGCGTTGAGGTCGCCCACGACGATCGTGGCGCCGCCAGGCCGCGTCGCGCGACGTGCGTCGAGCCACTCACCCAGGTACTGGCCCTGCATCTGGCGGCGCGCCTCGGGCGCTGCCCCGCCGAGCTTCGACTTGAAGTGGTTGACCGCGATGGTGAGCATGCCAGCACCCTCGGCGGCCTGGGCCGCACCGCGCAGCTTGAAGTCGACGACGAGTGGCGGGCGCGCGTAGAGCAGCGACCGGTCGATCTGGCCGCGACCACCGTCGGGGAAGGAGAACTTCGGGTTGGGAGCATCGACGCCGACCTGCTCGAGCTTGTCGCCCTTGTAGAGCAGCCCCGTGCGGATGCCGCGCTCGTCGTTGAGCTCGCTCACGACGAACTTGTAGCCGGCCTTCGCGATCGTCGGATGCGAGACGAGCATCTGCAGCACGTCCGCATTCTCGACCTCGTTGACGCTGATCACGTCGGGCGTGCCCATCTCGACGATCGCGCGCGACAGCTTCACGAGCTTCGTGTCGAGCTGCTCTTGCGTAAGCGTCGTCTCGTCATCACCGGTCTTCGGGTCATTGACCGTGTCGAAGAGGTTCCAGACGTTCATCTGCGCAACGCGCAGGTCGCCCGCGGCCGGTGCTCCAAGCGCCCCCGTCGATCACGTCGTTGCCGCGCAAGCCCTGGATGGTGTTGTCGCCCGCGCTGCCGCTGAGCACGTCGCCGCCGTCGCCGCCGATGATGCGCTCGAACCCGGTCGCGGTGTCGTTCTCGCCGGACTGG
>SXGS01306738.1_pt1 | contig 11718 bp, 11 predicted proteins | sample 3174681 | NCBI WGS metagenome assembly SXGS01 (sample SAMN11356861, study PRJNA531348) | freshwater metagenome | isolation source: freshwater sample F1-80 | place: China: Fuxian Lake, Yuxi | collected 2017-12-25 | reverse complement strand
ATGTTAGGGCAGGGGAACACGTGGCTCTTATATCTACAACTGAAGTTGATCAAAGATATTCTGAGGAAGTTTTTTCTAAAGTCCAGAATACATGCGGAGATAAAGTTTCTTTGTATCCCAAGGCGGAAAATTGGAATAATTTCATTATTCAATTATCCTCATGCGATAGTCTTTTAAGTGGCCGTATGCACGGTCTAATATTAGCCCATATTTCTGGAGTTAGGCCAATTCCATATTTGGTTAATAAGAAAGTTGAAGCGTTCTCAGATGAATATTTAAGTAAGTCATTGGACGAAATTCTGTTAAATATTGATTTGGTTTTAAATGAGATTAGTTAAAAATCTCATATCTATGATATGCCATCAAAAGTTTTGCTAAAATGCAACAATGCTCGAATGACTATTTCCACCATAGTTGCCACAGCCCAAATGTAGTACCAAGTTAGATTTTCTGTGAGTTGGGCAACATCAAAACCACGTCTAGCAAAATCACAAAGCACCACAGCGGTGATTAGCCAATAGACCTTTCTATCCTCACGCCTAATGGAGCGACGCACCCAGAATTTGTATTTAGGTTTTACCCAACCATGTAAGCGTGGAAATAAAAAAGGCACCTCGGCAGCCCACTCACTATGAGCCTTACCAAATTCTTTACGTAAGAACTCTTCTTCATACACCGAAATGCGTTCATAAATTAAAACCGAAATTAAGAATATAAGAGTGCCAAATATCCAACTGCCTGATAGCATGGCTATCCCAGTGAAATTTAAAATACGGCCTAGGTAGAGTGGGTTTCTCACCAGTGAGTAAGGTCCTGTGGTGTTTAATTCAGCCGCAATAGCTTGAACCTTGGTGTTGCCGGATGTGCCTAGTGCAGCGTATCCACTGGTAATAATTCGAATAAGTGCACCTGTAGATGCAACAACTAAAGACAAGCAAAACCATGCTTGGTTAGCGCCATACGAATCAAACGGACCTAAGTTCCCTGAGTAAAATGCGATAACAGCACTAATAATCATTATGGCAAATAGATAGTTACCTCGTATGCGAAATAAAGTTTTGCCAGTTCGTGCAAGTTCTAATTGGTACATGCTAATTCCTTCTTTTTGGTATTTAAAATTGCATTGATTTATTTTTTTGCAATACGTTACATATTTGTGACAATTTTAACATTTAGCCCCATATAAAGTTAGCATGATACGAAAAAGATTCGCATAAATATAGATAAGCCAAAATTAGTGTAAGCTATTTTGTATCCTTAGTTTTTCTGTTTAAATCATGAATACCTTATCCGATAATCTGCCTAAAACGACACTCAAAAACCTCATTGCCATAGTCGGTTGCGATGGTTCTGGCAAATCTACCTTAAGCCATGATCTTATTGCCAAATTCGCTAAAAAAAGACAAATAGAGTGGGTTTACCTTGGCCAGTCATCTGGCAACATTGGCGATTGGATACGCAGTTTACCGCTAGTCGGGCCTGCTTTTGGACGCTACTTGGCGCGCAAAGCCGAGCGTGCGCATAGCAAAGAGGCTAGCCCACCCGATACCTTAACGGCGATTGTTATTTTTTTACTTTCCTTATGGCGCGTGCATAAATTTCGCCGCGTGCTCAAGCTTACTCGTCATGGGGTGTTGGTTATCACAGATCGTTACCCGCAAGCTGAGGTGTCAGGCTTTTATTTTGATGGCACTGGGTTAAATGATAGGAATGCACAAACCTGGTTGGCTCGCTTATTATTAAAACGAGAAAAGCGCCTTTATACATGGATGGCAAGTTATAGACCTAGCCTTTTGATTCGCCTAAACATCGATGCAGAAACGGCTCATGCGCGAAAGCCCGATCATAAATTGGCGATGTTGCGTGAGAAGGTGAGGGTGATCCCTACTCTGCAGTTTAATGGCGCAAGCATATTAGATTTAAACGGCCGTGACCCTTATCCGCAAGTATTAGCCGCAGCGCTGACGGCGATTGATAGCGCATGCGCGCTATAATAGGCGGCCTGCTAACAATGGTTTTATGCCAATCCTTCCTTAATTCGTACCCAGTTTTATAGCCCACTATGAAATCAAGCAAACTACTCACCGATGAAAACACCCAGCTAACAGGCGTGATTGCCGTGGTGGGCTGCGATGGCACCGGCAAGTCCACCCTAACCGCTGATTTGTTAGCGTATTTGCAAAGCAAAGGCCAAGCCGAACGGCGTTACCTAGGCTTAATTTCAGGCGAGATGGGCGATAAAATCAAGTATTTGCCTTTTGTAGGGGTGCGCTTAGAGCGCTATTTGGCGGCTAAAGCAGAGCGTGCGCAAGACATGAAGCAGAAGCCGCCTGGCACATTGACGGCCATCATCATGCACATTTTGTCTATGTGGCGGGTTAGCAAGATGAAACGCGTCATGCGTTTATCTGCGCAAGGGATTTTGGTGGTAGCCGACCGCTACCCACAAGCGGAAATTACCGGCTTTCGTTACGATGGCCCCGGGATGAAGGCTAGCGGCCAAGACAATTGGCTGTTGCGGCACATAGCCGCGCGTGAGTTAAAACTCTATCAGTGGATGGCGCAACAAAAACCGGCATTGATCATCCGGCTTAATATTGATGCAGTCACCGCACACGGACGCAAACCCGATCACAGCATGGCCGAGTTGCAGGATAAAATCGATGTCATGCCTAGCCTAAATTATAACGGGGCTAAGCTAGTTGAAATTGATGCTAGGGCACCCTATGTTGAGGTTTGGGCGAACACCTTAAAAGCAGTTAAAACCGTAATCAAATAAAATATATCTGTAATTACAGCCAATCGCTAAGCCTATGCATAAGCATGGGCGCATCTGTTACGTCATGATAAAATTAAGTTTTATGCATAGTGAAGGCTAGAATCCCATGGACATGATCACTGCAAATTCAACAGACAAATCGCCATTTTGGCGTCGGGCAACCATGAAGGTGGGCAAACATTTTTTGCGCTGGATGGGTGATTTTCAAGCACGCCATTCACTGATTAGCACCACGCCGGTTATCGGTAACGATGAATTTACTTGGGTACCCCAACTGGAAGCGGCATACGCAGACATCCGCGCGGAATTGGATGCGCTATTAAAAAATCCAGAAGACATTCCGACCTTTCATCAATTGTCCCCAGATCAAAAACGCATTTCCAAAGGTAATAATTGGAAGACCTTTGCTTTTTATGTGTATGGCGAGCGCGTTGACGACAATTGCAGCCTATGCCCAAAAACAGCCGCTGCGCTGGAAGCGTTGCCTGGTATGCGCACGGCCATGTTTTCAATTTTGGCGCCACGCTATCACATAGAACCACACAAGGGCCCTACGCGTGCCGTGATTCGTGCCCACCTAGGACTTAAAATACCTAAAGACCGAAAAAGCGTTTGGATACGTGTGCATGACCAATATTTGCATTGGGAAGAAGGTAAAGTGGTGCTGTTTGATGATGCATACGAGCATGAAGTGCGTAACGACACCGATGAATTCCGCGCGGTTTTATTCATTGATATCGACAGGCCTATGGATCGCCTAGGCACCTTGGTTAACCGCGTGATTGTGCGTTTAATTCAGGCCAGCAGCTACGTTAAGCAGCCATTGAAAAACGTAGCGGCTTGGAACCGTGAACATAAAAAGTAAGTAATTTTTTGTTTAAATCTGATTGAGAATAGAAATTCTATGCGAGCAATTTTGAGTGCCCCCGTTATGAGTAAAACAATCCGCTTGCTAGTGCTTTCAGCCATTCTTAGTGCTTTTAGCACATCGGCTTTGGCAGGGGCCGCCGAGCATAAAATTCAAGGTTTGTGGGTGGACAATAAAGACCCCAACCGGCAAAAGTTTGCGGTGATGGTGGAAGACTGCGGCAGTAGACTTTGTGGCAGTTTGTATTGGTTAAAGAAGCCTTTGTCGTCTAGCGGCTTGCCTAAGCGTGACAAGCACAACCCTAACGAAGCGTTGCGAGACAGGCCGCTGTGTGGCTTGCAAATTTTGACTGGATTCCAGTCTGCTAACGATGCGCTTTGGCAGGATGGAGAAATTTACAACCCAGATGACGGCCTCACTTTTAGCAGCACCATGAAATTAAGCCCCGACGGCACGCTTAAAATACGCGGTTATGTAGGCATCTCTTTGTTTGGCAAAACACTGGAGTGGGTGAGGCCTGCGGAAGAAATTACGCGTTGTAAATAATTTCTTTTTGATCCTTAGTATACTTAAGCCGGCCGTTTGTTTCTGCGTATAAGAACAATCATGCCAGTCAGTGTTAAGGCTGCACCAGCGGTCGCGGCCAGGCCGGCACCTATCAAGCCAAACTGGCGCGTTAGTACAATAAACAAGATTAGATAAATTACAGTTGATATGATGTGCAATCTGAGCGCATTAAATGCTTGGCCTATTGCATACAATCCAGATCTAAGAGGTGAAGCGGCTAAATCCATGGTCGCTGCTATTAGCATAAGGGTAAGGACGGTTTTTGCTGCGATGAATTGTTCGCCAAGTAGGGTGGCAAGTAAATATTCACCAAAAAAGTGACTCATTATGACGAATACCATACCTAATGCCCCTCCTAATGAGGCGGTTCGATAAGCTATAGAATTAAATCCTGCGTAGCCTTGTCGCAAACTTCTTGTTAGATCAACGAAGATTACTTGACGTATTAACAGTGCAGGTTTGGCCAACGTGCTTGATAATTCTCTAGCTAAACGTAAAAGCCCTGCTTCTGCAGGCCCTAATAAATAACCAACTAAAACTGTGGTGATATGTTTAGGTAATATATCCAAATTTGATTGCCAATAGGTTACCCAAAGAAAATGACGCAAGCCGCTAAATTCACTTAAAGATGAGTCCTTTAGGCTCGTCTTTGTTATAGCGTTTTTAATCTCCGCGCTGTATTTTTGATTAGCCTGCCATTTTAGATATAAGTTTTCTGCTGCACATGCGCTGGCCCAGATGACAACGAAAATTTCTAGTGGTGCGTCAAACCAGCAAGCCGAACCTACACCAATAAAGCGTATGGTAGGCGCTATGGTCATCTGCCTGCCTAAGATATCAAAGCGATCGTATAATCTTAGGATGCCTGAGGCTGTTCCTATCCCCGTGGTAAGCAATACTAGGCTATACATAATGAGCAACAAAACATGTTGTTTATCCATGCCCATCATTGGGCCGGCAAAAGGGGCGGCAAGCAAGGCTAAAAGAGTAGCTACTATGCTGGATTGTTTGTCTATGCGCCGGCAAATTTTTATTAATTTACCTAATTGATGATTATCGGCAATATCATGGGCAGGCACGCCGTATCGGACGATAGCATCGACGGAACCAAAATCTAACAGAGCGCGTATCAGCATCACATAGGTGTGCATCAAGATTACTAAACCAAATTCTGCTGGTCCAAGAGACCTTGCCATTAATGCGGTGGCACCAAAGGCCATGATGGCTGCTGCGCCCCGGCCTCTGGCTAAAATCCAGAAGTTGCCCAGCACGCGGTGCATGGGGTTTTGGTTTGGTGTTGGGTCTTTTGGTTGATTCACAGGTGGCCTATGCTAAATTGAATTTAGCCATGAGCTGGCTTAAGGCGATAAGTCGGGGTTGCCCCCGACCTGCCTGTTTTTGATTAAGCTGCCTTGCGTAACTTAGCAAAAGCGGCGCACACGGCATCGATTTGCGCGGAGGTATGAGCGGCACTGACGCTGCACCGAATCAGTGATACGCCGTTAGGCGTGGCTGGCGGCAGCATGAGGTTGACGTAAACGCCTAGTTTTAACAAGTTATCCCAGAATTGCAGGGCTTCTACTTTGTTTTCTAAGACCACCGCTACCACTGGGCTAGGGTCCCCGCCTAGGGTGTAGCCTAAAGCGGCTAAACCGCTATGCAGTTGCTGGGCATTGTTGTGCAAGCGCTGGCGCAATTCCTTGCCGGCTTCCAATATGCGCAGCGCTTGCCTGGCTGAGGCTATGGTCGCTGGTGCTGGCGAAGCGGTAAAAATATAAGGGCGACTGGCGTAGCGAATCAGATCCAGCTCAGGCATATTGCTGACGCAAAAGCCACCTGCACAACCCAGGCTTTTACTGAAGGTGCCAACGACAAAGTCCACGTCATCCATGATGCCTAATTCTTCCACTAGTCCGCAGCCGCGTTCGCCTAACACACCAAACGAATGGGCTTCATCTACCATGAGGTAGCCACCGTATTCACGCTTCACTGCAACGATTTCTTTTAATGGGGCGCGGTCACCCAGCATGCTATAGATGCCTTCCACCACGATCAGCGCTTCCGCTGCACGTGGGCCTAAGCGACGTAGGCGTTTTGCTAAATCTTCAGCGTCGTTGTGACGGAAGCGTATGGTTTCGGCGCCGCCAAGACGGCAGCCATCGTAAATACAGGCGTGGCAATCGGCATCCAACAACACCACATCGCCTGGTCCGGCCAACGTTGAAATCATGCCCAGGTTAGCTACGTAGCCGGTTGAAAACACAATGGCATCGCGTTTGCCATAAAATGCGGCCAGTTCTTTTTCTAGATTGCGGTGGCCAGAGTAACTGCCGTTGGCCATACGAGAACCAGTGGTCCCGGTGCCTTCGTTTTCTAGGGCAAGGCGCGCACTGGCAATGCACTCGGGATTAAAGGTTAAGCCTAAGTAGTTATTGGTGCCGGCCAAGATAGTATGGCGACCGTGGATGATGCCTTCGGTAGGTGAGATGATTTTTTCTATTTGCACTGCAAAGGGGTCTATGCCCAATGCGCCGAGTTCAGCACGGCCTGCGGCCAAGCCGTCAAATTTTGTAAACAATCCCATTATGCGTTACCTACGATTTTTTCAACTTGTTTAGCCAGGTCCCCTACGGTTTTTACATCCGGTAAGATGCTCACTGGGATGGAGATGTCAAAACTGTCTTCGACAAACAGCAATAGCTCCATGATTTTCAATGAATCCAAATCTAGGTCACCAACTAATTCGGTGCTCTCAGTCACTGTTTTGCCATTGGTGAAAGGCGCTAAGCCTTTGATCAAGTCAGCAAGGATGCGATCGTATTCAGTCATAAAATTTCCTATCTAGGCTAATGGTGCTTATCAAATAGGCCAGCCAAACCTTGCGCTAATTCACAAGTGGGCTGCCAACCAGTAATTCGAGTAATGTCGTTATTATCGCACAACCAATCGCTGTGCGTAATCTCGCGTATTTTGCCCGGGGTTAACATAGGCGCATAACGCAATAATTGGGCGGCATAAAAATTTGTCCAAGCCACCAGTTTGAGCAGGCCAATTGGAATGGGCAAACGTCTAATTTTGCCGCCATTGCGTAACACTGCTTGAGCAATTTGAATGACGCTAGGCCAATCGTAACCACCCGGGTGGCCGTCGTCCAGTTCAAATGTTTTGCCGTCTCCGGCATTTTGCTCTAAACAATGCACCATGGCCGCCGCTAAATCATCCACGTGGATGATGGAAAAGCGCCCATTCGCTCCTGCCGGTAAAGGGGCAAGGCCTTTTGCCATGCTTTGAAAAAGCGGCAGCAATTCTCGGTCCCCCGGCCCGTAGACTGCGGGCGGACGAAAGATGGTCCAGCGTAAGGGACTGCTTTTAATGGCTAATTCGCCTCGCATTTTGCTGCCGGCATAATGCGACAATTCTGGCATACGCGCCGCCAAGGACGAAATGAGCAGTAAACGTGGCGGCTTATTTTGTGCGGCGGCCACTTCTGCAACGTGGCGCGCCCCGCTTTCATTGATTAAGTCAAAATCGGCTTGCGTTACACCACGCACGGCCCCCGCGCAGTGGATGACCGCATCGGCTCCTGCTATCAAGTTATTTAAAGAGAGTTTGTTGTTTAATTCGCCGGCTATCCAGGACAGGTTGTGACTGCTGATAGGCGACCGGCCTGGTTTAGGTCTGTATAAAGCCTTGACCTGCCAGCCGGCTTGCTGCAATTGCTTAATCAGCGCTGTACCTATGAAGCCGGTCGCGCCGGTTAAGGCAACAGTCTTGTTCTTTTTTGGGGAGGCAGCCATAGGCTAGGGTTAGGCAAGCTAGAAGGAATGGGCTTACTTGGCTGCGTTTTCCGCTAGGGCTTTTTGACGCAGTATGTAATCTTTCCGTGCGCCAGAACGGGATAATTTACCGGACGAAGTGCGCGGCAAGGTATGGCGGGGCACCAGTTCAATCACGCAATTAACGCCCAATTCTTCGTGTATTTCTCTATGCAAGCGCTGTGTGAGCAATTGCTGCTCTTCGCTATCGGTAATGTTGCATTGCACGATAAGCACCGCGATTTCTTCTTGGTCTGGCCCCGGCACGGATACGGCAGAGGCGTCCACCGAACGCAGTTCTGGTTGGCGCGTGGCAATGGCTTCGATGTCTTGTGGCCAAATATTTCGACCGTTAATAATCAGCATGTCTTTATGGCGACCGGTCACCACAATTTGACCGTCAACCAAGTAGCCAAGATCACCGGTATCTAACCAGCCATCAGCAGACAGCACCAACTGGGTTTGTTCAGGCAATTCAAAGTAGCCCGACATAATGCTGGGGCCGCGCACGTTGATGCGGCCAATTTGCATTTCTGGTAGGGGCTTGCCCTGCTCATCGAGGATCAGTACTTCGTGTTTAGGTAATATGGGGCCGCAACGAACAAAGCTGCTACCGGTATTCGGACTGACCTTGGTCGCCACTAAGTTGTCGGCTAAGTCATCGCCATCTAGCCAATCGACCACCACACCGGTGCCCAATGGCGCAAAGCTAAGTGCCAGGGAGGTTTCCGCCATACCGTAGCTAGGCACGAACGATTTTGGATTAAAGCCGGCTGGTGCTAGCAACTCACAAAAACGATCGGTTAATTCCACGTGTATGGGCTCGGCGCCTATGCCAGCCACACGCCAGGCGCTTAAGTCATACTGGGTAATGTCTTCTGGACGAAGTCTGCGCACGCACAAGGCGTAACCAAACGGCGGGCTAAATGAAATGGTGCCGCGTGAACTGCTTAACAGTTCTAACCAGCGTCTTGGGCGCATGGCAAAGTCGCGGGTGTCTAAATAATCGATAGAGCGCTGCGTAGCCATGGGGGCTAACAAGCAGCCTACCAAGCCCATGTCGTGATAGAAAGGCAACCAAGATACCAGTCTGTCTTCAGGACGCACATCCAAACCATGGCCTGAGGCTAACAGATTAGCCATTACCGATTCTTGGGTAATGATCACGCCGCGCGGGAAACCCGTGCTGCCTGAGGTGTATTGCAAATAAGCCGTTTCGTTTGGGCCGCTTGGCTTAAGTGTGATGTCGTTGAGTGGCAATTCATCAAAGGCAGAGGCCGCGTTGACAAATTGCAAGCCTAAGCCTTCGGCTGCTTCCGTTAAAAACGGCAGCAGTTGACTAGAAGAAACAGCCAATGATGCGCGGCAGCCTTTGAGCAAGCCGTTTAATTGGTTAACGTAGGCCTTATGACCGCCCACATGAATCACCGCTGGCAACGCTACAGGCACTAAGCCGGCGTATTGACAGGCAAAAAAGAAACGCAAGAAATCCGGATTGGTTTCGGCCACGATGGCGACGCGTGCGTCGCGCTCTAGTGGGAAAGACAATAATCGTTTGGCTAGGGTTTGCGCTTGTTCGCGCAGTTTACGGTAAGGTAAAACGGTAGCCAGTTTGCCGCTGCCGGCGTAGAAATTAGTGCCGGATTCGCCTTGTGCGGCATAATCCAAGGCGCTGGCCAATGAGTCGAAATCGGCTAAACGCAAAGGCAATGCGCTTAAAGTCGGGGTGGCCGACTCGGTGATTTCAACGTTTGCTACTTGATTCAATTGGCTTCCTTACCTTGAGTAAATGATTTAACAATCCACGGTTACGCCTAGGCCAAAACTGGGCATAAAAACTGTTCGACAGTATAACAGAATATGTTAAAACGATTTAGATTAAGTCAATAATAAGCCCGGCTTATTGTGGTAGACTTTTCGTCATTGCACTGTTTTTGCTATAACCATGACACATCCCATCCAAACTAGCGCCCCACTTCGTATTGTTCCGGTTAGCGACAAAGCCGATTTGGCTGAATTTATCCGTTTGCCAGCGACTATTTTTAAAGACGACCCGCAGTGGATTCCCCCCTTATTTCTTGAGCGAAAAATCCATCTTTCACCCAAGCACAATCCCTACTTTCAGCATGCCAAAAGTCAATCTTGGTTGGCCTGGCGGGGTGATGTGGCCGTGGGCAGAATCAGCGCCCAGGTTGATCAGATGCACCTAGCACAACACCATGATGCCACAGGCTTTTTTGGCATGTTGGATGCCGAGGACAATCAAGAAACCTTTGCCGCACTGATGACTACGGCAGAGCAATGGTTGTCAGAACAAGGCATGCGTCGTGTGCGTGGCCCGTTCAATTTATCCATCAATGAGGAAACCGGCTTGTTGATAGACGGCTTTGCGGATCCGCCGGTGTTCATGATGAGTCATGCGCTACCTTATTACCGCGAGCACATCGAGCAGTGCGGCTACCACAAGGCAGCCGACACCTTGGCTTATTTGATAAATCCCAATTTTGTCGCGCCACCGGTGATGCAACGTTTGCTAAAAATGGCATCGGAAAGGGTGACGGTTAGAACCTTGGACCGCAGTCGCTTTGATGAGGAAATCATGCTGTTACGCGATATCTTTAACGATGCCTGGTCAGAAAATTGGGGCTTTGTGCCTTTCACCGAAGCCGAGTTTAAAGAGCTGGGACAAAATCTTAAATTCTTGTTACACGACGAGTACATCCAAATTGCCGAAGTCGATGGCGAAGCGGCTGGCTTCATCATAGGCATGCCCAACATCAACGAAGCCATACGCGATTTGAAGGGCAAATTGTTTCCCTTTGGTTGGTTGAAGTTGATCTGGCGACTCAAAATAAAAGGCCCGGCCAGTGGCCGTGTGCCATTAATGGGCGTGCGCAAGAAGTTTCAAAAGACCCGGCTTGGCCCAGGATTAGCTTTTCTGATTATCGAAGAGGTGCGTAACGAATTACACAAACGCGGTGCGCACAGGCTGGAGTTGTCATGGATACTGGAAGACAATGCTGGCATGCGTAACATCATTGAATCCATAGGCGGCACCGCCTACAAACGTTACCGGGTTTACGAACGCGAATTGTAGTCTAGTTTTTAAAGACAAATTCTTTGGGTAACAGCACCCAAATTTTACCGCTTTGCTTCATGGCGCCTGCTTTGGCGCCAGCCTCGGCGCCGGCTCCCCAGAAAAAGTCAGCCCGCACGCCGCCCTTGATTGCACCGCCGGTGTCTTGCGCCATCATCAAACGTTTTAAGGGTTTGTTGTTATTTGGTTGGGTGGTCGAGAGGAATACCGGGGCGCCTAAGGGCACAAATTTAGGGTCCACGGCCACAGCACGCTCAGCCAAGATAGGCACACCTAAAGCCCCTAATGGACCAGGCAAGCCGCTGGGCAATTCTCTGAAGAAAACAAAGCTGGGGTTGTTATTAAGCAGTTCGCGGAATTTGAGCGGGTTGTTTTTTACCCAGTTTTTAATGCCGGCCATGGAGGCATTCGCGCTGGTAAGTTCGCCGCGTTCTATGAGTAAACGCCCCACCGAATTATAGCTGTGGCCATTCTGATCGGCATAGCCAACCATAACCTGCTCGCCGTTTTCAAATTGCACCACCCCCGAGCCTTGTATTTGCAGAAAAAATACGTCGACGATGTTGTCTATGTAAACCAATTCACGGCCTTT
>SXGS01249929.1_pt1 | contig 11718 bp, 11 predicted proteins | sample 3174681 | NCBI WGS metagenome assembly SXGS01 (sample SAMN11356861, study PRJNA531348) | freshwater metagenome | isolation source: freshwater sample F1-80 | place: China: Fuxian Lake, Yuxi | collected 2017-12-25 | reverse complement strand
GTTCTTCGCGGTCATCGCCGCGGTCGCCGAGGGCCAGACGCTGCTGCACGACTGGGTCTACGAGAACCGCGCCATCTACCTCACCGAGCTGAACAAGCTCGGTGCGCAGGTGAAGCTGCTCGACCCGCACCGGGTGCTCGTCGAGGGCCCGACGCACTTCTCCGGTGCGGAGATCGTCTGCCCGCCGGCCCTGCGCCCCGCGGTGGTGCTGCTGATCGCGATGCTCGCCTCCAAGGGCCGCAGCGTGCTGCGGTCGACGTACGTCATCCACCGTGGCTACGAGGACCTCGCCGAGCGGCTCAACGAGCTCGGCGCGAACATCGAGACCTTCCGGGACATATAGGACCCGGCTGGCCCGTCCCCCATCGGTGGTCGAGTAGCCGAGCGAGGGACGAGTGAGGCGTATCGAGACCTGGCGAGGTGCGGATCTCGATACGGCCTTGCGCGGCTTCGTTCCTCAGCCGCGGGCCTACTCGATCTGCTCTCGCTACGCCGACCGCTCGTTCCTCGCGGTCGACTGCTCAAGCAAAGAGCGTCTCGACCCAGGCCCGCGACTGCTTGCCGACCGACGGCGGGGCCGTCATGTCGGCGGTGATCCGCGGCATCGGGGCGGTGTGCTGACCGGCGTTGCGGTGCCAGTCGGTCTCGGCCTCGACCAGCACGCCGAGGTCGGCGCGCGAGAGGAAGACGCCGTGACCCTCAGGGCACTGGTGGACGGTGGCCTCGCCGAGGGTGCGCTCGTCCATCTCGGCATCGCATCGAGGACAGGTCATGCTCTCCATCCCCCGACGGTACTCCCGAACCCCATACTTGGGCCGTGACCGCGCCGCACGTGCCCGCAACGGGCTACCTCGACTCGCCCCTCCCCCTCGCCTTCGCCCACCGCGGCGGCGCCTACCACCCCGAGATCGAGGGCCTGGAGAACACACTCGCGGCCTTCCGGCACGCGGTGGCGCTCGGCTACACCTACCTCGAGACCGACGTCCACGTCACCAGCGACGGCGTGCTGCTCGCCTTCCACGACACCGTGCTCGACCGGGTCACCGACCGCACCGGCAGCATCGCCACCTCGACCTACGCCGAGGTGCAGCGCGCGCTCATCGGCGGCTCGGAGCCCGTGCCGACGCTGGGCGAGCTCTTCGACGCCTTCCCCGGAGCTCGGTTCAACATCGACCTCAAGTCCGAGGGCGCGGTGGAGGCACTGGCTGCGTTCATCGAGGAGCGCGAGGCCTGGGACCGGGTCCTGGTGGGCTCCTTCTCGGCGAGGCGGATGGAGGCGTTCCGGCGCCGCACAGCACGGCGGGTCGCGACGTCGGCGCACCCGCTCGAGGTGGCCGTCTTCGTCCTCTCGCCCAGCGCCCGGCTGGCACGGTTGCTCACGCGCGGACGCCCCGTCGCCCTGCAGGTCCCACACCGACACGGCCGGCTGCTGGTCGCCTCCGCCGGGCTCGTACGCCGTGCGCACGCGGCCGGCGTCCAGGTGCACGTGTGGACGATCGACGACCCAGTTGAGATGAATACCCTCCTCGACCGTGGTGTCGACGGCATCATGACCGATCGCACGGACATACTCAGGGACGTGCTCCGCGCCCGCGGACAGTGGAACGGCCACGTGGAGGATGAGGCATGAGCAACGTAGGCGGCGTCGCCAACCTGGAGCCGTTGGCGCAGGCCAAGGAGCAGAGGGCCTGGTACTTCTACGACTGGGCCAACAGCGCCTTCGCCACCACGGTGTCCGGCGTCCTCTTCGGGCCCTACCTCATCGCCATCGCCGAGGAGGCGGCCGTCGACGACCGGGTCTCTGCGCTCGGCCTCTCGATCGCGCCCGGCGCCCTGCCGGCGTACGTCATCACGTTCTCGACGTTGATCTCCGCGCTCGTCCTGCCGCTGCTGGGGGCCGTGGCCGACCGCACCGCGCGCAAGAAGGACCTGCTGGCCGGCTTCGCGTGGTCGGGCGCGTTCTTCGCCGCGCTGCTCTTCTTCATGACGGGCGACAACTGGCAGCTCGGCGCCATCACGTTCATCCTCGCGAACCTCTGTTTCGCGGCGTCCGCGGTCGTCAACGACTCGATCCTGCCGATCATCTCGAGCGAGTCCGACCGCGACCGCGTCTCCTCGCGCGGGTGGGCCTACGGCTATGCCGGCGGCGGCCTGCTGCTGGCACTGAACTTCGTCCTGGTCAGCTTCCACGACACGTTCGGTCTCACCGAGGGCATGGCGGTGCGCATCTCGCTGCTGTCCGCGGCCGTGTGGTGGGCGGCGTTCACCTTCATCCCGTTCCGCGGGCTCCGCAACCACCCGCCGGCCGACGTCGAGCACGTCGAGGGCGGGGTGCTCCAGCGCAGCTTCGGCCAGCTCTGGATCACACTGAAGGAGCTGCGCAACTACCCCGTGGCGCTGACCTTCCTGCTTGCCTACCTGTTCTTCAACGACGGGATCCAGACAGTCATCAGCCAGGCCTCGGTCTACGGCGTGGAGGAGCTCGGCTTCGACCAGGGCACCATGCTGGGCGTCTACCTGCTGGTGCAGTTCGTGGCGGTCGGCGGTGCGCTGCTGTTCGGCCGCATCGCGGCCACCCGCGGGGCCAAGAACACGATCCTCGGCGGCCTCGTCATCTGGATGATGATCGTGACCGCCGGTCTGTTCATCCCGGAGGAGTCGCTGGTGCCGCTGCTGCTGCTCGGCGCCGCCATCGGCCTCGTGCTGGGCGGGACCCAGGCGCTGGCGCGCTCGTACTTCTCCCTGCTGATCCCGCGGGGCAAGGAGGCCGAGTTCTTCAGCTTCTACCACGCGATGGAGCGGGGGACGTCGTGGTTCGGGACGCTGGTCTTCGGACTCGTCTACACCTTCACCGGGTCCTACCGACCGGCGATCTTCGCGCTCATCATCTTCTTCGTCATCGGCGGACTATTGCTGATGCGCGTCGACACGGCCAAGGGGATCCGCGACGCCGGGAACGACGTACCCGCCGTCATCTGACGTCCACCGCGACCGGACATCTGCGCGTAACCGCGACCACTTGCACCCCTGGGGGTGAAGTCACTCACGCGTGAGCGTGGGTTCCGACACCATGAATCCACGGAATTGTGGCGGCCCCGCTACGGTTGAAAGATCACAGAGGGGCGAGCCCCGTCGCCACGAGCGGCGTCACGGACCGCGGTCCTGTTCGTCCCCTACCAACCCGGTACACAATTCAACGGGTGTCAGCAACCCAACTGGAGGTGGGCACGGTGGCGGAGCGCACACTGCGTGGCGCGAGGCTCGGCGGCCAGAGTTTCGAGGACGAGCGCGGGATCGAGTTCGCGGCTCGGCAGCAGGTCGGCTATGCATGCAAGCAGGGCCATGAGTTCGAGGTCACGATGTCGGTCGAGGCCGACATCCCGGCCGTGTGGGAGTGCCCGCGCTGCGGCGCCGAGGCGCTGAGCACGGCGGGCATCCTCCCCGAGGAGAAGGTCGAGAAGCCGGCTCGCACGCACTGGGACATGCTCCTGGAGTGTCGCTCGGAGAAGGAGCTCGAGGACATCCTCAAGGAGCGGCTCGACCTGCTCCGCGGCGGAGAGATCGGCCCGGCGCACCTGCACCGCGCCAACCGCAAGAAGCGGGTCTCCTAGGCCGCACGGCAGCTAGTCGACGACGTCGCCCCGGACCACCGGCCCCTCGGGCCCCGGTCCGGGGCGTCGTGCGTCCCAGCCGGGTGCGCCGGGGAAGCCCCCAAGACCCGCACCCGGTACGACGACGAGGCGACGCTCCACCACCGAGGTCAGCAGCCGCCTCGCGACCGGCCGGGTGAACGGCAGGATCAGCAGGATCCCGAGCAGGTCGAGCAGGAAGCCCGGGCTCAGCATCAGGGTGCCGCCGATGAGGATGAGCGCACCGTCGGCGATCTCCCGGGCCGGCATCCGCCCGCCCTGCAGCGCCTCGCGCAACGCCAGCCAGGCGCGCCCGCCCTCGCGCTTGATCAGCCACGCACCCACCATGCTGTCGAGCACCAGCAGCACGATCGTCCACCAGGGGCCGACCAGCTGGCCGACCTGCAGGATCGCCCAGATCTCAGCCAGCGGGATGACCACGAACGCGAGCGCCAGCACGGGGCGCAGCCAGCGGCGCCGGCGACGCGGGCCGGTGCGGGGTCCGATCGGCTGGCTCACGCGTCGACCTTGCTCCGGTGCAGGCGGGCACGGCGCTCGGACAGGCCCCAGCGGGTGATCTTCTTCAGCGACTCGCTGGCCACCTGGCCGCTCATCTTGGAGTCACCGCGCACGCGCTCGATGAACTCGATCGGCACCTCGGTGACCCGGAGGCCGCGCGAGACGGTGCGGTAGGCGAGGTCGGTCTGGAACACGTATCCAGTAGACAGCACGGACTCAAGGTCGATCGCCTCGAGCGTCGCACGCCGGAACAGGCGGAAGCCGGCGGTGGCGTCCTTGACGCGTATGCCGAGCAGGAGCCGGACGTAGAGGTTGCCACCGCGCGAGAGCAGCAGGCGCTGGAGGGGCCAGTTCACCACGGAGCCGCCGGGGACGTAGCGCGAGCCGATCACCAGGTCCGCGGTGTGCAGGGCGTCGAGGAGCCGGTGGAGCTGCTCGGGCTGGTGGGAGCCGTCGGCGTCCATCTCGCCAATGACGTCGTAGCCGGCGCGCAGGGCGACGTCGAAGCCGTTGAGGTAGGCAGCGCCGAGGCCGGCCTTCTCCGTGCGGTGCACCACGCTGATCGCGGAGTCACGGCCGGCGAGGGCGTCGGCGAGGTCACCGGTGCCGTCGGGGCTGTTGTCGTCGACGATCATCACGTCGACACCGGGCTGGACCCGGCGCAGGCGCTCGACGATCCACTCGATGTTCTCCGACTCGTTGTAGGTCGGGATGACCATCACGACCCTGCCGAGCCCCTCGACACTCACGCCTGCTGACCTCGTCCCGGTGACGGTTCGACGGCGCGGTCGCCCCGTCGGCCCCGACGATAGGTGATCAGAACCGCGAGCGTGTGCACGACGAGGAACACGAGGGTGAACCTCCCCGGCCACACCCCGAGTCGTACGGCGGGGGTGATCGTCGTGCTGAGCCCCACGGTCTCCACCAGGACCTCCTGGGTGCGCGCGGGCGCCGACGCAACGACCGACCCGTCGGGGCGGACGACACCCGAGACCCCGTTGATCGCGGCCACGACGACCCAGCGCCCCGTCTCGAGCGCGCGCAGCCGGCTGATCTCGAACTGCTGGTCGAGCTGGGCCGTCTTGCTGAAGAGCACGTTGCTCGTCTGCACCGTCACCAGCTCGGCCCCCCGGGTGACCTGTCCGGAGATCACGTCGTCGTAGGCCACGTCGAAGCAGATCGCGTCGGCCACCAGCAGGTCGCCGACCCTGATCGGGACGAGGCTGGTGCCGCGGACCATGTCGCGTGGCACCAGCCGGAGCTGCCCGTAGGTGTCGGGGATCAGGCTGCCTCGGAGCGGGATGTACTCGCCGTACGGCACGGGGTTCCGCTTGGTGTAGCGGTCGGCGCTGCCCAGTCCCGGCTCGAAGACGATCCCCTGGTTGAGGACCCGCGTGTCGTCGAGCGGGTCGTCCGCGATCGCTCCGACGAGGACCGGAACGCCGATCGCCTCGGTGGCGGCCTCGATCCCGGCGCTGGCGCGCTCGTCGGTGAAGGGGTCGACCGCCGTGGAGTTCTCCGGCCACACGACGAAGTCGGGCGCCGGGACCAACCCCTCGGCGACGTCCTGGGCGAGCTGCTGGGTGGCCCGCACGTGGTTGTCGGTGACCTCGCGGTTGACCGCGACGATGTCGGTCCCGTCACCGGGGATGTTGCCCTGCACCGCGGCGACGGTGGCAGTGCCGGTCTCCTCCACCGGGACCGTGACGAGCACGGGTGCGAAGGTCACCACCGCCAGCGCGGCGACCGCGGCGTACGTCGTACGCGTGGGCGTCCGGAGACCGAGCAGCAGCCACGCCAGCACCGTCCCCGTGAGGGCGACGAGGAAGCTCACCGCCGTCATCCCGATCCACGGGATCGCGTCGGCCCACGGAGTGTCGGCGGTCGCGTAGACGAGGCGACCGAAGGGCATGCCGCTGAACGGGAAGCCGCTGCGCCAGGTCTCGATCCCGACCCACCACAGGGCGGCCCACACGGGCCACGCACGCTGGCGGAGGCTCCACGACAGCCCGATGCCCAGCGGCACGAAGAACGACGCCTCCAGGGCGCACATGGCGATCCAGGCGTCGGTGCCGACCGACCGCATCCACACCATCACCGCATAGGTGAACGTGATGCCGAACAGCAGGCTCGGCAGCCACGCACGCCGCGCGCGCAGGCCGCGCACCGAGAAGACCAGCGCAGCGATCGCCGGCGGCATGAGCCACGACCAGCCGATCGGCTCGAAGGCCGCTGCCAGCACGAGTCCGCCCACGAGGGCGAGGAGGCAGCGCTGCGGCACGGGTCAGACCGTAGCCGACGGCTGCGCACCTGCAGCGGAGCGGGAGGGACGCAGGGGCTTCGGACCAACGCGCGACCGGCTGGCTGGCGATCGCGCGAAGTTGTCTAAGGCCCCGTGGTCCCTCCCGCATCCGGCCCCCGCGGGGCGCTGTCGACGGGACGTCGGACGGTGGGCATCGCTGGCTTCGCGTACCCCACGTCGGACCTCCCGGTGTCGAAGGCGCCACCCACGAGCTGCACAGGCGGACCCCGAGACCCTCTCTCCGCCGCAGCGCAGTGTCAACACCGCTCTGACCAGCCAGAACGCGCGTTGTCGCAGGTCAGCGACGTGCAATCACCGAGAACTCACTGGGAAATATTTCACCGGGATCGGCGTGTCGTGCCGTGACACGCCGACGCCTAGTGCAGTGCAGGAGGTACGACGACGGTGCCGGTGGCGGTGGTCGCCACGACCGGCGGATCGAGGACCTCGGCAGCGCCGGGCGCAACCTCGGTCGGCGCGCCACGTCCGACCACGTGCACGGCGAAGTCCATCACCCGGCTACGGGTCCCCTCCCGGACGAGGGTCGCGGTGATCTCCAGGATGTCACCGGCGCGCACCGGCGCCTTGAACTGGACGTCGGAGTAGGAGGCGAAGAGGCCCTCGTCGCCGTCGAGGACGATGCACATCTCGGTGGCGACGTCGCCGAACAGCCCGAGGCTGTAGGCGCCGTCGACCAGGTTGCCGGCGTAGTGGGCGTGGGAGTAGGGGACGTAGCGCCGGTGGGTGACCACCGTGCCCACTCGGTCCCCGGCGGGGCGGGTGTCGCTCATGAGGCCTTCTCCTGGGTGAGCCGGTGGACGATGAACGAGGCGACCTCGCCGGGCGTCGTGCCCCGGCTGAAGACACGGTCGACGCCGAGCTCGTCGGCCATCGTCTCGTCGAAGCGGGGACCGCCCACGACCAGCAGCGGGCGCCGGGCTGCCGGGTAGGCCTCGCGGAAGGCCGCGGACATCTCGCGGGTGTTGAGCAGGTGGGCGTCGCGCTGGGTGACGACCTGCGACACGAGCACCGCGTCGGCCTTCTCCTCACGCGCGGCCTCGACGAGCTGCGGGACGGACACCTGGGCGCCGAGGTTCACGACCTTGATCTCGCGGTAGTACTCCAGGCCCTTCTCCCCCGCGAACCCCTTGATGTTGAGGATCGCGTCGATGCCGACGGTGTGGGCGTCCGTGCCGATGCACGCGCCCACCACCGTGAGCCGGCGGCGCAGCGAGCGCTTGATCGAGGCGTTGGCCTCCTTCGGCGTGAGCAGCGGGTAGTCGCGCTCGACGACCTCGACCGTGCTGGGGTCGACGAGGTGGTTGACCCGGCCGTAGACGACGAAGAACGTGAAGCCCTCCCCCATCGGCTTGGCGTGCACGACCAGCGCGGGGTCCATGCCCATCTTGTTGGCGAGCTGCACCGCGGCGCCCTCGGCGACCTTGGAGTGCTCGATCGGCAGCGTGAACGACAGCTGCACCATCCCGTCGCCGGTGGTGTCGCCGTACGGGCGGATCAGACTCACGCGTCCCCCTCGAGGATCTCGGTCGCCGGGTTGTAGTAGTCGCGGGCCTTCCTCGCCACGCCGTCGAGGCCCCGGCCCTTGTCGGCGGGCCGCTTCATCAGCCCGAAGGTGCCGTCGGCGATCGCGGCCAGCAGCGGCGGATCGCCGGCGGAGTCGGTGTCGTCCTTGATCTCCTGGAGCAGCCCGATGGCCTCTCCGAGCACCTCACGGGCGCGCTGCGCGATGAAGCCGTCGGGAGCGGGCCGGAAGTCCTCGTGGAGCTTGCCCGCGGCGTTCATGACGTAGCGGACGTTCTGCAGCGCGAGGTCGCGGTCGGAGATCCACGGCGTGACGACGGCCTCGGTCATCATCCCGACGAGCAGGATGCCCTGGCCGGTGAGCGCCCCGACGAGGTTGAAGAAGCCGTCGAGGAGGTAGCCCTTGAAGATGTCGCCGGTCATGTGGCGGGTGGGCGGCATCCACTTCAGCGGTGCGTCCGGGAACAGCTCGCGGGCGAGCATCGCGTGGGCCAGCTCGAGGCGGAACGAGTCGGGCACCTCGGGATCGATCTCGAACGCGTGGCCCAGCCCGAGTTGCCAGTCCTCGAGCCCGGCCTCCTTGGCGAAGTACTCGTTGAGCAGCTGGCTGGTCGTCACCGTGTGCGCGGCCTCGACAGCGTCCGCGGTGGTGAGGTAGTTGTCCTCGCCGGTGTTGATGATGATGCCGGCGCGGGCGTGGACCTGGCGGCTGAAGCGCTGGTCGACGAAGGTCCGGATCGGGTTGATGTCGCGGAAGAGGATGCCGTACATCGAGTCGTTGAGCATCATGTCGAGGCGCTCGAGCCCGGCGAGCGCGGCGATCTCCGGCATGCAGAGGCCCGAGGCGTAGTTGGTGAGCCGGACGTAGCGGCCGAGCTCCCTCGACGTCTCGTCGAGCGCCGCACGCATCAGGCGGAAGTTCTCCTGGGTGGCGTAGGTGCCGGCGAAGCCCTCGCGGGTCGCGCCCTCGGGCACGAAGTCGAGCAGCGACTGCCCCGTCGAGCGGATCACCGCGATCACGTCGGCGCCCTCGCGGGCCGCGGCCTGCGCCTGCGGGATGTCCTCGTGGATGTCGCCGGTGGCGACGATGAGGTAGATCCACGGCTTGCTGGGGGCGTCACCCACCTTCGCGATCATCTTCTCGCGGGCGGCGCGCTGGCGGTCGATCTGCTTGATGCCGGCGCCGACCGCCTTGCGCGAGGCAGTCCGCGCGCGCGTGGCGTCCTTGCCCTCGGGCACGCGGACCGTCACCGACCCGGCGGCCGCCTTCTGCGCGAGGGTGAGGAGGTCGTCGCCCTCTCCGCGCAGCAGTGCGTCCCACACCGGGAGGCTGACACCGTGCTCGAGGCCGACGTCGGCACGGACTGCGTCGCTGAGCCGGTTGACCCACGGGGTGCCGTCAGGGTCGGCGCCGCCGAGGCCGGCCAGGCGCAAGGTCGCGCGCTCCACCGACACGGTGGTGTGGCGGGTGGCGAGGTCGACGATCGGCTTGCCGACCTGGCGCGCGAGCGTGCGGGCACGGCGTACGTCGGCGCGGTCGATGCCGAGCTGGCTGGCGGGCCTGCGGGTCGCCATCACAGCCTCCGCTCGAAGAGCGCACGGACGCCGGCGTCCGCACGCAGCAGCTCCATGGCGTACGCCGCGTGGCCGGGGACGTAGCCGTTGCCGACGAGCATCCGCACGTCGGCGGCGAGGCCCTCCGCGCCGAGCGCGGCGGCGCTGAAGCTGGTGGCCATGGAGAAGAAGATGACGGTGCCGCCCTCCGTGGTGGCGAGGATCGCGCCGCCCTCGCAGCCGGGGACGTCGACGCACACGACGGTGATGTCGGCCGGGCCGCCGGCGGAGGTGACCGCCTCGCGGAGCGCGATCGGGTCGCGGGCGTCGGCGATCGCCACGGCGTCGGCCAGGCCGGCGCCGGTGAGGAGGTCGTGCTCGTCCTGGTGGGGCACCACGCCGATGGTGCGGGCCGCGCCGGCCGCACGTGCAGCCGCCAGGCTGAGCGAGCCCGACTTGCCCGCGCCGCCGATGACGGCGACGACCGGCTCGGTGCCGCGGGCGGCGTACTCCTCCACGACGCGGGCGGTCAGGGCGGGTGCGCCGCAGACGTCCATCACGCTGAGCGAGAGGGCGGGGTCGAGGTCGTCGGGGATGACGGCGGCGATGGAGCGCCCGAAGAGGATGGCGTAGCCGTCGCAGGGCACCTGCTCGCTGCGACCGTCCCAGGCGACGAGGCCGTCCTCGATGACGAGCGGGGTCAGCGTCAGGCTGATCAGGGTGGCGACGCGGTCGCCGACCGCCAGGCCCAGGGGCGACTCGGGGCCGACCTCCTCGACCGTGCCGACGAGCATCCCGCCGGACCCGGTGACCGGGTTCTGCATCTTGCCGCGGCTGGCGACGATGTCGAGCACCTCGGCGCGTACCCCGTCACCGTTGGTCTCGCCGTACGTGGTGTGCGTGCGCTCGAGCTGGCGGAACGACGCGGCGTCGAGGTTGAGCCTCTCGACCCGCACGCGGACCTCGTCGGGCCACAGCTCGCGCCGGGTGTCGAGGCGCTGGGCGGCCTGGGGCAGCACGACGGCGTCGTCGAGGACGCGGTGCAGGCCGGTCGGATCGCCGGCACGCAGGCCGGTCTGGACGTCCGAGGTGGGGGTCATGCGGTGCATCCTTCTATGTTCCGGCGGTACGGCCGCAAATCTTGCGGCGTGGCATTGGACGCGCCGCAGGTTCTCCGCGTACTGTCCCAGATGTGTCGCCGACCACACAACCGGCGCGCCGCACGGCCACACCACGACCCGCACGGGTCGGCATCAAGGAGATCTCATGAGCATCGAGACCGCCACCCACCTCGGGCCAGGCCTCGCCAACGGACAGCCCTACCCCTACCAGCGGGTCGAGCTCGTCGAGCCCGACTGGACCCGGTTCCCCGGCTGGGCGGGCGTCACCGCCGAGGAGTGGGCGTCGGTCCAGTGGCAGCGCGCCCACTGCATCAAGAACGTCAAGCAGCTGCGTGAGCTGATGGGCGACCTCCTCGACGACCGGTTCTACGCCGACCTCGAGCGCGACCAGGCCGAGCGGGCGACGATGTCGATGCTCGTGCCGCCGCAGATGATGAACACGATGGTCCCCACCGTGTCCCCCGCCGGTGCGGGCTCGCTCACCGAGGCGTTCTACGCCGACCCGATCCGCCACTACATGATCCCGGTGTTCAGCGACCGGCGCACCGACTGGCCCTCGCACCCGCACGCCGCGCGCGACTCGCTCCACGAGCACGACATGTGGGCGACCGAGGGCCTCACCCACCGCTACCCCACCAAGGTGCTGGCGGAGCTGCTGCCGACCTGCCCGCAGTACTGCGGCCACTGCACCCGCATGGACCTCGTCGGCAACTCCACGCCTGCGATCGAGAAGCTGAAGTTCGCCGGCAAGCCCAACGACCGCCTCGGCGACATGCTCGACTACCTGCGCCGCACGCCGTCGGTGCGCGACGTCGTCGTCTCCGGCGGCGACGTGGCCAACATGCCGTGGCCCCGCCTCGAGGCGTTCCTCATGTCGGTCATGGAGGTCGACAACATCCGTGACATCCGCCTGGCCACCAAGGCGCTGATCGGCCTGCCGCAGCACTGGCTCCAGCCCGACGTGGTCGAGGGTGTCGGTCGCGTCGCCTCGATCGCCCGCTCGCGCGGCGTCTCGCTCGCGATGCACACCCACGCCAACCACGCGGCCTCC
>SXGS01223977.1_pt1 | contig 11721 bp, 10 predicted proteins | sample 3174681 | NCBI WGS metagenome assembly SXGS01 (sample SAMN11356861, study PRJNA531348) | freshwater metagenome | isolation source: freshwater sample F1-80 | place: China: Fuxian Lake, Yuxi | collected 2017-12-25 | reverse complement strand
GTAGACGTCAAGAATTATCGCAAAAGCGTACGTGGTCCTAAGAAAAAACAACCCCCACGAAAACGATGCAAAAATGGGAGCCACGTCTCCGTTGCTAAACTCCTAAAAAAACGAAAACAAACATGTTGAAAGGTCTGACCCTAAGGGCCGTTCCGGCAACGGTGCCTGACCCGTGCCTGACCCCTTTTTGAACCTTGCCCTATTTTCGATGTTAACTTAAGAGGTGTGTAATGTATCCGCTTCGAAAAGAGAGAAATGCTTTTACGCTTGTCGAATTGCTGGTGGTGATTGCGATCATCGGCGTCTTAGTGGGTTTGCTGTTGCCCGCGGTACAGGCGGCTAGGGAGGCTGCCAGGCGCATGCAGTGTTCGAATAATCTCAAGCAGCTAGGCTTGGCCATGCACAACCACGAGTCCACCTACAAGCGCCTACCCTACGCGCGTTTCGATGGTGGTTCCAGTAGCCATACAGTGTGGGCTCTAGTTCTCCCGTTCATCGAGCAGAATAATGCCTATGCGCTTTGGACAAACCACGTGACGGGAATGCCGGCGCAGGTCGGTGGATTGAATCGATACAACACGCCAGCAACTTTTCCGACGATGGTTCAAGCGCGCGAATTATTGGTGCCCAGTTATTTCTGCCCGTCACGGCAGCCAAATCGGTTGAGCGAAGTTTTTCGCGACTTCCGAGGTGGTTCAGGCGACTACGCTGTTTCCAATGGGAACCAAAATCCAGGAACGGATGGTTGTAATCCCGCAACGTACAACGGTGCTTTCGGTCGGAAAGTCGCTACAGACACCAAGGGACTAGCGTTTGGCAGCATCACTGATGGATTGAGCAATACACTTTTTGTCGGCGAGAAGCAGGTGCCGATCGACATGTACGGCAGATGGGAGATCGATTTTACTTTGTTTAACGCTGACGGTTGTTGGGCGATTTCCCGAGCCGCCGGTCCCACAGCTCCCTTAGCGTTAACCCCATTGGAGCGTTCGCTAAATAGGTTCGGCAGTTTGCATCCGGGTGTTGTGCAATTCGTTTTCGGCGATGGCTCCGTTCAAGCCATCAGTAGGCAAGTCGCCGGAACGGTGCTCGAGCGGTTGGCTGCTCGTAATGATGGCCAACCGGTGCCTCCTTATGAATAGGCTGTTGTCGATCATGAAGTACGGTAAGTTGTCAGTTCAGGTGTGCGCAGCCACATTGTGCTTGGGATTGATTGCTGGCTGCGGTGGTGAAAGGCTATATCCCGTGGAGGGTACCGTTACCTTGGAGGACGGAAAACCAATGCCCAGCGGCATGGTCTCGTTTGAAATGCAGGTGGGGGATAGATTTGTCATGGCTCGAGGGGAGATCGCAGAGGACGGAACTTATCAATTGAGTTCTAAGAATCCGAATGATGGCGCTCTGCCAGGCAAATATCGCGTACTCGTTGCCCCACCAGTGCCATTCTCGGCGGCACCGCCGCCAGGCACTCCGCCGCGCATCGATATCGACCCGAGCTACCAAGCGTACGATACCTCCGGTTTAACATTCGAAGTCAAGGAGGAGAAGAATTCGTTCCCTATCAAGGTAGCAAGACCTGGAAAGAAACCTCGTTAACACACGACAGAACAACTGTTCTACAATAGTTCCGCAACAAAAAAGGTGTCGCAATACCGTTCAACGAACGTGGGATAAGCTTCCAGCTTGTCAACCTGTAGCGGAGTTTCGCCATTGCTTGCACAAGATATTGACACGCTGGAAGATTATCCCACGTTCGTTGAACGGTAATTCTCCCGCAAAACTATAGTTGAGGGTTCAGTCATGGTGCAGAGTGATCGTCGGACAGTTTTGAAACATACCGGTGCGAGTTTGGCTACTCTCGCGACCCTTAGCTTGACACAGGCCAAGGCAGCGGGAGCAAATGAGAAGATAGTCATGGGGGCGATTGGGTGCGGCGGGCAGGGGACCGGTCTGCTCACCTCCTTTGCGGGTATGAAGGGCGTTGAGTTGGCTTACGTGTGCGATCCCGATACCGCGCACGCCAATAACGCGGCGAAGGAAGTCGAGAGAATCAGTGGCAAGGCACCCAAGGTCGTTAAGGATTTGCGGCAACTACTGGATGACAAGTCGGTGGATGCGGTTACGGTCGCGACACCCGATCATTGGCACGCTCCGGCTGCGATTCTCGCCTGCGAGTCTGGCAAACATGTGTACGTCGAAAAACCATGTTCCCACAATATTCGGGAAGGCCGATTGCTGGTCGAGGCTGCTCAGCGAAATAAACGCATCGTACAGCATGGGACGCAGAGTCGTAGCGACGGCTTGATTACGCAAGGCATCCAACTGCTGCGCAGTGGCATCATCGGTGACGTGCTGATAGCCAAAGCTTGGAACGTCCAGCAACGTAAGAATATTGGCTATGCGTCACCCAGCGAACCGCCAACAGGCTTTGACTACGATCTCTGGGTTGGTCCTGCACCACTGGCTCCCTTCCAGAAGAATCGGCACCACTATTCGTGGCACTGGTGGTATGACTTTGGTACGGGCGACGCCGGCAACGATGGCGTCCACGAGATCGATATCGCTCGTTGGGGCCTGGGCGTGGAAACTCACCCATCCACCGTCTCCGCCATGGGCGGTAAGCTGTTCTTCGACGACGAGCAACAGTTCCCAGACACTGAGTTTGTGATGTTTGACTATCCGGGCAGCGGCAAAGTTGGCCAGCGCCGGCAACTGTGTTTTGAAATGCGACTTTGGTCGCGGTATGGCCTGGAAGACATTGACAATGGCAATGCTTTCTACGGTACAAAGGGATGGATGTTGCTGAGCAAACGCGGTGTGTTGAAGGTGTTTGGTACGGATAAAAAGCCGATCCCGATCAGTGAAGAGCGACCTAAAACGGCCGGTCACCGGCCAAACTTCATCGACTCCATTCGGAATGATGTGCAGCCAAACGCTCCCATCGAAGTCGGTCACTTGTCGTCGACATTGTGCCATCTAGCCAACATCGCATCTCGCTTAGGTCGTTCCTTGCGTTTCGATCCGGCCACAGAGAAGATTATCGGAGACGAGGAAGCGAATCGCCTTGTAAGTCGAACCTATCGCAAAGACCATTGGGCCGTGCCGAAGGGTGTTTGATTCGTTGAACGCTCTTCGTAACCGTCCCGTAGGGACAAAATGTTGGTAGAAACGACATTCGTTGAAGGCGTTTCGTCCCGTAGGGACATGCTGTAGGTATTGGAGGTAAACATACTGGCCCGACCGACATTTTGTCCCTACGGGACGGTTGGTTGTATTTTGATCGTTGGCTACCGACATTCAGTCCCTATGGGACGATTGAACAAATGGCTCATCCGAAAAGTAATGCAACGGGGTTGAGCCAAAAACCCTTGTTATTACGCTCGTACGACGCATTGTTGTTGCAATACTTTTGCGATGAGCCATACAGCCAACACACGGTTAATCTTTATCGCACGAATGCGGAACAAATCTCGCGCGCTCGAGCTATGTGTCAAGATCGAATTTTAAACAGCCCAGGCCTTGCCCACATTAACATCCTTAACCCAGATCACTCTATGAACTCTCTCAAGAATTTGGCATGCCTGTTGGTCGCTCTTGGCTGTGTCGGCAAATCAGCGTTATTTGCGGCTGAGCCTTCTGTGTCGTTTAGGGAGGCGCCGGGGCAAGTCGAAATAGTCGTCGGAGATCACTCCATGGCGACCTACTACTACCGGGATGAGGAAATTACACGACCTCACTTTGCGCACCTCCGAGCTCCCGGCGGAGTTCAGGTAACACGCAATCATCCGCCCATCAAAGGAAAAGATGAGACCGATCATGCGACCTTGCACCCGGGTCTTTGGCTAGCCTTTGGCGACCTCAGCCGGGCCGACTGCTGGCGCAATAAGGCTCGAGTGGAGCACGATGGATTTCTCGAGAAGCCAACAAGTGCCGCCGGTTCTGGATCGTTTACCGTTCGAAATCAATACAAGGCTAACGACGGCCAAGGGAGAATTTGCCAGGAAACATGTCGCTATACTTTTATGGCTCGACCGGCAGGTACCCTAATCGTTTGGGACTCCGAATTCCAATCGGCTGAGCGTGATTTCGTGTTTGGCGACCAAGAAGAGATGGGACTGGGAATTCGAGTTGCCACGCAGCTCAGCGTAAAACAGGGTGGGCAAATAACCATCAGCACCGGCGAAAAGAATGAGAAACAGGTCCGAGGCAAAGCGGCAGCGTGGTGCGATTACAGCGGGACCATCGACGGACTTCACCTAGGCATCACTCTGATGCCGCATCCAGGGAACTTCAGGCCGTGTTGGTATCATGCGCGCGACTATGGTTTTGTGGCTGCGAATCCGTTTGGACGGAAGGCGTTGACCAAGGGCGAACCCAGTGAGGTCATCGTCAAGAAAGGCGAGACTTTTCGCCTCCGATATGGCGTGTTTGTTCACGCCTCGCCGAGCAACCAGCCGGTGAACATCGCAGAAGCCTACCGCGACTACGTCAAGATCTCTTCCGATCGATAAGCTTTCATCCTGTTGCGCATCAACAAGGGTCCACCATGAAGTCTCAATGGTTCAAAAATGGGTCAGGTACCGTTGTGCACAGCACCCGCAGGGCCGTTGCGGCAACGGTACCTGCCCCCTTTTTGTCAAAGGTTTTATCTCTTTTCGTCATGGTAGTGTGCGCTGTGCCTGCATCGGGCCAGCAGGAAACTGCCCTGCCGACGGGCAAGGAATTCACCAATTCGATTGGGATGAAGTTCGTTCGCATCGAAGCCGGTCGGTTTCGCATGGGCTCCGAGGAGGCTGAGCTTCCGCCCGCAGTGCTAGAGGCAAAGGAAACTGGTGGTGGAACAGTTTGGCTGCCAAGTAAAGGTGACTATGACGAACGTCCGGCACACGTTGTGTCGATCTCGAAACCCATTCATATGGCCGGCTTCGAAGTCACCAATCAGGTGGAAGAGTTCCTCCGTCCGCTTCATCCCCTCGCCTCCGTAATACCAGTGAATGTATTTCCACTCGGGCGTGACGATGGCCATGGATTGCGCGGAGGCGGCGCCCCAGAAGTTGAAGAGCGGGAGGGCATCGCGGACCTTGCATCACGATAAGAAATGGTACGATGTTTTGATGGGAAAGATGCGGTTCATTGCCGGTCCGTTGCACGCTCAGGACACGGCAGGGTGGCACTGTCGGGATGGCGTGAATTTAGTGTGCCACTTCTATGAAAACACCCTGGAAGTCAATAGTTTGCCTTTCGTAGTTTGTGAGTTATTTTTGAAACAGCCCAGGCGGAGGATAAGGCAACGCTGAGGAGCGACCTGAGCGCCGTACTGGGGTACTGGGGCCGAAGTCGAAGTGGTGGTGATCGGATCGATTGGTCCGGTCATCACTTCTTTTTACTTCGAGTTTGGCGAGTATGCGTTAAACCTCTACGCGGCAGGGAGGCAGCGTGAAATGAACAGGGATGGTTGCTTGACGATACACGGCGGAAAACTTTCGGTGCTCCCATTCTTCTATCCGAGCATTGAGCCCAAGTTGGGATTCGAAATGGCGTGAGGCTGCCCCACCTGGCGACGAGCTGCTCCGCGTGGAACCGCCCAGTGGCACAACGAGCTCACCTCACTACCGAGAGCCTAATAGTCTTCTGCTTTCTCATCGCATCCATCCTTTCTCAAAACTACGCCGCAGCTTCTTTTTCACTCACCTCGCGCATTTCCCAAAACAATTTACGCACCCAGCGATTGGCCACCGCACCGGCCGCTACCGATGCCGGCTTACCCTTGGATTTCAAGTCAGCTTTCATTTTCTCCCATTTGGGTTGATAACGCGCCAGTCGATGAGCCGCCTCGATGATCATCGATCGCAGTAGTAAACTCCCAGCCTTAATCATACCACCGTCCGCTTGACGTTTGCCGCTGGAGGCGTTCTTCGGAGTCACCGCACAATATCGAGCCAACTGTTTACCACTACAAAACCGGTCGAAGGAACCTATTTCGGCTCGCATCACCACCGCCGTGACCAAGCCCACGCCTTTCGTACTCATCAGTTTTTGCACGACGTTGTCCTTTGCTGTCGCTCCTTCCATGCGTGCTTCCACCTCTTTGATCTTTTTACAGACTCGTTCAAGGTCTTCCAAATGTTGATCCATGACCCAGCGACTATGATCGGATAACGCAGCCGTCGATCCAACCCATGCCAACCAAGCCTTGGTCCACACATTGCCGGGTTGCGGACAAAAGTGTCAGGAACCGTTTTTGGTCTTTTTGGGCCTTCCATGCGGTCGAATCGTGCTCTCTTGCCCTAATCGCTCGACTGTTTGTGCCGACCATGACTGGGTTCATTCGTCAAGAAACGGTTCCTGACACCTTTTCCAGGCCGAACAACAGCGTCTATTCTCTCCTGACGCAATCCACGCTCCCGAAGGAAAAGAACGTCGAGAATGCTATCGCGCGGATGAAGCAGATCCCGCGCATCGTGGCCACTGCGCGGGAAACGCTCCGCAACCCACCGCGACCGATCTTAGATACCGCTATCCTTCAGAATCGAGGGGCCATAGGCTTTTACGAGAAAGGTATCTTTGAACTCGTCGGTCAATCGGCGCATACGGAGTCTTTAAAGCAAGCCGCATCGGTCGCGGTCGACGAGCTTAAAAAGTACCAGGAGTTCCTCGAACGGGACTTGCTGCCTCGAGCCAACGGACAGTGGCGATTGGGAAAAGAGAAATTCTCGCGCAAACTCGAGCTTGTCCTGGACGTTGGCTGGGATGCGGATCGTGTGCTCGCGGAGGCGGAAGCGGAATTCGTTCGCGTGCAGCGCGACATGTACGTGGTCGCGCGACAGCTTTGGAGCCGCTATCACCCCAAGCGTCCACTTCCTCCAGACGATGAAGCTGGCCGAAGAGCTACGATTGCTTTGGTTACCGCGGCGGTTGGTCAGGAGCACGGTGAACCGGCCGCGCTGATCATGGATGCGCGTGCTACCGTGAGCAGCATCCAAGACTTCATCAAGGAGAAAGACATTCTTCGATTGCCACAGACCGATCGCTGCCAAGTGATTGAGATGCCCGAGTTTCGGCGCGGCAACTCGCTGGCTTACCTCGACTCCGCCTTGCCGTTGGACCCACTAGGTTCGAGTTACTACGCGGTCAGCCCACCGCCAGCGATTTGGGGCTCGGAGAAGATCCGCAGTTTTTTGGAAGAGTATAACCGACACATGCTGCAGATACTGACGATCCACGAGGCCTTTCCCGGGCACTACGTACAACTGGAATATTCCAATCGGTGCCCATCGCTCATTCGACGCGTGTTACAATCCGGCGTCTTTATCGAAGGCTGGGCCGTCTACACCGAACAAATGATGCTCGACCAAGGTTACGGTAACGGAGAGCTGGCCTTGAGGCTGAATCAATTGAAATTCTACTTGCGGGCCGTGGCCAATGCGATTCTCGATTACAAAATGCACTGCACGGAAATCGATGACGACCAGGTGCTGCGATTTCTCGTTAATGACGCCTATCAATCCGAAGGGGAAGCGCGCTTGAAAATAGTTCGCGCCAAGCAAAGCTCGGTTCAGTTGAGCACTTACTTCGTCGGACGCATGGCGCACTATCGCCTGCGTAAACAGGTGCAGCGCGAACTAGGAGATGCATTTGAGCTTGGCCGCTTTCACGAGGCAGTGTTGGATCACGGTTCGGTGCCGATGAAGTTCTTGCCAGAATTGGTACGTGCGCGGCTCGGTCAACCGAGGTAGTGGCCGGCGTAAAGAACATCTGGATGCAAATCAGGTTGATCGAAAACGGAATCAATTACGGAGGTTTCTCAGCATGCGAACTTCTGATGTAATTCGAATGGCCGTTCATAATATTTGGCAACGGCGTGTTAGAACACTGTTCAATCTGGCGGGAATAGTAACTGGTTGTATCGTGCTACTGATGACTGCTGCTGGTACATCTGGGGTCCGAAACGCAATTTACGCGTTATTCGATTCATCTGACTTTGCTCGTCAGATATACATTTTTCCCGGAGGACACGCCTGGCAAGAACCACCTGAAGGCGAAATAGTGATTGATGCTAAGATGAGCGAATCGCGACGAGAACGAATTCGCAAAGCGTTGATCGTTCAATGGAATCAACAGCGGCGGATTCGCAATACCAGGCACGAAATAACAACGGACGATTTAGATTCGATCCGCAAGATTCCTCATGTGCTAGCTGTACTCCCCGAGGCGACGTCAAATTGCGTTATCAAAACCGACACCGGCTCGTTACCAACGGGCGCCGCCGCAATAAATATTCACAGTAGGACCCTCGAAGATGGCTTACTGGCAGGAGCAGTGCCTGATGTCAACGATCGCGAAGGTGTGTTGATCGATGAGTTTCTGGCATGGCAATTGGGATTTCGAAATGATGCCGATCTTCCCAAACTTATTGGGAAACCGCTGAACATAGAATATCTGGGTGCCAAGCAACGGGTGGCAAACATCTACAACCTGTTGACCACAAAATGGGGCGAATTTGGTATCGACGAGATCCAGAAGCAGACGAAGTTCCTGCAGACGTTGTTTCAGCTTATGGGAGATTTGGATAAAACAACATTGACAGACGAACAAAAGTCGCAGCTTCGTGAACTTCTTGGCGCTCAGACGACGGAAGTCTCGCCAGAAGTTACTGAAACACAACCGTTGATCGTGCGTGGCATCGTCCATTCCGGACAGGAAGACCCTGTTACCGTTCTATTTCGCCAATGGTTCCATGATGAGAATAGAGCTCTTCTTATACATCCTGATTTGGCGAGAGAAATTTACCAACGACAGAATAATTCAGGTTCGTTTTTCAACGCCCTAGTTGTCGTTGAAAGTTCATCCCATCTCCGAGATGTAAGCAATGCATTGCAAGCCGAACACTACCAGCCGCATTCCTCGTTGGCCGCACTGGAACACATCGACTACCAGATTGATCGCAGCGCCTGGATCGTCTACGGCATTGCTCTTGCCATTTTGCTGACATCCGTCGTTGGGATTCTCAATACACTGACTATGTCGATTGTGGAACGGACGCCGGAATTTGGCATCATGAAGTCCATCGGAGCGCGAGACTCAGATGTGCTAAAGCTGATGATCGCAGAAGGAGCGACCTTGGGAGTAATCGGAGCCATGGCTGCAATTCTACTGAGCCTAATGATCGGAGCGTGCGGTCAATCGCTGCTTGCGATGTATGTCGAATCTCGAACCCAGACTGAGATTGCGGGTAAGCTGTTTCAATTTCAAATCTTTCCCGCTGTGTTGATATTGTTGATTTCAATCTCGCTCTGCATCATCGCCAGCCTGCTCCCAGCATGGCGCGCAGCCAAACTCGACCCAGTTGTAGCCATGCGCAGGACCTAGCGAGCGAGCCGAATTCGCCGAGCGTCCGATCAGCCCCAAAGACTTGCTGGCATCCATGTAGTCGGAGCCAATGCTGCGATCTAGATGGAACGCACGCCATGGGAGCGTAGCTATTTGACTTCCATGAATCGGACGCAAACCGGTTTGCTAAGGGTTGTTTTCGAGTCGGTTGGCGTCAGTTGACCGGTGGACGAATCGATACGAAAAACGCTGACATTGCCGCCCGACTGGTTCGCGACCAGCATGTACTTGCCCGTGGGATCAATAGCGAAATTGCGAGGTGTCTTGATACCAGCGCTCTGATGACCGACGGACTTCAAGTCTCCCGACTTTTCATCGATTGCGAATATCGCAATCGAGTTGTAGGGGTCCCGATTGGAAACGTAGACAAATTTCCCGTTGGGATGAACTACCGTCTCCGCCGTACTACCACCCTTGCGGACAACGTCCGCTGGTAACGTCGAAAGAACTTGGCGCTGTGTTAGCATTCCACGCTCTGAATCGTAGTCGCATGCGATCAGGGTTAGATCCGATTCGCCATTGATAAATGCTCGCCTTCCATCGGGTGACCAAGCGAAGTGTCGAGGACCAGCTCCTTTGGGAGTCGCGAAAACTCCATGCGGTGTGAGCGTACCTTTCACAGATTCAAACGCGTAAACGATGACTTGATCCAATCCGAGATCGCAACACAAAGCAAACTTGTTTGCTTTGTCCAAGTGGATCGAGTGACCATGCTTCCTAGCTCCTTGATGCTGCTGGAACGAACTCGTGGCTGCAAGGCTGCCATCCGCGTTGATCGGAACCGAAAGACAGCTTCCACCGGTGTAGTTGGCAGCCAATACATGTTTGCCCGTTGGATCTACTACCAAATGACAAGGTGCTCCGCCCTGGGACGGCTGTGAATTGAGGAACTTCAATTGTCCGGTCGAAGAATCGATCGCAAAGGCACTCAGCTTGGCTTCGGATTCGTTCACCGCATAGAGGAATTTCTTGTTGGGGTGAAACGCAATGAATGACGGGCTACTGGTTTCGACAGCAAGACTCACCGGCGAGAGGCTGCCGTCCTTGAGATCGAGAAAGCACCGGTAGATGCCTTTGCTCTCTTCGTCCGTGTAGGTACCCAGATAGACATGGAACTTTTCTTGTGCGTGTGATTCCGAAAATGTTACCAAGTTGAAAACAACGAAAAGCATAAGCAGGCGTCGCCAAATCATGGTCCAGTGCTCCACAAAGGAAAACAATAAAGGGTTTGAGAGATTGTCAACCATTGCGATCTGGATCGCAACCTATCCAGGTCCAATAATCGCCTGAAATAATAACGTCATGAACCTATTCTTGAGAACTGGCCGAGATTCCTGTTACCAACGGTTTTGAGTGACCAGAAATCAACGGATTGAGTGATTGTTGCTCCGGAATGTTACGCGCTGGTTGGTGCGAAGTCGCTTGACGAATGATTGTAGAACAGCTCGTCCCGAATGTTCATGGGTCGGCAGCGTGTTTGAGTTGGCACCGAGTGGTCGTTGCTCGGGAATGATGCGCGCTGGTTGGTGCAAAGTCACTTCGATCACCCGCGACATGGCAGCCCACCGAATCCCAAGTCTGAATCTTCGATGAAACGAATCCTCACTAAGATCATTGTGATACTTGCCGTGACCACCACGCTTGCCGCAGATTCTCCTCTGCCTGCGGTTGCCCCCTTCGATGCTCAACAAGCTCGATTTCATCAAGAATCTTGGGCCAAACACCTCGGCCAGCCGCTCCACGCGACGAACACGCTCGGTATGTCGCTCGTGTTGATTCCGCCAGGCGAGTTCATGATGGGTGGCTCGCGCGAGTTGCGCGAGGAGACTGCCGCTTGGGCTGACACCAAACGGCAATTACCAGCCGGCGTCGAGCGAACTCGCATCGAGATCGACGAGCAGCCGCAGCATCGCGTGCGGCTCACCCAGCCGTTTCGCATCGGCGCGACCGAAGTGACGGTCGGTCAATTTCGACGGTTGTCGTCGCGACTAATTATGTAACCGAGACTGAGCGTTTCGGAGGCGGCAACTCGGGCAAGACCGACGAGACGGTTATCGAAAAAAAGTCTGCCCTATGGAACATGCCGGGCTACAAGGTTACCGACGAATCTCCCGTGGCACAGATCACATGGAACGATATGGTCGCGCTCTGCAATTGGCTCAGCCAGCAAGAGAAGCTTGCTACATGTTATCGGCACGACGAGCGCCAGGCTTTTCAACTCATTGTGGGGATGATTAGCGATTAGCGATTAGTGATTAGTGATTAGTGATTAGTGATTAGTGATTAGTGATTAGTGATTAGTGATTAGTGATTAGTGATTAGTGATTAGTG
>SXGS01213158.1_pt1 | contig 11721 bp, 5 predicted proteins | sample 3174681 | NCBI WGS metagenome assembly SXGS01 (sample SAMN11356861, study PRJNA531348) | freshwater metagenome | isolation source: freshwater sample F1-80 | place: China: Fuxian Lake, Yuxi | collected 2017-12-25 | reverse complement strand
TCTCTAGATCCCGGGCATCCATAGCATCTAAACGCTTATCTATAGTGCGAAGCTGCTGTTCCATAATCGACATACGGGCGTCTGTAATAGGTGACAGCTTGTCCGCAAGGGTCTCCAACGTAGTGTTAATCTTACCTAACTGATATGCACCCAGCAACAGGATAGCCCCGTCCACTACTAGTGGAACGATAATACCCCGTGCTGATTTTTCTTGTTCGCTCACAATATACTCCTAGTTAAAATCCACTCATACCGAGCCACAGGTCGTCACGTACTAAGCCTAAGGCATAGTCATAATCTGGCTTCTCATTATTGACAATAGCGTTTCTGTGTGCCCAGCCCTTAACTAGGTTAGATATATTATTCGAGTACTTTCTATTTAACGTACCCACATAGCTATACACCGCCTGTCGCTGCTCTACAGTAAGAGCTTCACGATTACCAGTGACTTCAAAGCTAGTGCGTCCCGTAGCTGGATTGGTCTTGAGGTCAACGTAATCCTGTAGCCGTGAGGTTGGGACGCCTGCATTCTCCGCTACCTGATCCACCAACTCCTGATTGACATATCCCACTCCGACCGGAGGCGCAGAGGAACTTAGACTAGTCTTTGCGTAGTCCTTAAGATCCACGAACAACTCTTGACGCTGGTTCTCTAAGTCCGCAGCCGCATACATTTCCCACTGATTAACAAACATCGCACGGAACTCTGGCTCTTGTTCGTAAAAATCTTCTATAATGCGCGGGTCTGCAACTAGGCTATAGATCGCGCCATTAGCTACGGCTTCACTAGGCAGTTTCTTTTTAGTCGAAGCTCTATTAGCGTAATATCTTAAAGTCATCAGGGCACTAGCAGCGCGTACACCCCTGTGTTTGTTCTGATCGGGGTCGGCAGGATCAGCATTATTAACGGATTCAGATAGAGACACTGCCATTTTATCCACTTCAGCAGGAGGGAGGCCCTCTAACTGTGCGCGAGCGTAGGGATCGCCATAATTTAGTTTCTCAACGTCTACTGTCCCATCTTCCCGTAGAATTGAATTCGGCCCCTCTCCTATTAAAGCTCGTATCGAAGGAGCCAGCTTAGTTTGTAGATCAATATTAATGCTCTTTGCAAGTAAGCTGTCGTTCATTCCACCAACAAGCTCTAGCCCATATACAGTATGTGGGCCTACGGTCATAAGCCAGTGACTCTTAGTGATTTTAGTAATGTTATCTAAGAATGGCCCCAGCTTATCAGTGCCTAAAGTCTTAATAGCCTCCTCCATCATTTGGCGAACAGGAGCCAACTGCGCTTCAATCTTGGTTACGTCTATATGTTTCCGAGCGTCGGGTGGCAGTTCTCTATAAATTTGAGAAACGAGCTGGGTGTAGTTAGAGCGTAGTGTTACGGCTAGTGTGTCTAGCTCCCTTGAAGGATAGGTGCCTGACATAATAGCTTGGTTCAACGTAGTAAGATTAGTGAAGCCAGTCTGTACCCTAACGGCCTCATTAACAGAACCTAGAAGCCGGTTCTGATAATTGGTCATTTGCTGGCTAAACATATTATTAATAGTCATCTCTGCCTCTTGGCTACCTACCTCCATAGCTTTAAGAGCATAGCCATCCATCACATAGTTTTGTTTTTTCTTCCAGTTTCCAAAGTACTCATCAATGGCCTGCGCCGGGTTTGACATAAACAATTTTGGATCTAACAATCCTTCTTTAATACCCGACTGAATTAACCAATCCCACTGACCTTTACTTGCAGCAGCTTTACGCTCCTCGCGCTGGTCGAGCAGGTACTCAAGATCATCGGCCATAGCACCGTTACCAAAACCTCCCACAGTTGTCGCAATCTTTCTATAGGTCTCCGCATACCTAGGGCGACGGCGTATGTGGTCGGTAACAATACGACTCAGATTAAGGGTAGCTTCAGCTTTAGTAAGTAGCCCCTCTTCACTAGCTGCCTTCTGCATAGCCACCTGTCTGGCCATACTGACCGCTTCTGGGGATACTTCCTCTCCTGCTTCCGCTGCTTGCTGAATATACTTCTGCTCAGCTTCATTGGCGCGTAGCTCTATAGCAGCGTTCTCTGAGCGAACCTGCTCATAGTAGGTATCGTTAACCTTATTCATATCCGCTTCTAATTCGCCTGCGGCTTTGGCTTCTCTATCCTCGTCAATAGAGTCCATGAGATCCTTGGCTTTACCGGCGGCAGTCGCTACATTGTCTAAACTAGTATTATACGCCTCGACTGAATCGGGTACTGACTCATCGGGAAGAGGCCCATAATTAGGAAGGGATACTGTAGGTACTTGGGTAGGCATTACTTTTCACTCCGTTTCTGATAGAGAGCTTCTTCTTCAAGACCCTTAATTAAATTGGGTACCGTCTCTTCTTGGGTATAGATATCGGCTTCAGCCGCAGCTCGGATCGTAGCATCAATATACTCTAAGAGTTGTTTCTTTTCCTCTGGATCGTCTATGATATTAGCGGATTCAATACGAAGTTTCATATCGTCTAATGCTGTGTAACCCTGCGTAACTAAGTCAGCGGCTAGTTCTGCGGGAGAATCCAAGCGATCCTTCGAGTTAACCATAAGGGACATAAACTTTTGTCGAATGATTTCCTGCTCTTCTGGTTCGTACAGATCCAGAAAAGATCGTAAGTGAGAAAACATCTTGGCCTGTTCGGCTGGGCCTATCTCCCCATATCGCTTATAGTACTTGACCACATCCCTATAGAACATTTCTGTAGCCTCAGTAACCTCCTCATGGGTCTTTCTGATATCCCTAATAAACTCTAGCTGATCCAGTTCTCGCTGTGAGCGTACACCCAAGATACCCCGAGCATACAGTTCAGCTAACTTATGCTCAAGGGATCTGGTGGCACCACTCTTAGTGAGGGCACCATTTAACTTATATTCCACCCTAGCTGCCATAGCTGAGTTATAGATACCTATCGTACCATTAAGTAAAGCGTCAGCAATACCGACCGCCTTTTCTTGTGGGGTTTTGTTAGAGTCCGCAAACAACATACGCCCGTGCTTAGCTGCTTCCAGCATACGGGAGATAGCCACACCACCGGGAGAACTCTCAAGTAACCCTATCGGAGAAAGCTCTACACCCGCTTCATAGAACCTAGCGGCTGTATAGGCCATACCAGCACCCGGCGATAACGTTTCATCAAACGCCAGATCTAACTCTGGGTCATTAGCTAATTTCTGTACAGCTAAATCCATGCCCCAATCAAGTAGGCCGCTCTCTATAATCTGGGCAATAATCGTGTCTCTGTACTGCGGGAATTTATCGGTCAAGAGTTCACGCACTTGATCCTTAAGCACGAGACCTGTAGATCCGTACAGGAGTAGGTTGGCTATCATTAACCGAACAGCTTCACTCCGAGTAAATGTTTTGGTACCATACTTCTCGGCAAACTTCCCAACCATAAAGTCCGGAAGAGGAATGCCCTTAATCATAAGCAGAGCGTGCTTGTGCATAAAGGTCATAAACTGGAACGGAATACTAAGCAACGTCCGGTTGTACCGGAACTGGTTTCCACGGTGCATTGAATAGGCGTAGTCATCAGCACGTAGACTGATGTTCGTCCATCCATCTCTATCTATCTCAAGCACACTCTTGAGTCTGTTATTTTTCATATGCTTACGTACCGCGAGCATATAGGATGCTGCTCTGTTTACGTGTTCGCCCATATCAAACCCGTAGGACTGGAGGACACGAACGGGCCTACGGAATACATTAGCCGCTGTCTGTGCTACGTCTCCTGCCCTGCTTCCGGGGGTAGTCAAACTCGTAGACGGCAATTCTCCAGCAAAGGAATGTATGTCTACGATACCTTTATGCCCAGCTAAATCATACTGCCGGATAAGTACTTCGTACTCTTTTGGGTTAAGTCCCAAAGTAACTCGGGCAGAGGAATTAATAGCGTCCACCGTTTTGGTGTACTCTTTGCCACTTAATACCTGACCTCTGGTTTTAACGCCAAGCATTAGACCTAGTGCATCCTTCTGGAGCCGAAGTAGGCCATAGCCCGGATCAAGGGCAATAAGCTGTAGGTGCTGTAAGGCATTGATAAAGAACTGGCGCGCACTTGTAGTGGCGATAAAGACAAGGTGTGCAGCACCCTTCCACAACTTATCGGGAGTCATCTCAGACCCGACGTTGTAGAACCAGCGCATTGCGTCCTTATCAGCCCCACCAAGTTTATTAGCAGCATAGGTGTCCAACATCTCGGCTACACGAATACTGCCCCGCTTAAAGTCCTTCGCAATATTGTCACTAGCTGCTTCCATGAGCCGGATATATCGCCATAATTCCAAAGCTTCTTGTGCTACTGTTGAACCATTTGCAACGCTGACCTTTAACCCGGCTTCTACTTCTGACCAAGTTTGCATCTCGAAAGTGGGTGAGAGTATACCACGATACTGCATCAAGAAACTTTTACGTAAGGCTCTCGTAAGTTCCTCACTACCTAATTGCCTAGCCACCATTCTGCTGGTACGCTCTAGCATATTAATAGGATCTTCAATGTCTGCGAAGCCACCACGGGTGCCCTTAAGAGCTACCTCGTCGCGCTTGCCAAAGAACAGACGACCTTCAATTTGCATCAGATCTATGTCTGCTGCTGTCTTATCCATCTGTGACAGACGCCTATCTGCCATGACTCCCCAAAGGGTTCCGTCCTTAGACTCATCTCTACGCCGAGCTACAAAATAATCCGCCTCACTTTTGGTGGGAGCGACGGCTACCATCTGTAGCTGACCCTCTGCCTGAGTGACAGTCCCGTCTGCATTAATGACAGGGCGAGTCATTTGCTTCAACCCATTCATAGTTCCCTCTGGGTTGATCTTATAGATATAGTAGTTATCTTTATAGATCCTAGGATAGTAACCCGGAATATACTTAAGAGGGTTCTTGCTAAGCGGCCCTATGTCTAGGGCTAACTTATACTTGGGATCGTACATAACTAGGTTCGCTAACCTACCTTCGCCCACTTCAATGTTGGCCTCAGTGCGCAGAACCATTCCGTTGCCCTTATAGAGATCGTCCAGCATTTTAGGGCTGGGTGCCACTAAGGTTCCAGTAATCGGATTATAGATTTGCTCTTGAAGGCTCAAGCCCAGCCTAGGTAACGGTACCCCATGAAACTCACCGGCTGGGCCACTGAGAGTTTTGAATCCCTTAGCGCTCCACTCGCGCACAAGGCGGCTATTTTGTAACCAATGGATAGTGTCGTAGTAATTACGAAGGGTATAAAGGTGCCCCATCTCCGCTTTAGTCATAGTCGGAAACATCGCGTATAACTCAGACATAGTAGGTGTACGGTCTTTTGCTTGACCGAAAGCCTCTATCTTAGAATAGGCGTCTCCTAGTTTCCGTCGCGTTTCTCTGGGTAACTTATAGATAGGGTGAGCTAACTGTTGCAGCTTGGTAGCCACAGACTGTTCACCTAATAGATTGGTGATATATCTCTTATAGACACCCTCCTCATCAAAGAGAGAACGTGGGTCTAAAATCTCTTTAAGTATACGGAAACCCCCAGAGTTAAGAGCTACTGGATTGTTTCCGAAAGCAATCTTGTCAGACGGGGTATAGAAGTAATCTTCGGTATAACGTAAATAGAAGTTACCCCTTGCCCCCGGAACAGCCCCCTCGTCCATAAGGCCAAGAGCGCGCTCCCAATCTCCATCCCCCTCGTATATACGAGTGAGCTTACTGCCATCAGACGACCAGACCTGTATGTCCTTAAGGCCCTTGTCCTGCATACGCCTCGCTAAACGGAGGGCGTTATGCTCATTTAAAAAGCCATGAAGAGAGTTTCTACCGATAGTTATATTAAACCTGACACCGTTTCCATCTACGTGTTCAGCGATTTCTGAAAGAGCTAGACGTATACGCCCTCCCCATGCAGCCTCAACCTTTGCCTTCTCACGGGCTATGGTATCAATACGTTCTGTGGGAGAGTAGATTTCTCTCCGCATCGTATTCACTGTCTCCTCTATGTCCACCTGTATAGCGCGGGTACGTGCCACCTCTTCAAAGACGCCATCAGGCAAGTCATCCAAAGTCTCACTTGAGGAGGTAAACTTAGGCTTAGGTAACTGAGAAGTGGCTACTTGCTCCTTAGAGATGCTCCACTTTTCCCCCGTCTGGGGGTTGGGGTCGTTAGCTACTTGAGCGAGTATCTTCTGTGACAGACCTTTGTTGCTATCATTAATAGCATTAAGGACTGGGTTTGCTCCAAGCTTCAATGCGCCTTTACCAAATACCTTAGCCAGACCGTACATAGGGCCAGCAAGGACGCTGCCTGCGTCCAAGTAGAGTCCCATTAAATCGAGGATCTGATACACCGGACTATAAGGCTGCTCCCCTAATAGAATATTAGGGTCCATAGTTAATTCTTGCCAGTTAAGCTGGCTCCAATCTTGTGTAAAGATATGGCCTTTGTCCCAAAGACGCTTGTGAGCTTGTGTAAGTTCTACCAACTGCTCTGGGGTGGCTGTCTTTACATAGTCTTGTATACCAAGAACTATGCTAGGAAACTGTAGGGTATCCGCATTACTAACGTCGAGTCCGATAGTCTCAGCTAGTTCTATAACGTACCTGCCGTCAGCGCCGGTTGGGGCTAACCACAAGGCCATCTGTGCGGCGATTTCTCCGGGCTTCCACGTAATACCTGTCTCTGCCGCGTACTTTTGCCGCTCCTCTAAATGGCTGTCTAGGATTCGGACTTTACGCTCTAGGGCTTGATTACCTCTAATAAGAGTTCCCTCTACACCCACGACCTGTTGTATTTTGTCATCTTGTACAGTGGCTTCTTGGCTTTGGATCTCGTGTAAGACAGCGCCCTCCAAGACGGAGAGTATCTGGGGATTCTCCACTAGTCCATAGAACGTATTACCTGTAATGTTAGCTTCCGTAGTTACTTGCTCAGGCGTAGGCTGTATGAATCCAGCCTTCTTGGCTGCTGCCCAAGCTCTCTCTATGACGATGTTGGCTAACTTAACATCAGTGGTACTCTGGTACATAGCACGAAAGGTCTCCCACTCTTCCGAGCGGCCCTTTGTCCTAAACTGATTGGCTATTTCCGTAGCCCTCTCTGGACTGCCCATAGCTGTAGAGAAAGCCAACCCGAAGCTTTCCATCACGTACTCCGGAAGTACCGGGCCTAAATTAACCGGCCCTTTATCTCGGCTATAAACAGGCTTCCATTCAGGGTCACGACGATACGTACCCTCTGGAGTCTCGATTATAGGCAATCGCTGCGGAGCAGCGGGTGCCGGGGTAACAGGAGGCTCTATAGGCGTAGTAGGCTGGATAGCTGGTTCAGCCATTACTGTGTTCCTTTATGCGCTCACGCATCCACTTGCGAATGGGAGCTTTAAGTATTGGAAGAGAGCGAACAATGGCCGCTGCCCTAAACGCAGTCTTGTCGTAGATCTTCTTAAAGAGCGGACGGGATTCTTTCCAACGATAGAAGGCTACCCATTCTGGGTTGGTTTCACCAAACACTTCACGTGCTAAGAAGCAAGCCCCACCTCCAGCTCCACCGGCACCACCTCCAGCTCCTCCAGCAGCACCTCCAGCTCCGCCAGCCCCTCCCGCAGCACCGCCGCCACCGCCCATTCCACCAAACATACTGCTCATGCTGCTACCCATGCTGCCCATACCACCCCCGCCGCCGCCTCCGCCTCCGCCGAGTACGGCCATAAAGTATTCGTGAGGAGTCGGCTTAGCCAATTTCTTTTTGGCCCTATCAAGTCTGTCTTGCAGAGCTTGATCGCGCTCCATTACTTGGAGGGCTGTGCTGGTTTGTTTGCGTATAGAACCTAAGCCACCTTGGATACCGGATGACTTATTACCTAGCCCAGACGGCGCTACGTTGCCTCTAAAGGAGTTCTCGGCGGCTGATCCTTCGGCCATAATCTGACGCCTACGGAGGTACTGGGCCATCTCTCGTTGAGCTTTAAGGAGAGCCTTAACCTTTTTACGTCGGCGGCGCTTCTTGCGGCCACCGGCTAATCCACCGATGCCACCTATAATGCCACCGATTACCGCGCCCCAAGGCCCGCCAACATCGTAACCGAACTTTGCGCCGGTTGCTGCGCCCTCTGCACCTGAGGTAGTGATCTCTTCAGCCACTAGACTCTCCTATTACCTTTATAGTGATATGTCCATCCTAATAGGTGGGCATCTACGTCGTTAGCACCTTGGAAGTATAACTGTAAGCTACGTCCTACACCACGTACTTTGTTCTTGCAAACTACGACCGGATAGCCATCTAAGTCACTAGTACTAGTCGGCGTAAACAGTCTAGTTTTTCTATATATCTCTTGTGGATCGCTCCATTTACCCGTAGTGGTCTCGTCCGTCCAATCCCACCTAGCTTGCATGGTAAGTGAGGAGCTGTTGACTGGTACATAGGGTGACCCAGAATAGCCTGTTTCTGTCCTACGCATATATGTAATAATATAAGGCGCTTGCCTTTTGCGTGACCAATCTCCGGGAGAGCTATCCCAAGCTACCGTACAGTCCGGTATTGATTCTAACGTAGTGTAGTCGTTATACGTAGTCTGGGCAAAGTCACAAATAGTCAAAGTATAGTTTGAACTAGCTGCTACGTCAACAATAGTAAAGTACTTAAGTTTCTTTTTATTGTTAGTGCTATCTGCATTAGCAAGTACCACCGCTCCTGCTAAGGAATATACTCTAGGTAGGGTACTTCCTGCATTTTGTGTGGGTAGCTTGTACTTATAAAAAGACTGTAGCCGCATATCAAAGATCAGTACAGCATTATACGAATTGCTGTGTAACACTGGCGGTAACGCGGTATCTCTATACAGCATAGTCACACGCTTTAAAGGCTCATCATAAATGAGCTGAGCCTCCTTTAGTGCGCTATAGCTTATACTGTTCCAAAACGTTTGGATGGTTCTTTCGGTTAGGGATTGTAAGGTCATGTATCCGGTATTACTGTCTTGTACCAGAGTATATAATCCACGGTTAGATATACACACCAACGTACTTTCAATAGAGGCTACGAGATTCGGATTATAGAATCCATCATAATTAATCTCAACCTCCGAAATCTTTCTGACTACTATGTCGTTGGCAGCAAAGAAACCTTGTGCCCCTTTTACTTCCCAGACACCTCGGGAGGTAAATACATATAGAGCATTACCAATAGGCATCATACGATGCACTACGCCTAGACCCGGTATATCTAGCACACCACCGTCGCCAGCGCCTAGCTGGTTATCTATTTCTTCCGTAGGATCACTAGCTTGATAGAAGTGTGTTGCGTCTCTATCCTCTAATATTACTCTAGAAAACAATAGCTTATCAGCATAGAACGCATTTAGTGTAGCGGAATTACCATTCATATGCGCCAACCAAAGTCTACCAGCATAGAAAGCATTAGCCGCGTATCGGTATCTATCCGACGTAGTGGCTGTGCTGTTTGTAGTTAACGATAGTTCAGGCTCCGCTAAATAGCCATCATAGTTTAGCCGTTGGGTATTAGACCAAGGAAGATATACATAACCTTTACGCTCAGTACGACTAGTAAATGATGTGAAAGCATAGGGGGCACGGTACGTAAAAGTAATCGTAGACGAACCCGCGTCAGTAGCACCTCTGGCCGTGATTGCCGTAATTGACCCAGAATATATACCATCAAGGCTACCCCTAAAGGTAATGCCGGGGCAATGGGCTACAGTGTACGTGTAGGAATTATCCACTATTTCAAACTCAACGGCAATGGGTAGAGCAAATTCATTCCACGATCCGCCTAGACCTCTAGTTATATCATAGTTTAATGTTAGGGTGACAGTGAAAGTGCTATTCCCGCTCCATGCGTAGCCCGGGGAGCTTGGATCGGTCCAGTTTGAGATGCGGAAAGCGTTGACTGGCTCAACGGGACGGTGAGCAGTCCAAGAACTAGTCGCTGTTGCCTTCTGTACCTGTATATGCCTATGGGCTTTGTCCTGTCTATATACATCGTGTTTGATATGGCCCCTTGGGGCCTCGGCTGCACCTAGGCTAGTGGCCTCAACAGCCTCAGACTTCCAGTCGGTAGGTATACCGTCGTTGTTTCGGTTCCAATAGCCTCTCCACGGTATAGCTATCTTCGCTGGAGCGAAGCGTCGGCCATCACTAACGCGAGTCTCCCATGTATATCTAGAGATACCTGTATCCCTACTGGTAGAGGTCGTGTCTGTAATATAGTCGGGCCAGCCTCTATTGCGAAGATTGTATCTGTGGGCGGCAGTATATTCCCCGGTAGAGTTGTTAGGTCGATAGCCCGGTGGGATATCGTCCTTATCATCAATAAAGCTACGGATAATTGGTGTTATAGCAGTTGCGTCAAAGTTAGCGCCGTTCTCACGGATATAGAACGTATCCGTGCGTGAGGACGATACGAACAAGTCTCCATTTCCAACGCAGAAGGAGACCCTTTGCGTAATTACTTCTGTCTGTAAGGTTTTGTTAGCTGTAAACTGGCGCAGGTCAAGCAGCTTGGTAGCTTTTGCAGTAGATAAAGTAGTGCTGTCAGTATAGAAATGTAAGAAGTAGCCTATCTGCACTACAATATACGTGTTACCTTGGCTAGTGGCCCAGCGCGTCCAAGACCAGTACTGATTGTACCACTCGTTAGCTTGGTTAGTAGACGTAAGCGTATAGTTGGCACCCCCAGTCTCCGCTGCGAGTGCCCGCCTACGCTTAACTGTGCCATCTATCAGTAGCTCGAAGTCATTAATATCTACCGCAGAATCCGGCGGATAGCCTAACGGCGAGACTTCAGTTATGAAGCCTTTAGAGAACGCAAAGATAGGTACGTCTTTTGCTACTTGTCCGGATCCACTTTCCACTAAGTCACCTGTTAGTTATTTAAAGTCGCTCAAGGATAGCGGGAGAGTCAGTCGTCTTTTCTACCTGTGCTGCATAGTCCTTACGAACCTTACGCTGCTCTTTGGACTCAGCCATATCCCACGCTTGGATAAGATACTGTTCAATCGCCTTCTGTGCATACTCAGGTTTAGTAAACATACCGGTGATACCTGAATCCTTGCCATCGACATGAGGGTAGTGCTTAGGAATAACTACCGGCCCACTCAACGCTTCTGGGGCCTGTCCAACCTTGTACAAGGAAGTACCCTCAAGAAGAGAAATACCCCATCGGGTACCCATAGGGTCCATGTTCTCTCGAAAAGCTGCGGTTCGCGTAAGTTTCTCTGTAATGGTCGTCATATCAAACTCTCCTTCCGTAATTGGGTCCAGTAAAAAGGTCACGTTCTTGGTTGATCTTAAGTTTCTGTTTGCGTCTTTGCGCCCTCACTCTGGCACGTCTGGCATCAGATTGCATGATGTTGCTCGCGCCTTCCTTCCATCGGTCAAAGCACCGCATAATAGCTTCTTTCTCAAGAAGTTGATAGAGATGCGGCGTTAAGGGTATAATGGTAGCATCCGCTATGGTTAGGGCTAGAATTTTATCTCCATAGCAAGAAGTCTTTGAAGTCTGTAGCGTACTCTCAAGAGTAACTAAGTAGGAATCAAATATAATCTGCGTATCATCAAAATTTGTATAAAACTCAGGAGCTTTGTTCTTGAGAATATTAAGCTGAAGGCCAGAACTTAGCGTCGTCACTAAGGTGTCCACATGAATACTAGACCGTTTGGTGAGTAGATCCATAAACTCAGCGGGCGTCTTATATTCTATCGG
>SXGS01313308.1_pt1 | contig 11724 bp, 11 predicted proteins | sample 3174681 | NCBI WGS metagenome assembly SXGS01 (sample SAMN11356861, study PRJNA531348) | freshwater metagenome | isolation source: freshwater sample F1-80 | place: China: Fuxian Lake, Yuxi | collected 2017-12-25 | reverse complement strand
TCGGCCCGGTGCCGGCCGCCGAGGTGAGGACCGTGCGCGCGTCGCGGACTCATCGCAGGAGCCGGCGGTCCGACGGTCCGACCGGCCGCGGTTGGGCTCAGCGGGCCACGCTATCCGCGTGGGTCGTCGAGGACGTCACGCCAGGAGTGCTCCGGCTCGTAGCCCAGGAGCCGACGCGCCTTGTCGATGGAGTAGAACGTCTCGTCGCGTCCCATCTCCCGGCGCACCTCGACGCCGTCGTAGAAGCGGTCGATGACCTCCTGCGTCGTCGCGGCGACGGACAGGTCGGCGTTGGCGACGTTGAAGACCTCGAACCCCAGCCCGTCGACCTCCAGGCAGCGCAGGGTCATCTGACCGAGGTCGCGGGCGTCGATGTAGGCGAAGAGGTTGCGTCGGCGCAGGGCCGGGTCCTCGAGGAACGGCGGGAACAGCTCGGCGTACTCGGCGGGCTCGATGACGTTGTTGATGCGCAGGCCGTAGATGTCGACGCCCGTGCGGGCGTGGAAGGACCGCGCGGTCACCTCGCCGGCCACCTTCGACATCGCGTAGGAGTCCTCCGGCACGACCGGGTGCTCCTCGTCGACCGGCACGTAGAGCGGCCTGCGCTCGCCCTGCCCGAAGCAGACGCCGTACGTCGTCTCGGAGGAGGCGAAGACGATCTTGCGGACGCCGAGGCGGGTCGCGGCCTCGAGGACGTGGTAGGTCGTGAGCACGTTGGTCGCGAAGGTGGTGGCGTCGGTGGTGAGCAGGGGGCGGGGGACGGCGGCGTAGTGGACCACGGCGTCGTACGCCGACCCGTGGGTGAGGTCGAGGTCGGGGTCGTCCAGGTCGGCCTGCGTGGGCACGGCGGCCAGCGCCGACCAGGTCTGTCCCGCGTCGGTGAGGTCAACCCTGAGGTCCGTGACGTCGGGGTGGCCGAGCGGGGTGAGGTCGGCGTTGGTGACCTGGTGGCCCTGCGAGGCGAGGTACGGCGCCACGTGGCGTCCGGCCTTCCCGCTGCCGCCGGTGAAGAAGATGCGCATGCCGACGAGCCAACCACCTGCCAGGTCGCTCCGGCGTCGTCACCGGGGGTGGGGCGGTCGGCGTCCGTCAGGAACCGGCTCCGGCGGGTGAGGTGGCGCCACCGTGGTGGCTGCGACGGTGGGGGTGTGCTGACGACGACGGGGCGAGACTGATGGCGGTGCTGGACCAGGAGGCCGGGATCGTGGTGACCGCCGCGCCCGGCACCGGCAGCACCGCACTGCTGGCCGCCCTGACCGACCAGCGCAGCGTCGTCCAGGTGCCCGACCCCGCGCGTGCCCGGGCGGCCGGGCTCGACTCCAAGCACGGCACGGTGCGGCAGCTCGTCGCCGCCGGGCTGCTCGACGACGACCCCGACCTCCGCGTGGTGACCACGACGCGCAACCCGTTCGACTTCTACGTCGCGGAGTACGAGCGCACCCGCACGCGGTGGGTCCAGGAGCTCCGCGTGCCCGACTCGTGGCTGCACCACACGCCGGGCGCCCTCGACCAGCTCGTCGACGCGGTGACCCTCGACTTCGACGACGGGCTGTCCCGTGCGATCGGCGACCCCGCGAGCCCGCGGCGCATCAACACCGGGCACGTCTCCGAGGCCCACGTCGTGCTGCGCATGGAGGCGCTCGAGGGTGACCTGCGCGAGCTGGTCGACCTCGACCTCACCGTCCCGGCCACCAACGTGACCGACCGCGACCGCGCCTACTGGCGGCACTACACCGTCGCCGGGCGCCGGCTCGTCGAGCAGGCGCACGCCGAGGACCTGGAGCGGTTCGGCTACGTGTTCTAGGCCCGGGTCCGCCCTGCGTGGCGTGACCTCCGGTCCCGCCCCTCGTTCCACCATCGTCCACGCGAGGCTCAACACTCGGAGGTGCCCGTGCCCACTGCCCTGGTCGTCGACGACGACGCCGACATGCGCGACCTGATCGAGATCAAGCTCTCGGTCTCGGGATTCGACGTCGTCACCGCCCGCGACGGTCTGGAAGGCTTCAACGCCTGGCAGGAGACCAAGCCCGACTTCGCCGTCGTCGACGTCAACATGCCGCGGATGTCCGGCCTCGAGCTCGTCGCCCTGATCCGCCGGACCCGAGGACTCGCCGCGACACCGGTGATGATCCTCAGCGCCCTGTCGCAGGAGAGCGACAAGCGTGCCGGTCTCGAGGCCGGTGCCAACGCCTACCTGACCAAGCCCTTCAGCCCCGCCGCGCTCGTCCGCGCCATCCGAGCGATGCTCGACGACGACGAGCCGGACCCCGCACCCGACACGGACGGTGCGGCGCCACGCCAGCGTGCTCCGCTCTCCCTCGTCCGGGACGACGACTGACGAGGCGACTGCCGGCCCTCCTCCCCGCCGCCCCCCGGCCGCTCAGCGCATGCTCTTCCTGAAGAGCGCCATCAGCCGGTAGGTCGAGTTGCTGCCCCCGTCCGGCTCGTCCCAGGGTCGACGCTGGAGGAAGGGGTTGAACCCGTCGATCCGCTGCATCTCTGCGGGGTCGACGTGCCGGAACCCCATCGACCAGTCCGGGTAGTCCCGGACCTGGACCTGCTCCCGCTGCAGGACGGTCAGGTCCCGGTGTCGAGGGTCCACGCCGATGGTGGCGAGGAGCGACTCGACAGCCCCGGCCGGGCCCTCGAGCGCCTGGATGAAGTTGCCCCCGCTGTACAGGAGCATCCCCGTCAGGTCGAGCGTCCGGTTGTTCTCCCGCCAGGCGGTGAGCAGCTCGACCAGCCGGGCCGGGCCGATCAGGTCGGTCGCCGAGCTGAGGTACGTCACGGACAGCATCAGGTCACCCTCGGCTCGGCAGGGTCGTCGACGGTGGCGAGCGTACGTCCCTGTCGGACAAGGTTCGGGTGAAGAGCCTCGCGCCCGGCGATCCGTCGCTACGGTGCGACTGCACCCAGCAACGGCGCGACCCGACGGTGCGTGATGGGAACCCCAGTGGCTCAGTCCCCGAAGGGTGTCGGCCACGCCGTGCAGCACGCAGTACCCCGCGGCGGAGCGCTCCCGCCGTGGGCCTGGCTGGCCCGTCATCGCGGCATCGTCGTGCTCCTGTGGGTGCACGTCGTGGCACTCGCCCTCGTCGGCGCAGCCACGGGCGAGCCCCTCACGGTGTACGTCCTGGCCCCCGCGGTGGTCGCCGCCTTCGCCGTCGCCGCCGACCGACCGCGGCTGAGCGAGCGGGCCCGAGCCCTGATGACGACCGCCGGGTTGCTGTCGTGCTCCGCGATCCTCGTGGAGTTCTTCGACGGACTCATCGAGGCGCACTTCCACTTCTTCTTCACCGTCGCGGTCGTGTCGCTCTACCAGTGCTGGACCCCGTACTTCCTCGCGGTCGGGTTCGTGCTCACCCACCACCTCGCCTACGGCACGCTGCTCCCGGGCCAGGCCTACAACCACTCGACGGCGATGGAGCACCCGTGGTGGTTCGCCCTCATCCACGGCGGTGCGGTGCTGGCCGAGAGCATCGCCTGCCTGGTGTTCTGGAAGCTCACCGAGGAGGCCCTGGACGCCGAGCGCCTCAACTCTGACGCGCTGCGCACGACCAACGAGGAGCTCGCCAACGCCAACGTCGCGATCGCCGACCTGGTGGCGATGCTGGCCCACGACCTGCGCACGCCCCTGGTGTCCATCATCGGCTACGCCGAGCTGGCGATGGAGGGCGGCCACGGGACCACGGCGCGCGACCAGACCGACCACATCAGCAAGATCAGCGCGGCAGGACACCGGCTGCACGCCATGCTCGACGACGCACTGACGGTGTCGGTGCTCGACGGAGGGGGTCTCGAGCCACGACCCGAACCGGTGCGCGTGGACGTGGCCGTCCGGGACGCGCTGGCGGCACTGCCGGGACCGCTCCCCGACGTCGACGTCAGCGGCCTGCAGCCCTGCACCGCCTGCGTCGACGCCGGACACCTGCACCAGGTGCTCACCAACGTCCTGACCAACGCGACGAAGTACGGAGGGGACGCCGTCGCCGTCCGTTGCAGACCCGCCGCCCAGGACGTGGTCGTGGAGGTCGTCGACTCCGGCCGCGGGGTCGACCCGTCGTTCGTCCCCCACCTCTTCGAGCGGTTCACCCGCTCCGAGGACGCCCGCACCAGCCCGCAGAAGGGCACCGGGCTGGGGCTCTACATCAGTCGGAGCCTCCTGCTCGCGAACGACGGCGACATCACCTACACGCCCACGCCCGGGGGCGGCTCGACCTTCCGCGTGCAGCTGCCCGGCGCCGGGGCCACCCGCGTCGGCGCCCCGGTCGGCGACGAGTGGACCGAGCCCTCGGCACCCCGGTGACCCCGGACCGACCAGGGCACCGGTCCGGTCCCGGACTCCTCGACGTGACCGAGCGCCACGTGCTGCAGGAGCCGTCGACGAGCCGCCCGGCTCCGGCGGTGCCAGGCCGCAATCACCCCTGCGGACATGGTCGCCGGACCTCACCGCGTGGTGCGGTGGTCCGAGAGCAGCGGATGCGTGACGTGAGGAGTGGGCGATGCGTCTGGAGACCGGCGTCACCGTCGAGGTGCCGGTGCGCACCGCCTACGACCGGTGGGCCCGGTTCGAGAGCTTCCCCCGCTTCATGCCGCTCGTCCGCCGGGTCGAGCAGGTCCGTCCCAACGTCACCCGCTGGTGGGTCGGGCGCGGCGTGCTGCGCCACGAGTTCTACGCCGAGGTCGTCGAGCAGCACCCGGACGCCTCGGTGGCCTGGCGCAGCCTCGACCGGCGGTTCCCGCACGTGGGCCAGGTGACCTTCCGCGAGCTGGACGGGCGACGGACCGAGGTGACCCTGCAGCTGGACGCCACCACCGGGTGGGCCGCGCGGTGCCCCGAGGCCGTCGTACGCCGGGTGGTGGAGTCCCAGCTGGCCGGCTACGTCGCGTTCGTCGAGGGCGTCGGCGACGCCGGCGACACCTGGCGCGGCACGATCCGGCGCGGTCGGGTCGACGACATCGACAAGAAGCCGCCGGCCCACCCGGGCTGGGTCCACGGCTGAGCAACGACCCGACTCGGAGGACGACGACGTGCGCAGGCAACCGGACGATGACCGCGAGGGCGAGCTGACGGTCACCGAGCCCAAGGAGTGGGCCGCGGGCGTCCCGGCCGTGGCGCACGCCCTGGAGTACTCCCTGTCGCAGACCTCGCCGAGGAGGACCGCGCTCACGCTCCTCAACATGAACCAGGTCGACGGCATCGACTGTCCCGGCTGCGCGTGGCCGGACCCGGCTCCCGGGCACCGGCACACCAACGAGTACTGCGAGAACGGCGCCAAGCACATCAACGACGAGGCGACGTCGAGGCGGGTCACCGCCGAGTTCTTCGCCGAGCACCCGGTCTCCGAGCTGGCCGAGCGCTCCGACAAGTGGCTCAACCAGCAGGGCCGGCTGACCGAGCCGATGGTCAAGCGACCCGGCTCCGACCACTACGAGCCGATCGGCTGGAGCGAGGCCTTCGACCTCGTCGCCGGGGAGCTGCGCTCGCTCGACTCACCCGACGAGGCGGCGTTCTACACGTCCGGACGCGTCAGCAACGAGGCGGCGTTCACGCTCGGGCTCTTCGCCCGGGCGCTCGGGACCAACAACCTGCCCGACTGCAGCAACATGTGCCACGAGTCGAGCGGGTTCGCCCTGCACGAGACCATCGGCACCGGCAAGGGCACGGTGAGCCTGCTCGACATGGAGCACGCCGACCTCATCTTCGTCGTCGGTCAGAACCCCGGCACCAACCACCCCCGCCAGCTCTCCGCGCTCGAGGCGGCCAAGCTGCGCGGGGCCCGCATCGTCGCGGTCAACCCGCTGCCCGAGGCGGGCCTGCGCCGCTTCAAGAACCCGCAGAAGCCACGCGGCGTCATCGGCGCCGGCGTCGAGATCGCCGACCACTTCCTGCAGATCCGGCCCGGCGCCGACATCGCCCTGTTCCAGGGCCTCAACAAGCTGCTGCTGGAGGCCGAGGACGCCGCACCGGGGACGGTGCTCGACCGCGCCTTCATCGAGTCGAGCACGAGCGGGTTCGACGACTTCGCCGCGCACGTCCGGGCCGTCGACCTCGACGAGGTGAGCGTGCGGACGGGTCTGCGCCCCGAGGAGATCCGGGCCGTGGCCGACGAGGTGCTGCGCAGCGACCGCATCATCGTCTGCTGGGCGATGGGACTGACCCAGCACCGGCACGCCGTGCCGACGATCCGCGAGATCGTCAACTTCCTCCTCCTGCGGGGCAACCTCGGCCGGCTGGGCACGGGAGCCTGCCCGGTCCGCGGCCACAGCAACGTGCAGGGCGACCGGACCATGGGGATCTGGGAGCAGATGCCCGACGCCTTCCTCGACGCCCTGCAGGAGGAGTTCGGGTTCGACCCACCACGCCACCACGGCCTCGACGCGGTCGGCACCATCCACGCGATGCTCGAGGACAGGGTCAAGGTGTTCGTCGGCGTCGCCGGCAACTTCGTGCGTGCCGCCCCCGACAGCACGGCGACCGAGCGGGCGCTGCGCCGCTGTCGCCTGACGGTCCAGGTGTCGACCAAGCTGAACCGCTCCCACACCGTGTGCGGCGAGACCGCGCTGATCCTGCCCACCCGCAGCCGCACCGAGCGCGACCGCCAGGACAGCGGCGAGCAGTTCATCACCGTCGAGGACTCGATGAGCGAGGTCCACGCCTCCTACGGCAAGCTCGAGCCGGCGTCGCCGTTGCTGCTCAGCGAGGTCGCGATCCTCAGCCGGATGGCCCGCGCGACGCTGGGCGAGCGGGTCGCGGTGGACTGGGCGTCCTTCGAGACCGACTACGGCATCGTCCGCGACCACATCTCCCGCGTCGTCCCGGGCTTCCACGACTTCAACCACCGCATCGCCGAGCCCGGCGGCTTCGCCCTGCCCAACCCGGTCAACGAGGGGGTCTTCCCCACCTCGACCGGAACGGCGCAGTTCAGCGTCAACGAGGGGTCACCGCCCGACGTGCCCGAGGGCCACCTGCTGCTGCAGAGCCTGCGCTCGCACGACCAGTGGAACACCGTGCCCTACACCGACAACGACCGCTACCGGGGCATCCACGGCGACCGCCGCGTGGTGATGGTCCACGCCGACGACCTCGCCGCGCTCGGCCTCGGCGAGGGGGACCGGGTCGACGTGGTGAGCGTCGCCGACGACGGTCAGGAGCGGCGCGCCGAGGGGTTCCGGGTCGTCCCCTACCCGACGCCACGGGGCAGCGCGGCGGCCTACTACCCCGAGACCAACGTCCTGGTGTCCTTGGGCTCCGTCGCCGAGACGAGCAACCAGCCGGCGTACAAGAGCGTCGTCGTCCGGCTCGAGCCGGTGACGGCGGCCGGCTGAGCCCCCGGGCGTGGGTCACCCGTCGAGGCAGTACACGTCGGCCTGGGCCGCCCCAGGGGCACACGAGGAGCGGGGACGGCGGCCGCGGGCGGTGAGCAGCGGCGCACGCCCCGGGCGGCCGACCGAGCAGTCGGCTCGCCCTGCTGCTCCTCGGGTCATCCCTCCCCTTCGGCCAGCCGGCGGCAGACGTCGAGCGTCGAGCGCGCGTCGCGGGCCCAGCCGTCCGCGCCCACCACGTCGGCCAGGTCGGGCGAGATGTTGAAGAGCCGTCCCCCGACGACCACCTTGACCCCGCAGGTGCGGGGGTCGTCGCGCACGGCCTGGATCACCGTGCGCACCGGGTCGACCTGTGCCGGCATCGACGCCGAGATGAGCAGCACGTCGGCGGAGTGCCGCGCCAGGAGCGAGATGAGGCCGGACTCGTCGATGTCGTGGGCGGCGTGGGTCGCGCGCCACCCGTGTGCTTCCAGGACGTGGGTGACGAAGTCCAGCCCGAGGTGGTGCAGGGACCCGGGGGCGTGCACCGAGACCAGTCGGCGCTCGGCGACCCGGTCGTGCACGACCGGGGCGTACAGGTCGGCCAGCACCTGCTGCGTCACGGCCGTGCAGACGTGCTCTTGAGCGACCGAGATCGATCCCACCTCCCATCGCCGGCCCACCTCGTGCTGGGCGGGTTCGAGGACGTCGACGAGGACGTCGAGGACGTCGGTGCCGTCAGCCAGGTAGGTCCGGACGACGGCTGCCGCGCCGGCCGCGTCACCACGCAGGAGCTGGTGCAGGTAGGCGACGACCACGCCGCTGAGCTCGGGGGCTGTCGGGGGCAGGGCCGTGGAGCCTGCGATCCACGTCGACGGTGCTGGTGGCGGCGCCCACCGGCCCTTGGCGGGCGTTCCGCGGGCAGCCTCGAGGAGGGCGGCAGCGACGGGCTCGAGGTCGGCGTCGCTCCACCCCCTCACCTGCAGGCGGGTGTGGGCGAAGCGGAGGGCATCGGTGAGGAGCTGCCACTGGTCGGTCTGCTGGGAGGAGCGCAGCGCGGCCCCGAGCATGCTGGCGGTCTCGCGCACCTCGTCGTCCACATCGGGGTGCGCGAGGAGGGACAGCAGGCGGGTGGTCAGCGTCTCGTCGACCGGTCGCGCGGCCGGGTCGGGCCACTCGTCCGTCCGCGCGAGCAGCCGGGGCAGCCGCACGGTGAAGGTCGTCCCACCGCCGGTGGACTCGACCGACAGCCGTCCGTGGTGCCTCTCGACGACGGACGCGGCGATGTACAGGCCGAGCCCGGCACCCTGGGTGGCGTGCTCGTGTGCCCAGGCGCCTCGGTAGAACTTGTCGAACACCAGGTCGAGCTCGTCAGCGGGGATGCCCACGCCGGTGTCGGTGACCGTCACCACGACGTCCTCGTCGGTCGCCTCGAGCGCGCAGGTGACCGTCCCCGGGCCGGGAGTGAACTTGATCCCGTTCATCACGATGCTGAAGACGACGCGCTCGAGCTGCGACCGGTCACCGCAGGCGTGCAGCGGCCCGTCGGGGGTGTCCGGGAGCCGGTACGTGACGGTGACGCCCCGTGCAGCGGCGAGGTTGCTGAGACCGTCCTTCGTGGCGGTCAGCACGGCGCACATGTCCACGGGGTCGGTCTCGACGGTCGGCTGCTCGGAGCTGAAGCTCGTCAACAGCAGCAGGTCGTCGGTGAGGGCTCCGAGCCGAGCCGCGTTGCGCACGATGGCATCGACGAACCGCGCCTGCGACGCGTCGAGGCCCGGGGTGTCCTGGAGCAGCTCGGCGTAGGCGGCGATGCTCGCCAACGGGGTGCGCAGCTCGTGGTTGGCGGTGGCGACGAAGTCGTTCCTGGCCGCGTCCAGGGCCTGGAGCCGTTCGGCGGCCTCGCTCTGCAGCTTGAGCGCGGAGATGAGCCGGTCGTGCGTCTGCTGCTCGGTCAGGCTGCGTTGGAGTCCCCGCAGGACCGCGTCGGCCAGTCGAGGTCCGTCGTGCTCGCCCTTGACGAGGTAGTCCTGGGCTCCCGCGGACAGGCTCCACAGCGCCAGGTCCTTGTCGACCCTGCCGGTGAGCACGATCAGAGGTGTGCGTGGTGCGGCGCTGCGCACGGCCTGCACCACCCGTTCGCCGTCGGCGTCCGGCAGGGACATGTCGGCCAGGATCAGGTCGTAGCTGGACGCCGACAGGCGGCGCAGCGCCTGGTCGAGGCTCGGTACGACGTCGAGCTCGCCGTGGGGCAGCTCGTCGGTGAGCAGCTCACCGAGCAGCTCGGCGTCCGTCGGCGAGTCCTCGATGACCAGGAACCGCAGCGGGGTGCTCGTGCCCAGGACGCTCGAGGTGTCCACCCCGCCGGCCGCCGGCGCCGCCTGCGGCCCGTCGCTCACGGGGGCAGCCTGACGAGGCCCAGCCAGAAGGTGTCGATCGAGTGCACCACGTGGATGAACTGGTCGATGTCGACCGGCTTGGTCAAGAAGCAGTTGGCCCCGAGGTCGTAGGTCCGGACCACGTCGGCCTCGGCCGAGGAGGTGGTGAGGACCGCGACGGGGATCCTGCGCATCGACTCGTCGGCACGGATCGCGGCGAGGACCTCGTGCCCGGACAGCTTGGGCAGGTTGAGGTCCAGGATCACCAGGTCGGGAAGGTCCGCGCGGTGGGCCTGCAGGTACTCCAGGGCCGCTGCGCCGTCACGCACCACGGTCACGTGGTTGGCGACCTTCGCGCTCTGCAGTGCGTCGAGGGTCAGCTCGACGTCGGCGACGCTGTCCTCGACCAGGAGGATCGTCATCAGCTCAGCGTTCGCTGACATCTCGCCCCCTCTCGGGCGCCGCGGGCAGGGAGACGCAGAACCGCGCGCCGCCGAGCGCAGAGGACTCAGCCCAGCAGCGGCCCCCGGCACGTTCGGCCACCTGACGCACGATCGCCAGTCCGATCCCTGTCCCGGAGTAGGCCTCCCGCACGTGCAGTCGGGTGAACATCCCGAAGACCTTCTCCCGGTACGCCGCCTCGATCCCGATGCCGTTGTCGTCGACACAGATGACGGTCTGCCCAGCCTCGGTCCGACCCGTCACCTGCACCCGCGGATCCAGTCCGGGACGGCGGAACTTCAGGGCGTTGCTGATGAGGTTCTGCAGGACCACCTCGAGCGAGGCCACCTCGCACCAGACGTCGGGCAGCGCACCGACCTCGACGCCGCTGACGCCCAGGGAGGCGATCACGCGCCGAGCGGCGGCGCCGGTGTCGACCGAGGTACCGGGGGGGTCCACGACCAGGTACCGCGAGTACTCCAGGAGGTCCTCGATCAGCGCCCGCATGCGTGCGGCGCCGTCCACCACGTGCGACACGTAGCCGAGCCCGCGCTCGTCCAGCACCTCGGCGTACCGCTTCTCCAGGAGCTGGACGAACCCGGTCATGGCCCGCAACGGCTCCGACAGGTCGTGCGACGCGACGAAGGCGAACTGCTGCAGGTCACGGTTGGACCGTGCCAGCTGGACGTTCTGACGGTCCTGGGTGCGGCGTGCGTCCTCGAGGGCGGCAGCGAGCTGCACCCGATCGGTGACGTCCTGCACGCTGCTGGCCAGTCCGGCGACGGCTCCTGCCTCGTCGCGCAACGGCGAGACGGTCAGTGAGACCGCGATGTGTCGGCCGTCGGGCCGCAGGTGCCAGGTGTCGAACCGGTCGACCCGGTGCCCGGACAGGGCGAGCTCCTGGACCGACGCGAGCTCCCGGACAGCCCGCGCCGGGACCAGGACCGAGCTGGGCCGACCCACCATCTCGGCGGCAGGGCACCCGTAGATCCTCTCGGCCGCGGCGTTCCACGTCCGGATGACCCCCTCGATGTCCTCGCTGTAGATGGCATCGCCCGACGCCTCCACGATCTGGCCCATCAGCCACGGGACCGACGTCGCGCCGATCACGTCGACCTCGCGGGGCCGCGGCGGCCTGACATGAGCAGGGTGTGCACGAGCACCTCACAGGTGCGCCCCGTCCTGAGCGCCTACGTGGAGCGTCTCGAGCTGCAGGAGATCGCGGTCAAGACCTTGACAGCACCGACTGTAGGACGTACTGGACAGTACGGTCCCGTAATGCGGAAACGGGCTCTATTCTCAGGAAGCCACGTCCTCCCGGCACCTGACGGGCCGGACCGTCACCCCAGCGTCCGCCTGGTCACAGTGGGCCACACCGAGGGGGCCCGGACGGTGCCGGTCGCGCTCCGTTCGGGCCGTTCCCGACGGTTCACGCCCACCAGCCCACGAGGTGTGCGGACACTGGAAGATGGTCCACGCAGGCGCCCCCGAGGGCGCCGACGCTGAGGACGGCCCCACTCCCACGGCGCCGCCCCTCCTGTCGTCCCGTGCAGCGCACCAGGGCGGGCTCCTCGCCGCCTACAGCCTCGCCGCCCTCGCC
>SXGS01774542.1_pt1 | contig 11725 bp, 9 predicted proteins | sample 3174681 | NCBI WGS metagenome assembly SXGS01 (sample SAMN11356861, study PRJNA531348) | freshwater metagenome | isolation source: freshwater sample F1-80 | place: China: Fuxian Lake, Yuxi | collected 2017-12-25 | reverse complement strand
GGTGATGTCGAAATTGACGATGTCGCCGTCTTTCAGGATTTCGCTGGCCGAAGGAATGGCGTGGCACACCACGTCGTTCACGGAGGAATTCAGCACATATTCAAAGCCATATTGCCCCTTGCTGGCGGGGCGGGACTTCAGCTCATCCACGATGTAGCGCTCAACCCGGTCGTTCACCTCCAGCGTGCTCATGCCGGTGAGCTGCATCTGGTCGATCAGCCCGAACACCGAGGCGAGCAGACGCCCCGAATGAACCATCGCGGCGAGTTCGTCCGGCGTTTTCGTCATGCGGCGGCGGCGCTCAAGGAGCCGGGCGTGACACCGGCGGCGGCCATCTCGCGCGTGACGATTTCATTGAAGGAGAGGGTCGGGTGCATCTCGGCCAGCATGCCGATGCGGATCCAGAACGTTGCCTGCGCATTGATGGAGCGGCAGGAAACCGTGCTGGCCTTGCGCAGCTGGTCGTGGAGGTCGTCGTCAATGTTTACGATGCCCATGGGGAGCGCCTTTATCTGAAGTATATATGGTTCGTATATGCTTTGGGTGTTGCCCGCAAGTGTCCCCCCGCAGCGTTGAGCTTCCGGCGGCGCGTGCTAGGCTCGCCCGCAAAAGGGCGGATTATCAGGGAAAGCGCGCATGGCCGATTTCATTCTCGTCATCGACGAAGGCACGACCTCTACGCGGGCCATTGTCTATGACCGCGACTTTCGGGAAGTGGCGCTGGCGCAGGAGGAGGTGGCCCTCGCCTATCCCCAGGATGGCTGGGTGGAGCAGGACGGCGAGGAAATCTGGACACGGACATTGTCTGTCTGCCGAGCGGTGATTGCCAAGGCGGGCGGGGCGGGGCGGATTGCGGCGATCGGCATTACCAACCCGCGCGAGACGACGCTGGTCAGGGACCGGAAGACCGGCAGGCCGCTGGCGCCGGCCATCATCTGGCAGGACCGGCGCACGGCGGGCTTCTGCGAGGGGCTGAAGGCGAAGGGCTATGAGGGCGATGTGCAGGCCGAAACCGGCCTGCTGCTTGACCCTTATTTTTCGGGCACGAAAATCAATTGGGTGCTGGAGAATGTGCCCGGCGCGCGAGCGCGGGCGGAGGCGGGGGAGCTTGCCTTTGGCACCGTCGATACCTTCCTCCTCTGGCGGCTGACGGGCGGGAAGGTGCATGCGACGGATGTGACGAACGCCTCGCGCACGCTGCTTTACCGGCTGGGCATTGGCGGGGAGGGCGGATGGAGCGCGGCGATGGGCGAGATGATCGGCGTGCCCGCGGCGTTGCTGCCCGAGGTGAAGCCGAGCGCGGCGGACTTTGGCGTGGCCGAGGCGGCGCTGTTCGGCGCGGCGATCCCGGTGGCATCGATCCTGGGGGACCAGCAGGCGGCGCTTGTGGGGCAGGGGTGCCTGAAATCCGGGCAGGCGAAGATCACGTTTGGCACGGGCGCATTCCTTGTAGCCAATACCGGGGCGGCGCGGCCTGTTTCAGAGAACCGGCTGCTCGGCACGATGGGCTATGCCCTGCCGGGCGCAGATGCGATGGCGCTGGAAGGCTCGATCTTCAATGCTGGCACGGTGATCAAATGGCTGCGGGATGATCTGGGGCTTATTCAAAAGGCGGATGAAAGCGCGGCGGCGGCCGCGAGCCTGAAGGACAATGGCGGGGTCTATATGGTGCCCGCGTTTACCGGCCTTGGCGCGCCGCATTGGGACGCGGAAGCGCGCGGCGTTATCGCCGGGCTGACGCGGGCGGCGACAGCGGCGCATCTGGTGCGCGCGGGGCTGGAAGCGGTGGCGTATCAAACGCGAGACCTGCTGGCTGCCTTTGCCGGGGATGGCGCGCCGATTGCGGAGCTGCGCGTGGATGGCGGGATGGTAGGCAATGACTGGCTGATGCAGTTCCTGGCGGACGTCTGCGCGCTGCCCGTTCTGCGGCCGGACTATCGCGAGATGACGGCGCTGGGCGCAGCGGCGGCGGCGGCGATGCAGATCGGCTGGCTGAGCGCGGAGGCGTGGACGGCGCGGGATGTGCCGGGCAAACGGTTTGAGCCGAAGATGGACGAGGCGGCTCGTGCGGCCCTGCTCAAGGGCTGGAACGCGGCCCTGGCGCGCACGCTGGCCTGACGACAGGCCCTGGGGCCGAGCAATGCCTTCCGGAAGAAACACGTAGCCCCAAAAGAAAAAGGCGGACCCGAAGGTCCGCCTTTCCCAATCTGTATCCGGGTCGAATTAGAAGGACTTCGACACACGGACGAAGGCCGAACGGCCGCGGTAGTCATACTGCGTACCAACCAGCGGCACGATACCGCGGCGGGTTGCAGCACCCGACGAGAGAGCCGGAGGCGCTTCGTCGAAGATGTTGGTGATACCAACGGTCGCTGCCCAGGTGTCAGCAGCGTACTGGATCGAGGCGCCGTGCTCCCAGTGAGCTTCCGTACCCAACTTGTACTGGAAGAGGCCGGGGCCGCGCGAGGCCAGATTGAACTGGTCGCCACCGAAGAGGCGCTCGTTGGACGTGTTGCCAACGAAGTCGGAGAACCAGTTGTAGCGCCAGTCGCCGCGCTGGAACTGCAGGCGGGCGTTGGTCGTGAAGCTCGGCTCACCAACGAGACCGTTGATGAAGTCCGGTTCAAAGTCTTCGCCCGAGAACAGCAGGAACTCGTCTTCGAGAGTCCAGGTCGCCTGGAGGTCGAAAACCAGGTCGCCGAAGGAGAACTCATGCTCATAACGGCCGGTCAGGTCGAGACCACGGTTCGACTGGCTGTTAATGTTCACGAAGTTATCCGTGACTTCCAGGATCTGGTTGACCCGTGGGCTCGCTGGATCTCTGTCGCGAGAGAACAGGCTGCACAGCGGATCCGTCGGGAACGAGTCCGAAGCGTAGCAGCCGCCAATGATCGCTCCGGCGCCCAGACGTGCAACCTGATCTTCGATTTTGATATCGAAGTAGTCCAGCGCAATGCTGAGGTTGATACCGGTCGGGGTGAAGATCAGGCCGATCGTGCTGGCGTCAGAAGTTTCGGCTTCAAGAACACCTGCGCCGCCACCGGCAACGATGAGGGCCGAAGAGCCGGCCGGCGTGTAGCCTGCCAGACCATCTGCCGCACAGTTGGCAGCGACGTTCGGGTTGGTCGGAGCACCAGCCGAGAAGTCGCAAGGATCAACGGCGTTCTGAGCGAGGAACGACGTCGAGTTGCCAAGGTAGAGTTCGTACAGCGCCGGGGCGCGGTAGGAGTTACCAATGGTTGCGCGTACGCGGAACAGCGGGTTGATCTGCCAGTTGAGGCCGGCCTTGTAGACATTGTCGGAACCGTACGAGTCGTAATCGAAGTAACGGCCCGAGAGGTTGACAGTCAGCTCTTCAAAGAACGGCTGGCCTTTGAGGACCGGCAGTTCGATTTCGCCGAACACTTCCGTCACTTTGTCTTCGCCAACCGTGTCCGCAGCGGAAGAGAGGCCCCACTGAAGGTTGTTGCGCGAATAGAAGCCCGGAGTGTCTTCGATTTCGAACTCGCGATGTTCAGCGCCAAGAGCGAGGCCCACAGGGCCCGCCGGAAGGTTGAACAGTTCACCGCGAACAAGACCCGAGAGGGTTGTCTGTTCGTAGATCGTGGTGCCAGTGTCCTGTGCAAACAGGTGAGCCTGCTCATCTGCGGTCAGATTGCCGTAGATGAAGTCACGGGTGAAGTAGTTGATGGTGGTACAGGGCTGGTAATCCAGTGTCGGCAACGGCTGCTGGTCACGTGCAGCGTTTGCATAAGCTGCGGCGCTGGCATCCGTCGGGCAAAGCGTCTGGAAACCACCGCCAGGCACGGCCTGGTTGATGGCGACCGGACGGGGATTCCCGAAGCCGTCGAACTGGTTGTTATCAACTGCGCGGTTGATCGGGATCGTCTGGAAGGTGTAGTCGCCTTCCGATTTCGAGTAGATCGCTGCGACTTCCCAGTCCCAGGTGGACAGGTAACCCGTGCTGCCGAAGTCTCCGCGAAGACCGGCGGTGGCCGAGTAGTAGTCGACATCGACTTCAACATCGAACGGAACCAGCGTGATCGGACGAGCGAACGCGACCGGCGTTCCGGCGTATGATCCGAACAACGGGTTGCCCGGGTTTGCAATGCTGCCAGGGTTTGCCGAGCTGAGGAACGGGAAGAACTGACGGAAGCCAGCCTGCTCGGTCGTGCGGTTGTTGTAGAGGAAGTCACCGAAGAACTGGGCAGGTCCAAAATCGTAATCAGCCGTCAGGAAGACGCTCATGCGCTCCGTCTCAGGGATGATCATGCGAGCGTCTTCAATCGGATTTCCGCTCGGCGTTTCAGCCGTCATGGCTGGCGTTACGGGGTTGGTTGCAGCTCCTGCGGTCGTGTCGCCGACGCGGGGACGGAAAGTGCCGAGAGCTTCATCAAAGACCCAGCGACGGTTACCGTTTGCATCGTCGAAGACGTCAGCCAGAGTGTTGTAGCACTTGGTCTGACCCTGATTGCCGAGGCCATCAGGACGGGTTTCAACGAGGTCGCGGCGCGCGCCGGTTGCAGGGTCGAACAGATAGTCGGCCGGGCAGGCGAGGAAGTCGCGGTCGGAAACGCGCAGCGGCTCAAACTTCTCATACGAAGCCGAGAGAACGATGCTGCCCTGGTCAAAGTTGAGGCCATAGGCGCCATCAATGCCGAACACTTCGCCGCCGCCGTCAAACGGCGCGTCGTAGGAAAGGTTGATTTCAGGCTTTTCGACCTGACGGCGGGTGATGACGTTGACCACGCCGGCAACAGCGTCCGAACCGTAGATGGACGAAGCGCCGTCCTTCAGGATTTCGATGCGGTTGATGACGGCGTCCGGGATCACGTTCAGGTCAACTGCACCGACCTGACCCTGCGTACCAGCCGGACCAAGGCGGCGGCCGTTGAACAGAACCAGTGAACGCTGTGCGCCGAGGCCGCGCAGCGAGATCGTGTTGACGCCCGTACCACCTTCAACAACGAAGCCACCGAAGTTGCCGTTGATCTGGGTGGAGCCGGAAGCGACCGACGAGGACTGAAGGATCGCCGCCGTGTCGACGAGGCCCTGGAGCGTCGCAACGTCAGCAGTGATGACCTGGATCGGCGAGGACGAAGTGTATTCGTTACGGCCGAGAAGCGAACCGGTAACAGTGATCTTTTCCTGACGCGCTTCGCCTTCAGAGGCGGGCGTTTCGGAAATTACTTCGACTTCTTCTTCGGTATCTGTGTCTGCACCTTGTGCCCAAGCGGCACCGGTCACCGACAGGGCACCGAATGCGACGCCGCACAGGAATGTGCGACGGAAAGAGCGTTTGCTCATCATTACGTGTTTCTCCCCCTGGAGTAACTGAAATGGAAACGTCACCCGACCCACGCCAGCGCGGATAGGCTTGATGCCAGCTTGCACGGTGAATGCCCGGGATCAAGCTAACATGAATGTTTTTTCACAACGTGTCATGAAGTGGGCAAATTAGTGTTGCATTTGGGTAACGGACGTATCAGCTGCCTGTTTTTTGGGAGTGTTCAGGCAAACTTGACCGGGTCCAACATGGATTTATGGTTACCTGTACCGGATAAGAGGGAATCCACATGAAACATGCCATTTCCGCAGCGCTTTCGGCGGTGCTGCTGGCCGGAGCCGCAGGCGCCCAGCCCATTCCGATCGATGACTTCGCAAAGGAACCATCGATCACGTCGCTCAGCATGTCGCCCGAGGGCGATTTCATAGTCGGCCTGGTGGCCAAGCCCGGCTCCGACAATGAGGAATTGGCGCTCGCCGTATGGGATATCGGCGGAGAGATCGACACATCCAAGGTGTTGCTGCCGAATCGTATCACCCCGGGCAACAAGCGGGCCCGCTTCTTCCAGGCCGATGCCATCGGCCAGGGCCGCCTGCTGGTATTCAGCAAGCAGGCATGGACCGGCCAGACCTACTGCCTTGAAGGCGGCGGCGAGGGCGCGGTCAAAACCTTCGTCTTCAAGGCCTATTTCGGCGACAAGAATATCGACCCCAAGCAACTGAAAGAACAATTCGCCGGCCTCGTGGACACCAAGGACGAATGTTCGAAGGTCGGCGCCAGCGTGCAGATCAATTCGCGCCTTCCGCTCGACAAGGAGAACATCCTCGTCAGCACTTTCGATCGCGACCTGCGGGCACCGAAATATTACAAGGTCAACCTCAAGACCGAGTCTAAGACCTTCCTCTATAATGGCACCGGCGATCTCGGCATCGGCTATATTGACCCGCGGGACGGCACCGTACTGACCAAGCAGGAACTCGCGCCGATCGGTGGCAATGACTACGAAATTCGCACCTACATCCTGAACAAGGCCACCGGTGCCTACGATCTTGAAGCCCCGCTGACCTACACCGCCCGCAAGCGTCACAATGTTGACATTTCCGGCCGTGATGAAGCGACCGGAAAGTATTATGTCGTTACCGACAAGTTCTCCGACAAGAACCAGGTCTGGATGTATGATCCGGTGACGGACAAGTATGATGCCGAGCCGGCCTTTGCGCATCCCGAGTTCAGTGCGCTCGGCGTTGTCCTGGGCGCCAAGGAGCACAACTGGAACCGACCGCTTGGCTTTGTCTACGATGGCGCTGACCAGGAAACCTACTGGATCGATCCGGAATACAAGTCGGTGGTCGATGGCCTCCAGGCGGCCTTCCCGGGGCTTAGCATTGACATCCTCGACACCAATGACGACCTGTCGCGCATCCTCTTCTCGACGTCGGCATCGGATAATCCGCCTGCCTACTACATGCTGGTCGACAAGGCCCGTGTTGCCGTTATCGGCTCCTCGCGTCCCTGGATGCTCAGCCAGAAAATGTCCAAGAGCGAACTGGTCTACTACACTGCACGTGACGGCCTTAAGATCCCCGCGATCCTCACCCCGCCCGTCGGCTGGAACGAGAACAGCAAGCCGGGCCCGGCAATCGTCCTTCCGCATGGCGGCCCCTGGGCCCGTGACTATGCCGGCTGGGATGCTTCGGGCTGGACACAGTTCCTCGCCTCGCGCGGCTATACCGTGCTGCAGCCGCAGTATCGCGGATCGGCAGGCTGGGGCCGCGAACTCTGGTTCGCCGGCGACAACCAGTGGGGCCTGAAGATGCAGGACGACAAGGATGACGGCGCCGCATGGCTCGTCTCCGAGGGCTATGCCGACAAGGACCGCATGGCGATCTTCGGCTACTCCTATGGCGGCTTTGCAGCCTTCGCGGCGACTGTGCGTGAGAATGGACCCTTCCAGTGCGCCATCGCCGGCGCGGGCGTGTCCAACCTTGAACTCTTCCGCACCAAGGTCAGCACGGGCCGTATTGGCCGGGCTGTCCAGGGCCACACCATGACCGGCATGGACCCGCTGGCCAACGCGTCGAAAGCCAACATCCCGATCCTCGTCTATCACGGCGACCGTGACGTGCGCGTTCCGATCCGCGATGGCCGCGACTTCTTCAACGCGGTCAAAGGCCGTGTTCCGGCGAAGTTCGTCGAGGTGAAGGACATGTTCCACCAGCTCCCCTGGTGGCCCGAGCACCATCAGGAGACGCTGACGGCGATCGAATCCTTCCTCTCGAATGATTGCGGTCCCGGCGGCCTCTGAGGCTGGCATCGACAACGAAACGAGGGCGGGCCATCTGGTCCGCCCTTTTTCTTTGCGCCGCTTGGTGTAAGCCAGTCAGGCAGATGACCGGGGCGCAGACATCGTGACTAACCCTTCCGCCTATCCCGTCCGTAGCCTGACAACGCGGTATGTGGTGGTCGTGACCATCGCCATGGTCATAGGGGCGGGGATCTTCAAATCCCCGGCGCTGGTGGCGGCCAATGCAGGCTCGGAGACAGCCGTTTACCTGCTATGGCTGGCGGGCGGGTTGATCTCGTTGATGGGCGCGCTCTGCTATTCGGAACTCGCGGCCGCCTTTCCCCATGCGGGCGGGGATTACCATTTCCTCGAGCGGGCCTGGGGGCGGCGCTTTGCGTTCCTGTTCGCCTGGGCGCGGTTTGCGGTGATCAATACCGGCGCGATTGCGCTGCTGGGCTTCGTCATCGGCGACTATATGAACCGCGTGATTGATCTGGGCGCGCACGGCCCGGCGATCTATGCCTTTGCCAGCGTGCTGGTGCTGACTGCGCTGAAGCTCCGGCCGACAGGCGAGGCGGGCGACAGCAGCCTCGTCATCATCCTCGTGATCGGTCTCCTGGTGCTGGTTGCGGCCGGGGCGAAGATTGCGCTGTCGGGCACGCCGCCGCTCGCGCCGGGCGAGCCCTACGTGCCGGGTCTCGGCGGGATCGGCTACGGGCTGGTCTTCGTACTGCTCGCGTTTGGCGGGTGGACGGAGTCGGCAACGCTTTCTTCCGAGATAAAGGATGGCGAGCGGGGGATGGTACGCGCCCTCGTCATCGCGATTTCGCTGATCACAGGGCTTTACCTGCTGACGGCCTGGGCGATGCTGCGCGGACTGGGGCTCGATGGATTGGCAGGCGCGGCGGCGCCGGCGGCGGATTTGATGGCGCTGGCCTTCGGGGAGAGCGCGGGCGTCATTCTCGCGCTCGCCGTGGTCGCGGCCGCCGTCACCTCGGTCAACGCCACCATCATCGTGGGCGCGCGCACCACCTATGCCGCGGCCGCGCGCCTGCCGGCGCTCTCCTGGATCGGCCGCTGGAACGAAACCACACGCAGCCCGCGCAACGCCATCCTGGCGCAGGGGGCGATCTCGCTGAGCCTTGTCGGCTTTGGCGCGGCCTATCGCGGCTTTGAAACGCTGGTGGATTATACCGCCCCGGTCTACTGGGTGTTCCTCATCGCCAGTGGCCTCGCGCTCATCCGCCTACGGATGAAGGAGCCGAGCGCGGCGCGGCCCTTCCGTGTGCCGCTCTATCCGTTTATCCCGGCGCTGTTCATCCTCTCCAGCGGGGCGATGCTGGTCTCGGCGATCCTCTATGTGCAGGGCGGGGGGTTCTTCGGGCTCGGCGTGCTGATGGCGGGGCTCGCGCTGCTGCCTGTTTTGGGCCGCAGCGGCAAATAATCGGGAACCCCGGCGCCACCCCTGCGTTGGTGCCGTAGTGACCGCCACGAGGCGGCATGATGCCAGACCGGGAGGCCCGCCATGAGCAACTCCAAGAAACCAGACAAAGAAGAAACGCAGGCCGAGATCGCGCAGCGCGCGCTCGACATGAAAACCAAGGCCGCCGAAGAAAACGAGACCTCGATCCCTGAGTCCCGCACGGCGGGTGAAGGCCAGGTCAACGAAGAACGCGCGAACGCGCCGCCGATGGGCGCGCTGGACGCGGAAGGGCACCGCCCCGTTCTTGAGCGCAGCAGGAAGGTACGCTGATGGATTTCCAGTTCAACACAGGCAACAAGGTCGATGGCGACGCGCGCATGGATGCGCATTTTGAAACGCGCTTCCGCGAACGCCTCGACCGGTTCGAGCCGCGCCTTTCCCGCATCGAGGTACATGTCCGCGACACCGATGGAACGCGCCGGGACGGGCCGGACGGCATCGAAGCCGTAATCGAAGCGCGCCCCTACAATGGCGAACCGCTGATCGCGAGCGACAAGGCCGCGACACCAGAAGCCGCCGTCAATGCGGCGTTGCAAAAGCTGGTCACCCGGCTGGATGCGACGTTCGGCAAAGCGGATCGCTTGCGGAAATAATCGCAGGGATGCCCAAAACCACAAATGCCCGGTCCTTTGCAGGATCGGGCATTTTGCGTTGTGACTGGGAAAGTGAATACCAGCCCGGCGCTTACGCTTGGGCATCGCCCTTCTAAATTTGATCCCCCGGATCAAATTCTTCTGCTACGCAGAACCGAAGGCCGATGGTGCCACCTGACAGATTTGAACTGTCGACCTCGTCATTACCAATGACGCGCTCTACCCCTGAGCTAAGGCGGCATTGCCGGTTGGGTTCGGGGGCTTTAGCGTAAGCCTGCCCATATGAAAAGACCCATTTGCCGTTCATTATGACAGACACTTCGAAGAAAACCGAACAGGAAGAGCGCGAGGCCCGCCGGGCTGAAGCGCTGCGGGCGAATCTGCGCCGCCGCAAGGCCGCCGCCCGCAAGGAACCCGCCCCGCCGCCTGCGAAAGAGCCCGGCTGATCCCCCATGCCAGAGGCGCCCGCCCTGCAGAAACTGAAGATCGGCGGGCAGGCCTTCCTGCAGGCGCCCCAGCCTGTTCTGGTCCGGGCGCTCGAGGGCGGCCCGCTGGCGCAGACCCGCCTCTTCGTCTTCGGCAGAATCACTGCCGTGCTCAGCCATGCCGGCATCACCGAGATGATGAAGGATACCGACCGCTTTGTGGTCGACGCCCGCAATGCCGGGCACAAATCGGCCCTCGGCATGCCGTTCCTGCCCAAATCGCTGAAGCTGTTGGCCGAAAACCTGCTGACGCTGGACGAGCCCCATCATACCCGCCTTCGCCGCCTGGCCGACGCGCCCTTCCGCCGCGCCGCCATCGAGGGCATGCGCGCCGCGGTGGAGGCCCAATGCACCCGGCTGCTCGATGAGATGGCCGCCACCGGCAACACCGATCTGATCTCCGGCCTCTGCCGCCCCCTGCCGGTGCAGGTGATCTGCGACCTGCTGGGCCTTTCCGATGCGCGGCGGGACAGGCTGGCGCGCGTCTTTGCCGGCTTTTCAGGGGGCAGCACGCTGGAAATCTTCCGCGCCGCCACGAAGATCGGCTGGATGCAGCGGGAGCTGAGGGAGGAGTTTGCCCTCGCCCGCGTCTCGCCGCGCCCCGGCCTGATCGCAGACCTTGTACATGCCGAGGCCGAAGGCGGGCGCCTCTCGGAGGATGAGCTGCTCTCGCTGGTGTTCGTGCTGTTCGCCGCCGGCCACGAAACGACCACCCATTTCATCTCCTCCAGCGTCTGGACGATGCTGGCTGAGCCCGGCGCGCGCGATGCCATCGCGGCGATGGACGCGGACGCGCTGAGCGTGGCGGTGGACGAGCTGATGCGGTTCAGCGGCCCAGTCCAATTCACCAAGCCGCGCTATGCCCGCGAGGATACGGTGTTCCTCGGCCACCCCATCAGGCGCGGCAAGCTGGTGATGGCCCTGTTGGCGGCGGGCAATCTCGACCCGGCGGCGTTTGACGATCCGCTGACGCTGAACCTTGCCCGCCGGCCAAACCGGCATCTCAGCTGGGGCTGGGGCCCGCATCTCTGCCTCGGCATGCATCTGGCCAAGGCGGAATGCGAGATTGCGCTGCGCCAGATTCTGGAGCGCTGGCCGGGCGTGGAGATCGACGGCGACCCTGCCGCGCTTAAATGGAGCCAGCGCCCCGGCGTGCGCGGCCTCGCGCGGCTGCCCCTGCAGTTAAAATCCTGAAACCACACACATTCTGGCCCTTACAAAGCCGCGAAGCACGGTATATCTGCGGCCATGGATCGTCTTCACATCATTGGCGGCAGCCCTCTCAGCGGCCGCATTCCCGTCTCCGGCGCGAAAAACTCGGCGCTGAAGCTCATGGTCGCCTGCCTCCTCACGGACCAGCCGATCGAATTCACCAACATGCCGAACCTGGCCGATACGCGCTTCCTCGCGCAGCTGCTGGAAACGCTGGGGGTTGAGGTCTACTGGCCCAAGGGCTCCTCGACCTGTCACCTGAACGCGGCAGAGCTGAAATCCACCATCGCGCCCTATGAACAGGTGCGGAAGATGCGGGCGAGCTTCAATGTGCTCGGGCCGCTTGTGGCGCGCTCGGGGCATGCCACAGTGTCTCTGCCC
>SXGS01668150.1_pt1 | contig 11725 bp, 11 predicted proteins | sample 3174681 | NCBI WGS metagenome assembly SXGS01 (sample SAMN11356861, study PRJNA531348) | freshwater metagenome | isolation source: freshwater sample F1-80 | place: China: Fuxian Lake, Yuxi | collected 2017-12-25 | reverse complement strand
GGAATATCGGTCCTGGGCCAAAGCTCAACGTTGCAAGCGAGATCGCACCTTCCCCACCTTCAGAGACTTGATGAGTCGACGCCTCCACCAAGTCGTCGCACTGGCTGCTGGATCCCTAACCCGACTTTAGAACAGCCCTGATTCACACTGTGGCGAGTGGATTGAAGCTTGACCTGAAGAGTGTTTGGAAGGGAGGGATCGCGTTGTTTGAGTCGATCGCGCTCTCCATCGGTCCTGAACGCGAAAGCCCAGGCGCTCGAGAGGCCTGAACCGCAGCGCCGTGGATTTGGTTTACGGGGCTTGACGCGGGGGGTGGCTTCGAGGAGCGTCGGGGAGCCCCCGGGCCTCGCGCTTGGCCGAGGGTGTTTGACAAGTGTAATGATAACGGTTACATCAACCTCGCGGATGAGCTGGGAATTTAGACGTTTCTTGGGTGCGGACAAAATGGGGCCAAGATGTTCGAACGGCATGAAGGCTCGGCCCCGCCAATTATGAGAGTCGACATCTTGGAGCCGCCGCCCGCGATTGAGCCGAACCCGGATGGCGCTCTGTCGCCGGAGCCAGCAAGCCATCGGGACTTCAGGCGCGATGAATACTGGCGGCGGATCCCCGCGTATCGGGGTGTGGAGGCTCTGGAGTTTCACACTCACACGTTTCAAGCACGGCATACGGTCACGAATGTGCGGCAACTGGCGGAAACGCTGCGTGGCTTGGCGCCGGATTCTTTTTTCGAGGACGTGCTTCGCGGATTGAAGAACGCTCCGATGGCCTTGCGGATTTCGCCTTATTTGCTGGGCTTGATTGACTGGGAGAATCCCCACGAGGACCCGATCCGCACTCAGTTCCTCCCGCTGGCTTCCGAGCAGGTGCCAAACCACCCCGAACTTCGCCTGGATTCTTTGCATGAGCAGAAGGATTCCCCGGTGCCTGGGTTGACCCATCGGTATCCCGACAAAGCCTTGTTTCTGCCCTTGGACTCCTGCCCGGTCTATTGTCGTTTCTGCACGCGCAGTTATGCGATTGGAGGGGATACCGATATCGTCAACAAAGTGAAACTCTCCGCCCGTTTGCAACGATGGGAGGACGCTTTTGCCTACATTGCGTCAAGCCCGGAGCTTGAGGATGTGGTCATCAGCGGCGGGGACACTTACAATTTGAAGGCGGAGCAGATTCGAATGATCGGGGAGCGGTTGCTGGGCATGCCGAACATCCGCCGCCTCCGGTATGCCACGAAAGGTCTGGCCGTGTTGCCGCAGAAGATTCTTACGGATTCGGCCTGGGTTGACGCGCTGACGCGGGTGGTCGAGATGGGGCGCCGGCTGCATAAAGACGTGGTGGTGCACACCCATTTCAACCATCCGAACGAGATCACGGGTGTGACTCAGGAGGCGATGGACCGTCTGACGGAACGGGGCATCACGGTGCGGTGCCAGACCGTCCTTCAAAGCGGGGTGAATGACGATCCCGCGACGATGCAGCGGCTTGTGCGCCGTCTGAGTTATATCAATATTCATCCGTATTACGTGTATTTCCACGACATGGTCCCGGGGGTTGAGGACTTGCGGACGTCGCTTCGCGCCGGATTGAACATTGAGAAACATGTGCGAGGCCACACGGCGGGCTTCAACACTCCCTCTTTTGTGGTGGACACCATGGGGGGCGGGGGCAAGCGCGACGCGCATTCCTACGAGTATTACAATCGAGAAACGGGCATCGCGGTGTTCACAAGCCCGAGTGTGAAACCCGGTGCGTCATTCCTCTACTTCGACCCCTTGCGTTCGTTGCGCGAGGATCAGCGGGAACGCTGGCAGGATGCGGGGGAAAGGCGTCGGATGATCGACGAGGCGCTTGGAATGGCAGGCCTCCTGTCTCGCTCGTGATCAGGATTTTTTCTTCATCGTTTTCCCTCACAGCAACCAACAAGTCCCAATCTCAAGACACAAACGTCATGGCCAAAGCAAATCCCATTTCCTCTCCGGATCTGACCCAGCGCCCGCCTCGAAGCCCTCGAACCCGTCTGGGTGGCTACGCACTGCTGCCGCGCCTTCTCGACAAAGGGCGGGCGACACTGGCCGGAAAAAACGGCGAGTATCATTACAATTGCCCGCTGGATCATCACTTCTTCAATTTCGTCGGCATTGATCAAAAGAAGCTGCTCGCGGAACTCAAGAAAGGGAAGGGAGATGGGGAGATCCTCGCGTGGATCACGACCCAAGCGAAGCGTCCCCGGAGTCCATGGGATATCGAGCAGTGGAGCGACTATCATGATCGGCGCGGGCCCGACAGCGACTTGGAGACCTTGCAACTGTTCACGGGTTACGTGCGCAAGATCACGCAAACACGCGAGGACATCAGGAGCTGGGCCGATCTCCTTGATCTCGACGACTTCGTGTCTTTTGGGGGCAAGGCCTGACAGGGGCGGAGCGGTCACAAGTTGCCGGTGTCGCGCCGCTGCAGGCGCTGGTCCACCCTCGCGATCCGGGCTGTTCGGACCCTGTCGACGCAGGGGATTGAAGCCAGTTCCGCAGGCCACTTGCGGAGGGCTCTGAGAGGAGAGTGTCCGAAGGTCTTCTTTGACAGCGCTTCGTTTTCGGGCAGTATGCCGTCATGTCGCTTTTTCCATTGAACGGACGTCTCACGAGCCTTTTTGGTGCGCTGACGGTAGTCGGGTGCCTCTTTTCGATCTCGCAGGCGTCCAGGGCCGCTGAATCGTACGAATTGGGTTCCGACTCGAAGGTCAAGGAGGGAGTTCCGCGGGGTAAAGTCGAGAAGTTCGAATTCGCGGACTCGAAGGTCTACCCAAGCACGCGCCGGGATGCCTGGCTTTATGTCCCGGCCCAATATGACGGCTCCAAGCCAGCCGCCTTGATGGTTTTTCAAGATGGGAATTCGTATTATTCAACGAACGGGCAGATCCGGGCGACCGTGGTGTTCGACAACCTGATACATTCGGGTGAAATGCCCGTGACGATCGGGCTGTTCGTGAGCCCGGGCGAACGAGTGGCGGAGGCAGGCGCGGGGCCGAGGGGCGCCAGCAACCGAAGCTTCGAGTATGATTCTTTAGGGGATGCCTACTCGAGATTCTTGATCAATGAATTGATCCCCTTTGTGGTGAGCCAGTGGAAGTTGAATCTGAGCCCAGACCCCAACATGCGCGCCATTTGCGGCATGAGCAGCGGGGCCATCTGCGCCTGGACCGTGGCTTGGGAACGGCCAGACCAGTTCAGGAAGGTGCTCAGCCACATCGGCAGCTTTACAAATATCCGGGGAGGGCACGTTTACCCCGCGTTGATCCGGAAGACCGAGCGCAAGCCGATCCGGATTTTCTTGCAGGATGGTTCCAACGATCTCAACAACCTGCATGGCAATTGGCCTTTGGCGAATCAAGAAATGGCGAGCGCGCTTGCCTTCATGGGTTACGATTTCAAGTTTGTGTTCGGCGACGGCAACCACAGCGGGAAACACGGTGGCGCGATACTCCCCGACTCTTTGCGGTGGTTGTGGCGCCCCGAAACCCCGCTGCCCAAGCCTTTAACCAAGGATAATTTGGCCGGGGACGAGGCCCTTTCCAAAGTGCTGCCAGATGGCGGTCAAACCGGCGATTGGCAGCTGGTGGGGGAAGGTTATGGATTCGCCGACGCGGCGTGTTCAGACGGTTTCGGCAATTTTTATTTCAGCGATCTTCCCAAGGCGACGCTCTATCGGGTCGGCTTGGACGGAAAGCCCGTGGTGTGGCTCGAGAATGGGCCGAAGGTCAGTGGTATGAAGTTTGGCCCGGATGGCAAACTCTACGCCGCAACCCAAGGCGGGGGGAAAGACGACAAGAAGAAAATTGTGATGATCGATCCCGAATCCAAAAGCATCACCGACGTGGCCACGGATGTGGCGCCGAATGATCTCATTGTGTCGAAAGCGGGTTGGATTTACTTCACCGACACGGGAGCGGGGCAGGTTGTCCGAGTGTCGATTTCCGCCCGGAGCTTGTCACGGCCGGCGCCGGTGGCGGGAGGCATCAACAAACCCAACGGCATTTCGTTGAGCGCCGATCAGCGGCAATTGGTTGTGTCGGAGTATGGCGGCACGAATGTGTGGAGCTTTTTGATCGCGGATGACGGCGGTTTGGCCGGGGGTGAAAAGAACATGGAGCTGCGAACGCCAACAGGCAGGCCAGACAGCGGAGGCGACGGGATGACGACCGACACCCAGAGCCGGTATTACGTGACCTCCCATGTCGGTGTGCAAATGTTCGATTCCACGGGCCGCATGGGCGGGGTCATCAGCAAGCCCACGGAGAAAGGCTGCGTCAGCGTCGGTTTTGGCGGTTCGAAACACGAGTATCTTTACGCGTGCGCGTCGGACAAGGTGTTTCGTCGGAGAACGCTCGTTCAAGGCGCGCTCGCGTTCAAGTGAATGGCAGCGCTCGAGGGTTCATGAGAAATCGTTTTGGATGAGAAAAATCTTTCGCGTGCTGGCCGTGTCCGTGGCCCTGGCCGCCGGGGCGGCATGGTTGGTGACCGGCGCGAACCGTGGGTGGTCCAAGACCAGCGTCCCCGTCAAAACCCTGGATCCCGTGACCGGGATCGAAGGGCTGACCTACGAGAAGCGCTTCGTCCCGGGACTTGATTTCCTGGGGGTGTCCCTCTTCGCGTCGGCTTCTTTGGGAGGGCTTTCATTTCTATTTCGTCGAAACTAAAATTCAATCATCCCAGTCTTGATCAGAACAACCATGAATACATTGATTCCCACACTATCCGTCATTCTGAGTCTCACGAGCGCGGCCATCGCGGCCCCGCAGGTCTTCAATTTTAAAGATCCCAAGGGGGTCAACAACGCGGTGTTCAACCTGGACGCCCCTCTCGAAGCCATCACCGGCAGTGCCAACGGGGTTTCAGGAACGGTCACTTTCGACGCCGCCAACCCGGCCGGCACCCAATTCAAAATCACGGTCGCCGCCGCGTCCTTGCATGTTGGCAATCCCGTGATGAAGGACCATCTGCACGGCGCCATGTGGATGGACGTCGCAAAGTATCCGGACATGAGCTTCGAGTCGAAAGCGGTGAAAAATGTAAAAACCACCGGCGACACCACAACTCTCGACGCCGTCGGCACGTTCACCCTTCGCGGCGTCTCGAAGGAGATGTCTTTGCCGGTGAAACTGACCTATCTGAAGGACAAATTAGGCCTGAGAGTCCCGAATCAAAAGGGAGATCTGCTGGTTGTCCGGTCTCAGTTCAGCATCAAACGCGGCGACTTTGGTATTAATCCTAAGGCGCCCGAAGACAAGGTTTCCGACACGATCGAGATCACATTGAGCATCGCTGGGGCGTCGCCCAAGTGAAGACTGAGCTGCGTGCGGATCGTTCAAGGGCGTCAGGTTTTGGCTTTTTGGACGAGGAAGGGGACGCACGCGTGTTCCACCCTCAAATTCAGGAAGCACGGCGGCGGAAGTTCCTCTGGTTGCAGCGGCATTGCTTGCCACGGGAGCCAGGGCCTGGCAGCTTTCAGGAACGCATTATCCCATGAATCTAGCCGATCTTAAATGGGCGGACATCGCGGTGTTGGACAGAAACACTCCCGTTGTTTTTCCGGTGGCAGCGCTCGAGCAGCACGGGCATCATTTGCCTTTGTTCACAGACAGCCTGCTGTTGGGGGAAGTCGTCCGGCGAGCCGCGGCCTTGGTGGATGGGCCAGTTGTGATCGCACCGCTCACCTGGCTGGGGAATTCCGATCATCACATGGATTTTCCCGGAACGTTGTCCGCGGCACCCAGGGTCTATCTTGATCTGCTGAGCGGGCTGGCCGAGAATTTCCTGGCGCACGGATTCAAGCGGATTGTCTTTCTCAACGGGCACGGAGGAAACGATGTCCCTGGAAAACAAGCTTTGTTCGAAGTCCGTCAACGGCATCGAAACCGGCGTGACCTGCTGCTGTTGTTTGCCACCTACTGGCATTTGGCTCCGAAGGCGAAGGATTGTTTTCCTGGACTGGCGCAACACGAGATGGGGCATGCGTGCGAATGGGAAACGTCGATGATTTTGCGACTCGCACCTCAGCTGGTTGGCCCCATTTCCGGCTTGGACCCGGTCCCATTTGGAACTGCGTTCGAGCCCGCCTTCAGGGCTTGGATCACCAAGGATCGGACGGTGCCAGGACACATTGGCTCTCCCCATTTGGCTTCCGCGGAGAAAGGCGAGGCGTTGTTTGCCGCGTTTGGCGACGCCGCGGGCCGATTGCTTCAACGCGTCCTCGCTTGGGATGGGACTTCCTGGAACGGCTGAACCACGCGGTCTGAGCCTTTGATTTGAATGTCTGATTCGTCACAGGGCGGACGCCTCTGGAAGTGGTGGGTTTGCGCGTTGCTGCTCTTCGCCTCGACGATTAATTACATGGATCGCCAGACTCTGGCGAGCGCTGCTTCGAGGATTTCGGGGCAGTTTGGGCTGTCTCAAGAGCAATACGGGGACATCGAGCTCGCCTTTGGCCTGGCTTTCGCCGCGGGCTCGTTGTTGTTTGGCTTGCTCGCCGATCGAATCTCCATCCGGCTGCTTTATCCGGCCGTGCTCACTGGGTGGTCTGTTGCGGGATTTTTTACTGGATTGGTTGATAGCTACGAGGGATTGCTTTGGTGCCGGGGATTCCTGGGGTTGCTTGAGGCGGGTCATTGGCCCTGCGCACTCAAGACCACCCAGAGGCTTTTGGCTCCGGGTGATCGCGCCATGGGAAACAGCGTGTTGCAGAGCGGCACCTCGATCGGCGCCATTATCACGCCTTTGGTGATGAGAAGCCTATTGACAGAGGAAGCGGGGAGCTGGAGGGCGCCATTTCAGATTCTGGGCCTAGGGGGCTTGCTCTGGGTCGTCGTGTGGTTTTTAAGCGTGAGATCGACTGATCTCAAGGTGGAGTCTTCCGTGAGCGGTTCCCACCCCGGGGAAGGGTTGAGATCGGCCCTGCTGCGCCTGGCCCGGGATGCGCGGTTTTGGGTGCTCATTTGGGTCGTGATTTGCATCAACACGAGCTGGCAATTGTTGAGGGCTTGGCTTCCGAAAATACTTCAGGAAGGGCGGGGATACAGCGAACAGGACGCCCTGGGTTTCACGTCGCTCTTTTACATCGCGACGGACGTGGGATGCCTGGGGGCGGGCGCCTTGACCCTGTGGCTGGTTCGGCGAGGGAAAAGTGTGTATGGCTCGCGAAGCCTGGTATTTTTTGGATGCGCTTGCTTGACGGCCTGCACCACTTTTGCGGCGGTGTTGCCCAAGGGGCCATGGTTGTTGTTTGTGTTATTGCTCGCGGGCGCCGGGGCCCTGGGCTTGTTTCCCTGCTACTACGCGATGACGCAGGAATTGACCGCCACCCACCAAGGATTGGTGACGGGGCTGATGGGCGTCTTCGCCTGGGCGTTTTCGGCTCCGGTGCACAAGCTCTTCGGGCGCCTGGTGGATCGCACCCAATCCTTCGATCTGGGGCTGGCTTGCGCCGGCTGGACCCCCATGCTGGCCTTTCTGGCGTTGTGGCTGTTTTGGCCGAAAAAGTCGCCGGAGGCCGAGGTCCCGCGGCCTTGATCACGTTCCAAGAGCATGAAGATTTCCTGCGTTGTTCCCGCTTTCAACGAGGAGAAATTGCTGCACCGCACCCTCGCGGCCATCAAGCAGTCGTCGAAGGCCTTTGAGTCGATGGGATGGGCTTTCGAGCTCATCGTTTGCGACAACAACTCAACGGACCGCACCTCCAGCGTCGCGGGCGAAGCGGGCGCGATCGTCGTGTTTGAGCCCATCAACCAGATTGGCCGTGCGAGGAACTGCGGCGCGGCAGCCGCCACGGGCGACTGGCTGGTGTTCGTCGACGCCGACTCCCAGCCCAGCCATGGATTGTTCGAGGACGTGGCGCGCCAGATCAGTTCTGGCCGCGTAGTTGGCGGGGGGAGCACCGTTCGGTTTGATCGAAGCGAGCCGCTGTTTGCCGTTTGGGTGCTGGGGTGGAATTTTCTCAGCCGCGCCTGCCGATGGGCCGCCGGCTCATTCATCTATTGCGAGGCATCCGCATTCAAATCGGTTGGAGGATTCAGCCTGGATCTTTATGCGAGCGAGGAACTGGATCTCAGTAAGCGGCTCAAGCGCTTGGGGCGGCAGCACGGGAAAAAGTTTGTGATCTTGCGCCGCCATCCTCTGACCACTTCCGCCAGAAAAATAGATCTCTACAGCGGCGCCGAGATCAGAAGATTTCTGGGGCTTTTCCTGCGGCGGCCGAAGGGGACTCTCAAAGATCCCGAGGCTTGTCACATTTGGTACGACGGCCGCCGTTGAGGCGGCGGCATCGGGGCTCAGATCCAGTTGTCCTGGCCTCTCCATTCCTTCTCCAAGCAGCGCAAAATCGATTCGAGTGAATGCCGTGTGAAGAGTTCTTCCAAGGCGTCCGAGCCGGTGGCGATCGATTTGGCGGGGCCGCTCAAGAGGATTCCGCGCAAGAAGTGACGGGCTCGTTCCATGTCGGAATCGACGGCAGACCCTGGGGGGAGTTTGAGGGACGCCACGAGCTCGTTGGTCCTCGACACCGGAAAACCCTGCAAGACTTCTCGAAGAGTGCTGGCACGGGCTGAACTGTCGAAGCCTGGCGCTCCCAGCACCGCGGAAAGCATCGCCACAAGACTCTTGGCGCCTGTCCCCGTCTGGGCTGAACTCTGGGCGCCGGTCCGAAGATCGTCCTGGTGAGGATTCCTAGCTGGGGGACTCTCCGACGACTCGGGCCGCGGGATCATGAATTCAATCTCCATGGTGTGCCTGCCGGAAGCGGATGGTGCCGGCAAAGGCGCGCCGTTGGAGTGAGGCCAGGCGGGTGAAAGCCGCGACTCGCAAACCAAGAAGGAAGCGACCGTTTTTCCAGACGGGGATTGAACCTCCTTCACCTCGAGCTCGAGGCATAGTTTCACGCGTTCGGCGCGCAGGCCCGGCGCCGTGCTTTTCAGGTCCGTGCAGCCCAAGGATTTTATCACTTGCCGTTGGAAATCCGCGAGGGCTTGTTCGAGCCGAATCATGAGGGTGAAGGTGGAAAAGTTCTGTTTAAAGGGATGCCGGATCGATCTGCGGGATGAGGCCGAGGGCGCGGAGCGCATTGACTAGGAACTGCATGGCAACAGCGGCCAGGAGAAGACCCATAAGACGCGTGGTCAGGCGCAGGATGATGGGGCTGAGCCATTTGGCGCCATGGGAGGAGAGGGCGAATACAAAATAACTGGCGGCGCAGACCGCGATAATGCAGGAGGCGAGCAATATTTGCTGCTCGATGCCGGACGCCTTCCCGTGGAGAAGGATGACATTCGAAATGGCGCCCGGGCCTGCGAGCATCGGCACCGCCAGGGGGGTGATGGCTATGTCCTCTTTCGCGGTGCCGGCGTCGGTTTCTTCCGACGTTTCCTGCACGGTCGAGCGGCGCGCGCGCAACATGTCCAACGCGATCAGCAGCAGCACGATGCTGCCCGCGATCTGAAATGCCGGGAGAGTGATCCCGAGCAGCTTGAAGAGCAACCCGCCCGAGAAGGCGAACCCAAGCAGAACGGCACCGGCGACAAGGCAGGCGATCCGAGCCATCCTCAGCCGCTGCTCGGGAGTGTCGCGTGGCGTCATGGCCAGGAATGCGGGCACGACGGCGATGGGATCCACGATCACGAAGAGCGACGTGAATGCCAGCAGCGTGAATTCCGACGAGTCCATGCAAGAGGAACTTATCGATCCGGCGACGGCGAATCAACCGCGCAGGGCGCCAGCACGGCGTCGCGCATGCCGTGGATGATCTTCTTGTCGGCAGGACAAGTGGTCGCGAGGATTCCGCGCAACGTGGCCCGGGCATTTTCGGCTTCGCCTTCGACGAAATAGTAAGGACAGAGCCGGGCTCTTCCCTTCATGGTTTGAATCGCGCCCGCGACCGGGTCCCACCATTTTGTCTCCACGATTCCGGGCCTGTGGAATTGTTGGAGGACGAACGGCGAGGAATCGGCGCCGCTGATCGCCTGATCGACCGCCGCGGCCCAGTCTGCGGATGAGAGGTCGCTCCCCAGGAACACTCCTCTGGATCCCCAGGCATTGGCCGCGAAGCCGGACACCTTCAAAATGAGATCGCGCTCCTTTTGGGACAATGCTTTGAGCTGGCGCCAGTCGGTGATCTCGAGCAACGGCACCGCGGCGTGGGGGGGCAGGGGCTGGGGATCGACGAACCAGGTGTAGGGAACCCGCTTCTGCAGCCGGTTCAAGAAGCTTTCCCCCAGCTCTTGCCGCCAGAAGCTTCGAAGGTTCCTATTCCAAAGCAACGCAAACACCATTTTCTCCTCGAACAGAGGTTTGGGTGGGGGTGTCAAAACAATTTGGCGCGCCTGCGCCAACTCAAAAATCGTCTGTGAACTCGCGACGTTGGGAGCGTCGTAGAGTTCGAAAAAACGATACACCGCATCGCCGGGGTCGAAGGCTGTGGCTCGTGAATCGCGAACTTTGAATCGGCCCTCGCCTAATTGGCCGGCGATCCATTCCATTTCGGGGCGGTAGGTCGCGGATTCTTCCGATACGATGATGTGAACTCCCGGCGCCGCGCCAAATATCCCCCGGAATCCTTCCAGCATTCCGGCCGGGCCGCCCACGACGTTTCGAGTCTCGCTGGCGCCGGAGGCCACGGGGGAGGGGGCCGGCAGTTGCGAGTAAGTCTGGTTGAGCCACGCGGTCAATCCGATTCCGCCTGGGACGCTGTCGAGTTCGGTTATCGAGAACCCATTATCGGTGAGCAATACGTCCGGTCGAATGACCCGGGGCAATTCATTCTTAAATGTGGGATGGCGCTGGAGCTCGACCACCTCAGGCGGTTTTCCGATATCCAACCACTGGCTGACCCACGCAGGCTGCTTTCCGGACACGCTGAGTCGATAGAGCAGGTTGAGGGCGCGATTGAATTGCAGGAGGACGCGGCCCAGTGTTTGCAATTCGCCATGCAGCTCCTGAGAAATTGGGAAAGGCTCAAGCGCGACCCGCCAATCATGGCCCTCGAAAAGCCCCTTGGATGGCAATTGGGAACGGACGAAGTCCGCATCCCGCGCCGCTTGCTGCTGCTGTGAAGGCTCCACAAAGACTTGTGCTAAGGGTTCGTTGGGAAACACGGCACGCATCTGGGGAAACGGTCCGTCGAGCCGGCAGCGCCGCCTGCCTTCAAACCCCGCGGAACGCGACGCCAGCATCGTTGATTTTCCGCGGACCCTGTGAGCCGATCTGACATCAATGGCAGCAGCGGCTCAGGTTCGAATTTGGCCTTCGCCAAAGCCGAGCCATTTGTAGGAAGTCAGTTCATCGAGCCCCATCGGCCCTCGAGCGCCGATCTTGTCGGTGCTGATGCCGATTTCCGCGCCCATCCCGAATTCGCCTCCATCGGTGAATCGTGTGGACGCATTCCAATATACGGCGGCGGAATCCACCTGCCGCAAGAACTTGTCGGCCGTGGCGGGGTTTCTGGTGACGATGCTGTCGGAGTGAGCCGAGCCATAATGGTTGATGTGGCTAATCGCTTCCTCAACTCCATCCACAACGCGGAGGTTGAGGATGAAATCGTTATATTCAGTGAAGTAATCTTCGTCCGACACTGGCTTAAGTTTGAGTGATGGAATCGACGCGGCGGAACGGCCATCGCTCAAGATGCCGAGAGCTGTTGGATCGGCTCTCAATTCCACCTGCTTGGCGGCCAGCGGGGTTGCGAT
>SXGS01364302.1_pt1 | contig 11727 bp, 10 predicted proteins | sample 3174681 | NCBI WGS metagenome assembly SXGS01 (sample SAMN11356861, study PRJNA531348) | freshwater metagenome | isolation source: freshwater sample F1-80 | place: China: Fuxian Lake, Yuxi | collected 2017-12-25 | reverse complement strand
ACGACCGTAGTGGGTGGGGTGGACATCTCGCACCTCGAAACCGGCACGCTCTCGCGTCAACCCTCCCGGCCCCAAAGCGGAAACACGGCGCTTATGGGTAATCTCGGAGAGAGGGTTGGTTTGATCCATAAATTGTGACAGCTGCGAGGAGCCAAAAAATTCACGTACTGCTGCTGCCGCTGGTTTCGCATTGATAAGATCTTGGGGCATGTCCGTGTCGATATCGACAGAGGACATGCGTTCTTTAATGGCGCGCTCCATACGTAAAAGACCGAGCCGATATTGATTTTCCATCAGCTCGCCGACAGAGCGTACGCGACGATTGCCAAGATGATCGATATCATCGATTTCGCCTCGGCCGTCACGTAAGTCCACTAGGGCTTTCACAACAGCGAGAATATCCTCGCGGCGCAGCGTACGGGTGGTGTCGGGCGCATCAAGATCAAGGCGCATGTTCATTTTTACGCGGCCAACGGCCGAGAGATCGTAGCGCTCTGCATCAAAGAAGAGCGAATGGAACATCGCCTCGGCGGTATCCATTGTCGGCGGCTCGCCGGGGCGCATGACGCGATAAATATCAAACAGGGCTTCTTCGCGATTGCTGTTTTTATCGATTGCCAAGGTATTACGAATGTAAGGACCAATATTAATATGATCGATATCGAGAATAGGCAGTTCGTCAAAGCCCTTCTCGATCAGCAAAGGGAGCGTCTTGGCGGTGATTTCATCGCCAGCCTCAGAGAAGATTTCGCCCGTATTGGGGTCGAAGAGATCTTGCGCGAGATATTGGCCGTAAAGGTCCTCGCTAGGCACGCGGACTGCTTTGACGCCTTTTTCGGCAAGTTGACGCGCAGCGCGAACAGCGAGTTTTTTGCCAGCTTCAAGAATGACCTTGCCGGTGTCGGCGTCAATCATATCTAAAACAGCTTTGACCCCCTTGATCCGCTCGGCGTCGAATGGCATGCGCCAATTTTCGCCATCCGCAGTGTAGGTGATGGTCTTGTAGAAGGTCGATAAGATTTCCTCGCCGTCGAGACCCAAGGCATAAAGCAATGAGGTGACAGGAATCTTTCTACGGCGATCAATGCGGGCGTAAACGATGTCCTTGGCGTCGAACTCAATGTCGAGCCAAGAGCCACGGTAGGGAATGATGCGTGCGGCAAAGAGGAGTTTGCCGGAGGAATGGCTCTTGCCTTTATCATGATCGAAAAAGACGCCAGGAGAACGATGCATCTGTGAAACGATGACGCGTTCAGTACCATTCACAATAAAGGTGCCGTTCGACGTCATAAAGGGCATGTCGCCCATGTAGACGTCTTGCTCTTTTATGTCTTTTACGGATTTTGCCTGTGTGTCGGGATCAACATCAAATACAATCAGCCTTAACGTCACTTTGAGAGGCGCAGCGAAAGTCATGCCGCGTTGACGACACTCGTCAACATCATATTTTGGCGCTTCAAATTCATAGAGGACAAATTCAAGCAAAGAGACTTGTGAAAAATCCGATATTGGAAAGACGGATTTGAAAACGGATTGAAGCCCTTCGTCTGGACGTCCGCCCTTTGGCTCGTCAACAAGAAGGAATTGATCGTAGGAGGCTTTTTGTACCTCGATCAGGTTCGGCATTGTCGCAGCTTCGCGGATATGACCGAAAAATTTACGGATGCGCTTGCGACCAGTGAATTTGCGTGCTGACGTTTGGGCCATCGTCTGAGCCATGTCGCTTTTCAGCCTCTTCTTGCATTATGGGCCAACGTCTCAAGGTGAGCCGTCCTTCGCCCCGTCTTGCGCCTGATGGTTAGGGTAACCGCAGCGCTTCTCTCAACTGCGCACGGCCCCGACTGAAAGCCGGGACCGCGCTTATTCTTTTTGCATCGCCCGAAGGCGGCAAAAAATTATTTAAGCTCGACTTTGGCGCCGACCTTCTCAAGCGTCGCCTTGATCTTTTCAGCCTCTTCTTTGGAAGCGCCTTCCTTCAGTGGCTTTGGCGCGCCTTCGACAAGATCCTTGGCTTCCTTCAGTCCGAGGCCGGTTATGACGCGAACTTCTTTAATAACTTCGATTCGCCAGCCGAAGCGAGGATGACGTTGAATTCAGTCTTTTCCTCAGCAGCAGCGCCGCCTGCAGCAGCGCCAGCGCCAGGCGCGGCAGCTACCGCAACAGCGGCCGCGGCAGACACGCCCCACTTCTCTTCAAGAAGCTTAGCCAGTTCGGCCGCTTCAAGAACGGTGAGGGCGGAGAGCTCTTCAACGATCTTTTCAAGATTTGCCATGATTTACGTCCTTTGAATTTGGTTCTGTATGGGTAGGCGCGCCTTGTTAGGCCGCGTCTCGATTGGCATAGGCCCCAACGACGCGCGCAAGCTTGGCGGCTGGCGCGGCCGAGAGCTGAGCGATCTTTGTCGCAGGCGCCTGGATGAGGCCCACGATCTTTGCGCGCAGTTCGTCGAGGGATGGCATGGTCGCAAGCGACTTCACGCTATCCGGATTGAGCGCTGTTTTGCCCATAGCGCCGCCAAGAATGACGAATTTGTCATTGTCCTTAGCGAAAGCCACGGCGACTTTTGGCGCCGCTACCGGATCGTCTGAATAGGCGATCAGGGTCGGCCCCTTGAGGAGGGGCGCGATGGAAGCGACGTCAACGCCATCGAGAGCGATTTTGGCAAGGCGGTTCTTTGCGACCTGAACTGTTGCACCAGCATTGCGGGCCTGCTTTCGCAAATCCTGCATCTGGGCCACGGTTAGGCCAGAGTAATGGGCGACGACAACAACGCCAGTCTTGGTAAAGACTTCACGTAGCGCCGCGACCGCTTCTTTTTTTTCCGCTCTGTCCACGGTTGCTCTCTCCACTGGCGGGCTCAGCCCGCCGGTTGCGACATGCCGCTTGTCTGTTTCCGCACAATGCGGGACAATCGGCGCCGTAGATCCTGTCCCCGACGTCAAAAACGGCGGTTGAAGGGGCGTGAACCAAAATCGAAGGACGCTAGCGGAGTTTCCGCGAACGACCGAAATTTACGGTTTCCCCGTCTGTGCAGGCCGCCCTCGAAACAATGGGAGACCCATTGTTTTTTGGGCCGATTGAGCCGCTCGGACTAGTAAAAGCCCTCGCGTGCGCCGGCAGTCTCGGACAGGACATGACCGAACAGGACACGAGGCAAGACCTCGGTTCCGCCGGCCTATCCGCCGCTATTATCACAACACACTGATTATGCTTGTAATTCTAGCGGAAGCTCAATACTGAAAACGAGGCTGCAGATTCTTCTAACAGCCCCGGAAGGGGTTTCTTAATCTCGCCAGACGTATTTGCCAAGCAATAAATTTATCTTCTATGCGCAGCTCGGGCGACACTGAGCTCCGTTTAATGACGTTTGGGCTTTAATTCGAGCCGCATGCGGCCATAATTCCCCCGGCTAAAACTATGTCGTCTGCTGGCGCCTCGGCGAGAAATCGGCGATTGGGTTCGGCTGGCAGAGACAGCGCCGTCGCTGGCTAGGCCAGGGTAGGTTTTAATGTGTTGACCCCGGACAGGGCCAAAAGAAGCAAGGCAAAGATTATAAGCTTCGGCCTCTTTGATTTTCTCGCAGTCGTCAATCGAGCGCGGCGCGGCCTCTGCTGTTTTGAGGATAAAAAGTCCGGCTAAAAAAATGAGAGAGGAAGTTCTGATCATTTTATCTCAAAGTCGCCTGCGTTTTTCTCTGCGCTTCAGTAATAATCTTTTGGGCGACAGTTTCAATTTCAGCGTCTGTGAGGGTTTTTTCACGCGGTTGGAGGGTAACAGCGACGCCAATCGATTTTTTCCCCGCTGGAACGCCGGTTCCGTCATAGACATCGAATATTGTCGTTGATGTAATGAGTTCTCGGTCGGCGCTTGCGACAGCTTTCAAGAGATCTCCAGCCTTGGCTGTTTGATCAACAATAAATGCAAAATCACGCGTGAGCGGCTGAAGATCTGAGATCTCCAATTTAGGTTTCATTTTAGTCGGTTTAATTTTTGGGGCTGGCAGGGCATTGAGTATGATCTCAAATCCACTGACGTCGCCTTCTATATCGAGCGTCTTGAGCGCGCGTGGATGCAATTCTCCAAAGTGACCAATGATCGCTTTAGGGCCAAATTGTAATCTTGCTGAGCGGCCAGGATGAAACCAAGGAACGCTACATGGGGCAATTTGCAGTCCCGCGATTGACACGCCTAAGCTTTGCAAAAGCGACAAGACATCAGCTTTGGCGTCAAAAACATCGGCGCGTTTCGTATTCTGACGCCAATGTCGGCCCGCGCCGCTGAGGCCGCGCCGAATAGCTGCGACGGCAAGACGTTGGCCCGTTTCGGAAGCGTCAAGGAAAATTTGTCCAACTTCAAACAGCGCTTGTTCATTGAGACCGCGCGCAACATTGCGTTGCGCCGCGCAAGCAAGGCCGGGCAATAAGCTCGGTCGCATTGATGAAAGCTCTGCAGAAATTGGATTAGCGAGCTCTAACGTTTCTGCTCCGCCGCCAAAAATATTCGCCTGTTCTTTTGAAATAAAAGACCAGGTAATGGCTTCTGCTAAGCCTTGCGTTGCTAAAGCGCGCCTTGAAACGCGGGCGCGTTTTTGAAGGAGCGTGAGCGTTGCGGACGTAATGGCCTCAAGGCGCGGTAATGGCGTAGAAGGCACATTATCCACGCCTGAGAGGCGGAATATTTCTTCAACGATATCTGCCTTGCTCGTAACATCGGGCCGCCAGCTGGGAATTGTAATCTCAGCTTGCATGCCATTGCCCCTAACTTGGAAGCCTAATCCTTCGAGCAATGTTGTGGCGTGTTTGATTGGCGTGTCCACACCCGTCAAACGCGAGGTTTCTCTCCAGGGAAAATTGATTACTCTGTTGGCTGGTGGGTTTGAGCCCAATAGAGTTAGATGAGAGGCTTCGCCGCCGCAGTATTTTAAAATGAGTTGTGTTGCGAGTTCAGCCCCTGGAATTGCAAAAGCAGGGTCAACGCCGCGTTCAAAGCGGTATCGCGCATCACTGGGAATGCCCAATTTGCGCCCGGTCTGAGCAATATTTTGTGGGTCCCATAAGGCTGTTTCAAGCAAAACATCTGTTGTCTCGTCATCGCAGCCGGTAGCTACGCCGCCCATGACGCCGGCGATGGACTCGACGCCTGTTGCATCGCAGATGACAACCATTGTTTGATCAAGTTCATAAGTTTTGCCATCGAGCGCAGTAAGGGTTTCTCCTTTATTGGCGCGTCGAATCGTAAGGTCGCCTTTGATCTTTTTTGCGTCAAAAACATGCAAAGGGCGCGCTTGATCAAAGGTAAGAAAATTCGTGATGTCCACCAAACTGTTGATTGGTCTTAAGCCAATTGCACGCAACCGATCTTGAAGCCACTGAGGGCTAGAGCCGTTTTTGACGCCCTTGATCAATCTTAGTCCAAAGAGCGGCGCTAGCGAAGAATCCGCATCAGAGAGCGCAGAAGAGATTTTTGTTGGACAGGGGAATGAGCCTTTATTGGGCTGGATCGGCTTTGTTTTAAGAACGCCTATTCCTGCCGCGGCTAGGTCGCGCGCGATGCCAAAGACACCGGCGGCGTCTGGGCGATTGGGCGTTAAATTAATCTCAATAACAGGATCGTCAAAGCCGGCCCACTGCGCGTATATTTTTCCAATAGGCGCATCTTCCGGCAGTTCGATGATGCCCTCGTGGTCGTTTGAGAGTTCCAATTCGGCTGCAGAGCACAACATGCCAAGCGATTCAACGCCGCGAATAACGCCTTTGCCGAGTGTGATTTTTTTAGCCGGTATATACGTGCCTGGCGCTGAAAAAACTGTTTTAAGGCCTGTGCGCGCATTGGGGGCGCCGCAGACAACTTGTATGGGCGCACCCGTTCCGGTTTCAACCAAGCAAACACGCAGACGATCTGCATTAGGGTGAGGTTTCGCGTCGATAACATGTGCAATGATAAAGTCTTTTAATTGTGCGGCAGGATCGTGCACATGTTCGACTTCTAAGCCGATGCGCGTTAGCGTTTCGACAATCTCAGTTAGCGTTGCTGAGGTTTCTAGATGATCCTTCAGCCAGGATAGGGTGAACTTCATTTAGTTTTTCATGAGCCTTAGGCGCTCAATCCTCCTAATAGCGACGGAATATCTAATGGGCGGAAGCCATAATGGTCGAGCCAACGAGAATCTGCTTCGAAGAAAGCGCGAAGATCAGACATGCCATATTTCAGCATTGCAAGACGATCGATGCCAACGCCAAAGGCGAAGCCTTGGAAAATTTCCGGATCGTGGCCGCAATTTCTCAATACATTAGGATGGACCATTCCGCATCCAAGAATCTCCATCCAATCCTCGCCCTCGCCAAAACGAATTTCACCGCCTTGGCGTCTGCATTGCACATCGACTTCCATTGAGGGTTCTGTGAAAGGAAAGAATGAAGGGCGGAAGCGGAGTTTAACGCCTTTGACTTCAAAAAAAGTTTTCAGGAATTCTTCCAATACCCATTTGAGATGACCAAGATGCGTGGTCTCGTCGATAACGAGGCCTTCGATTTGATGAAACATTGGCGTATGTGTTTGGTCAAAATCACATCGATAGACTCGCCCCGGACAAATGATGCGTATAGGTGGTTTTTCCGTTAGCATTGTGCGTACTTGCACCGGGCTAGTGTGGGTGCGCAGAAGCTTCTTTTCTTCTCCGCTGGGAGCGAGAAAAAAAGTGTCCTGCATTTCTCGTGCGGGGTGGCCTTCAGGAAAATTTAATTTAGTAAAATTGTAATCATCTGTTTCAATGTCTGGACCTTCTGCAACAGAAAATCCCATGTCTGCAAATATCGCCGTGAGTTCTTCGAGCACCTGAGATATTGGGTGAATGCGTCCTGCGTCTAGCCCGCTGGGCGCAGCAGGTAGGGTAACGTCAACTGCTTCAGCCTTTAGGCGAGCGGCGAGAGTTTTTTCCTCAAGTTCATCACGTTTGGCGGCAAGGGCAAGATTGGCTTTCTCCTTCAGCGCATTAATTCTAGCTCCTTCGGTTTTACGTTGTTCCGGCGACATTTTTCCAAGGGTCGCGAGCAAAGCGGAGATCGCGCCTGCCAGACCAACTACTCCGCCGCCAAGGCCGGCATGATCGGCTTCTCCAAGGCGCTGGCTCTGGAGAACGCCCGAAAGGGGGTGACGGTGAACTGCATCGCGCCGGGCTATATCGACACCGAGATGGTCACCGCCGTGCCGGAAGAGGTGCTGAAAGGCATCATCAGCCAGATTCCCGTCGGCCGCCTGGGCCGTGGCGAGGAGATCGCCGACATGGTGGCCTTCCTGGCCGGGGAACATGCCGGCTATGTGACCGGCTCCACCCTGTCGCTCAACGGCGGCCAGTACATGGCCGGCTAAATCCGGGTCTCGTCTCAAAAGCGCCCCAGTCCCCAGGCTCTTATGTTCGCCTATGATGAGCGCTAGACCCGTGCTGTCCTTGAGGCTCCTCGCTGCGGTGACGCTTGTCGCAGCGGGGATAACTGCGGCTGTCCCCGCAGCGGCTGCGCCGGGCTCCCTGCGTGAGGGCCTGTTTGGCGAAGGCCGAAGTGACAGCCGGCGGGCTCCCGCGCCCCCTGTGGCCCGCTATGTGGTGGAAGATGGCGGCGGTTTCATCCTCGACCGGTCGACGGCCAGGCCGATGGTCAAGTTCGAGGACAGCGCCGAGGTCTGGGTGCTTCAGTCTCAGCCGGCGCCCCGGGGCGACATCATCTACAAGAATGACCTTGGTGAGCCGGTCCTGCGGGCGACGCGGCTGGGGGGGCTGACCGTCTTTACCCGGCAGCGCCCCTCCGGGGCCGCCGCAGCCCTTGTGGGGGGCTCCAACCCCCTGCGTCTGCCGACCCTGGGGCCAGAGGCCCTGCTGCAACGTCTTGCCCAGGCCAGCGCCCGGGCCAGTCGCGCGGCCAGACGGCTGATCCCCTTCGAGGCCGACGCGTCCCCAGAAACCGCGCCCCTGGTGGCCGACGCGGCCATGGTCGCGGCCGAAGCCGTGGTGCGGCTGGCCACCGATCCGGCCGGCCGTCAGGTGCTCAGTGGGGTCGATAAGGTGACCCTTGTGGAAGGGGGCCGTCCGGGCGCCAGCCTGCGCGGCGGGGTGATGCTGATCACCATCTCCCCGGAGGACGGCCTGGCCGGGCGGCCGTCGTCCGAGCGGATCTTGGCCGCGGCTGGGATGCGCTGAGCGTTCCGATCAGCCCTTGAAGCTATCCTTGGCGGCCCTGACCGCGGCAAAGGCCTCGTGATCGGGCGCCCCGGTCAGCCCAAGGCCAGGCGCCAGCAGGGGCGCCCGCAGAAACGGGTTGGTCTGACGCTCCAGACCTATGGTCGTCGGCACGGTGGCCTCGCCCCGACTGCGGGCTTCGAAAACCGCCTGGGCCCGGGCGGCCACGGCTGGATCATGGTCCACCGACAGGGCAAAACGCGCATTGGACGCGGTGTATTCATGGGCGCAATAGACCGTGGTCGCCTCCGGCAGGGCGGCGAGCTTCTGCAGGCTGGCCCACATCTGCGCCGGCTGGCCCTCAAACATCCGGCCGCAGCCCAGGGCAAAAAGCGTGTCGCCCACAAAGGCCACGGCGTTTGCGGCATCGTAATAGGCGATGTGCCCCAGGGTATGGCCGCCCACCTCCAGCACCGAGAACAGCGTCTCGCCCAGGGCCACCACATCCCCATCGGCCACCTCCCGGTCCAGGGGGGCGATCCTGCGGACCTCTGCGGGGCCCACGATCTGGGCCCCGGTGGCGGCCTGGATCTCGGCATTGCCGCCGGCATGGTCGGGGTGCCAGTGGGTGTTGAGGATGAGCGCCAGTGTCCAGCCGGTCTTCTCCAGCTCGGCCAGGATGGCGGCGGCATCCGGGGTGTCGATGGTGGCGGCCAGGCCCGAGGCCTCGTCCTGAATCAGAAAGCCATAATTGTCCGACAGGCAGGGAAACTGGTGAACCCGCAGGGCCATGGCGCGCCTCGTCTTGTTCGGGCGGCGGGACAAGGCCGCCGCCGCCGCTCTAGGATGGATGTAGAGCCACATCCTAACCTCCAGGACCCATGCGTCGAGACATCCTTGATCTGCGCGCCTTCTACGCCTCCGAGCTGGGGCGGACTGCCCGGGCGATGATCGGCCGCAAGCTGACCGAGGCCTGGGGGGATGCCGCGGGCCAGGATGTCCTCGGCCTCGGCTATCCGACCCCCTCTCTCGGGCCCTTCCGCGACAAGGCCCGTCGGGTCATCGCCGCCATGCCGGCCCAGCAGGGGGTGGAAATCTGGCCGCTCGCCACCGGCGGCCTGGCCAGTCTGGTTCACGAGGAAGCCCTGCCCTTTCAGAACGCCCTGTTTGACCGGATCGTGGTTGTGCACGCCCTGGAGGAAAGCCCCGACCCGCTCGCCCTCTTGCGGGAGGTCTGGCGGGTCATGGCCCCGTCCGGGCGGGTGATCGTGGCGGTTGCGGCCCGGGATGGCTTATGGGCGAACGCTGAAAGCACCCCGTTTGGCCACGGTCGTCCCTATAGCCGCCGCCAGTTGGCGCAGCTGATCGGCGAGGCGGAGTTTGAGCCGGTCGGCTATACCCGCGCCCTTTACGTCCCACCGGTGACCTGGCTGAACGGCCAGGCTGAAACCTTTGAACAGGCCGGCTCTCGCCTCTGGCCGCGGTTCTCCGGGGTGGTCCTGATCGAGGCGGTGAAACAGACCTATGCGATCAAGGCCAGGCCCCAGCGGGTCAGGCTAAGCCGGGTGCGACCTGTGCTGGCGCCCATCCCGGCCAGCCGGGAATTCGCTGGGCGCAAACCCGCCCCAGGGCCGGCGAGCTCCAAAGGCGCCTAAGGGGAAGGCGCCTTTGTCCCGAACATCGCCAGCACCCTTGGAGCTCGGGCCGGAACGTCCTAGCTTAAGGCTCTGACGGCTTGGCATATCGCCGGCCCCCAGCGGAGACCCGTCGCCATGAAGATGATCGTCGCGGTCATCAAGCCCAGCCGCCTCGATGCGGTGCTCGAAGCGGTCACAGAGGCCGGGGCCTCGGGTCTCACGGTCACCGAAGTGCGCGGCTATGGTCGCCAACGGGGCAAGACCGAGGTCTATCGGGGGGCGGAGTACGAGGTAAAGCTCCTGCCCAAGGTGAAGCTGGAGATCGCGGTCCCCGCCGACATCGCCGATGCGGTGATCGAGGCCGTGGCCCGCACCGCCAATACCGGCAAGATCGGCGATGGCAAGGTCTTCGTGCTGGACCTGGAACAGGCCCTGCGGATCCGCACCGGCGACCGGGACGCAGCAGCCATCGCCGGATAGGTCCCTGGCCTTTTTTGGATAGGGCGCCCTGGACCCCTGTGCAGCTTGCAGGTATCGGCGGCTGCAGCTCATCGTCGAGGCCTAGGTCAGGGCCCGAAACGCGCGACGCAGTTCTGCGGCCCCCTGTCGGTCATACCAGCGGCCGTGGGCGAGAATCACCCTTTCCGGGTCCCACCCAATCATGGTGTCCACCAGGTCTCTGAGGTGGCCCGGGCGCAGCCGGAAGCTGGCGGCCATGTCCCGGGGCATGCGGCCATCGGGATCACAGACCCGGCCGAACCGCAGCAGGGGGAGAGCCCACCATGGCATCTTCTCGGGTTCGAAATTCTCAATGAGATCGGTGAGCACCAGGGTGCGGCTGAGGCGGTGAAGGAACACCACCTCGCGATGATAGCCGGAATCCGCGAGCCGCTGGTCGATCTGCCCAGCCCACGCCGCAGGCGGCTCATTCTCCAGCTCGTGGTCAATGTGCAGGCTCATGCCGCGGCTGGCGGCCCGCCCCACCACGCCAGGGCTGGCCCAGGTCACAGCTTCAGGAAATCTCGCCTGCCAAGCGGGCATCCACGCGTAATGAATCCAGTTCGGCGCCACGAGATGCCGTACCGGCCCAAGGGCGGAAACGGCATCAGCGAGACCTGACAGATCGGCGATGGGCGAATGCACCCACAGACCGCCGTCAGCCAGGCGAATGACGGTCATCCGTGTAGGAAAGGGAAGGCCGTAAAACCGGATCCAGCCGCCGTCGACCACCCAGACATCGGGTGCGACAGGTTTCAGGACGTAGAGCGGTTCATAGCCTGTCTTGCGATGCATCTCATCCTCGATGGGATCGCTAGTCGAAAAGATCGTCCGTCCTGGGTCGCTCAGCCAGCGGCGCGCGGGGGCGTTCGCGGGTCAAAAGGAACAGTGCGGTCTCGGCCCGCCAGTTCTCGATGGGGCGGGCGGGATCGATGCTGCGGGCGGGCTGGTCGGGGCTCACCGCCGCACAGGCTTCGATCCGCAGGCCAAGCTCGGCGCACAGTGTGGTGAAGTCCCGCAGTGTGCACAGATGAATGTTGGGCGTCGACCACCACGGGTCGGGCAGGGCCTTGGTTTCTGGCATGCGTCCCTGGGTCAAGAGCGCCCAGCGCATCCGCCAGTGACCAAAGTTCGGCACCGAGACCAGAGCCCGGTCGGCAATTCGCATCATTTCGATCAGCACATGGCGTGGCTCGCGCATCTGCTGCAGGGTCTTGGACAGGATGGCGTAGTCGAAGGCCTGGGTCGGGAAGTGATCAAGGTCCCGGTCGCCGTCGCCCTGAACAGCGGCGATCCCCTTGGCCAGGCAGGCGGCTACGCCGCTGGGGCTGATCTCCAGCCCCTGGCCATCGACACCCTTTTCCTGGGTCAGCAGTTCCAGCAGCTCGCCTTCGCCACAGCCGACATCGAGCACCCGGGTGT
>SXGS01262595.1_pt1 | contig 11727 bp, 7 predicted proteins | sample 3174681 | NCBI WGS metagenome assembly SXGS01 (sample SAMN11356861, study PRJNA531348) | freshwater metagenome | isolation source: freshwater sample F1-80 | place: China: Fuxian Lake, Yuxi | collected 2017-12-25 | reverse complement strand
GCCGGTGCCGCCATTGCCGGTCAGCGTCATGTCGCCGAAGTCCTGGAACCGCGGATGCTGCGGCGTGCCGACATTGCCCGCCTGTGATGCCACCACATCGGCGCGGGTGGAGCCGGTGTAGAACAGGAACTGGTCGGCCTGATGACTGCCGATATCGGTCAGGATGCCGCCATAGCGCGCGGTGTCCCAGAACCAGTCGGGGCGGCTCGCCGGGCTCATCCGATGGGGCGCGAGGTTGACGGTCTGCACCACCTTGCCGATCGCGCCCGCCTTGACGAGTTCACCGGCCCGGACCGCCGCGCGCACCTCGTAGCGTTCGGAATAGAGGATCGCGAACTTGCGCCGCGTCTCGGCGATCGCGCGGCGCACGTCGGCCAGCTGGCGAAGACTGGTGATCCCCGGCTTGTCCGACAGGAAGTCCTTGCCCGCGCGCATCACCCGGATGCCGAGCGGCGCGCGCAGGTCGGGGATCGAGGCGCTGGCGACGAGCTGGACATCCTTCGCCTCCAGCACTTCGGCCTCGCTGCGCGCCAGTTGCACCTCGCCATAGCGGCTCAGGAACGCCGCGCGCTGCTTCGGGTCGGGGGCATGGACCATCGCCAGTGTGCCGCCGCCGCGGATCAGCGCGTCGGTCATCGCGAAGATGTGCGGATGGTCCAGGCCGATAACGGCGAAGCGGATCCGGCTGCGGGCGGAGGGATCGGGCCCGCGCGGCGGCCCGCGATCGGGCGCGGCGTTCCCCGCCGTCACCGATTGGGCATGTGCGGCGCTCATCGCCATCGCCGCGCCGCCGATGCCAAGGCCCGCGAGCAAGGCGCGCCGATCGACTTCTTGCATGATACCCCTCCCGAAAAGATGTCTTACCGATTTTGATATTGGCCTGTCATATCCGCTATGATAGCAAATCGGAAGCGGCGAGTTGGCTGCGGCGAGTTTTGGGGGCACGGCGCGTGTGGATGACGCAGGCGATGCGATGGTTCGGGTCGTCCGACCCGGTATCGCTTCAGGGCATAAGGCAGTCGGGCGCGACCGACGTGGTGAGTGCGCTTCACGATCTGCCCAACGGCGCGGTCTGGCCGGCCGAGACGATCGTTGCGTATCGCGACCGGATCGAGGCGGCGGGGCTGCGGTGGCGCGTGGTCGAAAGCGTGCCCGTCCACGACGACATCAAGACCGGGAACGGCGAATCCGCCCGCTATCTGGACGCGTATTGTGAAACGCTGACCAACCTTGCCGCGTCGGGGATCGACGTCGTCACCTATAATTTCATGCCCGTGCTCGACTGGACGCGGACCGATCTCGGCTGGGCGCTGCCCGACGGCGCAAAGGCGCTTCGCTTCGAGCACGAGATGGCGGCGGCCTATGACTGCTTCATCCTTCGCCGACCGGGGGCGGAGGCGGACTATGCCCCGGACCTGCTTTACAAGGCCGCCCGCCGCCATGCCGCGATGGACGACGATGCGTGCATGGCGCTCGAGGCGACGATCATCGCCGGCCTGCCCGGCAGCGAGGAGGGGTTCACCCGCGACGCCTTTCGCGCTGCACTTGCGCGCTATGGCGAACTCGGCCCCGATGCGCTGCGCGCCAACCTCGTCGCGTTCCTGAAAGTCGTGGCGCCCCATGCCGAGTCGCTCGGCATCCGGCTCGTCGTCCATCCCGACGACCCACCCTTCCCGCTGTTCGGCCTGCCGCGCGTCGTCAGTACCGAGGCGGACGTGGCGTATCTGTTCGATCAGGTGCCGAGCACCGCCAACGGCCTCTGCTTCTGCTCTGGCTCGTTCGGGGCGCGCGCCGACAACGACCTGCCCGGCATGGTCGAGAGACTGGGCAGCCGCATCGGCTTCCTTCTCCTGCGCTCGGTCCAGCGAGAGGGCGGCGGCACGTTCCACGAGGCACCGCATCTGGAGGGCGATGCCGAAATGGCGCGGATCGTCGCGGCGGTCCACGATCTGCAAGTGCGCGAGGGCCGCTCGATTCCGATGCGCCCCGACCACGGCCACCAGATGCTCGATGATCTGAACAAGCGCACCCTGCCCGGCTATTCGCTGCTCGGGCGGATGCGCGGGCTGGCCGAACTGCGCGGGCTGGAACGCGGGATCGCGCACGCGCGCGTCAATTGAACGACAAGAGCGGGAACGCCCGCGACAAGGGAGAGACAGCGTGACAATCACCGGACCGGCACGGCCCGCCAGCAACGTGCGCTGGATCATCTGCGCGCTGCTCTTCTTCGCCACCACGATCAACTATATCGACCGCCAGATTATCGGCATCCTGAAGCCCACGCTGCAGGCCGAACTCGGCTGGAGCGAGATCGACTATGGCAACATCGTCTTCTGGTTCCAGGCCGCCTACGGCATCGGCCTGCTCGCCTGCGGACCGATCATCGACCGGATCGGCTCGAAGCTCGGCTATGCCGGCGCGATCGCGATCTGGAGCGTCGCGGCGATGGTCCATGCGCTCGCCCGCACGCCCGGCGGGTTCGCGATGGCGCGGTTCGCGCTCGGTCTCGGCGAAGCGGCGAACTTCCCCGCCGCGATCAAGTCGGTGGCGGAGTGGTTTCCCAAAAAGGAGCGCGCGCTGGCGGCGGGCATCCTCAACGCCGGTGCCAATGTCGGCGCGATCGCGACGCCGATCATCGTCCCTATCCTGGCGATCCAGTTGGGCTGGGAAGCCGCGTTCATCATCACCGGCCTTCTGGGCTTCGTCTGGCTGGTCGCCTGGCTTGCCTTTTATCGCAAGCCCGCCGAGCACAAGCGTGTGTCCCCTTCCGAGCTTGCCCATATCAATTCCGACGTCGCGCCCGCAGAGGACGAGCCGCGTATCCGCTGGTCCGCGCTGTTCCGCCGCCGCGGCACCTGGGCGTTCATCGTCGGCAAGTTCCTGACCGACCCGGTCTGGTACCTGTTTCTCTTCTGGCTGCCCGACTTCTTCGCCAAGCGTCACGGCCTCGACCTCAAGACGTTCGGCCCGCCGCTGATCGCGGTCTATCTGCTCGCCGATGTGGGCAGCATCGGCGGCGGCTGGCTGTCCTCCGCGCTCATCAAGCGCGGCATGAGCGTCAATGCCGGGCGCAAGATGGCGCTCCTCGTCTGCGCGATCCTCGTGCTGCCGATCTTCTTCGCCAGCAGCGTCTCCGGCCTGTGGAGCGCGGTCGCGATCATCGGGCTGGCGGCCGCGGCGCATCAGGGCTGGTCGTCGAACCTCTACACGATGGTCAGCGACACCTTCCCCCGCTCCTCCGTCGCCTCGGTCATGGGGATCGGCGGCGCGGCGGGGGCGGTGGGCGGCATGCTCATGTCCACCTATGTCGGTCAGGTGCTGGAGACGGTGGGCAGCTATGCGCCGGTGTTCGTCTGGGCAGGCAGCGCGTATCTGGTAGCGCTGGCGATCATCCACGTCCTCGTGCCGCGGCTGGAGGTGAAGCCGGGGGCGAGGTGACCTCGGGCACCCCTTACCCCGCCCTCCCCTAATCCCCGTTCGTGCCGAGTAGAGACTGAGTAGCTCCCGAAGGGAGCGTATCGAAGGCTCGTATCGAGGTACCGCCAAACGCGCGAGGGCCCCCGATACGCGCCCTCGATACGCCGGCTTACGTCGGCTACTCGGTCGCTACTCGGGATAAACAATTGGGGTTAGACCGCGACCAGATCCTTCGGCCAGTCGAGCGCGCGCCCGCTGTCCATCGCCTGCTCGCCGAGCAGCGAGGCGACGCTGGCGTAATAGGCCTCCTTGAGCAGCCCCGGCAGCTCACGGCCCTTGCGCACCGCCTCGCCGAACCCCTCGAACTGGAGCATCGTCTCGTCATATTCGCCCCAGCCGAGCGGCGTGCCCGGGGTGCGGACGGGCAATTCCGGGAACCACGTCGCGCCGCCGATCGGCACCGCGCGCTTGTTGCCCGCCGCCACGTCGCACTGCATCTGCTGGAGCGCGGGGACCGCGTTCGGGTCCTCCGAATAGATGCGGCCGAGTTCCGGCTCGATCGTCCCCTTGCTCCCCTGGATCTGCTCCTCGCAGCCATAGCGCGCGTTGTTGAGGAGCGAGGTGTAGATCGTCTTTCGCCCGCCCGGATAGTCGAACACCAGCGCGACATGGTCATAGACCTCGCGCCCGTCCTTCCAGAAACAGATGCTGCCCGACCCCATCACCCGCGTCGGCAGCGCGTCCATGAACCAGTTGGCAACCTGTAGCTGGTGCGTCGCCAGCTCGGTCATCAGCCCGGCCGAGCGATCGCGATAGAGGCGCCAGTTGATCTGCCGGTCGGTGGCATCGGATGCGACCGGCCGGCGCCAGCTCTTGTTGCGGTGCCAACTCGCGCGCACCTGCGTGATGGTGCCGATCTCCCCCGCCGCCGCCCGCTTTCGAGCCGCGAGATAGGTGGGGTGGAACATCCGCTGGTGGCCGATCTGCAGCACCTTTCGCGCCCCGCGCGCGCGGGTGATCATCGCCCCGCAATCGGCGATCGTCCGCGCCATCGCCTTCTCGCACCAGACGTGGAGGCCCGCGTCGAGCGCCATGAAGGTCTGCTGCGCGTGAAGGTCGAGCGGCGTCGCGATCACCACCGCGTCCAGCCCCTTGGCATCCAGCATCGCGCGATAGTCGGTGAAGCTGCGCGTCCCCGCCGGCACCAGCGCGCGCCCGCGCGCCAGATGCGGGGCATAGCTGTCGCAGATCGCGGCGACCGTGCAGTTCTTCGTCTTGAGGATGTTCTGGATGAGCGCCCGTCCGCGATCGCCCGTCCCGACGACGCCCAGACGCACGCGGTCGCCGCGCTCGACGCCCGCCGCCGCCGCCATCGCCCAGGGCGCCGCCGTCGCCATGCCGATGCCCGTGGAGGCGGCAAGCACGCGATCGATAAAGCCGCGGCGGGTCAGGTCGAAGTCACGCTCGTTCATACATCGTCCTCTCGCACCGGCGTCATGAACCCGGCATGATGATAAAGCTGCCGACCGGCACGGTTCGCGGCGATCAGCCCGGCCGCCGCTTCCGCATCGGCGACGATCAGCGCGGTGCTCACCGCCTCGGCCAGCGCGCCGCCCGTCTCGACCGCGATCGCGGTGCGGGCGGCGGTCACGGCACGGCCGTCCTGCGGTCGCACCGTCGCGGCGCGGTTCGGCGCGAGCATCCCCGCCCCCACCGTCGCCGAGATCGACAGCGCTGCATCCTCGACCTCGATCACCGTCAGCGTTGCGTCGGGCCGGGAAGGATCGGGGATCGCCAGCGGCCAGCCGCCGCCCAGCGGATGCGCCCCGATCACCGCGATCGAGCTTTCTCCCGCCGACAGGAGCGCACTTACCACATTGCCCGCGCGCAGAATATCCACCGCGCGATCAAGCGCATAGCCCTTGCCGAACCCGCCGAAGTCGAAGGCGACCGGGCCGTCCGCCATCACGCGCCGGCCATTCTCGTCGATCGACAGGCCACCCCATCGACCTCCGACCCCTTCGCCCGCGGTCGGATCGAACAGCCCGCCCGTCGCCGCGACCGCAGCGTCGGCGAGGACCAGCGCCTCGGTCAGCAGCGGGTCCCGCACCTCGGCGCTGCCGCCCGCCGCCAGTGCCTCGTTGAGCGCCGTCGTTGCCGACGGGCGGTGGATCGTCAGGCAATCGTCCACCGCCTCCACCGCGCGCCGTGCGGCGGCGAGGCAGTCGTCATCGACCGGCCCGAACAGGTGGAACTCGATGCGCGTTCCCATTGCGGCGAACCGCTCGATCCGCGCCTCGACACTCACGTCAGGCGTTCAGGCCCCAGCCCGGTGCATAGTCGACCGACCACAGTTTCATCGCCGCCGCGCTCGACGGGCGGCCAGTGCGTGGATCGACGGTCAGGTCGGCATCGGTGCGATAGGCCATGTTGCCGAGGTGGCAGAGCGTCGTGCTGATATGCCCCTCCGCGATCGGCGAGTTGAGCGACCGCGACTTGCCGCGGATCACGTCAACGAAGTTCTGCGCGTGATAGACGTCGAGCGCGCCCTCGCCCACCGTGCCCGTCGTCGCGCTTTCGGCCGGTGCCTTCACCTCACGGATCAGCTTGCCGTCAAGGCCGTAATGCTCGAACCCGTTGCGATCGACGATCGCCGACCCCTTGGTGCCGAGCAGGAGCACCCCGCGCCCGCGGCCGAACGTCTGGATGCCGTTGCAGCTCTGCCCGTTCCAGCGGATCGTCCGCCCGCCGTCATAGTCGAGCGCGAGCGCGAGCGAATCGTACATCTCCCAGTCGTCGCCCTTCCAGAAATTGCGCGCGCCCTTCGCCGACACCGCGGTCGGATAGGTGACGCCCATCAGCCAGCGGGCGATGTCGAGTTCGTGCATCGCATTGTTGCAGATCTCGCCGGTCCCGTATTTCCAGAACCAGTGCCAGTTGTAATGGACGAGGTTGTCGCGGTACGGCCCGCGCGGGCGCGGCCCCTGCCACAGGTCCCAGTCGAGATTGGCGGGGGGTGCGGTGACCTTGCCCTTGCCGATCGACTTGCGATTGTTGGCGTACCAGGTCTGCGCCTCGTACACGTCGCCGAGCGCGCCGCCGCGGACGAGATCGAGGAGCTGGCGCGTCTCGATGCTCGATCGCTGCTGGTTGCCGACCTGAAGCACGCGGCCGGTGCGCTTCTGTGCGGCGATCAGCGCCTCGCCCTCGGCCGGGGCGATGCCGATCGGCTTTTCGAGATAGACGTGTGCGCCGGCCCGCATCGCATCGACGCCGATCTTGGCATGCGAGAAGTCGGGCGTCGCCACGGTGACGATGTCGATTTCCTTGCGGGCGAGAAGTTGCCGATAATCGCGCTCCAGCTTGGGCCGGGCAAACCCCTTGCCCGCGAACGCGTCGGCGCGCTTGGCGAGCACGTCGGAGTCCACGTCGACGAAATGCGTGATCTCGCACCCCGGCACCTTGGTGAACGCGCTCATATGCGCCTGTCCGCGGCCGTTCACGCCGACGACAGCAACACGCAGCCGGTCGTTCGCGCCCTGGATACGCGCATAGCTCTTGGCAGTCATCGCAAGGCCGGCGGCGGCGCCCGCGCCCATCAGGATCGTTCGGCGGTCCATTCCCAGTCCCCTCTTATCGGCCGCGCAGCTTGATCGAGCGGAAATCGACGCGGTCGCCATGATCCTGAAGCAGGATCGGACCCGTCTTCCACTCGCCGAAGCGCGGCCATTTGGCGTATTTGCTCATCGCGACCAGCCGCCGGAACTCGGGCGAGCCGCGCTCATATTCGACGACCTTGAAGCCGTTCAGCCAGTGCTCGACATGATTGCCGCGCACGACCAGCAGCGCGCGGTTCCATTCGCCCGGCGGGTTGATCCGCTTGCCCGGACTGTCGGGGTCCGAAAGGTTGCGCGCGGTGATGAGGTCGTAGAGCGAGCCGAGCGTCCGGTTGCCGTCGCGGCCCATCTTGGCATCCGGGTGCCGCGCATCGTCGAGCAACTGATATTCGAGGCCGATCGCCGACCCCTCACCCTTCAACAGATTGGGATCGACGAAATACTTGATCCCGCTGTTCGCGCCCGGCGTCAGGCGGAAATCGACCGACAACTCGAAATCGGAATAGTCGCGGGTGGTGATGATGTCGCCGCCATTGGTCGATTCGGCACCGCCGGACGGTTCGACCGACAGGATGCCATCCTTGATCGCCCAGCCCTTTGCCGGAAAGGTCGGCCCCTTGGCGCTCCGCCAGCCATTGGTGGTGCGCCCGTCCCACAACAGCTTCCACCCCGCGCGCGCCTCGCCGGGGCTCAGCCGGTTGTTCAGCCAGCCCTGCTGCTCCAGCTTCGTTTCGGGCATCGCGTAACGCTGTGGCCGGTCGGTGATGACGCGGATCTTGCGGACCCGGACCTCGGGGTTCTTCGCGGCCACCTCGTCGGACACCGAATGGACCTGCAGCGCGATGAAGCCGCGCGCGTCGGTATCGTCGACCAGATCGGCGGCGGGGACGCCGTTCACCCAGGTGCGGATGCGGTTGCCGATCGCCTCGACGCGGTAGGTGTTCCAGTCGCCCGACCGGAAAGCGGCGCGCGCGGCATCGTTGCGGCCGAGCGTATAGAGCCACTGGCGCCGCTGTTCGTCGTACAGGCCGCCGCTCCAGCCGCGCTTCGAGGGATCGATCTCCGCCTGATAACCGTGGACGACGCCGTCGCGGTAATCGGCGCGCCGCTGGCCGCGGATCATCATCCCCGAATTGAGGATGGGATCGGTCTTGGCCTCGAACTCGACGATGAAGTCGCCATATTGCTGGTTCGACACGAGCCAGCTGTTCGGCGTCTTCGCGGCGGCGCGGCCGACCAGTTCGCCATTCTCGACACGGTAGGGGGCCTTGCCGCCCGCGACCGTCCAACCCGCAAGCCCGGCCTTCGGCGTCACGTCGCGCCACGGCGCCTGTTGCGCGGTCGCGGGCGCGGCAAGCGCACAGCCGGCGACGATCGAAATGGCGGCCATTCGCATCGACAATCCCCTCATGGGCCGCTTCTTCCGCGGCCTTTCCCGAAGCCTAGAATGTGGCTAGACCAGAAGCAACCTACCTGTCAGACATTTTTTGCCGTACGGGTAGCCGGGCTTGACGACAACCCTTGCACGTCAGAGGACGGATACCGGATCGAGCGAAGAGGGCAGGATGACTACGGGGGAACAGGGCGGCAAGCTCTATCGCGGGATCGTCGATGCGATCCGCGCCGACATCGCCAGCGGCATCTATGTCCCCGGCTCCCGCCTGCCCGCCGAACGCGACCTGACCGAACGCTTCGGCGTCAGCCGGCCGACGATCCGCGAGGCGATGATCGCGCTCGAAATGCTCGGCCTGGTCGAGGCGCGAAAGGGATCGGGCGTGTTCGTGCTCGATTCGAGCGTCGCTGCCTCGGCACCGGGCGAATCCGAACTCGATATCGGCGCGTTCGAGATCATCGAGGCGCGCCGCCTGCTCGAAGGCGAGGTCGCTGCCGTCGCCGCGACCGAGATCAACGACGCGCACCTGGCCGAACTCCGCCTGCTGATGGAGCAGATGGCCGATGCGGACAGCGCCGCGGCCGAAGTCGCCGACCGGCGCTTTCACATCTGCATCGCCGAAGCGACGGGCAACGCGGTCATCATCGCCGCGGTCACCGACTTCTGGGACATGCGCTTCCGCTCGCCGCTGGCGAAGGAGGTGCTGCGCAAGGCGGGCAGCCTTGGCACGCAGGGCCGCCTCGACGAGCATGGCCGCATCCTGCGCGCGCTCGAGACGCGCAACCCGGTCGAGGCGCGCGCGGCGATGCGCGACCACCTCAACCGCGTCATCACCCATCTGCTCGACGTGACCGAAACCGAGGCGGTGGAGCGTGCGCGGGCCGAAACCGCCCAGCGGCGTCGGGCGCTCGCACGCCGCACGGTCTAACGATCGTCAACAATCTGTAAGATCATATTGTCAGGCAGCTTCGCGCGGCGTATGACAGCCTCCGGTCGGGCATGAACGCCGTCAGTGCGTCAGCCCGAGGACGACGATCCGTGAGGCCGGATCGCAACTGGAGGGGAGACGACCGTGGGACTGGTTTCCAAGCGCAGCTTTCATGCATCGACGAGTCTGGCGGCACTGCTGATCGCGCTGCCGGCAGCGGCGCAGACCGCCGACCCGGCACCCGCCGCGCCCGCGCAGCAGGTGGATGAAGGCGCCGAGGATATCGTCGTCACCGGCTTTCGCGCCTCGCTCAACCAGGCGCTCCTCGAAAAGCGGCAGGAAACCGCCGCGGTCGACAGCATCGTGGCCGAGGATATCGGCAAGTTCCCCGATTCGAACCTCGCCGAATCGATGCAGCGCATTCCCGGCGTCGCGCTGTCGCGCGGTGACGGCGGCGAAGGGCGCAACATCTCGGTCCGCGGCTTGGGCGCACAATTCACGCGCGTGCGCATCAACGGCATGGAGGGCGTCAGCCAGGTCAGCGGCACTGACATTCGCGGCGGCGTCGCGACCGGCCGCTCGTTCGACTTCGTGACCTTCCCGACCGAGATCTTCTCGTCGCTCGCGGTTCGCAAGACCACTTCGGCCGATGTCGAGGAAGGCTCGCTCGGCGCCACCGTCGACCTGCGCGCGCCCAAGCCGTTCGACACGAAGAAGGACTTCAACTTCTCCGCCACGGCGCGCGGCATCTACAACGACATCACCAGAAAGGTCGATCCACGCCTGTCGGCGCTCGTCTCTAAGCAGTTCGGCGACAGCTTCGGCGTGCTCGGCAGCATCGCGTATTCGAAGCGGCGCATCGACGAATATGCCTATTCGGCCGCCGACGTCATTCCGACCTATGTCTATGGTCAGGCGCAGCCCGCGGGCACGGCCAATGCCGGCGTCGTCTTCCCGTTCTGCACGCCCGTCGGCTACACCTATAACGGTGCGCCGACGATCAGCCCGGTCCCCGGCTTCGCCAATGGCGGCGCTTCGGTGGGCGCCGACGCGAACAATTGCAGCACCGGCAATCCGCGCACCGGCAGCATCGCGGCCTATGACTATATCATGAGCCGCAAGGGTGTGTCGGGCCGGCCGGGCGGCGGCGTCTTCCTCCCCCGCCTGCCGCGCCCGGCCAAGTCGAGCCAGGATCAGGAGCGACTGGCGGGCACGCTCACGCTGCAGTGGAAGCCGGGCGAGAATACCGACATTTCGGTCGACGGCCTCTATTCGCGGTTCAAGGTCGATCGCCTCGACAGCTATATCGACGCGCGTTCGTTCGGCCGTGCCGCATCGAACCAGGGCCAGCCGATGACCTCGGTCCGCGAGATCGAGGTGGACGAGAACGGGTCGCTGGTGCGCGGGCTGTTCGACGGCGTCGACCTGCGCTCCGAAATGCAGAACGAGAAGTTCACCTCGACCTTCCGCCAGGCGAACTTCAATCTCGACCATCGCTTCTCGGATAATTTCCGGGTGTATGGCCTTGCCGGCATCAGCGAGTCGGCGCTCGACGTCGACCGGCTTCAGGTCGCGATCGACGCGAACGACACGCGCAATTTCTCGATCGATTTCCGTGACAATGCCAGCATCCCGACGCTCGGCTACGGGATCGACATCACCAATCCGGCGCTGTTCCAGTACGGCCCGCCCCAGGCGAACGGCGCGCAGCGCGGCCAGCTATCCAATTTCATCCGCAGCAACACGATCACCAGCAAGACGTTCGAGCTGAACGGCGAATGGGAAGCGGCCCCCGGCTTCACGCTTCAGGGCGGCGGCCAGTACCGCACCAACGAATATACCGCGCGCGAGCGCCAGTTGCAGACCAACCTGCCGCTCGCGCTGCCCACGGGCGTCACGATCGCCAACTTCGCGACCGTGACGACGGGCGTTTCCAAGAACCTGAACGGCCAGCTTCAGGACTTCGTGACGATCGATCCGGACAAGTTCCGCGATGCGGTGGGCTTCGCCAGCTATCCCTATTGCAACCTCGAATGCGCAAAGGGTGCCTATGGCGGCGTCAAGGAGACGTACAAGTCGGGCTATCTGATGGTGAAGTTCAACACCGCGGATACGCTGCCCTTCGCGCTTCGCGGCGACGTGGGCGTGCGGTACGTCAACACCAAGCTCGAAACCTATGGCGCGATCCCAGCGGCGGCGCCCGCGGGTTCGCCCTTCCCGTCGCGCTATGTCGTGTCTGAGGTCGACCGGACGTACGAGGACTGGCTGCCGTCGCTCAATCTCGCGCTCGACGTGACCCCCGACCTCATCGCCCGCGTCTCGGCCGCGCGCGTCATGTCGCGTCCCGCTTATGGCCAACTCATCCCGAGCGG
>SXGS01167799.1_pt1 | contig 11727 bp, 7 predicted proteins | sample 3174681 | NCBI WGS metagenome assembly SXGS01 (sample SAMN11356861, study PRJNA531348) | freshwater metagenome | isolation source: freshwater sample F1-80 | place: China: Fuxian Lake, Yuxi | collected 2017-12-25 | reverse complement strand
GTACGAGGCGGAGCGTGTTCTCGAGCACGACGAGCAGGCGATCGCTCGACAGCGGCTTCTCCAGAAAATCGCTCGCGCCGAGCTTGGTCGCGCGCATCGAGCCGAGTGACGTCGACGCGTGCCTCGGCGCTGCGGTCGCCGCGAAGCAGGCGGGCCTGTTTCGCCCGGGGATCCCGTTCCGTGTGCTGGCCGAAGAAGCGGAGCGCACGATCCTCGAGGAAGCCATCCTGCACCACGGTGGGCAGATGGCCAGAGCCGCGCGCGGGCTCGATCTCGAGCGCAGCCACCTCTACAAGAAGTGCAAGGCGCTCGGGCTTCGCGACGCGGAGCCGCACGAGGGCTAGCGATCGCGGCCGCTGCGACGCGGAGCCGCACGAGGAGTAGCCGCGCGAGGGGTAGCGCACCCTATTCGGAGGGCTCGCTCGCGCCGCCCGGCGACTCCTCTTCGCGTCCACCGGCCGTCGCTGCCGCGTCCATGCGCTCGGCGAGCTGCTTTGCGGTCTCGGCCCACTCGGGCTTCTTCAGCTTGGCGTAGCCTGTCGCCAGGCTGCGATAGATCTTCGCCGCGAGCTTCGGCTCGGGCCGCGACTTGATGGCGCTGTTGAGCTCGAAGATGGCCGAGACGTGGCGGCCGGTCCGCGCGAGCGCGCGCGCGTAGTCGTAGTGCACCTCGGGGTTCATCACGTCGACGAACATCGCTCCTTCGCCGACGATGCGCGCCTCTTCCCATTCGCCTCGCTCGACGAGCAGGTGGAGCAGCCGGCGCCACACGCGGCGGTCGTGTTGATCGAGCTTGGCGAGGCCCCGCAGCGCGAAGAGCTGCTCGGCGTCGTCCTTGCGCTTGCGGGCCAGATCGTAGAGCGCCTGCAGCGGCTCGGCTTGCGTCGGATCGAAGCGGCTCGCGGCGAACAGGTGCTCGCGCATCTTGTCGAGCTCCTCCTGCTTCTCCGCGAGGTCGGCGGCCTTCATGCGTACCGCATAGCCGTCGTGTTTCGCGCCGAGGAGCTTGTCGAGCGCCTTCTTGGCGCCGTCGAAATCGTCCTTGGCGAAGGCGAGCCGCACGCTGAGAAAGAGGGCGTTCGGCTCAGTCGGCTCGAGACCGAGCGCGAGGGCGAGCACGCTCGCGGCCTCGGCGTGTTCGCCGCCCGCGAGGAGCGCGAGCGCGAGGGCGACGTGCTTCTTGGCGCTGCTCGGCTCGGCGCGGACACCGGCGCGCGCGACCGCCACCGAGGCCGGCGGCGCGAGGTCGGGCATGAACTGCGTCTTGTAGCGGGCGAGCCGCGGCTCGAGCCACGCGCGGTAGCGCCGGTCGAGCTCGTCGGCGTCGACGCCGAGCGATGCGGCCACGAGCTCGGTCGTGGGCTTGCCCGCAGCCCAGCCCGGCAAGAGCTTCGCGTAGGCCGCGAAGCCGAACTGCTCGGAGGCGAACACCGCCACCTGGCTTGCGGCGTAATAGGCCATGACGACGTCCTGGGGATTGTCGACGTGCGTGAAGGCGCTGTTGAAGCTCGCGACTTTGGGGATCTTGCCGTCGCGCAGACCGAAGTAGAGACTGACCTCTTCTTCGCGGCGCCACTCGGGACGCGCAATGATGGTCTCGTACTCGGCGAGGCCCTCGGTGTACCAGCGCGGCACGCGGTTCTTGCTCTGCTGGATGTGAAAGACGTGGGCGAGCTCGTGCCACACGATCATTCCCCAGTTGAAGCTGCCCGCGCTCGGACTGAGGGCGGCGAGGGTCTTGCCGAAGCACACGCCTTGAATGCCGACCGCCGGCAGCCCGCTCGTGCGGATGCTGAAGTGCTGCGGATCGGCGTACATCTCGATGGCGATGGGCTCCGCGGGCGAGAAGCGGTAGCGCGCCGCCATGCTCGCGTAGGCATCTTCGAGCATCTTCGGCAGGTAGCGCTCGAGCACCGCCTTCTCGTCCTTGTGGTAGCGGATGCGAAAGCGCGCGCCATCGACCGTGACGTACTCTTTGTCGACCGTCGTCTCGTAGAAGTTGAGCGTGTTGTAGACGCGGACGTTGAAGGCATCGACCTTCCACGCCTTCTTCAGGGCATCGAGGCCGCCCGCGTCGTCGCCGTCGCGAATGAGATTCAGGCCGAGCGCCGCATGCGCGCGCGCCTCGCCCGGATCGACCGCGATGGCCTTCCTCATGAGGCGGACGATCTCGTCGTAGCGGTGCTCCCACTCGGCGAACTCGCCGACGATGACGTAAAAGCGCGCAAATTCCGGGTTCTGCGCGAGCGTCGCGCGCTCGAGTGCGTCGAAGCCCGCGTGGTCCTCGGCGAGGTAGCGGGTCGCCGCCTTGATCGACAAGAGCGCGAGGTTCGTCGCGTCGACGGCTAGGCCCGCGTCGACCGCGGCGAGCGCCGCCGGAATATCCATGTTGCGGAGCGCGAGGCCGGTGCGCACGAAGTACGCCTCGGCGAGCTTGCCGTCGACCGCGAGCGCCTTGTCGATGAGCTCCTCGGCGGCGCCGAAGTCCATCGCCTGCTCGAGCTTGACGTGCGCCATCGTGACGAGCGCGCGCGGGTCGTTCGGTGCGAGCGCGAGGGCCATCTTGGTGACCTCGGCCGCGTGACCGGGGTCGTACTTGTCGAGGAACAGCTCCGCGCGCCAGAGGAGCGTCTCGACGCGCTTGTCGGCGCCGGCACGCTCCGCCTGGTTGAAGGCGTTGTTGGCGTCGCGGTACGCGCGCATGACGTAGGCGGCGCGGCCGACGAGCGACAGACCCTCGGCGTCGTCGGAGCGGATGGCGTCGGAGTTGTACGCCTCGACGACCTTCATCAGCGGCTCTTCGGCTTCGCGGCGCTTGCCGCTCGCCACGAGCAGCTCGCCGTGGAGCAGGTGCGCGCGGTGGGCCTCGGCGTCGTCGGCGAGCGCCTCGAGCTCGGTGAGCGCCTCGGCCCGCTTGCCCATGCGTACGAGCGCCTCGGCGAGCAACGGCACGGATTTCCGACGGAGCGCGTCGAGCTTCGACAGCTTCGTGAGCAGGGTCGCGGCCTCGTCGTAGCGGCCGGTGTAGAGGAGTCGCCGGCCCTCGAGGAGGCGCGCCTCGTTCTTCGCGGGGCCCTTCATCGCCTCGGTGAGGAGCGGCTCGGCCTCTTCGTAGCGGCTCGCCGCGAGCGCCGCGCGGGCGCGGTCGAGGGCGTCGTCGGCGCGCGCCGGCCCGGTCGTGAGCAAGGCCGCGCCGAGGGCGAAGGCGAGGGCGGGGAGCGCGCCGCGAGTCATCTCTGGTTCGCAACACTAGCGCCACGATTCATGCGGGCGCCAGCGCCGCGTGACACGCATCGAAGGGGCTCGGGCGCGCGCGGAAGTGCCGGGCTGGCCGTCAGTCCCTGAGCAGCAACTGACCAACCAACTCGCAGCTCGCGAGGGCGCGGCGGGCGACGAGCTCGAGCGCATCGATGAAGCGCGGGGCGTCGTCGAGCGCGGGCATGCGAAGGAAGGTGCCGTAGCCGAGGCGCTCGGCGAGCGCGCGGGCCTCGACGTCGAGATCGTAGAGCGTCTCGACGTGCTCGGCGACGAAGCCGATGGCTCCGAGGAGCACGTGCGCGGTGTCGCGGCGCAGCTCCGCGAGCGTGTCCTCGAGCGTCGGGCCGAGCCAAGCGTCGGCGCCGAAGCCCTGGCTCTGAAAGGCGACGCGCACGAGCGAGCCGGTGAAGCCGCGGGCCACGAGCGCGCTCGCGACGAGCTCGGCCATGGCGCGAAACTGCTGCTCGTACGGGTCGCCGCTCGCGAGCACGCGCAACGGGAGGCTATGCGCCGAGAGGATGACGCCGAGCTCGCCGCGAGGGACGGCCCGCGCCGCTGCGGCGGTCTCGAGGGCGCTCGCGAACGCCTCGATGAGGACGGGCTCGGTGCCCCAGGGCGGGACGCGGACGAGCTCGAGCGCGTGCTCGGCGCAGGCGGGCGCGAGCGCCGCGTGATAGACGTCGACGGACTGGGGCGCGAGCGGCAGCGACACGAGCCGGCGCACGCCAAGGCGCGCGAGCTCGGCCACGACCTCCGCGGGATAGGGGGCCCACAGGCGGCCGGCGACGCGCACCGGGAGGCCGAGCCTCGCCTCGAGGGCCGCCGCTTGGCGCGCGGTGATCTCCATCAGCGGCGAGCCGCCGATGTGCTCGAAGCGGCGGCGCACCTCGGCCACGAGCTCGGGAGGCGCCTCGTGACCACGGCGAATGTTGCGCAAGAACGCGGGCAGATCCTCGAGCCGCGCGACGGTCCCGTGGCAGCTCACGATCAGCGCGTCGGACATCGCAGGGGACGCTTATCGCGAAAGCGCCGCCCGAGCGAGCGGCCAAGCGAAACGGGTGACGCAATTCAATCGCCGGGCGCCCGTGACGCCGAGCGCCACGGCGAGAGGAATCAAGACACGTGCGAGTCGCTTCATGGCATGCCTCCTTCGTTCGCTCCGACGAAACCCCGTGCGCGCAGGCCCGATGCTACGCGGCGCGCGGATCGCCCGGGGTGCTCGGTGGCTCGACCGGCGAGCGCCCCGTGAGCGGCTTGGCTCGCGGCGGCGGGACGCCATGCGCCAGCTCGAGCGGAGCCGGGGCGGTCGCGGGTGCGCCCTGCGGCGCCTTGGGTCGCGCGGTCTGGTGGCCAGTCGCGGGAGCAGTCCGGAGAGCCGTCTGGTGGCCAGTCGGGCGAGCCGCCTCGTGGCCAGTCGGGCGAGCCGCCTGGTGGCCAGTCGGGCGAGCCACCCGGTGGCCAGTCGCGGGAGCCGCCGGGTGGCCAGTCGCGGGAGCCGCCTCGTGGCCAGTCGCGGGAGCCGCCGGGTGGCCAGTCGCGGGAGCCGCCGGGTGGCCAGTCGCGGGAGCCGCCTCGTGGCCAGTCGCGGGAGCCGCCTCGTGGCCAGTCGGGCGGCCAGTCGGGCGAGTGGCGGCGTGGGCGGCGCGATCGGCGGTCGTCGCGCAGATGGCGAAGAGGATCTCCGCGGTCATGTGCGCGGTCGGCAGGCGCGGCGTGAAGCAGAGGACGCGCTCGTCCGGCTTGCGACCCGGCGTGATGTGCGCGCGGAGGCTGGCCCGCGCGAGGGCTGCGTCGCAGGGCGAGCCGGCGACGACGCGCACGAGGACCTCAGGCATCGCGATGCGCGCGCCGGTGCCGAGCGCGTAGGCGACGGCGACCTCGATCGCGGACAGACCGCGCAGCGAGAGGCGCGGCATGACGACGAGGCGCAGCTCGTCGGCGTCGACGGAGTCGGCGGGGATGCGGATCCGCGGGACGACACGCAGCTCGCTGCCGCCGGATCGCTTCCGCAGCGCGCGCACCAGCTTGCGAAAGAAGCGCGCGGGCTCCGTCGCGAGATCGGGCGGGAGCGCGCTGAGGCGCCCGGTGCCGAAGATGGCCAAGAGGAGCACGGCGTCGAGCGCGACCAGGATCGCGTGCGGCGGCGAGCGGCGGACGAGATAGGCCGCACCGAGCGCGAAGGGCACGAGGGCGCCGAGAAAGGCGAGCTTGCCCGCGCGCGTGGAGACATCGAGGATTGCGCCGCGCGGTCGTGGCGGCTCGACCAGGGCCTCGCGCTCGGTCACGGGCAACCAGCGACCCGGCCCGCGCAGCGACGTCGCCGGATCGAGGCGCGCAGCACCGTAGCTCGCGAGCATGGCCGCAAGGACGACGAGCACCGCGCCGAGGACGGGGCGGTCGACGACGAGCTCGAGCGCGAGCCCGAGGACGAACGCGACGGCGACGAGCGGCGCACGCACATAGACGGGCCACGGGACGGAGGCGGGGACGAGGGCGCGCGACTCGGCGGCAAGACGCCGCACCTCGCGGTCCTTGCCAAGCACGAGCGCGAGCACGAGGGCGAAGAGCACCCCGCCGAGCGCGAGCCCCGGGCGCGTGGCGAGGGGCAAGAGCTGCGTCGGGGAGCCGAAGCTTGGAGCCGCGGACGACGCAGCTTGCGACGCCTTGGGTGCGGGGGCGTCGAAGGCGCGACGATCGACGCGCACCGACCAGCGCGTGCGCTCGCCGGCGGAGGAGTACATCTCGAGCAGCTCGAGCTCGTCGGTGTCGCCGTTGCGACGGACCTCGGCGATGGCGCCTTGGTCGGGTCCGTCCGGCTCGGCTGCGCCGCCGTCGTGGCTGGCTCGCGGCGGTGTCGGCGCGGCGGGGACCACGAAGGTCGCGCGCGCGCCGCTGAAGCCGTCGGCGAAGAGGGGCCCGGCCCAGTCGATTTCGGCGAGCGCGCCGCGAGGACGCACGAGCCCGCGGGCGATGAAGTTCGTGCGGTAGCGCAGCACGAACACGTAGGTGCCGCGAAGCAGCCCCTTGTGATCGTCGATCGCGAGCGTGAGCGTCGCCGTGTCGCCACGCGCGCCGTCGGCGGTCACAGCGGGAACGGCGGGAACGGCGGGAACAGCGGGAACAGCGGGAACAGCGGGAACAGCGGGAACAGCGGGCGGTTCCGCGAGCCCGGCGTCCGGCACGAGGGTTGGCGCGAGCGTCGGCCCGAGGCTCGGCGCGGTCTCGAGCGGGCCTGCGCCACCCGGCGCGACGACGCGAAGCGGGATCGCGTCGACGAGCGAGCCAGACGCGACGCTCGACTCGGGGAGGACGTAGGCGCCCGCGAGCGGCACCGCGTCACCATCGACGCCGACGAGCTCGATGTGGCGCTGTCGCTCGTTGCCGTTCATGCGCAGCGTGAGGCGATGCTGGACGACCGCGGTGCCGGTTCGATCGAGCTCGATGCGCACCTCGTGACCCACGACGTGGTTGTCCGTCCACGTCGCGGCGCGAGCCGGTCGCAGGTACGCGAACGCCGCGAACAGCAGCGCGAGCGCGAAGAGGCGACGTACCACCGTGCCTCGGTCGCATGGCCCGCGAGCTCGGGCCAAGTTCCCCCGGGCGTACCTCTCCACATGCGCGATGAGCGTGCCGCCGACACAACGGCGCTCGCGCCGCGGCGATTGTGGCGTCGCAAGGAGACAGCGATGACGGAACACAACGAGAGACACGAGCATGCGCGCCTGCGCGCGGCGGTGGCGGTTTCGAGGCGAATCGCGTGCAAGCGATGGGCGGCCCTCGGCTGCAGCGTGGACTTCGACGAGCTCATGCGTGCGGCGCTGGCCGCGCTCGGAGCGTTCCTCGCGGCCGAGGCGCTGGCACCACGGCCAACGAACGAGGGCGAGAGCGGAATGAGCGCGTTCGAGCGCGACGTCGCGCGCCACATCGAGACGTGCCTCGTGGCGAATTACGGTCGCGAGCCCACGGGCGAGCAAGCGCGGCACGAGACGGGCCTCTTGCGAGCTTCGACAGGGAGGCGCGCCTGAGATGCGCGCCGCCAAATCACCGAAGCGTCGCGGAGAAAACCAGGGGCGAAGCACCGCCGCAGCATCGCCGAACGAGCGTGCCTCGGGCGAGCGCGAGCTCTATGCGCTCGGGCTGCCGATCGCCGTTCGCACGGCGCGGCGGATGGCGGTGAGGTTCGGCGGCCACATCGAGGCGTGCGACCTCGAGTGCGTGGGAATGGCGGCGCTCTTCGACGCCGTCCGGTCCTTCGATCGTGCGCGCGCCGAGTTCGAGCCGTACCTCGTGATGCACCTGCGCTGGGCCATGCTCGGAGAGGCGCGCCTTCGTGCCCGCCGCGCCAACCTGCTGCGCCGAAGCGCCGAGATGGGAACTCTGCCCGGCTGGACGGGCGCCCGGAGCGTAGCGCCTATGCCGCTCGCCGCCCTGGACCCGCACCTCGAAGAGGAGCCCGACGACGAGCCGACTGGGCAGCGAGCCAATCCGGACGCGCAGGCCGAAGCGCGCCGCGTCGCAGAGCTCGTTCGCGCCGCGCTCGGAGCGCTGCCAGCCTTGGCGCGCGAGCTCATCATTCGGCACTACTACGGAGGCGAGGACTTCGACGAGCTCGGGCGGGAGCTGCGATTGAGCCGCCAGGCCACCTCGCGTCTGCATGGCAATGCCCAGCGCAGGCTGCGCGCGCTGCTCGAACCGGCGCTCGCCGCGTAGCGAGGCGAATCACAGGGCTTCGGGCGTCTGCGTCACAGCTCACTGCGTTGCTCGAGGAGCGGCAGGTTCGCGCGGCTCGCAGCGTCAAGCGACGATGAGACGGGATCGGTCGATCATTCGCCGATCCCGCTCGCGCGGTAGACCTCGTCGACCACGAGATCGAGGCTGAGGATTTCGACCGCGACCCGCCCGCCGCCGATCGCCACGCGCGTCATCCAGTCCGCGTGCTCCGTGCGCTGGGACACGGTGATGCGTCGCTCGCGGTGCGAGACGATGATGTATGCGCGCAGCGTTGGGATTGTCCGGTAGTGCTCGAGCTTGGTACCTGTATCGTACTCTTCGGAAGAGTCGCTTGTGACCTCGAGGAGCACGGTGGGGTTCAGTGCTGTGGTGATCGGGCTCGGCCGATGCTGCTCGAGTGGGCCACAGATGACCGATCCGTCCGGGAACGTGGCGAGACCGGCGGCCTCCACGTAAATCCTCAAGTCGGACGTGTGGACACGGCAGGGTCGGTCCCCGATCGCATTGCCGAGCGCGCGCAACACCTGCGCGGCGAGGGCCGAGTGCTCCTCGGAGCCCCCAGCCATGGCGTAGATTTCGCCGTCGAGAAACTCGTGCTTCGTCGAGCTGACGGACTCGAGCGCCACGTAGTCGGCGTACGTGTAACGGTGCACGCGTCTGGCTTGAACCATCGCTCGGGATCGTAACACGGACGGTCCGGGGGCTTCTCTGAGCGGGACGTGCAAAGCCCTCCGCGTGCCGCTTGATCAGCAGGCGCGTCCCTGCCGGCCCAGCGCCGCGTAGCCGCCCGCGTCCGCTCAGGATCGCGGAGGGCGCGTGGCCCTGCCGGTGCGCAGCTCGAGGACGATCGCGGCCGTCTCTTCCACCGAGCGGCCGCTCATGTCCACGACTGGCCAAGCGGGGTGGCTCGCGAAGAGCTCGAGCGCGAAGCGGATCTCGGCTTCGACGTGCCCGCGCACGCTCGCGAGGGAGTCCGCCGGCATCCCGAGCCGCGCGAGCTGCTCTTCGCGGAGCGCGCACAGGCTGTCGACGTCGATGGTGAGCCCCACGACGCTGCCTCTTCGGACGTGCTCGAGCTCGGCCGGCACGGGAGCCCCCTTGGTCAAGGTCACCGTGGCGACCTTGAGCCCGCGCTGCGAGAGCAGTGTCGCGAGCGGCGTCTTCGAGGTGCGCGACAGGCCAATGAGCACCACGTCCGCGTTCGCGAGCGCGCGAGGCTCGCGCCCGGCTTCGCATTTGACCGTGAACTCGATCGCCTCGATACGCCGAAAATACTCGGCGCTGAGCGGCAAGAGCGCGCCCGGACGCTCGAGGGGCTTGGCCTCGAGAAAGCCAGTGAGCTTGCCAATGACCGAGCCGATGACGTCGATGGCCTCGATGTGGAGCTCGGCCGTCATGCGATGAATGAAGAGCGACAATAGTGGGCTCACGACCGAGAACACGAGCAGCGCGCGCTCACTCGCCACCTGTCGCAAAATGGGCTCTACGCGCTCGGCCGTGCGGACACGCAGGTGCCGCCGGATCTCCACCTCGGCCTGCGGAAACTGGAGCAAGGCCGCGCGTACGACGCGCTCGGCGGTCTCGCCGGTCGAGTCGCTGAGCACATCGATGTAACGTGGCGTGGCCATCAGGAGAAGAGATCCCGGAGCTTCTCGGAGAACGTGCGGCGCTGCGGCTGCACCGACTCGCCGAGCTCTTTCGCGAGGTCCATGACGAGGGCCTTCTGGCGCTCGGTGAGGTCGACGGGGATCTCGACTTGGATCTCGACGAGCTGATCGCCACGCCCGCCGACGACGCGCTTGGGGATCCCCTTGCCGCGGATACGGAGCGTCGCGCCCGGCTGCGTCCCGGGCGGCACGCGCAGAGTCCCCTTGCCCTCGAGCGTCGGGATCTCGATCTCATCGCCGAGCGCGGCCTGCGCGAACGTGATGGGCAGCGTGCACACGACGTTGTCGCCGACGCGCCGAAACAGCGCGTGCGGGCGCACGTGGACGAGGAGCTCCACGTCTCCGGGACGCCGTCCACGCACGACGCTCCCCTGCCCCTCGATCTTGCGCTTCGAGTCGGTCTCGACGCCGGGCGGCACGTCGACCTCGAGCTCGGCGCGCACCGTGGCGAGCCCGACGCCGGAGCACCCCTCGCACGGCGTCTTGACGATGCTCCCTCTGCCGTTGCAGCGCGAGCAGGCGCGCTCGACGGCGATCGGAAACACGCCCTGCTGCAGCCGCACGCGCCCGCGCCCAGTGCAGCTCGAGCAAGTCGTGAGGTCCGTGCCGCGCGCCGCCCCGCTGCCGTCGCACCGCGCGCACGCCGCGATGCGATCGAACGCGACCGTCTTTTTGCAGCCGAACGCGGCCTCGGTGAAATCGAGCTCGACCTCCACGCGCACGTCGCCGCGCTCGCCGACCCGGATCCCGAGCGCGTCGAGCATGTCGGCGAAGAGGCCGTCGATGTTGAGCTCGCCGAGATCGATCGGGACGCCCTGAAACGGACCCGCGCCGCCCGCGCGTGCGGCCCCGAGCCCGGCGGCGCCAAACCGGTCGTACACGGCGCGCTTCTCGGGATCGCTCAGGATCTGGTGCGCGGCGTTGAGCTCCTTGAAGCGGCGCGCGGCGGCCTCGTCACCCGGGTTGCGATCTGGGTGGTGCTCCTTCGCGAGACGACGGAACGCGGCCTTGATGTCGGCCTCGCTGGCGGTCTTGGGCACGCCGAGCAGCTCGTAGGGGTCCTTCATTGCGCCAGTTGCTCGCGCAGCTCGCGCTTGAGCACCTTGCCCGTGGGGTTGCGCGGAAGTCGCTCGACGATGGTGAGGCCCCGCGGGCGCTTCGGTCCGGCAAGCCGCAATTTCGCGAAGGCGAGCAGCTCCGCCTCGGTGCACGCACATCCGGCGCGGAGCTCGACGACGGCGTGAACGCGCTCGCCCCACTCCGGATCGGGGACGCCGACCACCGCGGCATCAAAGACGGCCGGGTGTGCGGACAGCGCGTCCTCGACCTCGCGCGGGTACACGTTGACGCCGCCGGAGATGATCATGTCGCGCTTTCTTCCCTCGAGGAAATAGCGCCCCGCCTCGTCCACGCGCGCGAGATCGCCGACGGAGAAATAGCCGTCCATCATCGAGGCTCGCGTCGCGTCCTCGTTCTTGTGGTAGCCCGCGACGAGGTTGCCGCTGCGCACGTAGAGCTCGCCGACCTCCCCGCGCGGGACGGGCCGTCCGTCGTCACCCACGAGCAGGATCTCGTTGCCCTCGATCGCGCGGCCGATCGAATCGGGCGCCGCGCGGATGCACGAAGGCGTCGCGAGCGTCACGAGCCCGGTCTCGGTGGCGCCGTAGAAGTTGAAGAGCTTGTCGCCGAGTGCGTCCATGACGCGGATGGCGAGCGCGGGCGAGAGCGGCGCGCCGCCGGTGAAGATGGCGACGAGGCTCGAGAGGTCGTGGCGCCGAAGCTCCGCGTCGCCGAGCTCGAGCAGGCGGTGAAGCATCGTGGGCACGACCGCGGTGTGGTGGACACCGAAGCGCTCGACCGCGTCGAGAAACGCGCGCGGCTCGAAGCCGTCGAGCAAGACGACGCAATCGCCGAGCGAGTGCGCGAGGTTCACGAAGGCGTACGCGGTCGAGTGGTAGAGCGGGCAGACGGCGAGGTGCGTCTGGCCGACCTTGAGCGGCGTCTCGGCGATGAAGGCCAGCACCGGGAGCCGCGACGCGCGAGAGAATTTGCGCACCGCGCCCTTGGGCTT
>SXGS01715864.1_pt1 | contig 11728 bp, 9 predicted proteins | sample 3174681 | NCBI WGS metagenome assembly SXGS01 (sample SAMN11356861, study PRJNA531348) | freshwater metagenome | isolation source: freshwater sample F1-80 | place: China: Fuxian Lake, Yuxi | collected 2017-12-25 | reverse complement strand
TCTTCGAAGGCACGCAGCAGATCCAGCTCCTCATCATCGCCCGCAAGCTGCTCGACAAGCGCTCCTCCGAGCTCAAGTAATCCGATCCTCGCCCCTCGCGGGATCGCCGTCGAGCGAGGCCCGCCAGGCGGCCTCGAAGCGCTCGACGATCGCCCCGGCGGGCTCGACGGCGCCGATGTCATCGACGCTGCGGCCCGCCTGGAAGTACTCGCTGTGGTCGCTGCCCTTGAGCGACGCGTTCTTGAGCTGCCACACGCTCCTGAGGCTGTACAGGCTTCGCACCAGGTGCTTGCCCTTCGGGTGCGCCAGGAGCCGGCGGGCGATGGGGCCGGCCTTCGTCCCGACCTGTCGCACGTAATCGGTCTGGATCACGGAGACGGGGACACCCGACAGCCGCTCGGTCAGGACGATGTCGTCGGCGCTGGCCCTCAGGATGGCCCGCTTGTAATCGTCGTGCGCCCGACACTCCTCGGTGGCGATGAAGCGCGTGCCGAGCTGCGCGGCGACGTAGCCCATCCCCAACGCCTCCACGAAGCCCGCCGCGTCCCCGATGCCCCCCGCGCACACCAGCGGCACCCCCAGCCCCTCCAGCTCCTCATAAAGGGCGCGCGGATCGCGCTGTCCGGAGTGACCGCCCGCCCTGTTGTTGACGCAGATCAGCCCGTCGACACCCGCGTCCAGGGCCTTCTGAGCCCACTTCAGCTCCGTGACGTCGTGGTAGACCACGCCGCCGCGCGCGTGCACCTCGCGCACCACCCAGTCCGGGTTGCCCAGCGCCGAGACGAAGAAGCGCACCCCCTCCTCAAGCGCGATGGCCACCCACGCCTTCATCCGCTGCTCGTAGACCTTCGACGACTGCTCGACCAGCGCGTTGAAGCCTATCGCCCCATCCGTCTGAGCCTTGATCCACCGGATCCCCTCGCGCAGATCCCACTTGTGGACGAACATCATCGAGATGGGCTGGATCACCCCCACCCCCCCGGCCTTCGCCACCGCCGCGATCAGCTCAGGGTTCGAGCACGGGTACATCGCCCCGCAAATGAGAGGCACCTTCGCCCCGCTGTGCTTGAGAAAGACCGTCATCTCACCTCCTGATCCAGCCTGGGCTCATCCGGCGGATACATCTTGTATACTATAGTTGGACCCCGCGACAAGGGCTGTGCTAGAGTTGGCGCTGGCGACTTGGAGACAGGGGAGGGTGGACTTGAAGCAGGACGAGCAGGCCAGGAAGCGCTCGCAGCACTCGCTGGAGATGTTCGGGGAGGGGACGCGCGGTCGGATCTTGCGTGGGACCGCCGTGTCCGTCTCTCGCCGAGGGGTCCGCGACATCACGGTGCAGCACATCCTGGAGGCCTCGGAGGTCTCACGGCGGACCTTCTACAAGACCTTCCAGAGCGCCGAGGACGCCCTCGACGCCCTCTTCGAAGTCTCCACCCGAATGTTCGCCGGGAGCATCCACATGGCCGCCGCTGGCGAGCCCGACCCGCTGCGGCGGATCATCTGCGCCGTCGACGCCTACCTCGACCTTCAGCAGGTCGGCGGCCGCCTCATCATGGAGCTTCAGTTCGAATCGATACGCCCTGACTCGCTCCTCGGGCCAAGGCGCGAGCGGCTCTTCGACATGCTCGTCGAGCTCTTCGACAACTGCGTCAACCGCATCGTCGGGCGGCCCGTCGATCCCCTGCTGGTGCGCGGCGCCATGCTCTCGCTCGAAGGGCTCGTGCTCCACATCCAGCGCGAGGGCGTCTTCACCGACGAGTCCAGGCATCGCGTCCGGCGCGTCTTCCTGGCCACGCTCGCCGGGGCGCTCAACGCCGACGAGGTTGGCGAGTTCGAATTACCCCACCCCCCCGCGACTCCCGCCAGACAGCCCTCCGCCTCGTAAGGGTCGACTCCGATGACGCACACGTCGAGATCAACGAATCGACTCCGTTGACACACACGGTGGGATCGGGGGGGCGACTCCGTTGACGGGCACGTCGAGATCTGGGAGTCGACTTCGATGACGCGCACGTCGAGATCATCGAGTCGACTTCGTTGTTGTGATCTGCACGTTGACGGTCCACCCGGGCTTGCGCCCGGGCCTTGGGTTTTGTCCTGGGTCGCCCCGCCTTCCGGCGGGGCTGGCGACGGGCCGTCAGCCTTCGTGGGGCGTGTCACCCGTGTCGAACTCACAAGAAGAGTTAGGGGGCTGGGAAGCAGACATCGAGCGGCCTTGAGGGGGTCTGTCGCTTGAAGGTTGACTTCCTGTCGCCAGCCCCGAAGGGGCGTCCCTGGACAAATTGTAGGCCCGGGCGCAAGCCCGGGTGGACCGTCAACGTGCGGATCCCACCAACGAAGTCGACTCGATGATCTCGACGTGCCCGCCATCGAAGTCGAATCGATGATCTCGACGTGCCCGCCATCGAAGTCGAATCGATGATCTCGACGTGCCCGCCATCGAAGTCGACTCGTTGATCTCGACGTGCCCGGCATCGAAGCCGACTCGACGATCTCGACGTGTCCGTCAACGAAGTCGACTCCCCGATCTCGGCGTGCCCGTCAACGAAGTCGATTCGTTGATCTCGGCGTGCCCGTCAACGAAGTCGACTCGCCGATCTCGATTGTTCCCGACGGGGTCTTGTGCCCGACATCGAGCCGGCTCGTCGATTAGCACCGACGACGACGGTGACGGTCAGACGCGCTCAAGGATGGCGGCGGCGCCGAGGCCCCCGGCGGCGCAGATCCCCAGCAGAGCGGTCTGGCGATCGCCGCTCTGGAGGGCGTTGGCCATGGTGGTGACCATGCGGGCGCCCGTGGCCGCGAAGGGGTGGCCGAGCGCAATCGAGCCGCCGTGGATGTTGATGGCGGTGGGGTCGATCTGCCCGACCGCCTTGTCCAGGCCAAGCCGGTGTCGCGCGAAGGCGTCGCTGCCGAGCGCCTTGAGGACGCACAGGACCTGCGCGGCGAAGGCCTCGTGGATGTCGATCAGATCGATGTCCCCGAGGCTCATGCCCGCCCGCTCCAGCGCCCTGGGCATGGCCAGCGCGGGGCCGATCAGCAGCTGATCTGAAGGATCGACGCCCACATAGCTCCAACTCCTGAAGGCGGCCAGCGGCTTGAGGCCCAGCGCGCGGGCCTTGTCGGCCTCCATCCGCAGGACGGCGGCGGCGCCGTCGGTCAGGGCGCTCGAGTTGCCCGCCGTCAGCGTCCCGCCCTTGGCAAAGACCGGCCGCAGCTTCGCCAGCTTGTCGACGTCCGTGTCGGCCCTGACGAGGCCGTCGGTGTGGACCCAGCGCCCCTCGGAGACCTCGATGGGGGCCACCTCGGCGTCAAAGCGCCCCGAGGCGATGGCCTCGGCGGCCCGATGGTGGGACTGCGCCGCGAAGGCGTCCTGCGCCTCCCTCGAAATCTCGTTGCGCGCCGCCATCTCCTCGGCCGCCTCGCCCATCAGCTGGCCCGTGCTGCGCTCGGCGATCTCGGGCTTGCGCGGGATCAGGTCGGTGATCGGGGTCAGCTGGCTCAGGACCGCCATCACGTCGGCGGCCGAGGCCTTGCCGAAGGCCAGCGGCGCCAGCGCGTGCACCAGCTTCTGCGGCAGCTTCACCTCCGCGTTGCTCGTCGAGTCCGAGCCCCCCGCGATCACCACGTCCGACTCGCCGCGCTCGATGGCCGCCGCCGCCAGCGTCACAGCCTGCAGCCCCGAGGCGCAGGCCCGCGTGACCGTCATCGCCTCGACCGTCGGCGGCAGCTTCAGATCCAGCGCGATCTCCCGACCGACGTTCGGCGAGGTGCCGGGCAGGACGACGCCGCCCCAGACCAGGGCGTCGATCTCGGCCCGTGGGATCGCGTAGCGCCTCAGCAGCGCCTCGGTCACGGCCGCGCCCAGCGCGATCGTGTCCAGGCGCATGAAGTCGCCGAAGGCCCTGACGAAGGGCGAGCGGACCCCGCCGACGATGACCGCCCGGCGCGGCTTCTGGGTGTTCCTGGTGACCATGGCTCTCCTCTTTCCTGTGTGTTCTCAAGGACCTGCGCTGCCTTGGCGCTCGCCCTGTCCCCGTCGAACGATCGATCCCGGCGGGCGCTCAGGCGCCCACCAGCGCGCCGCCGCACACGCGCAACACCTGGCCGGTGATCCCCGCGGACTGCGGCGTCGACAAGAACACGATCGCCTCGCCGACGTCCTGGGGCTGGCCGCCTTGCCCGAGGCTGTTCATGCGGCGGGCGACCTCGCGGATCGCCGCAGGCATCGCGTCGGTCAGGCGAGTCTCGATGAAGCCCGGCGCCACGGCGTTGATCGTGATCCCGCGGCGCGCCAGCGGCCCCGCCATGCCCCGCACGTAGCCGACCACGCCGGCCTTGGAGGCCCCGTAGTTCGTCTGCCCCATGTTCCCCGCGATCCCCGACACCGACGACAGGCACACGATCCGCCCGAAGCTCCGGATCACGCCCTCCTCGACGAAGTGGTCCGTGATCCGCGCCACCGCCGACAGGTTCACCGCCACGGTCTGGTCCCAGTGCTCCCTGGACATCCTCGCCAGCGTCTTGTCCCGCGTGATCCCCGCGTTGTGGACGATCACGTCCACCGCGCCGCCGAGGGCCTCCGCGATCCGCGGCGCGGCGTCCGTCGCCGTGATGTCGATCCCCACCGGCACGCCGTTGATCTTGCGGGCCAGCGCCGCCACCTCGGCCTGATCCTCAGGGCGATCCAGGCAGTATACCCGCGCCCCCTCGGCCGCCAGCAGCTCGGCCGCCGCGCGCCCGATCCCCCGCGCCGCGCCCGTCACCAGGGCCACCTTGCCGTCCAGCGGCCGCGTCCACGCGGCCTCGTCCCTGGACACCCTGACGCGCTTGTCGATCCGCAGCGGCTGCCCCGTGACGTAGGCCGAGCGCGCCGAGAGCGCGAAGCGCAGCGGCCCTGCCAGCCTGTCCTCGGCCCCCTCGGCCACCTCCACCAGCAGGGCCGTGGCCCCGCCACGCCCCACCTCCTTGGAAAGGCTGCGCGTGAAGCCCTCCAGGGCCGCCTGGGTGGCGCAAGCCACACCGCTGGCCTGTGACCCGACCGGGCGCGAGAGCACCACGGCCCGCCCCCCAGGCCCAAGCTCGCGCACGAGCGGATGAAAGAACTCGTAGAGCGCGCCGAGCGCCTCGGGGCCGCCGAGCGCGGTCCCGTCGAAGATCAGCGCGTCGAGCTTCTTGCGGCCCGTGTCCTCGGCGTCGAGCAGGCGCGTGGGCCGCCCGAAGGCCTCGGCGGCCTCGGCCATCTCGACCGGCGGCGCCCCGGCGGTCCACACCGTCGCCCCGGCCTCGGCCAGCGCCGCCGCCAGCGGCGCCGTCAGCGCGCTCCCCGGCGCGAAGGCCACCGCCACCGGGCGACCGTCCAGGGGCCTGTCTCCACGGGGGGCCGTGGGCCTGACCAGCTGGGGGGGCATCGGGATCGGCAGCCCGAGGGACTTGATCAGCCGCCGCGCTTGCGGTCGGCGAGAGAGCTCAAGCAGCATGTCCGCCATGATCAGCGCTCCTGTCGCGTGGTGTAGGTCCCCATCATGTATACTCGGCCTCCCGGGGCGTCGCCCACGAAGACCTCTCCCCCCTCTCTGCGGATGTAGAGCCCCACGTTGGCCGGCAGGATCAGCGGGCTGGTGAAGCGGACGTCGAAGGTGTCGATGGGCGACGCCCCGGCGAAGAGGTTCTGGTTGAGCCCTTCATAGGCGCGGGCCAGGGTGGCGAAGCCGTGCAGGATGGTGTTCTTGAAGCCGGACGCGCGGGCGTAGGCCGGTATCCAGTGGATCGGGTTGAAGTCCCCGGTCAGCCGCGCGAAGTCCAGCCCCGCCGAGGCCGGGATCTTCCAACGGGTCACCTCCACGGCGTCCAGCGGCACCGAGGGCCGCTCGCGCTCGCCGGCCTTCTCGCCGCCCTTCTCCGCGCCCTTCTCGCCCCGGCCCCCGTAGACGACGATGGGGAACATCCGCGCCACGAGCGCGTCGGGCGCCTCGGCCGTCCCTGTCGTCACGATCTGCTCGATGACGGCGCGGCGGCCGTTGTCGTCGATGCTGGCGAGCTGCGCGCTGACATGCAGCGGCGCGTCGTCGGGCAGGGGCGCGTTGATCTCCAGCCGACAGCCCCCGTTGACCACCTTCATCAAGGGGTAGGGCAGATCCTTGAGCGTCCCGGCCGCCAGCCCGAAGCCCCACTGCGGGAACATGTGCGGCGGCACCTGCCCCTTCCACGTCCGGCCATCCCCGCCGACCTCCCCGATGTAGGCCCGCACCAGCGCCGCCGATCGCGGCTGCACCGTCGCCTCCAGCACCGGCCCCGGCAACTCCGGCGGCCCCGCGGCCTTCTTCTTGAAGCGCTGCCCCGCCGCCAGCAAGGCCGTCCGACCCAGCGCCGCCAGCACCGGACCCTGCTCCATGATGTGTCGATTCGATACCATCTCGACCTCCCTCAGCGCCACCCGGCGCGATCGGGCGGGATTCTAGATCATCGCCCCCGACATGTAAACACCGTGTGTACCTCCGTTTGGGATCGATGGAGGAGTCGACTTCGTTGATGGGGACGGCAACTCCCCCTCCTGTCCTCCCCCTCGTAACTCCCCCTCCTGTCCTCCCCCGAGGGGTCAGTGACCCTCGGCACTGCCTCCGCTTCGCAAGGGGGAGGGACGCTCGCGGTTCGGGCAAGGTGGATCGGCGGGTCGACTTCGTTGTCGGGCACGTCGTTTCACTCCACCCCCTGTCCCCCTCCTCGCTGCGCAAGGAGGGGGGACGCTCGTATTACGGGCACGGCGGATCGGCGAGTCGACTTCGTTGGTGGACAAGGGGAGATCGGCGAGTCGGCTTCGATGACGGACAAGGGGGATCGGCGCGTCGACTTCGTTGAGGGGCAAGGAGAGATCAATGAGTCGACTTCGATGATGGGATCTGCACGTTGACGGTCCACCCGGGCTTGCGCCCGGGCCTTGGGTTTTGTCCTGCGTCGCCCCGCCATCCGGCGGGGCTGGCGATGGGGCGCCAGCCCTCGTGGGGCGTTTCACCCGTGTTGACTTCAGAGGAGATGTTGGGGGGCTGGGAAGCAGACATCGAGCGAGCTTGAGAGGGTCTGTTCCCCGATTGTTGAAGGCCCCTGGCCAGCCCCGCAGGGGCGTCCCGGGACAAAATGTAGGCCCGGGCGCGAGCCCGGGTGGACCGTCAAGGTGCGGATCCCATCAACGAAGTCGACCCGTCGTGATCGACGTGTCCTCAACGATCTGACGGGGGATGGACGGACCTCACGAGCCGCAGGCCGATGACGCCGGCGCGCGCCGTAGGCGTGATGTGGCCGCGGTGGGCGGCGCGGAGCCCGCTGGGGTTGGAGTTCCAGCAGCCGCCACGGAAGACGCGGGCCTGGCCGTGGTCTGGGCCCTCAGGATCAACTCTGGGGATCTCCTGGCTGCGATCTGGGTAGTCGCCATGCCAGTCCCAACACCACTCGAAGACATTGCCAAACATGTCGTGGAGCCCGTAGCCGTTGGCCTTCTTGAGCCCCACCGGGTGTGTCCTCGGCCTCCTGGCCCCATCCGGCACGTCCGACGATCCCGACGCGCTCAGGCCGCCATCTTTCTCCGTGTCGGAGTTGTCCCTGTACCAGGCGATCGTGTCCAGCAAGGTCGCGTCCCTCTCTCCGAGGCGCATCGGATCACCGGCGTAGGTGGCCGTCGTGGTGCCAGCGCGGCAGGCATACTCCCACTCGGCCTCCGTCGGCAGCCTCCAGCCGGAACCCTCCCTGCTGCCGAGCGTCGGGGTAGCCTGCGCCTGGGCCTCTTCAGATCCGTAGGCGCCGCCGTCCGAGCGGCGGTAGAAGGGCTCAAGGCCCCAGTGGGCCGACATCGCATTGCAGAAGGCCACCGCTGAGAACCAGGTGACATTCTCCACGGGACGCTGGGCCATCAGGTCGGGATCGACGCCTTGAAAGTAGGAAGGGCAGGTGCCCATGATCTGCGTCCACTGAGCGTGCGTGGCTGGGAAGACTCCGATGGCCAGGCCTCGGCTCAACACAACCTCGGTCTGGACCTCGTCGGCCTTGCGGCCTGCTTCTTCCTCGGGCGAGCCCATCAGGAAGCGGCCAGGGGGCAGCAGGGCGTAGAGGGCGCGCTCGATCCCGAGGGCGTCGAGGACGGTGAGGCGGGGATCGCGCTGGTTGTCGGCGCGGCAAGCCAGCCAGGAGGCCGGGACGATCTGGGCCGGTTGTCGCCACGCGGCGGCGTTGCGCGGCAGCAGCCCCAGGCAGAGGTCCAGCGCGATCTGGAGGGTGTCGGGGTCGTCGATGGCGTCCAGCGTTCGGCAGAGGCCGCCCCAGGCGGCCTCACAGGGGCCGCCGTGGAGCAGAGCGCGCAGATCGGTCAGGTTGTCGTTGGCAGAGCGGACAGGGGGTGGGGAGCCGGGGATCTTCATGCGGCCGCTTGAGACGATTTCCGCTGGAAGTGCAGCTACTTGCGCTTGCGGGTGGGATCGTGGCGCCTGGGCTTGTCGGAGGGCGCACCCTTGGCGGGCTTCTTGGGGGTGGCCTGCGGGGCGCGATCTCGAGCGACGGCGGCGGGCTTGCGAGGGCTGCTCTGGCGATCAAAGTCCTTCTTGTGGGACTCGACCTCGTCGTCTTCGAGATCGATGGCGAAGTCGCCGCGCTTGTCGTGGACGGAGTAGCTGGCGTGGAAGCCGAGGCGGAAGGCCTCGAAGCGGTCCTGCTCGATGGCGTCGCGCATCATCTGCATCAGGTCGAGGTAGAAGGCGATGTTGTGGTGCACGATCAGGGTCGTGCCGAGCAGCTCCTTGGACTTGACGAGGTGGTGGATGTAGAGGCGCGAGAAGTTCTTGCACGCGTAGCAGCCGCACTGGGTGTCGAGCGGATAGAGATCTTTGCGATACTGCCTGTGGGTGATGCGGTAGGAGCCGCGGCGCGTAAAGACGATCCCCGATCGGGCCAGGCGCGTCGGCAGGACGCAGTCGAACATGTCGATGCCGCGCGCGACGCCCTCGACCAGATCCTGGGGGTAGCCGACGCCCATCAGGTAGCGGGGCTTGTCCGCCGGCAGGTGAGGCTCAGCGGCGTCGACGGCCTGCATCATCAGCTCGTGGCCCTCGCCGACGGACACGCCGCCGATGGCGATCCCGACGGTGTTGCGCTGGGCGGTGGCCTTGGCAGACCGGGCGCGCAGGTCGTTGAACGAGGAGCCCTGGACGATGGCGAAGAGCGCCTGATCAGGCTTGTCGTGGGCCGCGATGCAGCGATCCAGCCAGCGCAGCGTCCGGTCCACCGCGGCGTCGGCCTGCTCCCAGGTCGCCGGGTAGGGGACGCACTCGTCAAAGGCCATCGCGATGTCGGCGCCGAGATCCTGCTGTATCCTCATCGAGCTCTCAGGTGACAGAAAGACCTCCCGCCCGTCGTGCTTCCACTTGAAGCGGACGCCCTCCTCGTCGATGGACAGCTTGGGCAGGCTGAAGACCTGAAAGCCCCCCGAGTCCGTCAGGATCGGCCGCCGCCACCCCATGAACTTGTGGAGTCCGCCCGCGTGCGCCACGGTCTCCTCGCCCGGAGACAGGTGCAGGTGGTAGGTGTTGGCCAGGCAGATCTGCGCCCCGGCGTCTTCGAGGTCGCGGGGGGTCAGCCCCTTGATCGCCCCAGCGGTGCCGACGGGCATGAAGATCGGCGTCTCGATCTCGCCGTGCGGCGTGGTCAGGCGGCCACGTCGGGCGCGACCGTCGTTGTGAAGGAGCTCAAACTCAAGCATCGATCCGATCTCCTGGAGGGGTGGCGAGGCCGTTCATGATGATGTCGAGCCCCTCGACGATCATGGCGTCGAGGTCGTCGAGGGCATTGCCGATGGCAAACTGGCGCTCAATCCCGTCGATGATGGCCTTGAGCAGCAGCGCGGCGGTCCTGGCGCGCACGGCGCGGAACTCGCCGCCCTGCACCCCGGCCTCCAGCAGCGCCGCGAAGCCCGACAGGTACTCGACGTGGAGCTCGCGCAGGCGCTCGCGGACGGCGTCGTCGCGGACGGCGATCTCGCCGACGACGAGCGGGAAGCGCGTTGAGTCGGGCTCGTTGGCGAAGCGCCGCAGGTAGCGCGCCGCCAGCCAGCCCAGCCGCGCGCTGGCCGGCCCCGGCAGCGCCTGCACCTCCGCGAGCGAGGACATGGCCAGATCGAACTCGTCGGTCAGCAGCGCGTCGAAGATCTCGCGCTTGCTGGAGAAATGAAAGTAGACCCCGCCCTTGGACAGGCCCGCGCCAGCGGCGATGTCGTCGACCCGGCTGCGCTCAAAGCCGCGCTCGATGAAGCTGCGACGGGCCGCGTCGAGGATCTGCCGCCTTCGCTCGTCCTGGCTTTTGTGTCTGGTCATGGTGCTTGTGGTCCCAAGGCGGGCGTTGGCCCGATCGCGTCGGGGTCCACTTAGTTGAAGGCGGCGCGGCGGGTCAAGCACAAGCGCCCCGCAAGCCTGCTCCCGGCCGCTCCTTGTCAGAGGACGCCGCGCAAGTAGGCATTGCGCAGATCCTCATCCGAGAGGACCGCGAAGGCGTCGTCGAAGGCGTCGCAGACCTCGCGCAGCTCGCTGAAGTGGCGATCGGCCAGCGGCCTGGGGAGCCTGGAGGGCTCGTAGCGCCCTCTAAGCTGCCTGTAGGACTCCTCGATCAGCAGCTCGTCGGCACCTCTGCGCACCTCCAGCAGGGTGAAGTAGTCCTCGTGCCGGGCCTGCCTCACCTTGCGCCGGATGGACTCTGCCGTCACCGCCTCTGGCCTCGCGGTCGAGCGGCTGAGGGGAGAAGGTGAGGGCCTCGCGGAGAGGCCCGGGTGGGACAGCGGGGCCTGCGCGTGATGCTCGACGAGGTGATCCTGTCCATCAAAGAGGTGATCCCGGCCCCCGACGTGGTTTTCGGGATGCCCGACGGGGTTTCCGGCTTCCCCGCTGAGGCTTCTGGGCCCCCCGGCGTAGTTTTCGTGTTCCCCGACGGGGTCGCGCTCGATCCTGAGGGTCGAGGCAGGCCTGAGCGGCGCGAGCACCTTCAGATCGGGCAGCGGGAGGTCGAGGTGGATCCCGAGCATCTCGGCGATGGTGGCGAGGATGGCCGCGGGGGGGGTGTTGGCGGCGAAGAAGCGGTCGGCGCCGGACTCGGCTGCGCCAGAGGGCGTCGCGATGGGGTGGGGTGGGCTGTCTCCCTGATCGACGAGGCCGATGGGGATCAGCGCCCCGAGCGGGCGGTCTCGCAGGGCCTGGAGCAGCAGGGCGGCCTGCTCGGGGTGGGCGCCGATCGCCACCAGGACGCCGTCCGGGCTGACGGCGTCGAAGCGTCGGACGGCCTCGGCGGCGCGCTCGGCGCGCTCAAGCGCCACCTGATTCCCCGGCGCCGCCGCCCCCATCGCCGCTGCGAGCCCGTCGTTGATCCCGACCAGCAGGAGTCTGAGCCCTGGTTCCATGCCTGACACCTCGCGCGGGGCGGCCTTGCCCCTTTGGCATTGTCTCTGGACCCCTCGACGCCGTCAACTCTATGCCTCCCATGCCTTGTCAGGTTTGCTCAGTGAAGCCTGAAGTCCTGCCGCGCTCGCCGATCGCCCCACGCTCCTCGCACCGCCCCCGTTGGGGACGGGCTCGTCGGGTGGGGCTTGGATGCGCGGGCGGGCTGCGCCCGATGGGCGCAGGCCGGCGGGCGGACGACACCGGTTCGCGGGACCAGATCAGCGCGTCGAAGTGGGCCTGTGGATTGGGGTTTTCACGCCCCT
>SXGS01626051.1_pt1 | contig 11729 bp, 13 predicted proteins | sample 3174681 | NCBI WGS metagenome assembly SXGS01 (sample SAMN11356861, study PRJNA531348) | freshwater metagenome | isolation source: freshwater sample F1-80 | place: China: Fuxian Lake, Yuxi | collected 2017-12-25 | reverse complement strand
GCGCTCGCTCGTCAAGTGATAGGCGCTTCGCTAGCATTCAATCGGGCTGGGGTCGGGGTCTCCCTCGGGATGCAGACTCGCGAGATGATGTGGCTGCCGTGCGATTTCGAGGGAACCGTATTACTGAAACACAGTCTAGGAAACGACGACAAAACCGAAATTTATGTGACAGGAGGTGGACAATGAGGAGAAAACTTGTGTTGTGTGGCCTCGCCGCAGCCTTTCTCAGCGGCTGTCACGCGACGCATCTGGTGTACGTGCATAACGCGTCGCTAGGCATTGACGTCTCGGCGAGCGCGGAAGGCACGGGGAAGATGGCGTTTGGCTATGACCGGGACACCTTTGCCCTGGTGCCGCGGAAAGACGATAACGCTAACGCCGACGCGATGTCGCTTGCCGCTGTGAACTGTGTGTATGCCGATGGGCTCAACGAGGTACAGTTCGACCATTTTGTTGCCACTGGAGATGCTGCAAAAAGTGTGGCCAAAGATCCCGACGGCTTACAGACAATTCGTAAGGCCATCTATGGCAAGAAAGGAGAGAACAAATGCCGAGAAACATCGCAAGCTCAGTAATAAGACGATTTCTGCCGGGCACTTTTCTTCTCTGTTGTAGCTGTAGCAATACGATCTATTTCTACGAGACGGAGAAAATCTCGCTGACTGTCGAGGGGCGACCTGACTCGACGCAGCCTGTACAGGGAAACCTTGGGATTAAGCAACGGGCAGTATTGATCGTTCCACCCAAGGACGGAGGCGAGGCACTTTCGGCTATTAGCAGTTTTCAGTTCACGAAATTGCCAGGTGGATTCTTCAACCTTGGTACTGTGGCTATTCGCTCGGCGTTGGTGACTGGGGAGGCCGCGACGAGTCCAAGCACGCCTCAGCAAGCTGTGGCTCGGGCAGTGACTGAGGGCGTGGCTCTCCAATCTACCGAGGCCCTAGCAGAAAAAGGGATCAAACTCGCGGGGAAAGCGAATCAACAGGACAGATTGAGAGATCTCGTGAAGAGCAAACCGGAGTGGAAGGACCTCTCTCCAGCGGAGAAGGACGAATTGGCGGAGATTACCTTGGGGGTCAAACTCGGTGAACTTTATACGGAAGAATACCATAACACTATTGTCAAAAAACTGGGAGGTGATTTATGAAGTACGGATTCAAGGTTGAGATTGTGAATGCCACTCCTTCTACGGCGGCTGAAGCGGCAAATTTCGCTATCCAACTGACGCAGGACTACGGGGCGAACGGTTGGCAACTGGCTTCGACTGTTTCTCTCGCTGCTGGAGCTTTGTTACTCATCTTCCAAAAGGAAGTTCCTTAGAAGCGCATGGGCGAGTGCTGGTTCGACTATACTGCTCGGCGTTTGCGGTTCCGCTCCTCTTTACTCCTTGGAGTTCTCTCGCTACTCATAGGTCGCTTCGCGAATAGGTGAGAACCAAGGAGGAGTTATGAAAATAGGGGTATTTCTATTTGCCACGGACATGTCCGCCGATCCGGCGGCGGTGGCGAAAAAAGCCGAAGACTGTGGCTTCGCTTCGTTCTGGGTGCCTGAGCATGCCGTTATTCCGATCCACACGTCGTCGCCGTATCCCGGCTCACGCGATGGCATTATTCCTGATGCCTATGGGCGGATTATGGACCCGTTTGTCGCTCTGGCTCGCGCCTCGGCGGTGACGAAGACCATTCAGCTTGGCACCGGCATTTGTCTCATCCCTGAACGCAACCCTTTACTCTTGGCGAAAGAAGTGGCGACGCTTGATCGGCTGTCCGGCGGACGTTTTCTTCTCGGTATCGGTGCTGGATGGCTCAAAGAAGAAACTGAGATCATGGGTGGCAACTTCGAGCAGCGCTGGGCGCAAACAAAAGACGGCGTCCTGGCGATGAAAGAGCTGTGGACCAAAGACGAGTCCGAATATCAGGGGAAGTTCTACAATTTTCCCAAAGTGCGATCATTTCCCAAGCCGGCGCAGAAACCACACCCGCCAGTCTACATGGGTGGGACGTCAAAATACGTTTTCCAACGTGTGGTCGAGTGGGGCGATGGTTGGATGCCGGTGCGCTTCAAGCCCGAGGATTTGAAGGAAGGGCGGCAGACGCTGAACGCATTGGCGCAACGTGCCGGCCGCGATCCAGAATCCATCGCCGTGTTAGCGTTCGGCTCGTCTGGTCGCTTCCGGACAAAAGACGAGTTGCGCATGTTGGAACAATCCGGCGTCACACATACAACCATCTGGCTCGATACCAACGGCGACGGCGTGTTGAAGGAAGTGGAAGATCTCGCACGGACGGTGTTGAAGTAGGGGCTCCCCTCATTGGCCATAGCGAGTATGATTTCGTCATGCCCGCGCAGGCGGGCATCCAGAAAGAACGAGTCATGGCTTTGGGTATGCGCCTTGGATTCCGGGTCTCGCGTTGCTCGCCCGGAATGACGTGCTTTCACCATCCTTCATCGTTTCGGGAGAGTTGCTTGGCGTTTCGACTTCTTCGCTACGTCCTATGGGTGAGCGTGCTGCTCTGCCTTGTGAGCGGATTCTGGGCGGCGGATCAAAAACTGCCTTTCTGGGCACCGACGCATATCAAGTCGCTGGTCTTTTATGTCACGCCGGTGGCGAGTGTCGTTCTGGCATTTTGTGTGTTGAGACAGCCTCCTGAATAACGTCGCCGCAGATTCCTTGTGCTTGCCTAGCCAAGTACGGTACTGAGAGGGATCGCCCATAGACGTTCAGCAAGTTGCACCGCCTCGCGTCCGCCGTAGGCCAGAATCGCCGCCCGACACTGTGGCGTTTTATCGAGGAACGCTCGTAATCCGGCAAGATCGCGTTCATCCCACCGTCCCGTTGTTTTGACTTCTATCGCGAGGGTGGTGCGTCCAACTTCAATAATAAAGTCTACTTCATGCCGTCCTTGTACGTGCCAATAGCTCAATCGTGCTTCTGGCCACTCGGCGCTGAGTATGCCAGCGAGGTTCTGAGCAACGTACGTTTCCAACAGCGCTCCAGATAAAGCATCGCCTCTGGTGAAGAGGTCGCTATCCACGCCCGTGAGAAACGCGGCGAGGCCGGAGTCGGACAGATAGAGCTTGGTCGATTTGATAAGACGACTTGCCCGATTCGTGAGGTAGGGCGGGAGGCGCGTAATGACAAATGAAGCTTCGAGTAAACTCAAGTAGCGTGCGGTAGTGACGGCGTTGAGTTTGGCATCTCGTCCTAATTCGCTCAAATTCAGTATCTGCCCCGTGCGGAGCGCCGCCAAATGAAGGAGGTTACGGAACGACACCAAATCGCCTATGCGGCTGAGTTCTCGGATATCTCGTTCGAGATAGGTTTGTTCGTAGCCCATGAACCAGAGCGCTGGTTGACGTAAGTGACCGAGGCTGACTGGTGGAAAGCCACCGGCCAAAATGTCGCGAGGATTGATCGCGTTGCCGGGCGCAGACGGCACCCTGGCGATCTTGGTGAAAAACCGCTTGATAAATGGCTCCTGAGTCAAGGCACCAGATAGTTCGCGGCGAGTGAAAGGATGCAAGGTCAGGTAGAGGGCGCGGCCGGCCAGACTCTCGCTTACTCCACGCAAGAGGGCAAAGTTGGCGGACCCGGACAACACGAACCGTCCCGGCTTTCGAGATCGATCAACTTCGCGCTTGATGGCCAGCAACAACTCGGGGCATCGTTGGGCTTCGTCGATAGTCAGTGGCTCGTCCGTCCGGACAAAAGCTTCCGGATCCCCACGCGCGGCAGCAAGCTGAGCCAAGTCATCTAAACTGACATAACGGCGATTCGCAAGCTCGGGTTCCTGTTGGAGAAACGTGCTTTTGCCGGATTGCCTGAGCCCGGTGACGACGATAACTGGCAAGTCCGCGAGGGCGGCTCGCACCAATGGTGTAAACGCGCGAGGATGATAGGAAGATGTCATAATACAACAGACTATAGAGACATTATGACATCTTTACCAGCGGTATCTCGCCTATGTATTGCTACTTGCCGAACTGCGGTGCTCGTTTCTCCAAGAAGGCGCGCATGCCTTCCCGCGCATCTGCCGATAAGAAGACGCCGGCTTGTGCTTGCTCCTCGTGCGCGAGGGTTTCGGCTAATGTTCCCGTCGCGCCGAGGTACACACCACGTTTGATCTGGGCCAAAGTCTCGGCTGGTCCTTCGGCTAGTCGTGCGGCGAACTTGCGTACTTCTTCCAAGAAGGAGTCGTGCGGGAAGATGCGGTTAATAAGACCAAGCCGATAGGCTTCTTCCGCGTCAATGCGATCTCCAGTCATGATAAGTTCCAGTGCGCGGCTGGTGCCGACGAGCTGCGTGAGGAGATAGTGCCCGCCCCAATCTGGAACGAGGCCGATCTTCACGAAGCTCTCGGCAAACCGGGCGCGGTCCGAACCGTAACGAATGTCGCACGCCAGCGCCAAATTCATACCCGCACCTGCGGCTGCACCGTTAATGGCGGCAATCACCGGCTTCGTCATCTGTCTGATGAACTGGACCACCTTACCGCCTAGCGTCATGCGCTGGGCGAGCACTGACGCATCGTTGCGGTTTTGCATATCGACCATGCTAGCGATGTCGCCACCAGCGCAAAAGGCAGAGCCTGCGCCAGTAATAATGACGCACCGCACATCAGGATCGTGTTCGGCTTGCTCTAAGCTTGCGAGCAGGTCCTCACGCATGGTGCCGCCTAGTGCGTTCATGACTTCAGGACGGTTCAGCGTAATCGTGCCGAGGCGATCTGCAACCGTATAGAGGATCGGAGAGGTGCTCATAGGCAGTTCCTTACAGGGTGATGACGATTTTGCCGAAATGGGTTGCGCTTTCCATACATTTGAAGGCTGCCCGCGCTTCAGCAAAGGGAAACACTTGATCGATCACCGGCTTGGTTTGATGAATCGCCAAGGCTTTGTTCATAGCCTCGAACATCTCGCGCGAGCCGACGTAAATGCCTTGCAAACGCAGCCCTTTCATCAGCACTGGATATGGGTCGATCTTGCTATCGAAGCCAGTGAGGACGCCAATCAGACTAACTGTGCCACCTACGCGAGCTGCACGAAACGACTGTTCCAAGGTGCCAGCACCTCCAACTTCGACGACATGATCGACGCCTTCGCCGTCGGTCAGCGCAAGCGTGCGCTTGGCCCAGTCCGGCGTGGTCTTGTAGTTAATCGTTGCCCACGCGCCGAGTTGTTGTGCTCGCGCGAGCTTGGCATCGCTGCTCGATGTTACGATGACGCGTGCGCCAGCCATGATCCCAAGTTGCAGGGCGAAGATCGACACCCCGCCGGTGCCTTGGACCAGAATGGTATCGCCAGATTTCATATTGCCTTTGGTTACCATCCCTTGCCATGCGGTGACAGCAGCGCACGGTAGCGTGGCGGCATCCTCGTCGGTCATGTGAGCCGGGGTGTGAACCAGCCCATCCTCGTGCAACACCACATGGTCAGCCAGCATGCCGTCGATGGAACCGCCGAGGGCGGAAGCGAAGCAGCTTGGGGTAATGTCACCGGCGAGCCAGTTCTGGAAAAAGGTCGCGGCCACACGGTCTCCGGTTTTGACGCGAGTGACACCAGGGCCGACTTCGACGACTGATCCAGCTCCATCAGAGCAGGGAATGAGCGGCAGTTGCACGCCGCGGGCACCGCCGTGCTTCACGGTCATGAAGTCGCGGTAGTTAAGAGACACCGCTCTGACACGCACCCGCACCTGACCTTGCTGCAAGACCGGGTCCGGGCGTTCAGAGAATTGTAAGGCATCAATGCCAAAAGCGTCTTTGATTTCACAAGTTTTCATAAGTTTCTCCCTCTGTCGTGTGGAATAATGCCAGGCGGGATTGTACGTAGGTCACAGTGATGAGTCGAGACGGACTGGTTCACGCGTCGCGTCCGACCACGTCACGAATATGAGCGAATCCTTCCGTCAGCACGCGCATGCGCAGGCCGCGCACAATGCGGCGCGGGAGGAAAGGACCTTCGTAAATCAGGCCAGTATAGAGTTGAATCAGCGAGGCCCCAGCGCAGAAACGGGCGTAGGCATCTTCAACCGAAAAGATGCCGCCGACACCGATCAGTGGCAGTTTCCCGCCCACCGTGCGAAAGAGCAGGCGCATCACCGCGAGGGCACGTGCCTCTACCGGACGACCGCTGAGACCGCCTTCTTCTTGGCTGGCGGTGCGTAAGGTCGGCGGACGAGTGATCGTCGTGTTGGTAGCGATGAGTCCAGCGACCCCGGTGGCGAGGGCGATGCCAGCGATCTCCACGACCTCTTCATCGCTGAGGTCCGGGGCGATTTTGACTAACACCGGCTTGGGTTGGGTATGACGTGGTAAAGCGAAGCGTCGATTCGCGGCCATCAAGGTTTCGAGCAACTTTTGCAGGCGTGTACTTTCCTGGAGTTTGCGCAGTTCCGGCGTATTGGGTGAACTCACATTGACCACGAGATAATCAGCGAACGGGAACAGTTGCTCTAGGCTTTCGACATAATCTTCTACCGCTTGTTCGAGCGGGGTAGCCTTGGACTTGCCGATATTGATGCCCAACGGGATGGGATGTGAGCGACCTGGAGGTAGGGTGCGGGTAAGACGCGCTGCGACTGCGTGGGCACCGTCGTTATTGAAGCCGAGGCGGTTAATCAATGCTTGATCGCGTTCAAGACGAAAGATGCGTGGTCGTGGATTGCCCGGCTGCGGGCGGGCAGTGATTGTGCCGAGTTCGGCAAAGCCGAAACTGAGCGCGGACCAAGCCAGCGGCGCGACAGCATTCTTATCGTATCCAGCCGCAAGCCCGACCGGATTGGGAAAGCGTAGCCCCCATAGTTCTTGGCTCAGGTGGGGGTCGCTTAATGGCGCGATGGCGGCAGCACCCGCTTTTTGTAAAAGGCTGACGGCTTTCAGCGCGGAATGATGCGCCTGCTCAGGGTCAAGTGAGAAGAGCAGGGGGCGGAGGTAGGGGTAGAGCATGGGAAGCGATCTGATTACTGCGTTTCTGTCGAGAGCGCCGTTTCCAGTTGGAATTGAAGTATTCAAGCGGCGAGAGAGACATACTCTACTTCTTTGAGAATATGTGGACCGATGTAAGGGCTTAGTGATTCGACGGTCACAATTTCGACCTTGCGCTTGAGAATGGCTTCCAAGAAAAATACGAGATGCATGAAATGATCGAACGTTTTTTGCCCTTTTTCAAATTCGACCAAGAGGTCGATATCGCTCCGAGGCGTTTGCTCTTCACGAACAAATGAGACGAATAGTCCTAATTTTCTGACCCCGAGAGAGCGAAGGTGCTGCTGATGAGCAAGGAGCGTACTCTGGATATTCTGTTTTGTCATTGCGATAGTGTTCATAAAAATTACAGGCCGTCGGATGGGTTGAGCCCACCCGATCGGAGCACGCTCACCCAATCCCATAAATGCGTGAACAGTTGTCGGCGATGATTTTTTGCACTTCCTCGCTGGGCACGCCGGCGAAGTCGCGGGCGATGACTTCCTGGGAACGTGGCCAAGTAGAGTCGGAGTGCGGGAAGTCCGACGCCCACATGAGATTGTTCACACCGGCATACTCGCGAGTCAACACGCCCACACGATCATCCTGGAACGTAGCGCAGACTTGGCGGCGAAAATAAAAGCTGGGCGGTTCAGGAATGGCCAGCGCCTTTTCCAAGTATTTATACTTCTCGTAGGCGTGGTCCATGCGTTGCAGATAGTGACCAATCCAGCCGATGTCGTTTTCGGCTGAGACAATCCTGAGCTGCGGGAAGCGCTCGAGCACGCCACCGAATAAAATATCGCTGAGCGAACGCTCGATGGCATGGGGAAGCGAGGGGTAGCTCTTCATCACGCTGGAACCAATGCCGCTGCCTTTGCGCCCAGTGAGAATGTGGAGTGAGAGTGGCATCGCCTGCGCTTGTGCCGCTGCCCACATCGGGTCCCACACGGGATTGTCATAGGTACGGTCTTCCGGCGGAATGCCCCAAATCAACCCGCCTTTCAGACCTAAGCGTGCGCAGCGTTCGATTTCAGCGACAGCGCTTTGCACCTCATCCATCGGGATCAGTGCAATGCCGGCGAAGCGACGGCGGTCGTGATTGCACAGTTCTGCCAGCCAGTCGTTGTACGCGCGAAAACTCGCGGCTCGCAGCCCGCCATCTTCGATGCCGTACAAAAACATGCCGAGGCTGGGATACAGCACTTCCCCTTGTACGCCGTCAATTTCTTGATCTTTGACACGCTGCACCGGGTCCCACGCGCCGGGACGTACGCCGGGGTAGCCTTTGACCATTTCGGTGGAATAGTTTTTAGGATCGACCCCGGCCACGGCAAAGCCAGAGACAGAGAAAGGTTGGAGCCCTTCGCACACGAAGAAATCTCCGGTGATGCCGTTGGCTTCTTTGATGATATGCGGGGCACGGTGACGATAGGCTGAGGCGATGCGTGCCGTCCACACATCCGCAGGCTCAATCACATGTGAATCTGCTGACAGGACTTTGTTTGCTCCCATGGAATCCTCCTTTGTCGAGCTTTGTCGGACTCTACCGCTGGTGGGAGGAGGGGTCAAGGTTCGCGAGGTATGTCCGGTCGTTTGTACTCACGTCGGACTTTGTTCTTGGCTATCGAGTTGCAGCATGTCCAACGTCGCCAGCGCTGCGGCTTGGTCGGCAGTTTTTTTACTCGGGCCGACACCACGGCCATAGAGTTTACCAGCGATAGAGACTTGGCTCATGAACTGGCGCTCGTGATCCGGCCCGCGAGCTTCGAGCACGATATAGACTGGAGTTTCTCGAAAAATCTTCTGGGTAATTTCCTGAAGACGAGTTTTACTGTCGAAGCGGGCGACACGTGATTTTTCTTCGAGGTCGTCAACAAAGTGGCGCACGACTATGTCACGTACCGGCAGGAACCCTCCGTCGAGATACATGGCACCCAATACGGCTTCATAGGCCGATGCCAAAATAGAAGGCTTCTCCCGTCCTCCCGTGCGCTCTTCTCCTCCGCCAAGCCGCAGCCATTGCCCAAGGCCGATGGCGATAGCTTTCGTTGCCAACACCCGCGCATTGACCAGCGAGGCGCGGAGTTTCGACAGATCACCTTCGCTCGCCTCGGGGAAGCGTTGCATCAGCAAGTCACTCATCGCCAGCCCGAGCACAGCGTCGCCAAGAAATTCGAGCTTTTCGTTGTGTCCTTCGCCCGCTCGCAATTGGCTCGAACGATGGGTCAGCGCGAGCAGCAACAGTTCTCCCCGCTGGAAAGTGTATTGCAGAGTGACTTCGAGGGGCGTGGGGTCAGACATGACGAGTCCCGAGCTACGAATCACGCGCCACGAGCTACGAGCCGCGAATCTCTCCCCACAAGAGCTCGCCTTTCGCGCGAGTGATGGCGACTTGGACTTCTCGATTCATATGGGCGTCGGTTCCCGGGGCAAGGATGCGGAGATAATTGCGGCTATAGCCTTTGAGCAGTCCGCTGCTTTTATCACGGGTGTGCTCGAAGAGGACTGGTAACGTCTGGCCGACGAATTCGCGTGCAAACGTCGCTTTCTTGTGTTCGCCGAGTTTACGGATGCGCCGAGATCGTTCATCAATGATCGGTTGCGCCACTTTGTCACCGAATTTTGCTGCCGTCGTGCCGCTCCTGACCGAATAAGGAAAGACGTGAAAATAGGTAAACGGACTTTCTTCTAAAAACGCGAGGCTGTGCGCGAACTCTTCTTCTCCTTCGCCAGGGAACCCAACAATAAAGTCGGTACCAAGCGATGCGTGTGGCAAGGCCGTGCGCACCCGCGTCAACACCTCGCGAGCCAGCGCAGTATCGTAGCGGCGGCGCATGCGAGCGAGCACGGCATCGTCGCCAGCTTGCATGGGAATATGCAGGTGCGGGCACAGTGAGTCCGACTGGGTAAGCAGGCGCAGCAAGTCGTCACCGATTTCGTGTGGGTCGATGGAACTGAGCCGCAGGCGCGGCACGAGGCGGCGCTCGAGAATAGCTTCGAGCAGCCACGTGAGAGTCACTGGCGGGTCGAGGTCTTCACCATACCCGCCCAGGTGAATGCCAGTGAGTACGACTTCTTGGAATCCCTGTTGCGTCAGCCGTTCGAGTTGTTCGATGACTACACGTGGCGGTACGCTACGGCTTTTGCCGCGCGACATTGGTACGATGCAGAACGTGCAGAACAGATCGCAGCCTTCTTGGATTTTGAGAAAGGCGCGAGTTTGCCCGCGAAAAGTGAGGGCACCGAGAGTGTCTACCCGTGGCAAGGTGCCATCGCTGGGGTTGCGTAAATTGCTGACGGCGATGCGTTCACTGAGTTCAGCATTCACTGCGCGTAGCAGATCGTCGAGGCGATTCAAGCCGATGACGTGATCGACTTCCGGCACTTTGGCCACGGACTTGGGGCTGACCTGAGCATAGCATCCAGTCATGATGACACGTGCGGCCGGGTTCGTCCGTTTCGCCCGTCGCGCAAGCTGACGGCTTTCGGCATCGGCTTGATTCGTGACCGTGCAGCTATTGACGATATATACGTCGGCTGGCGCAGAGAACGGCACGAGCCGATGTCCGTCGGCCTTCAAGCGGTCTTCCATCGTGGCCGAGTCGTACTGATTGACCTTACAACCCAGCGTTGTCACTGCGACTCGTAACATGATCTACAACGCTCCTTCGATCCAGCCGCCGCCCAAGACGCGCTCACCGTCATAGAACACCGCAGCTTGACCGGGTGTGACTGCTGGAGAGGCCGTATGAAACCAGACCAGTGCCTTCCCATCCGGCTGCGGCACGACACGTGCCGGCAAGGCAGGGTGGCGATAACGAATTTTGACGGTAATGGGCTGGCTCTTATCTGGTACGTCTTCTGTCCAACTGACGTTCGTCGCCTTCAGCCCAGGTGCTCCCAGGTGGTTTTTTTCACCCACCATGACGCGCCCATTCTGGGCGTCAATCTGCGTGACGTAGCGAGGCTCCGACAGGCCACCGATAGCCAAGCCGCGACGTTGCCCGATGGTGAAGCGATGAATGCCGGTATGTTGGCCAAGGATATTCCCGTCGTGATCGACGATCTCGCCGGGAGTGAGCTGTTCTGGGGCAAGACGCTGCTCAATGAAGCGTGCGTAGTCGCCATCCGGAATGAAACAAATATCCTGGCTTTCCGGCTTCTCGGCGAGCCGCAACCCCAACTGTCGTGCCTTCTCGCGCACTTCGTCTTTCGTCATGTGACCGACTGGGAACAGGGTACGTGCCAGTTGCGCCTGATTCAAAGTAAACAGAAAATAGGACTGGTCTTTGCGCGGATCGGTTCCTTTGAGGAGCTGATAGCGCTCACTCTGAGCATTGTGTTGGATACGCGCGTAATGGCCAGTCGCGACGAAATCGGCATCGAGTTCTCGCGCTCGTTTCCACAGCAGGTCGAATTTTAGATCGCGATTGCACAGGAGACAGGGATTCGGAGTGCGACCACGCCGGTACTCGTCGGTGAACACATTCATCACGCGCTGCTGGAAGGCATCTTTGAGGTTGAGGACATAGTACGGAATCTCGAGATGCTCGGCCACGCGGCGGGCGTCTTGAAAATCGTCGATTGAACAACACCCGCCGTCGCGGCTTTCGACATTGCCGGCCAGCAGCATGGAAATTGCGATGACCTCGTAGCCGGCTTCGACGAGCAACGCCGTCGCGACTGCACTATCTACGCCGCCGCTGAGCGCGGCTAGGACGCGCTTGCCGCGCGGCACATGCTGAGTGCTGAGTGTTGAGT
>SXGS01554749.1_pt1 | contig 11732 bp, 10 predicted proteins | sample 3174681 | NCBI WGS metagenome assembly SXGS01 (sample SAMN11356861, study PRJNA531348) | freshwater metagenome | isolation source: freshwater sample F1-80 | place: China: Fuxian Lake, Yuxi | collected 2017-12-25 | reverse complement strand
CGCCGTGGTCGCCAACGAGGTCAAGTTGCTCGCGAGCCAGACCAGCAAGGCCACCGAGGACATCTCGGCCAGGGTCGCGAGCATCCAGGACGACACCGCGCAGGCGCGTCAGGCGATCGAGCGCATCGTCGGCACGATCGGCAGGATCCACGAGGCGCAGCTGTCGATCTCCGGCGCCATCGAGGAGCAAAGCGCCACGACGCAGGAGATCACCCGCAACATCCACGAGGCCGCGCGCGGCAGCAACGACATCGCCGGTTCCATCGGCAGCGTAGCCGAAGCGGCTTCGCGCGCCTCGGGTGGAGTGTCGCACGCCAACAAGGCCTCGGCGGACCTGGCTCGCATGGCGGACGACCTGCAACGCCTGGTGGCCCAGTTCCGGCTCGAGGATGCCGGCCGGCCGAAGGCGGGCCACGCGGCCTAGCGCGATTGCCTGGGCTCGACCGGCTCGCAGTACGCGACGATGTAGTCGTGGGCGTCGGTCTTGCCGCCGTCCACGCTGACGCGCACGCGGTAGGCCGCTCCGGCGGCCACCCGCAAGCGCGGAGCGCGGAACACGATGCACGGCGCGCCGCCGTAGCCGCCGTCGGCCACGGCGCAGTGGTCCAGCTCGAGCGGTTCGCCGGCCTCCAGCCAGTCCGCGTCGAGCGGCACGATGCGCACGACGAGCCGCTCTTGCTTGGGCATGGCGCCGCGCCACAGCGCGATGCTGAAGGCGCGATCGGCCGCGTGCAGGTCGACCGGCACGTGGCCGCGCGGCGGATAGCAGACCTCGGACAGGCCTTTCGTCGGCGAGCCGCTCGAGTCCATGGACCACATGGCCGAGTAGTCGTCGGCGGCGCCGAAGCCCGTGCGCTCCAGCGCCGGGTTCAAGCACCACCTGCGATGTCCGATGCGGTCGATGTTCGATGGATCGCTGTCGTCCATGTAGCCGTCGATGCTGCGCGGCAGCGTGGTGCCGCGGCTCAGGTTGCTGTTGGAGGCGCCCTCGTAGCCCAGCTTGTAGCGCGCTTCGTCGAAGCCAGCGGGCTTGGCCGGCGTGTGGTCGAGTCCGCCGTTCGCGCGGCACACCTCCGCGGCCGCGTCGCAGCGCAGGTTCCACTCCGGGACCAGCTGCATCCTTTCCCACGGCAGGCCGCACAGGTGCCTGTACATCTGGAGCCTGTGCAGGGCGCGCACGCGTTCGACCTGCAAGGGATCCTTCGGATCCACGGTCTCTGGTTGGGCGAGGATGGCGCGCAGCCCATCCAACAACACGTCGCGCCGCACGGGGAACGGCTGGCGGCCGTCGAGTTCGAACAGCTCGCCCTCCTTCCACTGCTGGCGCGTCAGCAGCTTGTCGCCCTGCACGATCTTGAGCTCGCCATGCAGGCGACCCGCCTTGTACTCGAGGTTCCTCCTGCGCCGACCATCCGCGGAGCGCTCGATCCACTTGCCGTGCTTCGCGCCCGCGCGGTGGTCGCCGACGCTGGCGCTCGTCCCGTCGGGATGGAACTCTTCGCAGCGACCTTCGAGCTCGCCGTCCTTGTAGGTGAGGAACCGCAGCCGCGCGCCCGCATCGCTCCATTCGCGCCAGGCCCCGTGCTTGCGGCCTTGCTTGTACTCCGCGAACAAGGTGCGCACGCCGCCTTGGGCGTACTCCTCGCGCAGGCCGTCGAGCCGTCCTTGTTCGTCTTCGCTCCAGCGCGCCTTGATCGATCCGTCGGGCCACGACTCGCGCTTCTCGACGCACGGCGCGACGGCGCCTTGGAGCCACAAGCAGCACAGCAGGACGACGAGGTTCGCGAGTCGCATGGTGGCGTGCCGGGTCGGCCGAACACGATACGCGATGGCCGCTGGATGCGCAGCCTCGCCGAGTTCAACCGCGGAAGCCGCGCAAGTCTTCCACCGGGCGGCGCAGCCAGTTGTCCGCCAGGTAGTCGGTCCAACCCTCGATGGCGTGCAGAGCGTAGGCGTGGCGCGGCGCATCGCCGTGGTTGGCGCCCGAGCGGTGCGGCACGGCTCCATCGAGCAGGACCAGCGTGCCGCGCGGCGCCTCGAGCGGCACGAAGCCCTCGGTCGGATAGGGCGTGGCGTCGAGGCGGTCCATCGTCGTGCTCGAGCCGTCGGCCAGCAACCGCGAGCGCTCCTTGACCGGGATCGCGTGACCGCCGGGCAAGGCCCACATGCAGCCGTTCTCGACCGTGGCGTCGTCGATGGCGAACCAGAAGCCCACGACGCTGCGCGGCTCGGTCCACAAGTAGGTGTGGTCGGCGTGGCACTGCACCTCGCCGCCGATCCGCGCTCCCTTGAAGATGTACATCGACTGCAGCAAGCGCGGATCGCGCATGCCGATCGCCTCCGCCACGCGCGCGAGATCCTCGGTGCGGCTGAAGGCGTCGAAGGTCGGGTCGAGGTCGTGCAGCGCATGCCCCAGCTTGTTCAAGCACGCGTGCGGCGCGTCCACGAGCGTGCCATCCGCCCGCACGGCGTCCTTCTCGTGGAAGGCGCGCATCGCCGCGCCGCTGTCGAGGAACCAGCGCTCGTCGGCGTGGCGCGGCGTCCCGTCCGCGCTGAAGACCACCGGCCGCGGGCACTCGAAGGCCAACCGCTCGGCCAGCCGCGACGCGTGCTCCCTCAGCCGCTCGCACTCGCCGGAGTCGACGAAGCCTTCGAGCACGAGGAATCCATCGCGCCGGAACGCCGCGACTTCCTCCGTCGCCAAGCCGGCGCGCCGCCGCGAGTCGCGCTTCGCGCTCGGGCTCAGAACCAGCCCTTCTTGCCGACTTGGTAGACGCGGATGAACTCCTCGTCCGACTTGGCCAGGTAGAGGATGCCTTCGATGAAGCCGATCAAGCTGCCGGCGCCGCACGTGACTAGGCTGATCACGATGCGCAGGATGCCGCCCGTGACGTCGCCGAGGATGAAGCGATGGATGCCCAGTCCGCTCAGCAAGAGCCCCATGACGCCGCACAGGACGCGCTTGGATTCCAGGGGCAGTTGCGGCGGCGGAGTCGTGTCCATCCGATCGAGTCCTCTCGTGCGGCCCATGGAAGGGCGCTGGGGTGGGTCTGGGAGGGGCGAAGATGTCGCGACCTCCTCGTCCACATTCGACCAAGCATCTCGGCCCGCGCCAAGTGGTCGCTAGACTGCCGCCCCATGCCGCACGACAAGGCTCGAGCCGGAACGCCGATCATCCATGCGCGGTTGGTCCACCAAGCGTTGGCCTCCAGCCTGCTGGTGCTGCCGGCGTTGTCGACCGCGGCTCCGCTCGTCGGCGTGCTCGACGCGGGCAAGGTGCAGGTGGCGAGCTGGTCTGCGCTGGTGTTGCTCGTGGTCGCGACCGTGGCCGCCAAGGAGCTGCGCGCCAAGGGCGAGCGCCTCGCCATGGAGGACAAGCGCGCGGCGCGCGCCGACTTGGAGGCGGACCTCGTGCCGGCCGCGGTGCGCTCGCATTCGCTCAAGGCGGCGCTGTGGTCGTGGGTGGCGGGGCTCCACGCGGGCGCGGCCTTGTGGCTCGGCGCGCCGCTGCACCTGTGGATCGTCGTGGCCTGGTGCATGCTGCAGGCGTGGCAGGCGGCGCCGCGCCGCGAACGGCTCGCGGAGTTGCTGCGCGACGCTTGAGCGTCGCCGCGCGGGGCGTCCGCTACTGCTCGTCCAGCCGCACCTGCACCAGCTTGCCGCACTCGACATCGTAGACGTAGCCGAGGATCTCGTCCTTGCACAGGAGGAAGGGCGACAGGTGCAGGCGGCGGATCGACTGGCGCACGCTGGCGTGTGGATCGCGGAACGCCTCGAAGGTGAACTTGGGCGCCAGTCCGGTGGCCGATTCCAAGTCTTGGCGCAGCTGGTCCTCGCTGATCTTGGTCAGCCCGCAATCGGTGTGGTGCAACAGCACGATGCTCTTCGTGCCCATGGCGCGCTGCGAGAGGACCAGCGAGCGGATGACGTCGTCGGTGACGACTCCGCCGGCGTTGCGGATGATGTGCGCGTCGCCGTAGTCGAGGCCCAGCAATTGGTATACCGGCATGCGCGAGTCCATGCAGGCGACCACCGCCATGTGGCGCGCCGGCCGCAGCGGGCGCATGCCTTGGAACTGGTCGCGGATCCAACGCTCGTTGTGGCGGGCGATGTCGGCGCTCGTCAAGGGCGAGCGGTCGCCCGGCGGGGGGGTCTGGGGCGTCATGCGGGGCGGGATCATAGCGTCCAGGCCGCCCGCGCGCATCCCCGGGCCGCACGGCGCCCGCGAGTGGGCGCAGTTGTCAAGTATATTTGACGAATCGGCGGAGGCGATCAAGCCGCCTTGGGGGCGCTCAGCTGGCGCAAGGCCACCCCGCCCTGTTCGCGCTTCTCGGCCATGCGCAGGCTCGAGAGCGCCGAGCGCAGCAAGGCCTCGAAGGGGATCTGCAGCGCTTCGGCGGCCGGGGCGTGCGCGACGCCGAGCGCCACGTCGACCACGCGGTCGTCCCCGCCGTCGGGCGAGAAGGCCAGCGCGGCCGCCTGCTGCGCGCACTGGCGGGCGCGCGCCTCGTCCTGCCCGGCGACCACCCACAGGAACTGGCCACCGAAGCGTCGGCAGACCTGCACATGTTCGCCGGCGGCTTCCTGCACGGCGCGCGCGGCGCGGCGCAGGAGCTCGTCCGTGCGCGCCTCTCCGATGGTTTCGTTGAGCGTGCGCAGTCCGCGCAGCGCGCAGGAGTAGACCGTGATCGAACGCGCCGCCTGCGTCTCGCGCCGCACGAGGAGGGCGGCGCGTTGCTTCCACGACTCGAAGCTCGCGAGTCCGGTCAGCGCGTCCTTGCTGTGCGCCGCGAAGAGCTCCTCGAAGGCGCGCTTGCCGCGGATGGCGGCGCGCGTGTGGGCTTGCAGGGCCAAGTTGTCGGGCGGCTGCTCGAGCACGGCGAGCACGCCCTGGTCCAACGCGGCCGCGCGCAGCTCGACCGACATGCGGCGCGCGAGCAGGATCACGGGCACGTGCAAGGTGGCGGGATCGGCGCGCAAGCCGCGCACCAAGTCGAAGGTCCCGGCTCCATCCACATCGGCGTCGGAGAGCACCACGTCGGGCACCACCTGGCGCGCGAGCCCCAGCCCGGACTCGAGGTTCGTGGCGTGCAGGCGACGATCGACCACGCCGTCGAGCATGTCCTCCAGTTGCCGGTGAAGGGCGGCTTCTCCTGCGACGATCAAGGCGATGGAGCGTTCGTGGCTGGGCATGGCGCGCGGGGGCGGGGCGATGGAATTCCGACGGGGTCATCGACGCGCGCGGCGCGCCGACTTGAGGCGAAAGCGGGCGACCTCGCGCAAGACGAGGCCGCCCGACCGGTAGAGACAGAAGCAGATGCCGAAACCGCGCCGGATCGCCGTGTTCCGGGGGGGGAGCGCATCCTCCGGCGCGCATCGCGAGGTGGTCTTCGGATGGTGGCGGTCGCGCCCGAGAGCTGTCTTTTCCCGATCGGGACCCGAAAAAGTCTAGGCTGTGGCCGCCGCCTGCCGCGGCGAACTGCGCGCATGATCCTCGAGCAGCACTACCTCGCTTGCCTGTCGCAGGCTTCCTACATCCTGGGCGACGAAGCGACCAGGACAGCGGTCGTCGTCGATCCGCGCCGCGACGTGGACGACTACATCCGCCGCGCCGCCGAGCTGGGCTTGTCGATCCGTCATGTCTACTTGACGCATCTGCACGCGGACTTCGTGGCCGGGCACCTCGAGCTCGCCGCGCGCACCGGGGCCGACATCCGCCTTGGACGCCGCGCGCGCGCCGAGTTCGAGCATGTGCCGCTCGCGGATGGCGACGAACTCGTGCTGGGTGCGCTGCGGATCGTCGCGTGGGAGACCCCCGGGCACACGCCGGAGGGCGTGTCGCTGCTGGCTTGGGACCTCGCCAGTCCGTCCAAGGCGCCGCGCGCGGTGCTGACCGGCGACACCTTGTTCGTCGGCGACGTGGGCAGGCCTGATCTGGCGGCTTCGCCGGGCTGCGATGCCGCGGAACTCGCCGCGCAGCTGCACGATTCCGTGCAGCGCCTCGCCGGGCTGCCGCCCGAGGTCGAGCTGCATCCCGGCCATGGCGCTGGCTCCGCCTGCGGCAAGAGCCTCGGCAAGGAGACCAGCTCGACCATTGGCGCGCAGCTCGCCGCCAATCCGATGTTGGCGCCCATGTCGCGCGAGCAGTTCGTGCGCGAGGCGCTCGATGGCTTGCCGCCGGCGCCGCCGTACTTCGCCCACGACGCCAGGCTGAACCGCCAGCGCAGGTCGCTGTGCGACGACTTGCTGCCACGCGCCATGCGCGAGGCGACGCTCGACGAGGCGCTGGCGATCGTCGAAGAGGGTGGGTTGCTCGTCGACACGCGCTCCTCCGACGATTGGGCGGCATGCCATGTCGCCGGTTGCGTGCAGCTCGGCACCGATGGGCGCTACGCCTCGTGGGCCGGGATGCTGCTGGATCCCGAGGCGCGCGTGCTGCTCGTGTGCGACCCGGGTCGCGAGCGCGAGGCGGCGATCCGCCTGCTCCGAGTGGGCTTCGAGCGCGTCGAGGGCGTGCTGCGCCGCGATCCGCCCGCTTGGGCGGCGCGGGGAGTCGCGCGCTCGACCATCCGCGTCGACCCCGCCGAGGCGCGCGTCATGGCGCAAGCCTCGGAGGCGTCCGTGCTCGATGTGCGCGCGCACGGCGAGCGCGAGAGCGTGCGCATCGAGGGTTCGATGCACATTCCGCTGCCCGAGCTCGAACGGCGTTGGCGCGAGCTCGATCCCGGGCGTCGGTGGATCGTCCACTGCGCCGGCGGCTGGCGTTCGACCATCGCTTGCAGCCTGCTCGAGAGGCGCGGTTTCTCCGCGCTCGTCGATGTGCGCGGGGGCATGGGCGCCTGGGCGGCGGCGGGGCTGCCTTGCGCGCGTGGCGCGGGCTGCGGCGGCCTCGGTTGAACGCGAGTTGGGCGCGGCGCGCGCCGCGCCTCAATCGAGCGAGGCGAAGCCGTGCTTGATGGCGTACTTGGTCAGCTCGGGGATCGAGCGCAGGTTGAGCTTGTCCATCAGCTGCCCGCGGAAGGCGTGCACGGTCTTGTTGCTGATGCCGAGGCGCGCCGCGCATTCCTTGGCGGAAAGACCTTCGGCCAGCAACTTGAGGATTTCGCGTTCGCGCGGCGTGAGGTGCGGTCCCGAAGGCGGCGCCGGTTCCGCCGACTTGCGCACGATCGGCGTCAACACGACATCCGCGATGCTCGGGCTGATGTAGGTGCGGCCGGACGCGATGGCTTCCATGGCCGCCGCCAGTTCGCGCATGGCGCTGGCCTTGGTGACGTATCCAGAAGCGCCGGTGCGGAAGGCCTCGAGCACGAACTCGCTGTCGGCGTGCATCGACAGGAACAGCACCTTCACCTTGTTCGGCGCCATGGACAGGAGCTTGCGCGCCGCCTCGATGCCGTTCATCTCCGGCATGGCGATGTCCATCACCAGCAAATCGGGCTTCAACTCGCAAGCCATCTCCACCGCCCGCGCGCCATTGTCGGCCTCGCCGATGACCACGTGCTGGCCGGTCGACTCGATGGCGATGCGCAGGCCTTCGCGCACGATGCTGTGGTCGTCTGCAAGCAGGACTTTCATGCCGATCTCGGTTTCAGGCCTTCGCGACGGGTTCCAAGGGAATGAATACCGTGGCCACGGTACCTTCCCCGCTGCGGATGTCCAAGGATCCGCCATAGGCGGCCACGCGCTCGCGGATGCTGAACAACCCGAAGTGCGCCCCGTCCGCGGGGGAGCGCGACAACGCCTCGGTCGCGTCGAAGCCCACGCCGTCGTCCTCGACGCGCACGCTGACGCGCTCCGGCTCGTGGTCGAGCGAGAGGATGATCTGGGTCGCTTCGGCGTGCTTGACCACGTTGACCATCAGCTCGCGCGCGCAGCGGAACAACAGGATCTTCTGGTCGCTGGTCAGGTTGGCGGGCTCGCCGGACTCCTCGTACTCGACCGCCACGCCGTGCGTCTTCGCGAGGTGGCGGCCGTACGAGCGGAGTGCGTGCGGCAATCCCAGCTCGTGCAGCGCCGGTGGGGACATGTCGAAGGTCAGGCTCTGGACGTTGCGGATCGAAGCCTCGATCAAGCGGCTGGCCTGGGCCAGGTTCTCCTGCGCCTCGGCGCCCTGCGTCTCCTGCGCGCGCTGGAGCCTCAAGCGCGCGATCGCCAGCTCCTGCCCGATGCTGTCGTGCAGCTGCAGCGCGAGCTCGCGCCGATTGCGCTCCTCGGACACGGTCAGTTCATTGGCCAGGCGCCGCAAGCGCTGGCGGTGCGCGAGGAGCTCGGATTCGTGGCGCTTGCGCTCGCTGATGTTGCGCACCACCGCGACGACGCGGTCTTCGGCCATGGGCGCCAGGCGCGCCTCGAAGGACTGGATCCCGTCCGGGAAGGGCAGCTCGTACTCGAGCGTCTCGATCGAGCCGCTGGCGACGCAGCGCCCGATGGCCGCGACCACTTCGCTCGCCAAGGGCTCGGGCAGCACCTTGCGGATGTTGGCGCCGCTGACGAACTGCGGCGGCACGAACAGCTCTTCGCGCCTGTGGGCGCTGAAGGCGAGGATCACGCCTTGCGACCCGATGACGAACATCAGGTCCGGGATCGCCGAATGCACCGCCCGCAACTCGGCTTCGTTGTTCCTGATCTCGCGCAGCAGCGTCGAGCGTTCAGTGACGTCGCGGATGATGGCGATCACTTCGTGGGGACCCGAGCGCACGAGCCGCGCCTCGAAGTCGCGGAAGCGGCCGTCGAGCGGCAACTCGTACTCGAACACCTCGCGCGAGCCCTCGTCGAGCGCCTTCTGGATGCTGTGCATCCAGAACGAGGCGGTCTCGGGCGGATGCATCTCGGCCACCTTGCGGCCGATGAAGGTCGAAGGGTCGACGATCAACAGGCCGCGGCCGGCCTGCGAGCAGTCGAGGTAGGTGCCGTCGCGCGCGATGCGCAGCATCAGGTCCGGCATGGCCTCGAGAAGCGCGCGACTGCGCGTCTCGCTGCGCGAGAGCTCGGCTTGCGCCTCCTTCAGCGGCGAGATGTCCGTCAGCGTGCCGATGTAGCCGCCCTTCTCCGCGTCGTGGTCCGAGATGGGCCGCGCCTGGTCGAGCACCCACACGACGCGGCCGTCGCCGCGCAGCAGCCTGTACTCGCTGCGGAATGCGCGCGCCCCGGACAAGGCGTGGCGCGAGTCCTGCAGGACCCGTTCGCGATCCTCGCGATGGATCAGCTCGGACCACCTGTGGCCGCGGAGCTCGTCGAGCGGGCGACCGGCGATCTCGCACATGCGCGTGTTCGCGTAGACCGTGGCTCCAGCGGAGTCGGTGCGGTACACGCCATCGGGCGAGGACTCGGTCAACGCGCGATAGACCTCCTCGGCCTGCGCCAACTCTCGTCCAGTCCGGCGGCGTTCGATGGCCGAACTCAGGATCGCGCCCAGGGCCTCGAGCAGGTAGGTGTCGTCGTCCGTCCACGGGCGTTCGTTGCGCACCGCGTCGAAGCCCACGAAGCCGACCATCCGGTCGCGCGCGTCGAGCACGCGCACCAAGATGACCGACTGGATGCCTTGCATCTCCAGAATCTCGCGCTCGACGGGCGCCGAGGCGGGCATGCCGCGCACCAACGCTTCGACCAGCCCCTGGCCCTCGAGACGTTGCATCAGCCACGGAAAAGTGTCGACCGGCAGGTCCTGCAGCAGCTCGATCTGCGGCTCGATCCCTTGGGCGCACCACTCGTGGGTGTTGGAGATCCGCAGTCCGTCCGGGCTGTGGAGGAACAGATAGGCACGGTCGGCGCCAACGAAGGCGCCGACCGTGCCCAAGCTCTTGTCGACTTCCTTGTCGAAGCGCACTGGCGGCGAGATGAGGAAGTCGAAGGCCAGCTGCACGATCAGCCGCGCCTGCGGTTCACGCCGCGTAGGCGGAGAAGTCGTGTTCAGGGAGTCGGTGGCGTGAGGAGTTTCGGCGGACATGGCCCGCTGCTTTTCCAGATGAGGGGGGGCGACTAGAGCATCCTTCATTCTAGGGTCGCAGGAGCGGGATTTTCCGGTTCCTACCCGAAACAGGCGCCCCACAACCGGGACTTTTTCGCATCGTGCGGCAAGGGGATCCGTGTCGAAACGAGGTGTGTGATGGAAGCACCGAGTGGTCGGGCGGCCATCCGGGCGGGTGTCGCGGTCCGGGCTGGAACGCGGCCATCCACTTTCGAAAAACGGTCCCGTTCGCCCGGGTGTGGTGCCTTGGGCGGGCCCGGTCGCAAGGCCGAGACGGTGGATCGACGCCTCGGGATTCCGAGGCGAGGCGAGGCGCTCTGTGGTGGGGCGCCTCCCTCTTTTTCGAGAGGTCAAAGTCGTCGAGCCGCTCCCGAGGAACAGGGAATCAAACGCGCGGCGCTTCCCACAGACCCATGGCGGCTCCGGCCGGATCCTCCACGACGGCCACGCGGCCACCCATCACTGGACGCGCAGGCGCTAGCACTCGGCCGCCATGGGATGCCGCCGCCAGCGCGGCATCCAGATCTTCGACCGTGGTGTAGATCAGCCAAGTCGGCGGCAAGTCGGCGTTGGAGCCGCGAGCATGGCAGATGCCGGCCACCGGTTCGTCTGATCCCGGAGGACACATGGCGTAGTCGTCGTAGCCGTCCATCGGCACCGCCACCGCGCGCCAACCGAGCACCGCGCAGTACCAATCGCGCACGATGGGAGCGTCCGGCACCGCGAGGTCGTGCCATCCGATCGAGCCGGCGCGCGAGGTCGACATGCTCAGCGCGGCTCCGACAACAGCATCCCCGCGCCGACGGTGGCGTTGGTGGCCTCGTCGACGAGGATGAACGAACCGGTCGTGCGGTTGCGGCGATATTCGTCGTAGCAGATCGGCGCCATCGTGCGCAGCGAGATGCGCCCAAGGTCGTTTAGCCCCAGCTGCTCGACGCCCTCGATGCGATGGCCGGTGTTCACGTCCAGCTTGTACTGGATGCTCGAGACCATGGCGCGCGTGCCGCGCGTCGTGTGCTTGAGCGCGTACTTGCCGCGCGGGGAGAGCGGCTGTTCGGCCATCCAACAAACCATCGCCTCGAGGTCCTGGCCGACCACCGGACGGTTGTTCGGCCGACAGAGCATGTCGCCGCGCGAGACATCGACGTCGTTGTCGAGGTGCACGACCACTGACATGGGAGGGAACGCCTCCTCCAACTCGCCGTCGAAGGTCTCGATCTTCGCCACGCGCGAGCTCATGCCGCTCGGCAGCACGACCACCTCGTCGCCCCTCCTCAGCACCCCGCCGGCGACCTGGCCCGCGTAGCCGCGGTAGTCGTGGTGCTCGGCGCTCTGCGGGCGCACGACCCACTGCACGGGGAAGCGCACGTCGATCAGGTTGCGATCCGAGGCGATGTGCACCGACTCGAGGTGGTGCAGGAGCGGAGGGCCCTTGTACCAAGGCGTGTTGGCGCTGCGCTCGACGACGTTGTCGCCGTGCAGCGCGCTCATCGGGATGAAGCACAGGTCCTGCACGTCGAGGCGTGCCGCCAGGCCGCGCACGTCGGCCTCGATCCGGCGATAGGCGGCCTCGTCCCATCCGACGAGGTCCATCTTGTTGATGGCGTAGACGAGGTGCGGGATGCGCAGCAGGGACGCGATCAGCGAGTGGCGCCGCGTCTGCTCGACCACGCCTTGGCGCGCGTCGACCAGCACGATGGCGAGGTTCGCCGTGCTGGCGCCCGTGACCATGTTGCGCGTGTACTGCACGTGGCCGGGCGTGTCG
>SXGS01421947.1_pt1 | contig 11735 bp, 6 predicted proteins | sample 3174681 | NCBI WGS metagenome assembly SXGS01 (sample SAMN11356861, study PRJNA531348) | freshwater metagenome | isolation source: freshwater sample F1-80 | place: China: Fuxian Lake, Yuxi | collected 2017-12-25 | reverse complement strand
GGTGGTTATCGGCGCCATCGGATTCCTGCCGACCCGGGACCCTTGGTCGCCGGGGCAGGGCCTCCTCTGGGGGTGGCTGGTGGGCGGTCCCCTCTTGCTCCTCGCGGTGTGGCTGGGCCTCGGCGCGGACTGGCCGCGCTGCCTGGCCGCGTGCGCTGGGTGCGCAGCCCTCGGCGTCTCCACACTGGCGCTGTTCGCCAGTCCATCCCTGCCGGACGCGCTTCTAGGCATGGGGCTCGGCTCCATCATCGTCGCGCTCCTCTTGAGTGTCGTGGAGCCCGAGAGTGATCCGACCTCGGCAGCGCTGGCGATGATTGCCGTCGCCTCCACGACATTCCTGGCGCTTCGACACCGGGATGCGGCCGGAGCCCGACCCTGGACGGTGCTCCCGATCCTCTGGCTCGTTGCCACGGGCGGAGTGGGCGCCGCGCTTCGTGCCCGAGTTCGCTCCACCCACGTGGGTCCATCGCTGTTCCTGCTGGGCGGAGTGGGAATTGCTGCCGCAGTCGCTCTCGGACTCCAGCTTCAGGGAGGCAGCGAATTCGCGCCTTCGCTGTTGATCGGCGCGCTCGCCGCCGGCGTCGGCCGACTGTCGGACCGTCGAGCAGCGTTGAACGCCACACAAGCCGCGCTCCTCGGCGGCGCAGTGGCGCTCGGGGGCGCGGCTGCCGCATACCGGGGACTGCACGGGTACGGCATCGGGTTAGCCGCCCTGGCCGCCTGGATCGTCTCGGGGGCGGGGAATCGATCCGACCCCGCCCCCGGGGCGCGAGTCACGGCTGCGATGCTGACCGCTCTGGCGCTCCACCGCTGTTGGGTCGAACTCGGTCACTCCCAGGACGACTCGGGAAATCAGGCTGAGTATGTCGCGCTGGGACTTCTGCTGGGCGTCCTACTGCCCCCACTGTTGGCGGCCCTCGCGCCGGATGAGGGCCGTTCCGGGGCCGCGGAGCGCGCCGTGACGGCGTTGGGACTGGCTGCTGCCGCTGCGTGCGCAGCCCCGGCGATCTGGCTGCTCGTCGGCGGCGCCCCTCAGACATCATTTCTGCTCGGCGCCACCCTGAGCGCTGCAACCGGGACCGCGATCCACGGTCGCGCTTCCAGCCGCGTGGGAGTTGCGATGTTGGTTTCGCTCCTGGCAGTGATGGCCGCAATTCTGATCACGCCGATGATTGAGCCGCTTGCCCTGAAAACGAGGGCTGAGCGGATGACCGCCCTGGCGCTGCTTGGAAGCCTGATCACTCTGGCAGCCGGCTGTTCCGCCTTTGGCGCCGCGAGGGCCAGGAAAGGGTCCGGCGATTCGGTGGGATTGAACGAGAGTGCTCAGTCCGGAGGTTCCCGAGGATGAGTAGTGAGGCATTGGAACTTCACGCCGGCCTGCGCGCCGCACTTCCCCGCGCGACTGTTGTGGCAGCCGTCTTCCTGATGGGTGTATTTGCCTTCTCTCGAGAGACCGCCTCGGGTGACCTCGCCGGCACGGTCTCAGTAAACGATCGTCCCCTCGCTGGGATTCGGGTGGTGGTCAGGCCCGGCGTTCCTGCAAGCGGTCGGGACTCATGGGTCACTCGTACAGACAATCAGGGGCGATTCTCCCTCCACCGCTTGCCGACCGGGGCCTACGAGGTCCAACCGCTCACTCAGCTCCACCGCGACGGGGTCCGAAAGGTTCTGGTGACCGAAGGTAGAGTTGCCGGAACCCACATCACCGTCACACCTGAAGACCCGTTCCTGAGAGTGCACGCCCATCAGCGTTCGTTTTTTCCCGGCGAGCAGCCCAGGCTTCAGCTCAACGGCTTTCGGCAGGGGGAGCGAGTTCGATTGGAGCTCTGGGAAGCGGACTTCACGGGGCGGCCCGGCCCGCGGTGGAGCGAGATGTTGGACATGCTGGCTCGAACCTCGTACTCCACTGAGAAACCCAACTTCTCGACTCATCCGCTGCGTCGCGTACGGTCGTGGCAGACTGATATTCGCCGCACCGACGCGGAAGGACAGTTCTACCAGTGGGAGCCCCTGGGAGCGCTTCCCGCGGGCCTCTATGTGTTGAGAGCCGACGGCGAGCGTTCTACCGGCGTGGGTTGGGTCGCGGTGAGTGACCTGTGCTTGATCTCCAAAGCTTCGAACCGTGGCTCGCTGCTGTACACCGCCGACCTGAAGTCCGGATCCCCCCTCGCCGGAGTCGATCTCTACCGGTTCCGACAGGGCTCGCCGCAGGTCACCCGAGCTCAAACAGATGCCCAGGGAGTCGCTACCTTCAGCGGAAGCGGTGGCGACGGGCAGGAGACCTGGCTGGCTCGCAAGGGCGCGTCACTCGCTGTGACTCGGCGGTACACCTCTACGGACGCGGCCGAGGGGTTTCGTGCGTTCACGTATACCGATCGGCCGGTCTACCGACCGGGGCACAAAGTACACTTCAAGGGCGTGGTTCGCCGGATCGGCGCTCAAGACTATCGGCTCCCCGGGGCAACTTCGGCCGAGATCACAGTTCGGGATGAGTCGGAGAACGTGGTTACGCGGCAGACAGTGGAGATCACCCGTGCGGGGAGTTACTCCGGGGAGTTCGAACTCTCCCGTGAGGCCACAGCGGGAATGTATTCCCTGATCCTGCGAGTGGACGGTGAGGACGTCCGAGATTCCTTCTTTGTGGCATCCTACCGCAAGCCCGAGTGGTCGATCGACGTCAGCTCCGAGAAGAAGCGCTACGTGCGAGGGGATCGCATTCGTATTCAGGCGGTGTCCCGCTACTTCTTTGGAGCGCCGGTCGCCGGCGCCAAAGCGACGTGGACCGTCTCCGCGTCCCCTCACTGGAGCTGGGGTGACGAGGAGGATCTCGGGGAAGAAGAGTCCGAGGGTGAGGGCTACGGCGAGTTGATTGCGGAGGGTCAGGCAACGACAGATGCCGAGGGACGTCTGGCAATAGAACTTCCCTCGAACCCGACTCTGCCGGCCGGCACGTCGCTCTCCTCGGGTCGCGAGATCGAGTACAACGTACAGGTGACCGTAGAGGACGCTTCAAACCGGACGGTGACCGGAAGCAAAACAATCGTCATCTTACCTGGCGAGCTCAGCCTTCATGCGTCGCCCTCGAACTACGTGGCGTCCCCAGGGCAGGCCATTACCTTGAAGCTGGAAGCCAGAAACCTGGACGACACACCGGCTGTCGGGATTCGCCTTGAGGTAAAGCATCAGCTCAAGGGCGGAGCTCGCGGCGACCGACAGTCCTTTGAGAACGTGGAAACGGACTCTGAGGGCAGAGCGACCGTCAGCTACACGCCGTCCGAAACGGGGCTCCTCGAGTTTCAGGTTCGAGCGACCGACCGCCGCGGCAACAAACTGCAGGCGGATACGGACGTCTGGGTCGCCCGAGATGCGGGAGAAGACATCAACCTTCCCATGTCCGATCTCTCAGTCCGGCTCGACCGCAAGAGCTATCTACCCGGTGACACCGCCGTCGCGTTGATCCAGACGGACCGACCCGGAGCGACCGCACTCCTCACCATCGAGGCCGACCGAGTGCTGCGGTACTGGACCGTGCCGCTCCCGCGACGTTCCACGGTGGTTCGTATTCCGGTGGAGCAGGGTTGGGTCCCCAACGTCTACGTCGGCGTGTGCCGGATCCGAGATCGCCAGTTCGCGACTTCAGAGGCACGGCTGTCTCTCTCTAAAGACATCCGCCGGCTGAAGGTGACCGTGAGTTCGGATCGTCCGGTCTATCGGCCGGGCGAGCAGGCGTTGTTTACCGTTCAGACTGCGGGACCGGATGGGAAGCCTTGCCCGGCGGAAGTCTCTTTCGGGCTGGTGGACGAGGCGATTTATGCGATCCGAGAGGAGCCGTCGAGGGGAATCTGGGAGGCGTTCTTCCCCCGCCGTTACAACGGTGTGTCAACTTCCTATTCCGACTGGTGGGTCTACCTGGGAGATGCGGACAAGTCCACTCCAAACGTAGAGGTTCGTCGGAACTTTCAGGACACCGCGGCCTGGGCTCCTTTCGTCCACACGAATGACCAGGGACGCGCATCCGTTCGGGTGACGCTGCCGGACAATCTGACCCGGTGGCGGGCCACCGCTGTCGCGCACAACGACCGTACCGACGTGGGTCGCGGCATAGCTTCTCTGGTGGTTCGGAAGGAGTTGATGGTTCGGCTCCAGACTCCCCGGACCTTGACGGCCGGAGATCAAGCCACCTTCTCGGCCGTGGTGCACAACGAGGCAGCCGGTCCGATGGATGTGGTGGTAAAGCTTGGGCTCGTCGGTGCGGATCTGACGTCGCCGATGGAGCATCGCCTGCGTCTCGATCCGGCAACCTCAAAGAAGGTCGAGTGGCGGCTCTCCACAAGAGTACCCGGCAGCGTAGTGGCGACGGTGACGGCGGTGGCCGGAGCTCTCTCCGACGGAGTCGAACTCTCCGTTCCGGTTCGGGCCTTCGCCCGTCCCAAGGCCGAGACCCTGACGGGAGTCGTGACCGATGCGCCCGCCGTGCTGACTTTCCGCCGGCAACCGTCGGCGCTGGACGGGGAACTCTCTGTGCGGGTGAGCCCGAGTATCGCCTCGTCGCTGCTGGGTTCACTTCGCTACCTGGCGGAGTATCCCTACGGCTGCACCGAGCAGACAACCAGTTCGTTCCTGCCGGATGTGCTGGTGCATCAACTCAACCGGGAGTTCCACCTGGATGACTCGGAACTGGCCGCAACGCTGCCGGGGATGGTTCAGGCGGGCCTCTTGAGACTCTACCGCTTTCAGACTTCGGGCGGCTCCGCGGGTGGCTCGGGCTGGGGTTGGTGGCAGTTCGGCGCGGCGGACCCATGGCTCAGTGCTTACGTGATGATGGCGCTCCAGACGTGCAAAGACTCCGGCATCCCGGTGAATGAAGCGGTCTACGCCTCCGGCTCGGTTCATCTCAAGGGGCTGGCCTCTGCAAAGTTGAAGCCGGACGACGCCTGTTTCGTCGCCTATGTGCTCGCTCTCACCGGAAAGCGGGATCTGGCGCTCAAACTGCTGACGCCGACGGTGTTAAGTCATCCCAAGCTCGAGCGGAGGTCGCTGGGCTATGCGATTCTGGCACTGGCTCGCTCCGGCGCCGACGGAGGCATGCGTCGCGCCCGAGAACTCCTGGAGACCCAGTGGGCTCAGAGTCAATCGGATACCGGTGGGGTTCGTTGGAGTGAGGATCGCAACCGCGTCTGGTACCGATGGGTCGACGATGTGGAAACGACGGCGGTACTGCTGAAGGCCGTGATGGCGGTGTCCCCTTCCGACCCGCGAGCGGCGGAGATCGTTCGGTGGCTCATGTCCCAGCGCCGTGGCGACGGGTGGATCTCCACGCGTGATACGGCATGGGTGTTGTATGCGATGGCGGACTACCTGCGCCACACCCGGGAACTCTCCGGCAGCGGCGATTACGAGATTCGACTGAACGGATCCACTCTTCATCGCTCGCCGGCGCGGGAGAGAGGCGCCCTTCCGGAAGAGACGGTGCTGAGCGTTCCCTTCAAGGATCTCCAAGAGACCAATCAGCTTGAGATTCGGGGTTCCGACGGAGGTCGGCTGTATTACACCGCGCGGCTGAAGCAGGATCTCGGTCTGGCAAGCTTCGCGCCCGAGAGTTCGGTCGATGGCCTGTCGGTCCAACGCGAGTACTACCCAATCGCTCGGAAACGGGACGCTCGGGGTCGAGTAATGAATGAACCCGCCAGTGGGCCCCGGTCATCCTTCCGTGTGGGCGAGACAATTCTCGTTCGGGTACGGGTGAAGTCGAGCCAACCCCTCAGATACTTCATGCTGGAGGATCCCATCCCGAGTGGGTTCGAGGTGGTGGATCGGGGCGAACCCCTGGAGTGGAGTTACTGGTGGTCGGCGCTCGAAGTGCGGGACGATCGTGTTGCAACGTTCCTCGACACTCTTCCCACCAAAGAGCAGGTGATCGAGTATTACCTGCGCCCGGAGTTGCCCGGAAGTTACCGCTGCCTGCCCCCCCGTTTGAGCGACATGTACGCCCCGGAGCGGCAGGCTTCCGGGTCTGATCGGCGGCTCGAGGTGCGGCCGTGAAGCGACGGCTTTGGACGACTTCCGAGGTGTGGGTCACGGCTGCGGCGGCCATGCTCATCGGTTCGGTGACCGCATGGGCCCTCGCCCCCCGGCCGCGCAGCGAACCGCTGGCCCGATACGTGACGACGGTTCGGGGCCGCACGCCGAACCAGGTGCACAACGCTGCCCTCGCGGCGAGGAGCATCCATGGCCGGGTGATTCGGCCCGGAGAAGTGTTCTCGTTCAATCAACTCACAGGCTCCTGGTCCAGCGATTCAGGCTATCGACTGGCCCCGGTCAGCTTTGATGGAGAGCTGGTCCCGGGTTGGGGTGGCGGCGTCTGCCAGACATCCAGCACGCTCTACAACGCGGCCCTCCTCGCCGGGATGACCATCCTGGAGCGACACCGACACCAGTGGATTCCCCGCTACGTTCCTGCCGGGCGGGATGCGGCCGTTGCCTGGAGCAGCATCGATCTCAAGTTTCGGAATGACCTCGCGTTCCCCGTTCAGGTGGAAGCCGAAGTGCGAGGGGACTTGCTGCGCTGCGGGTTGGTTGCCGCACGGCGGCCCGATCGCACCTACAGTGTCGAACAGGATACGCTGGGAGGCGCCAGGGCCGCCGTCATCGAACAGCCCTGGAATGTCGGCCTCGGGCTGAAGCGCGTGAAGAATCCAGGGCGGGATGGAAGGCGCGTGAGAACCTTCCGGATCACGCGGTTCCCCTCCGGCGAAACCCGGCGCGAGTTGGTGTCGGACGACCGTTACCCAGCCATGAATCGATTGGTGCTCGTCCGCTGACGCTTCGCGCGCGGCCTCAACGAGACCGGGAGCAACAGAACTTGGCGATCCAAATTGGGGCTATTCTGAAGAAGAGACGAGAGTGGGCCCGTCTCACTCAACAAGAGTTGGTGGACCACACGGGTCTGGATCGCAGCAACAGCTACATTGGCGCTCTGGAACGGGGCAAGACCAGCCCAACCCTCGAAGAGTTGGAGCAGCTCGCGCGGTACTTTCGAACGGATGTCGTGGAATTGATCGAGGAAGCCCGCGGCAGCGCCGAGCGGCGCACCCAGGAGTCCGTCGCCCCCGAGACCCCCAGTGAGATGGATCGCCTTTGGGCGGCGCTTTCGGAGGACGATCGCGACCTGTTGCTTCAGTTCGGGGAGTTGCTCCTTCGCCGCCACAAAAGAGGTTAGGCAAAACCGGGATGTGTCCAGGCGCCTCGAGCCCGGACAGCATCGATCACTCCTTGAAAGTGCCAGCCTTCCAGAAACGTGGGGTAGCCGCTACAGCCCTCTCCGCGCACATCGCTTAGGAACTCGCGGGCAAGTTGGGTCCAGTTACGAAGCGTGTTGTCTGAGATCTCGGGGAGCGCGTCCAGGATGTCCTGCGGCAGATCGAGTCGAGTCCACTCCCCGCGTCCCTCTTTCAGCCAGACGTCGCCGGTGGCATAGGCGCCCTCGATGTGGATTTGGCCCCGCTCACCGTAAACCGCTACGTAGTCGCCCGTGCGGGATGGCTGCAGGCAACTGTGGCGAAACGTGGCGCTGACTCCGGACTCAGGGCCATCATCCGATGCGCCGATCCGGCACAGCACCGTGTACGACCAGTCCGAGTCGACCTCAGCCCAGTCTGCCGTCGACAGCTCCTCGGGAGAGAGTTCGGACTGCGTAAATTGACGGAAATCATGCAGTCGTGGCCCGATCGGCGCCCGCCGCAAGTCGTTTCGAGTCTCCCCGGTTGCCCAGAGGACGACTCCCGAAGCGACATGGAGCACGATAGCGAGCTTGTGAGTGAAGTTGTTGTTCAGCCGGCCGCCGCCCTGATCCAACCGATGGGGCCACCCGAACGGGCAGTTTCGGGGCCAATTGTAATGTGATACACATTCGACTTCCAACACAGGTCCGACTCGGCCCGAGTCGATAATCCGGCGGGCCAGATACGCCTGCGGCTGATAGCGGTACGACGCGGCGTAGGCGGTCTTCACGCCGGCGCCCGCCGCCAGACGATACAGCGACTCGGCGTCGGCGGCATTCACCGCCAGGGGCTTGTCCGCGAACACGTGACATCCGGCCCCCACCGCGGCGGAAATCATCTCGACATGGGCGCCGCCGGGCGTGGCGACTGCGACGATGTCTGGACGAAGCTGCTGAAGAGCCGCGCGCCAGTCGGTGGATGCGACGGGAATGTTCAGTTCAGCAGCCACCCGGTGCACTACAGTCTCGGTCCGGGACGCCATCCCGACGACCTCTGAGCCGGCTTCACGGAACGCGAGGGCGTGTCCCTGTCCGGCATAGCCGGATCCGAGGATGAGCACGCGTGGACGGCTGGTCATCCGCACATGGCCACGATGGCATCCATGCTGGCTGCCAGGTGGTCCAGAAGCGTATCGGGGCTGTGGGAATAGGGCCCATATTCGGCCGTGAGGTAGCTCTGGTACCCGATGTCGCGGATTGCGGCCGTCACCTCGGCCCAGTTGACGTCGCCCTCCAGCAGCATTACAAAGCCAGCGAGGTTGCCCACGGAGTTCCTGAAGTCTTTGAGATGGATCCTCCCGACCCGAGACCCAAGGATTCTCAGCCACTGTTCCGGGAAACCGTTCACCAGCACGTTGCCGACGTCGAAGTACGCGCGAACGAAGGGACTGTCAATCTCATCGACGAACTCGCGCATTTCCAGCGGACTCAGCAGGAAGCGGTTCCAAACGTTCTCGACGCAAATCTCGATGCGGTACTGCTCGGCCAGACTCCGGAGTTCCCGGTAGATGGCGAGGCTTCGATCATACGCCACGTCGTAAGGGACCACAGGCGAACGGGGGTCCCACGCCACCTGTACGTATCCGGGTATCTGGAGGATCGCGCCGGCCCCGAGCGCCTGCGCCGCCTGTAGTCCCCGCTCGGTGCGTCTAAGAATCTGCGGCAGCGACTCGTCAAGTTCCAGGTGGAAGAGATCCACAAAGGCGGGACCCATCGTGCTCGGGACTTCCAGGCCCATGCTGCGAGCCAGATCGGCGGCGCGATCCGGCTCATCGTAGGGCGCGGGGAGAGCAACGCGGCCCTCGGCATCGAGGCGAAGTTCGAGACCGTGAAATCCGCGCTCGGCGGCACGCGCAAATGCCGCAGGCGGATCGAGATCTCGACGTAAGTTGCCCTGGCAGAGACCCTTCTTCAGCATTTGAACTGCCTCCCCGGGCGGCAAACCACCCATACTCCGGGGCCGCTCAGCCGGGCAGCCCCACGAGGATGGAACCGACTAGCGCATCGCCGATGCCGATGAGCCGGACTCAATCAACTGGCGCGATGCCTGCTCCGCCCACCCCATGGCGCTGCCGGACCAGATCCCGAGAAACACCGTGCCCGCCACGGCCAACGCGAGGCCGAAGCGAAGCCCCAGATCGGCTTCCAGAACGGGAGAGTCTCGCTCCTCTCCCGAGTCCATATACATCGCCCGAACGACCCCAAGGTAGTAGAAGAACGACACGGTGCTCGTCAGCACCAGGAGGACGATGAGCCAGATGAGCGGGCTGTTCATCGCAACGAGCGACTGGATAATGAACAATTTCGCGAAGAACCCGGCGCTCGGCGGCAGCCCGGCGAGCGAGAGCATGAACAGCGCCATCATAGCGGCCGCCCAGGGATGCCGCTTCCCGAGTCCCGCGAAGTCCTTGATCTCCAACACTTCATCGCCGTTCTTCCTCAGCGAAATGAGAACAGCAAACGCGCCGAGGTTGCTGACAGTGTACGCCAGAGAGTACAGCAGTATCGCCGAGACCGCCCCGCTTGGACCGAGTCCGGCAGCGCCAAACGCCCCGCTGGGTCGCACGGCTGCCACCACCCCGGCCAGCATGTAGCCCGCGTGGGCCACACTGGAGTAGGCCAGCATCCGTTTGATGTTCGGCTGCACCACGGCCACGACATTGCCGAACAGCATCGTCAGGGCCGCCAGGCTCGCCAGTACCGCGCTGAGGTTGACCTGAAGCGTGTACTCCTGTACCGACAGCGTGAGCACACGCACGAACGCGGCGAAACCGGCGGTCTTGGCAAGCACCGACATGAACGCGGTGACAGGGGTGGGTGATCCCTCGTACACATCCGGAGCCCAGAAGTGGAACGGAACGACGGCAACCTTGAAGCTGAACCCAACCAGCAGCAGTCCCAGGCCCGCCAGGAGCAGGTTGTTCTTCTCCGGGCTTGCCCCGCCGGCGCGCGTATCGCCCAGTGTCGTGGCGATCTCCTGCACGTTGATGGTGCCGGTAGCGCCGTAAAGCAGGGCTATCCCGTAAAGAAAAAACGCCGAAGCAAAGGAGCCCAAAAGGAAGTACTTCAGCGAAGCTTCATTGCTGTTGCTGCGCCGCTTCACCGAGTCGTACCCCGCCAGGATATAGAGCGGGATGCTGAGGACTTCGAGGCCGATGAAAAGCGTGATCAGATTGATCGAAGACGCCATCACCACTCCCCCGAGAGTCGCGAAGAGCATTAGCGCGAAGTACTCCGGATGCTCGAGATCCTCTCGCTCGAGGAAGCGGACCGACAGCAGAACGGAGATCGCCGTGCCAAGCAGCAGCACGAGGGTCGCAAACGCCGTAAACGTATCGGCCATCAGCATTCCCTGCATGACCGGGGTCGCCTCGCCGCCGACACTGAATTGACTCACGGCGGGGATGGCGGCTGCGACGAGTCCTACCAGGGTTATCGCTGCCAGGAACCGTGCCGAGAGCTTCGGAACGGCAGCTCCGAAGAGGAGCACGATCACACCGAACCCGGTGAGCAAGAGCTGCGGACCGATCGCAGCCAGATCCTTCATGCCTGGAAACATCATTTGCCGGCGGCTCCGGACGGGGCCGGCGCGCTACCGGGCTTGCTGTCAGCCGGTGATACGGCGCTCGGACGAACAAGAGGAGGGGCCGTGCCGGGAGTTCCGGCAGGACCGCCGGGCGTGGGATTGGCAGACTGTTCCGCAACAGCACGCCGCGCTGCGGCCTGGAGGCGCGACTCTTCAATCGGCGCCACAACCGTACGGTAAACCGCTTGATCGAACAACCGGATCACCGAGTTCGGTGCGATGCCAATCCAGAACATAAAGAGCACCAGGGGCGCCAGCGTACACAGCTCCCGAAAGTTCAGATCCTTCAGGTGCTGGTTCTCGGGGTTCTCGAGAGGTCCGTGCATCACCCGCTGGAACATCCAGAGCAGGTAGACGGCCCCCAGGATCACACCGGTTGCCCCCAACACCGCCGCCCATTGGGCCACGGGGCCCGTCTCGGGAGTTCCCCACGTGCCCAGCAGGATCAAAAACTCTCCCACGAAGCCGTTCAATCCGGGTAATCCCACGCTGCTGAGCATCGTGATCAGGAAGTAGGCGCCGAAGACGGGCAGCACCTTCCAGAGGCCGCCGAACTGTGCGATCTCACGGGTGTGTCGACGCTCGTAGATCATTCCGACAAGAAGGAACAGCGCTCCGGTGCTGATGCCGTGGTTCACCATCTGAAGCACGCTGCCCGCAACCCCCTCGCGGGTGAAGGCGAAGAGGCCCAGCACACAAAAGCCGAGATGGCTCACCGAGGAGTAGGCAACCAACCGTTTCACATCTGTCTGCACGTAAGCCATTACAGCGCCGTAGATGATACCCACAACGCTCAAACCCATGATCCAGGGAGCCGTCTGGATGGCGACATCGGGAAAGAGCGGAATGCAAAACCGGAGCAACCCGAAG
>SXGS01351922.1_pt1 | contig 11737 bp, 9 predicted proteins | sample 3174681 | NCBI WGS metagenome assembly SXGS01 (sample SAMN11356861, study PRJNA531348) | freshwater metagenome | isolation source: freshwater sample F1-80 | place: China: Fuxian Lake, Yuxi | collected 2017-12-25 | reverse complement strand
CGACACCGGCGCGAAGAAGCTCGCGCGGCCCGGCGTGCAGTGCTGGAGCAACGCGGTCGTGCCGGTGCTCATCACCGCCCGGTTCCGCGGCGTGTTCGAGTACGGGCGCGGCTAGGCACGCCGGTGCGCAGGCCACCCCTCCTCGGCTTCGCCTTCTCGTCGAGCAGCTTCTCTCAGGCGAGCAACAGCGGCGGTAGCGGCGGCTCGTTCGAGATCGAGGTCACCGGGCCGGGGGGCGGTGGCACCTGGCTCTTCGCGCTGCCGGACGAGTTCTCGAACACCGACGGCACGTTCATGCTGTCGATTGCCGACTCGCGGGTGCTCTACGTCGGCCGCATCGACCTCGGCAGCCTCGACGACAGGCTCGGTAGCGGTGACGCCGACGCGGCCGCGGCCAGCATCGACTGGGTGGAGGTCGACCTCGCCTCGACCGGCGTGAGCGAGATCACCGACCACTACCACGTGTACGCCTTCGGGAAGCACTGGATCTCCTTCGCCGCCTACGACGGGACCGACGCGACCGACACCGACCTGTGGCTGGTCAAGATCGACCCCCTCGACGTGGTGACCGCGCTCGCCCGCGGGGCCGCGACGGTGACGCCGGTGGCGGAGGTGCTGGTGTTCTCCACCACGGACAGCACCGCGCTGCGCTACGACGCGAGCGAGACATACCAGACCAACGACCACTTCATCGTTCCAGTGCCCACAGGGATCGCGGTGGCGATCGGGCATCCGACGAACGCGAGCTTGCGGGTCATCACGGCCGACCGCATGCTCTCGTCGACGGCGGTCGGCGACGTTGAGTTCGGTGACATCAGGGCCTTCTACGACCCGATGTCGCCCACCGGAAGCGCCATCGCCTCGCTCGAAGGCGACTGGAAGTTGCTCGTGCCGAGCTCGAACTCCCCGGCGACGACCCAGAACGAGCTCAATCTCATCGAGACCGACGCCGCGTTCTCAGCGCCCACCACCACCAGTAGTCTCACCAATACCGCCTACAACTTCCAGATGGCCTCCTTCGTCGAGCTCGCCAACCGCGACCTCGTCGTCGCGCTCAACCGGGTCCCGACGAGTGGCAACTACACGAGCGGCGAGACCGTGGTCAAGGACTACGGCGACATCGTGCTTGCCATCTACAACGCGGCCGACCTCTCGAGCGAGGAGCAGTCCGCCGTCATCCAGTCCTGCTCCCACGCCCAGCTGGGCGCGCGCCCCCATGTCTCGCGCCTTGACCGTTGGCTGCTCACCTGCTGGGACCGGGCCACGTACGATAGCGGCACCAGCCTGGTGTCCGGCCAGGTCTGTCGGCTCCGCGTCGACCTCCTGTCGGGCACCCCGTGGTGAGGCCGGTGCTCGCCGGGCCGCTGCTCCTGCTTCTCGCCTGCCCCGGCGGCGACCCCGGGAAGGAGCGCGACAGCGAGGCGGAGGCCGATAGCACCCCGGACACCGCCGACACGGCGGACACCGCGCCCCTGGACTCCGATGATTGCACGCCCACTGACGAGACCTGCAACGACCTCGACGACGACTGCGACGGCGAGGTGGACGAGGACGCCCTCGACGCGGCCACCTGGTACCTCGACGCCGACGGCGACGGCCACGGCGATCCCGCCACCCCGGTGGTCGCCTGTGAAGCGCCCGCCCGGCACGTGGCCCTCGCGACCGACTGCGACGACACCGACCCGGCCATCTACCCGGGGGCCGAGGAGACCGGTGGCGACGGCGTGGACAGCGATTGCGACGGCGAGGACGCTCTACCGCGCCCCGAGGGCGAGCTGTGGCTCGCGGACGCCAACCGTCGCTGGTCCGGCGAGGCCGAGGGCGACTGGGCGGGCTGGACCACCGCCGGCGGTGGCGACCTCGACGGTGACGGGTTCAGCGACATCCTGGTCGGGGCCCCCGGACTCGGAGGCGGCGGATCCGGCGCCGCCTCCGTGATCCTGAGCAGCGACCCGGTTCCGTCCGGCAGCCTTGCAACCGCCGACGTCGTGCTCCGTGGCGTGGACGACGGAGACGAGGCTGGCCGGAGTGTGGCCATCCTGGCGGACGTGGACGGCGACGGCACGCCCGAGGTTGGCGTCGGCGCCCCGGGCGCAAACGGCGAGCGCGGTGCCGCCTACGCGTGCTCGGGCACGCGTCTGACGTCCGGCGCGCTGGATAGCTGCGAGACCAGGGTGGTCGGCGAAGAAGCTGGGCTGGGCGCGGCGCTGGCGAGCTCCGATCTGAATGGCGACGCCGCGCCGGATCTCCTCGCCTCCGCCGACACGGGCAACGGTGCACTGCTCGTCTGGTTCGGTCCTGTCGGCGGCGAGCTCGATACCTCGACAGCGGACGCGCGCCTCGAGGGCGAGGCTGGGCTGGACGGATACGGTGGCCTCGCGGGGACAGCACTCGCGGCGAGCGCCGACGCCGACGGCGACGGGGTTGGCGACGTCCTCGTCGCCGCGCCCCGGTTGTACATCGAGGGGTCGAGCGAGGGGCGCGTCTACCTCGTCAGCGGCCTGGAGTCGGGCACCGTCTCCCTCGCCGACGCCGACGCCACACTTGACGGCGAGCCCGGAGACTACGTAGGCTTCTCTCTCGGGTGGGCGGGCGACCTGGACGGCGACGGCTACAGCGAGGCTCTCCTCGGCGCCCAATACTCGTGGGGGAGCGGCGGCCTCAGCAGTTGCGGCCGGGCCTACCTCGTCCCCGGACCACTCACCGGCGCCGTCCGGCTCGAGGACGCTTCATCGTCCATCGTCGAGGGCGACGAGGACGGGATGGGTGTCGGCGCTGGCCTCGCCGGGCCGGGCGACCTCGACGGAGACGGAGCCCCCGACGTGGCCGTCGGCATCTCGGAAGGGCACCGCACGGAGGCGGAAGCCCGCGCCGGCTCTGCCTGCCTGATCTACGGCCCACCGGCCGCAGGAACTCTCTTCCCCGCTGACTGCGACGCGCGCTGGACCGGCGAGGCCGTCGGCGACAAGGACCTCGCCGGCACCGGTGTGAACGGCGCGGGCGACGTCAACGGCGACGGTTTCGACGACCTCCTGGTCGGCGCCGCCTGGAGCGACATCGCGGCCGAGAAGGCCGGCGCCGCCTACCTGCTCTTCGGCGGCGGCGGCTGAGGGCGCCCGCTGCGGCGCTCGCTACCTCGCTACCCGACCCCGAAACCACCTTACAAAGTCCGCCATCACCGCGCCGACCTTGAGGTTGTTCGCCGTGACCGCAGGCTCGTAGCTCCACTTCACCAGCTCGGAGTTGGGCGCGGCGTCCATCCAGTAACGGTCGAAGTTTGCGCGCTCGTCGAGGTGACCGAGGCGGAACTTGGCCTTGTGCTCCGTCTCGTGGAGGAATGCGTTGCCGCCGTAGATGCTGCCGTCCCAGTCGACTGTGATCTCCGCGTTGAGCCGCATCGGCATCGGGGCGTTCTCGGCATTGACGAAAACCACCCCCGGCCGCCGATCGAGCTCCCCCGCCAAGCGAAAGAGCTGCTCGGCGAGACCTTGCCGCTGCGGCACCGTCCAGGGCTTGCCGAGCGCGAAGTTGATCTGCACCCGGCGAAAGCCGAGATCCACGATGTGCAGGTAGTTGGCGCAGAGCCGCTCGATCTGCGTGGGGTGGCACACCATGATCACGTCGTAGGCGAGGCCGCTCTCCACGATCTCGCGGGCCCGGGGCGCGATGCCCTGAGCGTAGCTGTCGTCGCCCGCCACGCGCGCGGCGCGAAAGCGGCGCTGGGTGTCGGGGTCGCCGTCGAGCGAGAGCTCGAGCTTCACCGGGTATTTCGCGAGCCACCTGAGCTTCTCGGCGTCGAGCGAATAGCCGTTACTGGACAGGACAAAATCGATGGTCTTGCCGAGCGCGGCGGCGCGATGCGACGCGCTCTCGATCGCGTGACGGACGTTGTCCCACTCCACCAGGGCCTCGCCGCCAAAGAACTGCAGGGTCAACGCGGGACGTTCACTCGACAGGAGCAGGCCGACCGCCCGGTCGAGCGTGTCGCGAGCCATCACGCGACCGTCTTGCTTGGGGATGTAGCAGTAGTTGCATCGCAACTCGCACTGCCAGGTGGGGATCACCACCAGCCGGGTGACACCCCCCTGCGCGTAGCGTTGGAAGGCGTGAATCCAGCGGTCCACCGGGCCAAGCAGCCCCTCCGCCACCCCGCGCATCCGGGCTTCCTCGCGGGGGTCGCCCCCCTGGGCGCCCTTGCGCGCCTGGTCGAGCAGCTCGAAAACGCGGCGGCGCAGGCGATCGTCCAGCGCACGCGCCAAGGCCTCGTCGTCGTGCCAGAGTGCACGGAGGCGCCGGTAACTCTCGGCGTAGTAGTCCTCGTCGGTGAAGAAACCGGCGTCGACCGCGGCATCGACACGCCCGTCGGCGGGCACCTCGTGCTCCACCAGCGGGTAGTCGAACTCGGGGTAGCCGGGGGCGGCGAGGGTGTCGCGGAGGTGCAGCCGGTCGAGGCGGCCCTGCTGCGCGTGCCGTCGGTAGGCCGCGCTCGTAAAATAGGCCACGAGCCGCGCCACGACGGGGAAACGAACGTGGAAGTGCACCGGGTGGGCGAGCTTCAGCCGCACCACCTCGTCGAGCACCTCCACGAGCTCCATCGCGGTGGTGTCGGCGTTGCAGAGGATGAAGTAGGCATCGTGATGCAGGCCGCGTTCGGCCAGCGCCGCCACGATGGCGCGGACGTGGGCGCGCTTGTAGCCCTTGCCGAGGCGCACGAGCTCCGTGTCGGAGAAGCTCTCGACACCGAGTTGGAGGTAGCTGGACCAAGTGCGGGTACGGTGGTCGGCCACGAAATCGCGGTCGGGAAAGCTGCGACCGTGGTCGTCGAAACACTCGGGGCGGATCGCGTCGAGGAGCTCGGCGTCGGGCTCGGCGAGCAAGATTCCATTGCGACGCATGCAGAGGTCGGCCACCGACACCTGGCAGGAGGCGAGGCGGAAGGGCGTCCCGGGGAGCGCCTGGAAGAACGCCAGGGCGCGCGCGCGGTCGCAGGCGAAGTCGTCGTCGCTGATGTGCACCCGGTAGGCGTTTTGAGGCGCGAGCGAGTTGCGGCCGCGCTTGTCGCGGGGCCCATCGGCGAACATCTCGGAATAACGTTGATCGTAGGCTTGCAGTAGCTCGATCACACCTCCGGCCGAGCGGGCCTGGTAGGACTCGCGGCCGATGATCGAGCAGAAGGTGCAGCGATGCACACAGCCGCGCGAAGTGGCGATCTCCACGCCGGCTTCGAGGTGACGCGGGGAGAGCCTCGAGAGATCGAGCGACACGCGGTCGAGGTCGGGCACGGTCACCACCGCGGCGCTGTTGGCCGACACGAGCACGCCCCCCGCGCGGTCGATGGCGATAAGACCGTCGAGTCGCGACAGAGCAGAGATCTGTCCATCGGTGAAGGCACAGTCGATGTCACCATCGCCAACGATCTCGCAGAGCCGCGGCAAGAACACCTCCCCGGCCCCCCGGCAGACGAAGCTCGCATCGGGGAAGTGCGCCGCCACGTGCTCGGGCGCCAGGGTCGGCATCACCCCGCCGAGCGCCACGTGGCCGCGGCAGCCGAGGGCGCGCAGCTCCCGAACCAGCGAGAGGACGCCCTCCCAGTAGCCCTCGAGCAGGGTGATCACCACGAGGTTGACTGGGCCATCCGAGAGTGCGGCTTCGAGGGTGTCGAGCCCCGACACGGGGCGTTCGCGACCGGTGATCGCCATCTTCACGTTGGCGAGACGCACCTCGGCGCCGGTGCCCTTGAGCGCCGAGATCATGTGCAGCACGCCCTGCGAGATCTCGGCGTCGTTGTGCGGCATCTCGGCGTTCATCAAGGACTCGAAGAACAAGACCCGCGCCGAAGTGCCCACCGCCGAGTCGACTCGCGCCGGGGGCTCAGACGGCGCCGAGCGCGCCCGGCGCAAGAGCTCCGGCACGCTGGCCCCCGGGGCACGAACCACCACTCGCCCCTCGATACCGTGCGCCCGCGCCACGAGCCGGCCGTCGGGGGCACGGAGGTAAGACCAGGGGCGGGGCGCGCTCATGCGGAGGTGGAGCCTAGCCGGATAGGCTCGCGGCAATGGCGCGCTTCTTCAACACCACCGGGCCGTGCAATCCCGAGCGGCACTACATGCTGCCCGCCACGCGCCGCCTGCCCGGGCTGAGCGCAATGGTGGAGCGCGACCAGTACTTCGTGCTCCACGCCCCCCGCCAGGTGGGAAAGACCACCTCGATGCTGACGTTCGCCGCCGAGTTGCGGAACGAGGGCTACGCGGCGGTGTGGTTTAGCCTCGAGCGCGGGCAGGGCATGGAAGAGATCGCCCGGGCGGAGCCGAACTGGCTGCAATCCCTGGAGACTCGCGCGCGAAGCCAGCTGGGCCTGGAGTTCAGGTCGCCGGCGGTCAACTCCGGGAGCGGCATGTTCGCGGCCATACAGGCCCTCGCCGCCGCCGTCGCGCCGCGCAGGCTGGTCTTGCTCATCGACGAGGCCGACACCGCCACCGGGCCAGCGCTGGTGAGCCTGCTGCGGCAGCTACGCGACGGCTTCGTCGAACGCGCGCCCGGCCTGTTCGCCACCTCGGTCGCGCTCATCGGCATGCGCGACCCGCGCGATTACCTCACCGCCGCCAAGGGCGGCGTGCCCACCAACCCCGGCAGCCCCTTCAACATCAAAATCGCCTCGATTACCCTACGTAACTTCATGCGCGACGAGGTGGCCGAGCTCTATGGGCAGCACACCGCCGACACCGGGCAGGCCTTCCTCGGCGAAGCCGTCGACCGCGTCATGGACTGGACGGCGGGCCAGCCCTTCCTCGTCAACGCGCTCGCGCTCGACTGCATGGACAATCTCGTCCCCGACCGCGCGCAGCCCGTGACCGCCGCGCACATCGACCTTGCCAAGGAGCGGCTCATCTTGTCCCGCACCACGCACCTCGATGCGCTCGCCGAGCGGCTCAAGGAGGCTCGGGTGGCGCGGATCGTGGAGTCGGTGCTCCTCGGCGACGAGCACGTGGCCTACAATTCCGATGATTTCCGCTACGTGACCGACCTCGGACTCGTCGTGTCGGATCGCGGCGGCGCGCGGGCGGCCAACCGGATGTACCAGGAGATCCTCGCCCGCGAGCTGTCGGTGGAGCGGCAGGACAACACCCCGCTCCCGTGGTGGCCGTGGCGGCGCACCAATGGCACGCTCGACTTCCCGGCGCTCGTCGGCGCCTTCCGCGACTACTGGCGCGAGAACGCCGATATCATCACCGAGCACTTGCCGGACTTCCCCGAGGCGGTGGCCCACATCGCCTACATGGCCTTCCTCCAGCGGGTGGTGAACGGCGGCGGACGCGTGGAACGCGAGTTCGCCGCGGGCCGCGGGGCGGTGGACCTCGTCGTGGACTACGCCGGCGAGCGCTTCGTCACCGAGATCAAGCGCGTGCGCCCTCGCGACAGCCACGACACGGTGCGGGCGCAGGGACTCGCGCAACTCAGCCGCTACCTCGACACCCTGGGGATGACCGAGGGCTGGCTCTTGATCGTCGACCAGCACCCGGGTCGCACCTGGGCGGAGCGCCTGTGGACGGAAGACACCGTCTACGAGGGGAAGACCCTTCACCTCGCCGGGGTGTGATCCCCCTCCTCCACCCCCTCCGGGTCGGCGTGGACGATCACATCGAGGTTGGGCAAGGCCCCGCGTAGTCGCGCCTCCACCGCGTCGGCGGCGGCGTGAGCCTCGGCGAAGGGAATGTCGGCCGGCAGCACCACGTGCACCTGCACGAAGCGATGGGGCCCGGAACGACGCGTGCGCAGGTCGTGCCAGGACAAGAGCGGCAACCCCATCTCGCGCAGCGCGGCCTCGATGCGAGCCGTTTCCTCGGGCGGCAGGGGACGGTCCATCAGCTCGTCGATGGCCTCGCGGCCCACGCCGTACACGTCCTTCACCATGATGGCGCTCACCAGCAAGCTAGCGCCTGCGTCGCCCATCGCGTTGCCAAGAATCTGGCTCGCGACGAGGCCGAGCACCACGGCGGCGCCGCTCCAGAGGTCCATCCGGTAGTGCACCGCGTCGGCCTTGATCACCAGCGAGCCGGTGCGGCGCGCGGCCCGCGACAGGTAGGCGCTGATCGACAGCGAGCCCAGCATCGAGAAGGCCATGACCCCCAGGGTGGGGCCCACCCGGGGCACCGGCCCTCCCCCGCCGAGCAGCGTGCCCACCGCGTTCACCGCGATGGCGCCGACCACGATGGCCAGCACGGCGGCCTGCGCCAGGGAGGCGAGCGCCTCGGCCTTGCCGTGTCCCCAGGGGTGCCCCTCGTCGGGGGGCTCCGCGGCCTGCCTCACCATCAACAAGTTGACGCCGCTCACGATGGCGTCGCCGAGCGAGTCCGCCGCCGAGGCCATCACCGCGTGGCTGCCGGTGAACAGCGCCACCGCCAGCTTCGCCACCCCGAGCACGAGGGTGGCGGCGATGGCAACGGCGAGCGGGTGAATCACCACGGGGGGGGCTTATCCCCGGGAGCCCCGCTCCCTCTCCCGCCCATCGAACGGAGCGGGCGGTAGGGGGGAACCCGCCACGCGGGTTCCCCCCTCCCAACAACGGTGGTGGCGCCGGTGGGACTTGAACCTACGACACCGCGGGTATGAACCGCGTGCTCTAACCAACTGAGCTACGGCGCCAGCGGGCCGCCATCTATACGCACAGCCCCACGGCGGCAAGGGCTACGGCATGTAGCCCAGGCGGCGGAGCGCATCGGGCAGCGACGTGCCGAGGCGGGCGCACTCCACGAGCGCGTGATTGAGCTGCGGCCGAGTGACGAGACCGAGGTCGACGTAGAGCATCCCGACGGCGCGGCGGCGCGTGGCTGGCGTGGTGGCTGTCTCGGCGGTCATCGGGAAGCTCCTCTCTGGTGCTCAGGAGATCGGAACGGCTCCCCGACTCCATGAGGGGGCGCGGCCCTTCCCTTCCCCAGTCCAGTGCCTAGCTGTTGCCCTTCAACCCCGCGTGACGCAGCACCTGTCCCTCGGCGAGGAAAACCGCCATCTCGGCGATGTTGCAGGCGTGGTCCGCCGCGCGTTCCAGTTGTCGCGACACACTCGACCAGGCGATGGAGCGCTCGAGCTGGTCGGGATGATCCTTGGCGATCTGGATCATCCGGCGAATCGTGGCGCCGTGCAGCGTGTCGAGCTTGCGATCGTCGACGATCACCGTGCGGGCGGCCTCGCCGTCGCGATCTGCCAGCGCCTTCATCGCGCGGCTCACGAGGTCGACGCTGCCATTGGCCAGCTCCACCACCTCGGGCGGCGCGCTGATCCCAGTGCCCGTGCAGAGCTCGATCGCCCGCTCGGCCACGTGGCCGGCGAGGTCGCCGATGCGCTCCATGTCGACGTCGGACTTCAGCGCGGTGAGCACCAGCCGCAAGTCCTCGCCCACGGGCGACCGGCGCGCCAGCATCACGATGCAGAGCTTGTCGAGCTCAACCTCGAGCCGATCAAGCTCGCGGTCGGTGTCCATCACCTGCCGGGCGAGCGTGACGTCGCGGCTCAAGAGCGCGCGAACGGCGTCGCGGAGCATCTGCTCGGCGCGCGCAGCGGTCCGGGAAAGGTGCAGGGAAAGCCGCTGCAGTTCTTCTTCGTAGGCCTGGTCGAGGTGCGGCGTCTGCATGCGCGGAGGGCTCCGAGAATCGACCTAGGACGCCCGGCGGCCCCGGAGCGTACGGTCTGCGATGAAGTTGACGACGAAGGTAACCGCAAACAGCATGATCCCGAGGGCAAACAACGACTGGTAGTGCTCTCCGCCACGAACCGCCTCGCCGAGCTCGGCCGCGATGGTCGCGGTGAGGGTGCGCACGGGGTCGTAGAGCGAGCTGGGGATCCGAACGGCGTGTCCCGTGGCCATGAGCACCGCCATCGTCTCGCCGATGCACCGTCCCACGCCGAGGAGCACCGCCACCAGCAAGCCGCGCTGCGCCGCTGGCATGAGTACCCGCCACACCATCTCCCACTTCGTGGCGCCCATCGCGATCGCCGCCTGTCGATACGACTCGGGCACGGCGCGGAGCGCGTCTTCGCCGAGCGATACCAGGAGGGGCAGGGTCATCAGCGCAAGGACGATGGCGCCGTTGAGCCCGTTGAGGCCCACCTGCGCGCCCATCGACTGCAAGAGCGGGTTGAGGATCATCACGCCGATGAAACCCCACACCACGCTCGGGATGGCGGCGAGCAGCTCCACCACGACTTTCAGCGATTCCCTCGCTCGGTCGCTGGCAAACTCCGACAGGTACACCGCCGAGGCGAGGCCGACTGGCACCGAGAAGCACAGCGACAGGCCCACGCACCAGAGGGTGCCCACGACCAGCGCGAGGATGCCGTACACCGGCGGCTCGGCGGTCGGCGACCAGTCGATCGACAGGAGCATCGGCAGCACATTGCGCGCGAGGAAGGCGATGCCTTCCTTGCCAATGAAAACGAAGATCGCGAGGATAAACACGATCGCGCTCACGCCGCAGAGGCGGATGAGCCCCTCGATCACGAACTCGACGTACTTCGTGTGCGCCAGTGGGCGCCGCCTCGCGACCTCGGCCACTGTTAGCCCCCAGCCGGCGCGGCAGGCGCGGGCTCGACCGGGGCCGCCTCGGCCGCAGGCACCGCCGGGGCCACGCCGCCCTTCGGCGTGGGCACAAAACCCGCCTCGGCCACGACCTTGTCCGCGGCCGACGACATCGACCAGTCGAGGAAGTCCTTCACCGCGCCGCTCGGCGCCCCGTTGGTGTAGATGTAGAGCGCGCGGCTGAAGGGGTAGTTGCCGCTCAGCACGTTCTGCTCGGTGGGCTCCGTGCACGTGTCGGCCTTGCTCTTCGCGAGGCACAGGTGCTTGGCGCCGGGGTTGGTGTAGCCCATGCCGCCGTAGCCGATCGCGCACTTGGTGGTGCCGACGACGTCGAGCACCTGCTGCGTGCCCGACTGGTCCATCGTCGAGGTGAACTTGCCTTCCTTGCCGAGCACGTGTTCCTTGAAGTACTCGTACGTGCCGCTGTTGTTCTGGCGGCCCACCTTCACGATCACGTCGTCGCCGTTGCCGCAGTCCAGGGTGACCCCAAGCTCCTTCCAGTGAGTGGCCGTCGAGTCGCTGCCAAAGATCGACTTCAGCATTTCGAAGTCGATCTGCGCGATCGGGTTGTCCTTGTGCACGTAGATGCTCAGGCCGTCGAAGGCAATCGTCGTCTCCACGGGGTGAATGCCCTTCGCTTCCGCCTGCGCCTTTTCCTCGTCCTTCATCGCGCGCGACGAGGCCGCCATGTCGGTGGTGCCGTCGATGATCGCCTTGATGCCAGTGCCGCTGCCGCCGCCGGTCACCGCGACCACCACCTTGGGGCTCACCTTGGCGTAGTCCTCGGAGAGGCGCTGCACGAGGTTGACCATGGTGTCGCTGCCCTTGGCCTGGAGGACCACGGGCTTGCCGTTGTCGGCCGCATTGCCCTCCCCGGACTTGTCCGGGCGGGAACAGGCGGTGACGGCGAGCAGGGAGAGGAACAGGACACGAGTCATGGGGAAACCTCGGAGTGCGCGAGAGATAAACGACGGAAGTGGCGTACGCGCGAAGCCCGCGTGCCGTTCAGGTGACAACTAGCCGTAGCGACCCTCGATGTACCGGGCGGTGCGCTCGTCCACCGGCTTGGTGAAGAGCTGTGCCGTGGTGCCGACCTCCACCAGCTCGCCCATCAGCATGAAAACACAACGGTCGGAGATACGACGCGCCTGCTGCATGTTGTGG
>SXGS01203237.1_pt1 | contig 11737 bp, 21 predicted proteins | sample 3174681 | NCBI WGS metagenome assembly SXGS01 (sample SAMN11356861, study PRJNA531348) | freshwater metagenome | isolation source: freshwater sample F1-80 | place: China: Fuxian Lake, Yuxi | collected 2017-12-25 | reverse complement strand
CGACGTTAAATTAAGGGGGGGATATAGGGGGGGTAGACCTCAACCAAAATTTTATAACTCATGCAAACATATATAAACAGAAGAACTATATAAATATTATGAAAAAGTCAATACTGATAACAACAGATGAAGACATCTTTAATTACTTGAAAGATAATCACATCAGCAAGAGCAAATTTATCAATGAAGCAATCAGAGAGTATATCAGATCAAGACAACCAGTTGCTTGAGATTCCTTGGAATTATGCGGTCATGGACGACTGGCAGATTGAACTAAAAAATTTAGTGTATGAAATCATCGATGTAAAGACAAACAAGAAACAAGTGAACAAACTTATACAAAATTTTATTTTATTGTGTGGGAGACAGGTTGGCAAGAGTGAAATTGTCGCTTGGGCGATTGCAACAATTCTGCTAAACATTAGAGGATTAAGATTGATGATAGTGAGTGGAGTAGAAAGACAAGCGAGTGGATTATACAATAAAGTTCTGGGATATATAGAAATCAATTTTAAAACAGAATTGAAGAAAGGAAAAGACAAACCTCTAAGGACAGTACTCAAACTGAAAAACAAATCAGTTCTAAGGACTGAACCGATAGGACTTGATGGAAGTGGAGCAAGACAGCACACATTGGACGGAGTGATTTTCGAGGAAATGCAATTAATTCCCGAAGATGCGTTTGCAGCGATTACACCTATGTTGTTAACAACTGGGGGATTTATCTGGATGTTGGGAACTGCGTGGGACACGGAAGGATATGTTTATGAACGATTGTCAGACCAAGATTTCCATGTCATTAGAGTAAATGCGGAAGAAGTGGCTGAAAAAAGACCAGAGCCACAGAGAACGATTATGTTAGTTCACTTGGAAAAAGAGAGAAAGAGATTAAGTGAGGCAATGTATATGCAAGAGTATCTGGCGATTCCAAGTGCGAAAACACGCCAAATCTTTAGTGATGAGTTAATCAAGAGAACCCTAACATCAATAAGAAAAGCAATTAATCACTATAATGAACATATCTTAGGGCTTGACCCCGCAGGTCTGGGAGAAGACGAGGGTTCAATAAGTATTTTTGAAGATGAAGAAGATATATTTTCACAAAGAGACCAAATCATGACAAGAAAGTTGCACACAACTCAAACAACAGAAAAAGTGATTATGTTAGATAGTCAATATGATTTCAAAAGAATTTATCTTGATGATGGAGGAGTTGGGTTTGGTGTGTTTAGCGAGTTGTTAGCGGACGGACAGACGAAAAATAAAACGATTGCGTTAAACAATGCGAGCAGACCGATAGATGGAGATGGAAAGAAAACAACACATATTTTAGGCGAGGAAATGATTTTTCACTTGTTAACTATGATGGAAAGAGGCAAGATTAGATTGTTGCCTGATGCAGAAGTTAGGGAAAGTCTGAAATCTTATCGATTTGAATATAATGATAATCGGAAATTGATTGTTACCTCAACATACAATCACCCAGTCCAATCAATCATGCGCGCAGCTTGGCATAAACAAGGCAAAAGTTTAAAGCTATGCGTCCACACAATAAAAGTATGAATTTCCGTGACAAATATATTTCAACTTCACAAAATACGAGAGTTCCAGATGCTACAAAAGACCAGATTTCAAACGAAGCATATGCGGTTGGAGAATTATTAGAAGAAATCAAAAGAATTTTGGAAAGGGTGAGGTTTAAGTAAATGGCTGAAGAAGGAACGCTTTGTATTAACGCGGACGTGTTAAAAAAAGCAGGAACGAAGGCATCAAGCACAAGCACAGCAGAAGCTTACACAAATTTCTATATAAAATTAGCAGAAGGACAGATTTGTGCAGCTGCAAGATACGATTATGTGACTAATTACAGTTCGCTTAGCACGGTTGGAAAGCATATATTGAGAGATGCAACAAGTAGTTATGCTGCATTTTACGCCGTCGATTATGACCCCACTGGATTCACAACAACGCAATATCTTCAGAAGCTAAACAGTTTGTGGGCAGGATTCCAGAAATTAATTAATCTTCTTGAGAAAGACACAAATTATAAAGAATTCATTTATAGCGGAAGCGGGACAATCTCTTAATGGCTGATTTGTCACCACAAAATTTCCCTCAACCAACAAGTGCAGTCAATGTTAACTATGATTTCACAGACTTCCTCGAAAACACGGGATACGTTATTCTATACGGAATGACAGACACAGCAGGTAATTATTTTTTAACGAGAAATCAGATTGCGAGTTCAACAGTTTCGACAAGTGCAGATAGCGGAACAACTCCTGTCGAAGTTAATTTTGATTATACTTTTTTAGTTGCAACAAGATTGAAAGGAAAATTAACTGTTTCTGCAACTTATGCGGCAGACAACAACGCAAGCAACACATCTTCTGGGAAAGTTACATTCGAGCCGATACATTATGATGGGAACACTGAAACAAGCTTAGCAACTGCACAAGTAACTGATACAGTATCTAATCCCGCATCAACTACTCAAACAGAAATGGTGGATACTCTTGTCTTTAGTGTAGATAGATATTTCAAAGTTGGAGAGATTTTAAGAATTGAAGCAATCATTGAAGCCATAAACTTTTCGACAGGTTCACCATCAGCGACATTGTATCATGACGGAGCGAATAGAAATTTAACTCTAGTAGATGATAAAACCTCCGCAGCCGCAGATTCTAATCTAAAAGTAGTTATACCAATACTCATAGACTCTTAAAATGTCAGAACTAAACATATCCTCGGCAACAACAACGAACTTAGCAGGGACAGTTCCTGATTTCATAGTCGCAAGTAAAGCTCTTGACGCTGCAAGTCCAAATCAAGAAGAGACTTATTGGTATTTTGCAAACGCTCCAAAGTTCTATGGTTACTATTTGACGATAGCTGAAATTTTTAACGCTGCGAATGCAATGGCGACATGGGCGTTTGGTGCAGGTTGGACTGTTAAGTCATCAGACTTGCGAGTTCAATTAGAACATGTTAGAGGTATGGGTAATGAAACATTTTCGAGATTAATCTGGAATCATGAAGTCGTAAAACTCGTAGTCGGTGATGCGTTCATGGAGTTCAAAAGAAAAGATAATAAAATCATAAACATAATTTCAATCTCGCCTGAAAGAGTTAGAGTTGTATTCGATAAAGGTGGAATAATCAAGAGATACGACACTTGGAATGGTAGTAGTTGGAAAGCAGTTAAGAAAGAGGATATGTTACATTCAAGTAATAAAAGAATAGCAGACCAGTTGCACGGAACAAGTCAAATCGAACCAGCACAGTTCATTATTGATGCAAGAAATGAAGCATTATCCGACGAGAGGAAAATAAGACACCGTGACATGGCTTTAGGAATTGCTTATTATGGAACGGATAAAGCGGGAAAGATAGCGTATGCAAATAGTCAGATTGAGAAAGCTGTCAAAGACGGAGAGATGGTTGGACTTCCCAAAGACACTGTTAAGATTGAAGCGTTCCCAAGTAAAGGTTCTGGTGACAGAATGGCGTTCATACAATATCTTGAAAACTTCTTTTACCAGATATTCGGTGTTCCGAGAAGTATCGCAACAAGTGATGGGACAAGTGAAGTCGGTGGAAAGATGGGTAATGTTAATTTTGAACCAACATATGCTAAGGAAAGATATGACATGGAAGATGACCTATGGGTTCAACAGAATATCGAAGTTATATTTGAAAAACAAATGTCTTTAGGCGGATTAGTTCAACAAGACCAAATGAAGAATAGTGGTCAAACAGCCATTCAGCCAAACAACGTAAGTGCTACACTGGAGAGAGAATAATGGTTCTTGGTTTACCTATGTTGAATGAAACTCCTGAAAGGAAAGCACAAGACGATGAAGCTCGCCTAAAGATAGCCTGTTTGAATAATGGTGGGACTTGGGACGCTAAAAGTAAAACTTGTATCCCTAAGAAAGTAGAAGAGAAAGAAGAAACTAAAAAACAGCCACCTGCAACAAACGACCCAGTTCTTAAGTTAGCGAGAGAGAAAGGACTTTCTTTAGAAAACGCCGCTGACGTATTGCTTTCAAAAACAGGTGGAACGCCACAGCAACAGTTAGCGAGAGCATCTGCGAATGCAACAAACGTCCAAGAAGCCAATACAGAAGCACAGCAATTATTTCAACAACAAAATCCTATTTCTTTAGGCGGCGAAACACTACCTACTTTAGGACAGCAGAATACTTTTGAAAACGTGGCAACTGGTGCATCGGCAGTTGCTGGTGGAGTTGCTGGTGCTAAGATAGGGGCTATTATCGGCACAGCATTAGCCCCAGGAGTAGGCACAGCAGTAGGAGGAGTTGTTGGAGCGATAGGCGGAGCGATAGGCGGAGCTTATGCAAAAGTGACTATTCAGAAAAGACAGCAAATAAAAGAAGCAAATAAAATATTCACCCAAAGTAAGAAAAACAAGAACGAAATCTTGAATATGATTAACGCTGGTTTGATTAATGAAGGGCAAGCAAGGAGTTTATGGGAGGAGGAAAAGTCAAACATAGCTTTGTCACATTCATATTTAAAGACGCAAACCCAATCAGACTTAAACAATTTTCTCGGGAATCCTGGTGATGATTTAATTGCTGTTGAAAGATATTTGCAATTAGACCAGTTTTATGATTTGGAATTTGAGAAATCTTTACTTGCTCCAAATCCTTCAAAGATATTGTTTATTCCACCAACACAGGAGGAACAATGACACGCCTGGATAAATTTGAAAGCAGACTTACCAGAATTGAAAAATTAGTTTGGACTGTTTTAGGAATGTTAATCGCGAAAGCGGGTATAGATGTAACACCTTTCGTTTCTGCATTGTTGGGATAAGTTTAAATACTACTTCTTCTTATACTTATTTCTATGGTTGAAGAAACAAAACAAGAAGTTCCAAAAGAGAATCTAAGTCTTATCGAGCAAACTATCCAAACAGTCGAAAGATTAGAGAAAGCTAAGACAGAAGCTAAAATTGAAGCAGACAGACTTGAAAGATTAAAATCGGATGCAATGTTAAGCGGGACAGCAGGGATAAGACCAAATATGCAATCAACAGAACAAACTAAAAAAGATATAGCAAAAGAATTTTGGAAAGGCACTAATATCGAAAAGGCGATTGAAAAATATGGATAAAGAAAAATGGTTTTTTAGTAGACAGAAGCTAATTAGTCTTCTTGAAACACAAAAAAAACAATTAATTCAAATTCAGAATGATATTGAGGAAATAGAATTTTGTATAGAGTCATATGGTTCAAAAGTTGGAGATTTTGTTCCCGAACCATTAACCGAAAAAGACCTTGTAGATAGAGCCAGAGAATTGAAGAAAGAATCAATCAACGCTTAAAACCTTTAAGCAAAGTTTAAATAGTTCAGTCTTCTAGTAGTGACATATGGCTAACGAAGCAGTATGTATAGAAACACCAACAAGATTTGCAACTTATACAATTGCCGATGGAACCGCTATCGCTATTGGAACTATAATGTATCTTTCTTCAGACCCTCACACTATTCTAGCTAGTTCTGCGGCAGACCAACCTTTTGCAGGTATTGCTTGGGAAGAAAAAACTGCTTCTGATGGAATTACTAGGCTTACATGTGCGTTAGATGGTGTATGGGACATAAAAGCGACAAGTGCATCGAACGTTCTGGGAGAATTGGTTGCGATAGGTGGAGCTAATCTTATTGTCAGTGCGGATGCAGCAGACCTACTCAATGGAGCAATAATCGGATATCTGGAAGAGACACAAAGTGCAGATGAAGTATCTAGAGTTAGATTAACAAAGTTCGGGAGTAGCGGATAATGGTAGGCACAGCATTCGGAGCAGATATAAGAAAAGAAAATATAGACGCAGCTGTCAAAGCAGTCAATGCTGATATGGCTCGTTTGAAAACACTTTGCACAGTTGATACTTCTGACGCTTGGACTGAAAGTTATTATCGCGAAACTAATGGTGACCAAACAGATGGGGGAACGGGTTCCTCAATAATTGGATTAACACAGATGGGTCCTTTCCCATTCGTTCAAGTTACCGAAACGAAAGTGAGTTCAGTAATCTTGAAATTCGGTGACGAATCAATAATTTCTCTTGAGATGAATCAAGCAGCAACAGTTCCTATGCTCCAACGTCACATATTGAGAATGGCTAGAAAAGTTAACTGGCAGATTGATGTTCATATCAATTCAGCTATGAGTGCAAGTGCAGGAAACTCTTACGCAATTACAGCAGGTAACGAGTGGGACTCATCAACAATAGCTAACAGAGACCCAGTTTACGACTTCCTAAGAATGATTAATGAGTTAAGATTAGATGGTATAGATGCTCTTAATGGTAATGGTTATCTTGTCTTGAATGGAACAGACTACACAAACGTAATTTCAAACACGAAAGTATTGAATCATCCAACTTATCAATCTGTTTCTGTTGTTGAAAATGGACAGGTTGGCAGACTTGTTGGATGCACATTCCTACTAAGTGAAGCAATTACTGCGGATACCTTTTATCTGGTTGTTAAAGGCGAAGCTCTTGTCTGGAAACAAGCCCAAGCTATTCAAGTAGTTCAGATTGAAGACCCTGGAAAATCAACAACTATACGATGCTGGGAACGTGGCGTTGTTCAAGTTCACGCCCCTAATGCAATTTGCAAGGGAACAAACTCGAGGGCTTAAAGATGCCTCATTTTATTGAAAATATTAATAATCTGAAGACTCTTGTTCTTCCAATCTATACAACTACGCAAAGAGATTTGTTACTTTCTGCCGTAGGAACAATAATCTATAATTCTACAACTTCTAAGATTAATTTTTGTAAAACTGCCGCCGTAGGTTCTGGTTCTTGGGAAGCGGTGACTTCCGTATAAAATGGCTGTAACAGATATATATCATGTATCGGGTGGTTTGAAAGGCAGGTTTTCTGCTGTTTTCATAGGTGGAAATGTTGATGATTACGTTCAAGTTAACGCAGCAGCAGTTGCAAGAACAGCTGCAAGTGACACAGTTGGAACCTTTACAGCTTGGATTAACGTCCCAGATGACACTGGAACATATACTATTGTTGGCAATGGAGATGATAATGCGGTTGAGTTCATTGATGTCGGAATTGAAGCAGGGAAGCTAGCATCTAGATGCACAGATGCAACAGTAGTTCAATATGTTAGCGTGACTGATGCAATCGTTATTAAACCTCATAGATGGCAACACGTTGCTTTTGTTCAACGAGCAAATAATGAGGGTATAAATTTTTATGTTGATGGCGTTAGAGTTGCGTCTACAAACTCAACCACAACAGATGTGAACGAATGGTATAACAACTGTTATGGCTTAGATACAATGCGTATCGGTGCAAGTAATAAAGCAGGTGACGCCTCTGTGACCAATGAATTTAAGGGGGCAATTTCTGATGTGAAATATTGGTCTGCCGCATTAACAGACGATGAAGTGATGTCAGATTATCTCAATCAACCAGTTCAGGCAGCTTCATTGCAATCTCACTGGGATTTCAAAGACGACTATGTTGATAATGGTCTCGGAGCAGACAACGGAACTGTCGTAGGCGATGTTGTTCTATCAAATAGTTATTCAGAGTTTTCGAGTAGGATGAGGTTTATGACAGGGGTGCCTGTTGTAGCTGATTCACTTGTTTGTTTTGCGTATGATGGAACTGGACACGCAATAGTTATCCAAGCAGCTTAATTTTTATATTGGTGTGATATATAATTGAATGGTTAAAAATCCTCTAATTCCAAGAAACTCAAATAATAAAGAATTTGTTGACTTGAAAAAGAGTGCAGGTATTCTTGACGATTATGCAGTTAGAAAAGATGTGCAAAGTAAAACTGGAAACTTTCAAAAACTCTATGTCGGGGGGGATAATTCAACTAATCCTGTGCAAATATTTGATTGGAATGATACTGGTGCGACTATAGATAGAGGAGTGTCATTTCGAAAAGATGGAGTCGAACAACTATATATCGGAGAAGTGGCGAATATCTATACTGGAATAGTTAATCCGAATGTGAATGGGGGAAAAATACTTTTCGGACTGACTAATGATGCACTTACAGATATAGAGTCTGCGTTTGTTTGTAACACCGCTGTTGCGTATGTCTGTGCAACGAATAATGTGGAAATTCAGATTCCTTTCTCCACAACAGTAGCCACTTTCGCAGCTACTCAATTAATTTTCGCACAATCAGGAGACGATGCGACATTCGACTGGGGAACAGCAGGAGAACTTCGGCTCGCATACTCTAATCTTTCTCTTGAAACCGTCGGCAAGGGAATAGACATCAAGGAAGGAACAAATGCGAGAATGGGAACAGCGACGTTAACGAATGGTTCAGTCACAGTATCGACGACGAAGGTCACGGCGAATAGCAGAATATTTCTCACACCGCAGAATAGAGCAGGTGGTTCTACTGGAGCGGTTTGGGTATTCGGTAGAACAGCAGGAACGAGTTTTGATATTCAAAGTTCTGACGACCTCGATGATAGAGCTATTGCGTGGATTATTTTTGAACCTGCGTAGTAAGTATTTTGGAATTTTAGAAAACGAAACATTTAAATACTACTACTTCTTATACTTATTATGATTAAATGCCACAAGTGTTCATACGCATGGGAAACAAAGTCTGACCTCATCACAGTCAGCTGTCCTTCATGTGGCTCAAAAAATAAAAACAAAAATAAAAAAGTTCAGGTGAAAAACAAATGAATAATAGTCAGGAAACGGCACTTGTTGGTGTAGGAAAAAAGGTATCAGATACGCCTCCTATCGACATATCTGAAAGGCTAGCACGCCCTGACAAAATACTAACAGACACACAATCATGTTCAAGAGGAAAAACAAATGAACGGACGCAATGATATGGTTGAAGCTATGGAAAAGCCATGTGACTGTCCTTACGATGGTGTCAGTGAAAGCCACTGTCCTCTATGTCATACCTCAGGTTCAGAACAAGAACTCGCAGACCATGACTGCAAGGTGCACATATGAATGAACTATATGAGATGGAAGGAAAGATATGGTCTTTCGTGACAGCCTCCTGCATGGAGATTTCCAAAAAAGGACTGTTTTCACTTTATGGGGGATTGCCTGCTAAACTTCAAACAGGAATGTATGTGCATTTCCAATACAGGAAGAAACAAGTTAACGGAAAGACCTACAATAATATTGTCGAGGGTAGCATAGAAATAATAGATAGTCCAAAGGATATATCGGAACAGTATAGTCAGGATGAAGAAGTCGCTCCGAACAATCCCCATTCTGACACTAATATTATGATAGCTCGGCAAGTTGCTCTGAAGTGTGCCGAGGACTTTGTATCAAAACTCTCCAAGTCTGAAACTGTAAGTCCTGATGAATTAGTGACGAATATCTTATGGTATGCTAGAAAATTCGAGGAGCATTTGTTAAAATGAATAAAATATGTAAATGTGGCTATCTTGAAAAAGTCCATCCTATATATATATCTGGTGGAAAAGTTCAAGAAAAAGGAGAAATATTTTTGGATTGGATATGTGAGAAGTTTGACAGTCAGGACAAAGTAATCGCACAACAAGGAACTATTAAGAAAGTTCATGCTCATAGTCAGGAGACAAACACCAAGACACCACATCCCGAAGATGATAATAAAGTCTCGGAGACGTTTGGGAACAAAACTCCTGGCACTTTTTCCTCAATAATTGCAAAACTTGAAGCAAGGATAAAAGAAAGAAGAGAAGACCAGCATACAATTCGAGCTAAAAAAGGATTTTTGTATCAAAATTTAGATTTTAATAATCATCTTAATTCTGCTTCTATTGAAGCATATAAAAAAGCCAAGAAGCTCGTGGAAGAGGCATTAATAAGGCATCACGGAGAATGCGAGAGTTTCAGCACAAGTTGTTATGAAGAATTAAAAAAAGAGTTGGCGTTAGAATGAAAAAATACATAAATGAATATTGTGCAGTTCCAGAACAAGAATTTTTCCACGAGTGTCCAGTTCAGTATGATATTTGTTCGATTTTAATGGCTTTGGTATATGGGTTAGTCATTGGTTTCTTTCTTGGAGCTATACTATGAATTCTTATGTACTCCATGAGCTTTCATGGTCAAGGTCAGGGTCATGGTCAGGGTCAAGGTCAGGGTCAAGGTCAGGGTCAGGGTCATGGTCATGGTCAAGGTCATGGTCAAGGTCAGGGTCAAGGTCAGGGTCATGGTCATGGTCAGGGTCAAGGTCAGGGTCATGGTCATGGTCAGGGTCAAGGTCATGGTCAGGGTCAAGGTCATCATGAATCCAGTAATCATCAATCACAAGGAGGTGTTAGAATGAAAAGCGAATTTTTCAAAGCTAAGAAAACATATCTTATCAGAACAGTAACTATGTATTATGTTGGGCAATTTGTGGAAATGCAAGGCGACCACATCATATTGAGTAAGTGTTCTTGGGTAGCTGATACAGGTCGTTTCACTCAAGCAGTGGCTTCTGGTGTATTCAACGAAGTAGAACCTTATCCAGAGAAATCTTTGGTAGCTATCAATAGACAAGCTATGTTGGATGCAGTTGAAATCAATGTTAACTTACCTCTTCAACAGAAGTAAAAACAATTAATTTTATTTTTTTTATTTAAATCTTAAATCGTTCAAAATCTCTTAATTTGATAAACTTGAACTTCATGTTCATAAGTCTGTCTTTATATTTTTTGAAGGCTTCTTCTTCCGCTTTGAACCCATATTTCAGATATCTATCAGACCCGCACTTTACTTGAAGAACATGAATCTCTGTTTCATTCCAACAAATCAAATCAAAAGGTGATTGCGAACCAGCTGAACGAACAACAGTCCAACCCGCCTTTTCATATATCTTCCGCACAAGTCTTTCTTTCCGAGTTCCTTTGTTACTCATATTTTGATTTTCTTTGAATCTCTTATTTCAATCTCAGTTAAAACAAATTTAAGAACCGCACTCAACTCTCTGCGAGTTAGTTGTTTGATTCGCATTAGGGGTTTACGTTTCACTGTCTTGCCCAACTAACACCTCTAATTCATAGTTTGTAAGCTTATTAGAGCCATCTTGAGAAGCTAAAACCTTGTCCTTGTCCTTGTGTAATAACCTTTGTTTTGTTTGTGCAATTAAGATATATTCTAAAGCTGTTTTGAATGTAACTTCATTCTCACAAGCAACTAAAATAATCAAGTCTTTCATAGCTGTTGAGTTTCTTTTCCAGAATTGTATATCCTCACCATAAACCAATTTAGCTATTGCTTTATCTCTTGTTGTTTTAACTTCAAAACTCACCATCTCAATAATCTATAATCAAACCCCCTATATAAATGTTCCTGTATGTATGTATGTATCTATACTCCAGGAAAGAAAAGATAAGAAGAAAAGAACCAAAAGAAGAACAGAAAAGAAACAACGTATTATACTCTCCACTATATAGACATATATATACATACATCAATATTACACTTATTGAGGTATTTTGATTTGATTTAATGATTTGACTTCTATTTAAACTTATCTTTTCATTAATGATTTGCCTTCGGCAATGGGACTGTTGTGGTTTTCGTTTGTTAATGTTTCAAGTAACCGCCCATGAGTGCGGCTCCTTCATCACAAGGTATAATAACTTAGTTTACTTCGCTTTTGCATCAGCAAAAGCTTATCCTCGAATATATCTTATACCTTGCTACGATACTCGCCGCCTCGGGCGGATAGCCTAAATACCCTATATAAATATATGTAT
>SXGS01371095.1_pt1 | contig 11745 bp, 6 predicted proteins | sample 3174681 | NCBI WGS metagenome assembly SXGS01 (sample SAMN11356861, study PRJNA531348) | freshwater metagenome | isolation source: freshwater sample F1-80 | place: China: Fuxian Lake, Yuxi | collected 2017-12-25 | reverse complement strand
CTCTGACAGAAGTCGAAGGCGAGGACGGCCTGCAGCTCATCTGGTCTCGCTCCACCCGAGACTGACGAAGGATGGGAGGCTCCGCCAGCTGGCGGGGCCTCTTTCATGGTCGAGACGCGGGGACCGCTCCTCGCCCTGAACCGTGTCTTTCGCTGATGTTGCTTTCAGCGCATCAAACCCAATAACCTGACGAACAGGCTACGCAGAAAAATCGACAACCTCTCCGGCCTCGATCGCATTCAGGACATGTTCGAGGGCCGCGTCACCCGACTTGGCCGGATGTCGACTGACCTCCGGTGACAACAGGGGCTCTGTGATCGAGCTGGCATCGACAGTCTTCCAGGTTGTCAATGCAGGACAAGGATATCACAGCCGGTGGTGGCTACCTGGCGACGTAAGTGCATTGACATCGAGTGAAGCAACCTTGAGAGCCAAGGCAGTCGAGGCGGGCATGGCCTCTCAATGGAGGATAAGTTCCTTTCGGCTATCTGTCTGCCAGTCCACACAAGCCGTCCATAAGGGCGTCTTGTGATAGATCCCGTCCTCTGTGGGCCTCCGATAGCGGCGATCTTCATGCATGAGCCCGAGCCAGCACAGGCGACGAAGATAGTCGAATTTGAGGTCTGATCTCACAGCCCATGTCTTCAAGACTATTTCCAGGTCTGACTTCGTTGCCAGATCTGGATACAGATCCCTTAGAAGCTCCAACGGGGAAAAGCCCTGATTGCCCTTTAATTCGACCAGTCTCAGAAGGGATGCCCAGAGGTTCAAAGGGTCGAAATCTTCACCAATCTGTTCCGGTCCTTGAGGGAGGCCAAACAGATATTCCGAAGCGATGCCATCGAATGCGGATGCAGGGTTCTTCAACAAGGCCAGCCCGCGATCGCTTGCAACAAGTGAGGATTTGCTTTTGCGGAGAAACTTCAGGCGCAATGCCAGATCGCGCAGTGTGGACAAGGGCAGGAAGTCGGTTTCATTAAGTTGTTTGTTTTCTTCGAAAAGGCTCTGGGCCATAAATCCCGGCCATTGGAACTCGATGGCTGCCCAATGCACGAATTTGCGGTTGAAGGCTCCCTTGGCAGTCAGACCAATGCCGCCGCTGGTTTCTGCAAATTGCAGCGCCAACACAATGCCTCTGAGCAGAGGCGATGCCGTGGTCACATCCAACGAAGCCTGAAGCCTGATCCTTGGCAGCGTCATGCAACTCAACCTCTTTGAGTGCGAAACGAAATACTCTTTCTTACAAGAGCAAACCGCAGCCAGAATTCAAGAGTAACGTGAGAATAAATTCGATTGATTGAATTTCAACGCGCGCTCCTTGATGGACGACGCTTCAGATGAGTACGATCCGCCCAAAGCGATGAGCCGCCGGCGAAGGGCCGCCCATTATCGTTGCTCATTTAGACTCTTAATCTGAAGCCGCTGAAAAGCAATTGTTCTGCCATTCAATGCTGGGATGGGCTCCCCAACGGTTTGAAGGCGGTTCCTTTTGCTTTGTCATTGCTATCTCTTCAGATGCTCCTTCGACCCCGTGCCTCCGATGGCGGCAGAAGCGAACTATCGGTGCCGACCCCGACGGTGTCTTCCCGCCGATGTAGCAATCCATCTGATATGTGCAGCATGAACGGCCGCAGCCAGGATGGCAGCTCGGCCATGTTCGACCGCAGATCAATCGCGACCGCAAGTCCAGTCCCATCAGCATTTAGGGTCTGAATGATCTGCTGCGTTGCGGCGGTGAGGTCGTGACCTTGATCATGCATCCAATGAAATGCCTGGACCAAAAGCATGGAGGGATGACCTGCCCAGAAGTCAGGCCTGCTCAACGAGAACCGCTTGAAATCCAGTCTGTAGGAAATGCGCGCACTGGCTTTTCGATGGCCGATACTGGCATCGATCGTGACAAGTCGGGGACGGGCCCTTGCGTAGATGATCGTCGAAAATGGTCTGGTATGGGTCAGTCCGAGTGCATGCGCCGCTGTGATCCCATCGACCAAAATCTTCAGTTGATCGCGTCGAGAGATAGCATCGACGAAGGAAAGAATCGGAGGAATCTGCCATCTTCCGGTAATCGGGTCTTTGGTCGGTAGGTCGTAAAGCCCTCGCAACGGCTTACGGATTTTACCTCGCTTCTGGAGACGTTGCAGGGCCTTTTCCACGGCATAAGAGCTGCCGAGATCCAGAAAGTCGGTCCGAGACCAGACGCCAGATGGGGCAGCCTCTTGTATCCGGGTGAGGATGTGCTCCGCCACGCCTGCTGTCTCGTCTTGTCGTGGCTTTCTACTTGCTGGAAGTTCAATCATCCACGCCCTTTCTGCCATGCCGAAACATTGACCAGCATGACCACCATTGCCGCCTCTGGCCTGCTCATATGGATCGCCTCGAGATTTGAAAACCCGGGATCTACGCAGGCGTTATTTCCGCGCGCTTCAACAGGGTTCAAACGCTCCTGCCGATCTCGGTCTAAGTTGTCCCTCTTCAGTTCTAAAGGGAAGGAACTGTCTGAATCCAGGGATTATTTGCGCTCCTATAAGTATTTCCTCGAGAAGATGGGATGAGACGAGCCGATCTTTGGGGCGGTTTTGGTTGGCAATGATGCCCCCCGTTTTCCTTCCGCCGAACCGTCCAGCGTGTGCATGGTCGCAGGCCCAGTGTGATCCGGATCAAGGATCTGGGCTTGTCCCAGGTCATCAGTCTGCGCCAGATCCCGTCACTGGGTGGAGCTTTGATATTCCAGGGCCAAATACTGAGGGCACGGGCAAGGCGGTCGACATAAATGTGGGCCGCAGCGCCTTTCCAATACTCGCCCACCCTCGGGCGGCTTGATCAAGTGGATCATTAATCGAGCTCAACTGATCCCTGCGTTCAATGCAGTTGAGTGGTTCTGGTGCAGATTTCGATCGCACGAAGCTGCTTTTCGATTGCCTCTCGATCACCTTGGTCGAAATCTTCAAAGCCATGCACAGTTGATTGAGACCAGATCAAGCGTCCGTTTTCATGGCGCACGCTGATCGTCGAGATCAAATGTCCGCTGAGCGAGACATCAAAGGAAAGAAAACGATGGCCCTCGGCGGTGGTTTCGACCACCCGTGAAATCTGGAGGTTACGAAGAGCCATGCATCGTTCCTGACGCGGGAGTTCCCCCGTGATTTGAGGGGCTGATCATTATATGCGGGATGATGAATTAAGCCGTCAAGCGACTCCGGTGGATAAACTCTCTCAGCGGTTGCGGCCTCTCAAGGAAGCTGTCCGTCTCTGCGTCTGCGTTGTTTCTTTCTTCATATGGAGATCGGGTTGTCGTCGCCGCACCGAGGCCGAACTGACTGTTGTCCTCGATGAGATGAAAAAGGATGCCATTTGGGCCTGCCCGCAAGTGTTATCGGCATGGCAAGCTACAAATCTGCAGTCTTGTTCCTGCTCAGACGCAAGCTTCGACAAATCTGTTGCTTGTCCCCTGCCCCAGACTGCTGCCCAATGGTGAGCCTCATCTGGTGAAGGTGATGGGAAGTTCGGATTGGAAATGGAGGCTCCGTTGCGATCCGGTTTCACTCGAGAAGGTCGCGATGGGCGTGACCGCCATAAAAGAAAGGAAATGAAGCATGGCTACGATTGGGACATTCACTGTAAGCGAAGCTGGATATACGGGCTCCATCCGCACCCTTGCCCTCAACGTCAAGGCAAGGATCGCCCGGGTCGAGAACTCGAGCGAGAAAGGACCCCACTATCGGGTGTATGCCGGCAGCGTCGAATTGGGGGCTGCCTGGCAGAAGACCTCCGGCGAAGGACGGGACTATCTCTCAGTCAAGCTGGATGATCCAAGCTTCTCAGCGCCAATCTACGCGACGCTTTCCGAGGCGGATGGTGCCGAGGGTTTCCGGCTCATCTGGTCGCGCGCCAACCAGGATTGATGGAGGAGTGCCCCGCCGACCGAGGCGGGGCCCTTTTTGAGGACGGGTACCAAGTCGCTTGAAGCAACGTTTTATCGAGTCTGCCTCCCGTTAAGGAGGCTAGTTGAGGCATCAATCGATAAAAGTTGAATAAATTACTGAAATAAATGGTTTTTCATCCCCGAAATTAACCCCATTTTCAATAATGGCCGCTCGACGCATAACCGGTTATGCCTGAAAGGTTAACAGAGTCTTGCGTTCGCCCCTTTCTCGCGTTTTAACTGCGGGCATCGTGTAAAGGGATGAGTAACCATGTCCACTGAAGATCTGCGCCTGTCTATGATAGACACGTCCGCCGCCACAGAAGATATCGCCTCTGAGGTCGAGCAGCATCTGGGTTTCCTGCGCGAAACTGATCAAGAAATTGAAGTGGCGCAGGCTGAAACGCCTGAAACGGGTCGCACCGACCGTCTCCCGGCTGAACCGCCGGTCGAGACTGGAGGCAATGCCATCCCCGCCGAGCTCCGGCCGAATGAACAGAACGTCGTCTCTTTGCCGACCGGCATTGAGCTTGATAACCTCGAATTCGAGGTTGACGGTGAAAACCTTGTCCTCGTGCTTGCCGATGGCACTGAGATCGTCGTTCTCGGTGGCGCTGCCAGCATTCCGACATTCGTGATTGGTGACATCGAACTTCCCCAGGTCGCGCTCTTTGCGGCACTTGAGGAAAGCGACATCAACGTTGCAGCCGGTCCCGATGGCTCGTTTTCCGCACAGAGCGGTTCGCCCGGCAACAGCCGCAATTTCGTCGACAATCCGATCGGCGGCCTGAATGACGAGTTGGCGCTCGCGGATCTGCTTGGCGATACGAGTTTTGAAGACGAGCAGCTGACAGCGACAACGGAAGGCGCGACTGGCGGACCGACCATTCTTTCGCCGCTTGGCGCTTCCTTGATCTACGACGAAGCCGTTCTGGTTGGTGGGCCTGGCTCAAGAGTCATCACAGGTACTTTGCCCTTCGAACAGGGACCGAACTTCGGGACGATCACTGCGGTTACCTTCACCGGTGTATCGAATGTGGATGAAGGCGACGGTTCGACCGCCCTTGCAGGCTTCACCTCGGGCGGCCGCCCGATTTCGATCGTCACCAACGGGCCCTCGGCAAGCGGTTTGGTTGTCAATTTTGATGCGATCCAAGGCTTTGATTCGCAGGGCAATCTTGTCTTCTCTTTCACCATTGTCGACAGGACTTCTGGTGACTTCCGCTTTGAGCTTTTCGCCAAGCTCGAGCATCCGGATGTCGGCGAAAGCGATCTTGCTGATCTCTTGCGCCTCGGCTTCACCTATACGGTGACCGACCTAGGCGGGCAGACGGTTACTGGATCCTTCAATATCGATATCCAGGACGATGCGCCGACCATCGGTACGTCAACGGTTGGACAGGTCGATGAGGATGATCTCCCAAGTGGTTTTGAAGAGTTTCCAGAGCGCGAGAGCTTCGATGACGAGGGGCCGTCCGAGGAGATTATCATCCGGGATGATGAGCCTGTCGCGGCCTTTCCGACGACCTCGGGTTCTCTGGGGATCAACTGGGGTGCTGACAATGGAAACGCCCAGGTCAATGGCGGCTTGACCGGCCTTGTTGACGACCGTGGCGTTGCCTTTACCGGCGCCACGATCGCCGGACTTGTCGCTCAGAACCTCTCCTCCGATGGGATCGCGCTGCAATATGTCCTGTCTGTCGATGGGACCACGCTTTACGCATACAAGCCCTCTTCCGATGGCGGTAGCGAGCTGGGTCCGCTTCGCCTCGAAGGCGGTCTTCGTCCCCCCTTCTTCGAAAATGTGCCGGGCCAGATTGTGTTCACGGTTGCCCTGTCTGACCTGAATTCCGGCAGCTTCGACTTTACACTTTACGGCAATCTCGACCACCGTGTGGTTGGAACGAGCCCTGAGGCCGAGGAAGATCTTGCGATCAACTTCCAGTTCACCGCGCAAGACAGCGACGGCGACAGGGTGAGCGCGAGCTTCACGGTCAATGTGAACGACGACAGCCCGGTCTTCGACAGGGCTCCAAACAATGCCTCGCTCGATGAGGAAGACATTCCGGGCAAGGATTGGACTGCAGGTGTCGGCAATTCCGGCGATAGCTATGCCGGCACGCCGGATGCCAATGATCTTGTAGGTCCCGGCACAGGCGATGGCTTTTACAACAATTGGGACGGCGGCCGCACGGTCTATGGCAGCCTCAACCTCGACTGGGGCGCCGACGACAACAGGGGCTTCTTCGACGGTCCTGCAGCGCGTTCCCTCGTCCTGACGGCTGTCGGTGCAGGGGCTGCATTCGAGACAGGTGCCGCTGTTCAGATCGTCCAGGACGGCGCCTCGACGTCGACAGCTCTGACCCATAACGGCCAGGCCGTAAAGATGTGGGTGTCCGAGGACGGCGACTATGTGGCAGGCTATGTCGGCGACCTGACTGAAGGCTTCCCGCCGCTTTCGCAGCTCGTTTTCACGATCGACCTGACTGACGGTGGCCGGGGCGGCTCCTATTCCTTCACCCTGTACAAGAACCTCGATCATGCGGTGACAGGCACTGAAGACGATCTACGCATCGACTTCCAGGTGGTCGCCACCGACACGGATGGTGATACGGCCACGGCCAGCTTCTCGATCACGATCAACGACGATGCGCCTGTTATCGTCAATCCGGAATCCAAGAGTGTCGAAGACGAGGCCGTTGCGACCGGCAACAAGGAAGATGAGGGCCTTTCGGGTGTCGCCAATGGCAATCTGGGAATCCAGTGGGGTTCAGATAATGGCAATACCGGCTCGGGCGGTCTTGGCGATCGCTCTGTCAACTTCGTCAGCGAGGTCGTTGAGATTGCTGGCGGTTTGAACGGCGGCTTCACCTCGCTTGGCGAGCCTGTTCGCACTGCGATCCTCGAAGACGGTACATTGGTCGCTTACACAGGTGAAGTCGTCCCCACCGCGGCAACGGGCGACGGAGCTTCAGCAGTTGTGTTCTATGTCCGCCTGTCGGATGCGGAAACGGGCTCCTACACCTTCACACTGGTCAAGCCGCTCGACCATGCCGACGACAAGACGAACAGCGAAAACAGCCTTGACCTGACATTTTCCTTCAAGGCGACTGACAGCGACGGCGATAGCGTCGAAAGCAGCTTCAAGGTGACTGTCGTTGACGACATCCCGGTTGCCAGGGATGTCGTCGTTGCGCGTCAGCTCGACGACGAAGGTCAAACGCTGTTTGAGGGCAATGGCGGCGCCAATCTGGGCTTTGGCTGGTCCGATGCTCCGGGCCGAGCCACATCTGTCTCAGGTGCTGCTGGAACTCTGTTCAAGGCTGGGGCCGATGGCCTGAAGTCTATATCGATTGCCGGTCCGGCCTTCGCTGTTATCTTTATGGATGAAGAAGGTTTCGCGAATTCGGAACCGGTGACCTGGGACGGTGGTCAGCCTGGCGTTGGTGGCTCAACGATCTTCACGGCGATCAGCGACCACTATGAGGGTGGTGCCGCCGTCCTTCAGATCAATCCGGATGGTTCCTACACCTTCACGATGAAGGCGCCGCTGGCTCATCCTGAACACAATCCGCTGCTGTCAGGATATGAGGAGGAACAGACACTTCGCTTCGACTTCACGGTTGTCGACGGTGATGGTGACACGGCTAATGGCTCTCTGTCGATCAAGGTCGACGACGATACGCCGGAGCCCCTGGTGAATATTGTCAAGGCTGCTGTCCTTGATGACGAAGCGCAAACGCTGTTTCCCGGCAATCCTGGCGGTGTGAGCGGTGATGTCGCCAGCGACATCAAGTCGGTCTCAGGTGACCCAGGTGCGCTGTTCAACATGGGTGCTGACGGTCTTGCGGACATCGCGGTGAAGTTGCCTTCTTTTGAGGTGATTGCTGCGTCAACCGACGGTTTCGCCGTATCCGAACTTGTAAGCTGGAGCGCTGGCGAGCGTAGCGCAGGCGGTGTCACTACCTTTATCGCTTCATCCGAGAGTTTTGCGAACGCAGCTGTTCTGATTATCCGTGCTAACGGGTCCTACGAGTTCACACTCAATGCTCCCTTAAAACATAGCGTGTCTGGTACGCGGGAGGAAAATTTTGAGCTGACCTTCGGTTACATCGTCACCGACGGTGACGGTGACAAAGCATTGGGCGCGCTTGTCATCTCCGTGGATGACGATACGCCAGTTGCAAAGGCCTTCGTCAGCGCGACAGAAGTGTTGCAGGACCCTTCCAAGCAGCCTAGCTCAGTCTCCGGCCTGGCTGGTGCACTGTTCAGCGCAGGCGCTGATGGTGTTGGTTCTGTGTCGATCAGCGGTGGAGACTTCGAGATCTTCCACAAGCTGGACGGCGTTTCTGTGAGTGAAGCCGTGACCTGGGGCGCTGGTGTGCCGTCGGCTGGCGGCACCACGACCTTCCTTGCGACCGGATCTGTCTCTGGACAGGATGCGGCCGTTTTGACGATCAATGCGGATGGTTCCTATACGTTCGAGCTGAAGGCTCCGATCGTGCATAAGGGTGCCGATGCCGGTGAGAAGACGATCACGTTCGGCTTTGAAGTCGTCGATGGCGATGGCGACAAGGCTGGTGGCGAGCTCTCGATTGCGGTGAAGGACGGCGTTCCGACTGCGAGCCCGAGCACGACGGTCTGGCTGGACGACGAGGACCTTGCAGGAGGCAATCCTGGCGGTATCGGCGATTATGCAGGCACGCCTGTAAACCCGGTCAATACCGTGAACTTCTCGTTTGGTGCTGACAAGGAGGGAGCGTCGATCTCCTGGCTGGCGAGCAGCTTTGCGCATTCTCCGGCACAGGGCTTCACCTATGAGGTTGAAGACGGTGGGAAGACCCTTCTCGTCAAGCAGTTCGGGACCCTGGTCTTCACCGCTGTCATCGACCAGCAGACCGGCAAATACGCGATCACCCAGAATGGCGTGATCAAGCATCCGCCGGGATCTGACGAGAACGACGTGGTCTTCCAGCTCATGTATGAGGTCAAGGACGGCGACGGCGATACGGCACAGAGCTATCTGTGGGTGAAGGTCGACGACGATACGCCTGTTGTGACATCAACGGTGTTCGATGAATACTTGATTGATGGTCAGGTTTCCGGCTCGCTCTCAGCGCTTGTGGATTTCGGCGCAGATGGCGTTGGAACCTACAAGGTGGAAACAAAGGACCTGGCGTCTACCCTGCTTGGGCTCACCTCGAATGGATCGCCCGTCTCGTTGTCCTTGCAAGGTGACACGCTCTACGGAAAGGCTAATAACAGCCCCGTGTTCAGCTTCAAGCTTGATGCGCAGACCGGCGAATATCAGTTCAAGCAGTTAGGTCCTATCGATCAGCCAATTTCGGTTCCAGCACCTGGGAACGTCATCGAGGTGCCCGCCGAACCTGGCAACGGCTTCCAGTTCGTTGGACGTGATGCCGATGGCAATGCGATCATCAAGATCACCAACTCAAGCAGTTCGTCGGTCTTAAAGCAGATCGACTGGAACGACGATGGAATGGCTGATCTGGACGTAACGGTCGGAGCTGGAAAAACGGCGTATGTGAACATCTTGCAGCCGCCGTCGAACACCGGAAATTCCGGAAATACGAAGATCACTTTGCTCGACGGTTCTGAGAATCCGCCGACCACTGTAATAAATCCTGGCAAGGGACTCTTCGAAGGTGTGGCGACAGGCGTTACGCTTGATCTGTCGTCTGCCGTGACAGTATCGGACGGCGACGGTGATCAGCTGCCGCTCTCGGGTCAACTCAATATTACTGTTTATGGTAACGGCAGTTCACCTGTTGCCTATGCCGCTCTGGCCAAGTCTGCCAAGGTTAGCGAGACGGATCCGATCGTTCTTGATTTGGACAAGAATGGCTTTGACTTCTCTTCAATCGTCGACGGAATCATTTTCGACATCAATGCCGATGGCAAGAGTGACCAGATCGCATGGACCAGCGATGATGGCATCCTCGCCTATGACATCGACGGTAACGGCATGATCGACGATGGCTCGGAAATCTTCACGCCGGATTTCAACGGCGGGAAATTCGCAAGCGGTGTGGCTGCCCTCGCCTCGCTGGACACGAATGGCAATGGCAAGATTGACGCAAATGACGATGCCTTCTCCGAGCTCAAAATCTGGGTCGATGCCAACAACAACGGAACCAGTGACGAGGGTGAGCTCTCGAGCCTCTTCGACAACGGCGTCACCAGCATTTCCCTGACGACGACAGAGCCCGGCGGGTCGGAAGATGGCCAGACGATCTTTGCGAAGGGCGAATTCACCTTCGCCGACGGCTCGACCGGCAACTTCGTCGAAGTCGGCTTCGATACGATCTTCGGTGCGGATGCCGACCCGCTGACCGTCATGGGAGGAAACGGTGACGACATCCTGTATGGCGGAATGGGTCAGGTGGTCATGACCGGCGGCGCCGGCGCGGACACCTTCGTCTTCGATGCAACAGCGCTCCACGAGCTGGATGTGGCTGACGTCATCACCGACTTCAACTCGGGCGAAGGTGATGTGCTCGACGTGACGGCGCTGCTCGACAGCCTGCTCGGTGAACAGGCGACTGTTGAAGCCGCAGCCTCGCATCTGCGGGCAACGGTCGAGGACGGCAATACCACTGTCAGTGTCCAGACGGATGCCAACACCTGGAAGGATGTCGTGGTCCTGCAAAACCACGACACCGCCATCAAGGTCCTGTTCGACGACAAGCATGCGATCGTTGCGCAGCACGACTGAACGACGAGTGCTCAAAACTGGTAATCTTGAGGGGCCTTCGGGCCCCTCTTCATGTGGGCGACAAGTGGCTACACGCTGGCCCATCCCCTTTGTTGTCCGTCGAATTCTATCTAGGTCGGTCGAGCGCATCGGCAGCGCTACGGAATTCTCAACTGGAGATGAAACTGCTTGGCAAAGCTTGAATGGTGAGACGTTTCGCCATTCCCGTCGGGCCTAAAGGGACTGGAGGCGCGGCGGCGCATATCCCCGCGCCCGCTTTTGTCGAAGGATTTCGAGAAATAATGCAACCGCCTTCGTCTCATCATCGAAGCAGTGTTGCTTGACCTGGCCGCGTTTGCCGATGCGTCCCCAGCAGCGGATCAGACAGGGAAACCCAAAGAGATCAGATGAGATCTCCATGGTGTAGTAGCGGGCCATGTTTCGGGTGGGATCATGACGTTCGCAATAGATTTTATAAGATTGTGTGATCATAGTTGGATGATCTAATGTTTGGCGGATCAGGTCCAACGAGTGTTTTGAATCGGATACGGGCAACCGATTCAAGAAATTGATGGAAGCTGGCGAACAAGGGCGCCTTTGGCTTTGGATCGCAGCTGTTCACTGCCGCCCTGAGTTGCGTATGGGGAATTGCGTGCAGAGATCGTATTTCGAAGACGATGAGGCCATCAGACCGGAGGAATTGGTCCTTCTGCATGATGTCCTGGTGACGCTTTGTGCAAAGGCCGGCATCGATACGGCAAGTCCGGAAGCATCTTCACTGGCGTCGACATTGGTCGGGCTGTTCAAGTCAGGCTTTCGATCGCAGCAGGAATTGATATTCATGGCCAGCGACTGAGCTGGACATCGTTCCTGCCTTCTCTCACGCTTCCATCATGGTCTTCATATCCGGTCTTCGGAACCAGATTGCGCGGCCGCATCTCAGCGGCGGATTGCCAGCTGTGAAGATGATCTGTTCGTCGGCGCGCATCAATAACACCTCGTGAGGCAGGATCAGGGGACGAGGAGCCAGTTGCTTGGATCGCGTCCGTGACATGCCCCTGGTCTGGCTGCTTCTGGTCAGCTGGTCGATCTCGACGGTGGTCAT
>SXGS01193896.1_pt1 | contig 11745 bp, 9 predicted proteins | sample 3174681 | NCBI WGS metagenome assembly SXGS01 (sample SAMN11356861, study PRJNA531348) | freshwater metagenome | isolation source: freshwater sample F1-80 | place: China: Fuxian Lake, Yuxi | collected 2017-12-25 | reverse complement strand
CGAACGTGATCCTGCTCCCCGGCGGCACCTCCCCGCCGGCCGGCGCCACCGGCATTTCCGGGCAGAGCGACTACCGGACGGTGCTCGGCGGCTCCGTGGACTATCGGGCCCTGCAGCTCGACCGGTTCGCCGGCGGCATGTCCTACGCGATCTACCAGAGCTTCCATTCCAAGCTCAGCGGGTTCGACGTGGAGGACCATGCGCCCAGCGCCTACGTGCAATATCAGGACGGGCCCGTCAGCCTCAACCTGCAATACATCTACAACTACACGCTGGTGGGACGGTCCCCCTACCTGAACGCGAACACCGCCCTGTCCACGCTGGCGGTCGCGGAATCCGAGACCACGACGACCCTGTTGCAGTTCCGGTACATGGACAAGGTCTTCCGCGACGGGCGGTTCCTCCTGAACTCCTCCCGCAACGGCAAAAACTGGCTGGTGGGGCTGACCCAATATGTCGCCCTGGGGGAGAAGGGCCGTGCCTGGCTGGGCTATATCTTCGATACGGATGTGACGGGCGGGGGATCGCCCAAAGCCGCGGGCCCGCCCAACCAGCTGGACAATGCCGATTGGGCCTATCAGGGCCACCACGTCACGACGGGGGTGGAGCTGCCGCCCGTCTACACCGTGGCGGTGTCCCTGGCCTTCGACTGGATTCACCAACAGTACCTGAACCCGAATTCCTATGCGCCGGACGCCACGACGAGGCGGCGTGATAACATCTATAGCTTCACGGGGGCGGCCAGCCGGGACCTGAGCGACACCCTGTCGCTGGTCTTCCAGTACACGTACAGCCGGGACGACACGAACGTGGACGTGTTCAGCTACACCAGGAGCATCTACTCGCTGACGCTCAACGCGTCGTTTTAACAGGATGTTGAAAAATGCCTCCAGCGTCGTTCTCGCATCGCTCGCTCCCTCGACGTACGGCAAAAAGTACGCCTCGGGAACTCACTTGCTGCGGCCTTGCTGGAGACCTTTTTGAACATCCTGATGTGAGTTCCATTCGGCCGCAACACCGTTCACATGCACACTTGAGGTCGCCCATGACAAGGACAGGTGGACATCCCGGAGTCGGCATGATCGGATTGGCCGGTTTGAGCCTGGCCGCGTTCGCGTTGCTGGCTCCCTGCGCCCGGGCCGAGGAACCGCCCCCAAGCACGGGCAAAGGGATCGGGGCCATCACGTCCGTACAGGGCAAGGTCATGATGGACCATCCGGACCCGGCCGCGCCGTTTCCGGCCTCGACGAAGGAGGGCCTGCAACAGAACGATGTGCTCCAAACCCACGAGCAAGGCCACACCAAGGTCCTGCTCGACGGCGGCAACCTCCTCACGCTGGGCGAGAACAGCCGGGTCGAGCTGCTCGATCACCGGCACGATCCGGCCCGGTCCCAATCGGTCACGACGGTGCGGCTGACGCAAGGCAGCCTGCGCGCGATGGTCGGGAGCGCGCATACGACCGCCGGCGCGACGTTCGAGGTGCAGACGCCGACCTCCCGCGTCGTGGCGCATGGCGGCACGCTGGTGGTCTGGGCGGACGGCGGGCTGAGCGGCGCGGCGAACATCGGGACGACCGGCACGGTCGAGTTCACGGCCGGCGGCCGGACGGCCCGTCTGGGGCCGGGAGCCTTCACGCACGCGGCGAAGGGCGCGCCGCCCGCCTCGGTGGCGTTGCTGGCCGCCGGCGCCCACCCGCGGATGCAGGACGCGATCGGGGCCACCAAGTTCAAGGAGAGTCTGAAACACGAAGCGCCCAAGGATGCGCTGCGCGACATCGGCGCGCCCCGGGCCCTGGGGCTCGGCCTGGGAGGCGCACAGGCGGGGCAGGGGCAAGACCTGACGGCGTCGAAGGACGGGAGCGCCGGCGTGGATGAAGCGCAAGGAGGCGGGCAGAGTCCCAGCAACAAAACCCAGGGCCAGCTCCACCATCAACCGGTGACGCACGCCCGTCCCCAGACCCCGCCGAGCGTCCACTCAGGGGCAAGCAATCGGCTGCTGCAGCCGCAGGAAGGCGGACACATTCGGGGAGAAGGCCGGGTCAGGCAGTAACGCCGGTCTCGTCAGGCCGGCAGCACCCGTTATTCCAGCGAATCCTGCACGCAGCGGAAACCCAGCACGTTGAGCCGGTAGGTGGGGATGACCCCGTGACGGTGCGCCGCGCGGAGCGTCCAGGCGTCCACAAGCCAGGACCCGCCGCGGACGACCTTGGTTCTCTTGTCATGGTCCGAACTCGTCCACTCGGTCACGCTGCCGGCCAGATCGTAGATCCCGTAAGGGCTCTTGCCGGCTTCATGGGCGCCGACGGGCGAGAGGCCGCTGTAGCCGTGCCAGTGCTGTTTCCCATCCCAATCGTAGCTGGCCAAGTCGCGCGTCGGCTCGTGATTGCCCCACGGGTAGATCCGCCCGTCCGTTCCCCGCGCCGCCTTCTCCCATTCCTCTTCCGTCGGCAGACGTTTGCCGTAGTAACGGCAATAGGCCTCCGCATCCTGCCAGTCCACGCCGATGATCGGTCGATCCCCGTCGGCCGGCTGGAGGAGCTCGTTGACCTTGTACCGTTCTTTCCGCGCGGTCGCTTTCTGAAAGGCGAGATAGCGCTTGGTCGTCACTTCGTACTTGTCCATATAGAACGAGGGCAGCGTCAGACGGCGCCGGTTGTCCCCTTCTCCGTAGATGAACTCGCCCCCCGGCACCAGCGCCATCGGGGCGCCGTCCTTGCCGAGAATCACGACAAGCGGCTCGGCCCAGAGCGGCCGGCTGCCGACCAGGAGGCCCAGCCAGCCCAGGATCAGACTCGCCACGATCAGACGACGCATGGGTGACGATTTCAGTTGAGGGGTTCGAAGACGACGGTCGGGCTTCATGCTAAGCGGCGCAGATTCCGAATGCAAGCGCTTCGCTCCAAATCCGGGAGGGATCACCGCAGCGGCTAATCAATCGGCTCCGACGGAGACGCAGGATGGTAGCGCGCCCGAAAGCAATACTCGCAGCGGTCGCAGATGAAGGGGTACAGGCCGAAGAGGACGCTCAGCAGTTTGTCCCAGCCATGGCGATGCCGCCGGGAGAGGTCGGGGCTGTTGCAGTTGGGACAGTGCAGCACGCCGCAATATTAGCATGATCCGCCCGCCGTTAAAACCAGGATTTCCCGGGCGGCCGGGAACGCGCAGGCTCAGGCAGCCTGACGCGTTTCGCCGACCGTCTCGGTCCCGGCTTCATGCTGGCCGATCCGGTTCGTTTGCGCCGTCCGGCGCTTCTCCGCCCCGATTTCCGTTCCCATGGTCGTCGCCAGCGCCCAGACCAGCAGACTCATACTCACGATTCCGATGATGAACACGCCCATGTTGCACCTCCTTGCTTTCAACCTTATGCCCAACGGCCCGCACGGCGACTGAAGGAACAGGCGAAGGAACGGATCTCCCCCGCCTTCATGCCATGAGCCGGTCATCCTTCCCATGATTCCCCCCGACCGTCGCGGGCCGTGCGTTTGGGCGGCCTACGCCGCCTGTTGCAGCCTCATTGCCCTTGCCGCCACTGTCTCGAAATCGGTCGCGGCGGGGCGTTGCTCCTGCTGTCCGATCGATGCAATGATCAATCCGAGCATGCCCACCAACGTCAACGCGGTCATGATAATTCCCCAAGCCATAATCCTCACCCCCCTTCACGTCATCTCATCAAGAAGGTTGCTGCGATATTCGTTCCGGCGCACCACACCGAATGCCCCGACACATCCGCCCCACGCCGCAATGACACGCATCCCCTGGGAGGCCACTCCCGTTGGACGGGTAACATTTGTGAGAGGCGATGAATCCTCGGCGGGCCTGGTCGGCTCTCCGCCGGATGAAATTGCGTCTCGGGAAGCCGCTAGAAACTCACGCGCGCGGAGAGGGAGTCAGAAGCGCGAACGACGAGGCCTTCACTGCGGTGCGCACCCACTGCCTACCGTGGTCATCATACAGGACGAAATAGGACTTGTACAGGCACGTAGGGATATTTATTTATGACCGGGCGGCGCCCGATTTCAGCCGGTTCCCCCGGCAGGCCGGGGCCGAGACGATCAGCGCCCGAGATTCATCGGGTAGGGAACCGATGTTCCCTCCGCGACCCCGGCGCCGACCCGTCGTTCACCGTGTGGACCGGATGGCGGCGGCTCCGCATAGCGCCGGTAGGCGGCGGCTTGCGTGATCGCCTCGTTGCCCGGCTCCAGGTCGGCGGCCTGTTTGAAATGGATGCGGGCCTGGGCATGGGCGCCCAGTCGGTCCAGGGCCAGGGCCAGGTTGTACTGGGACGCGGCCGACCGTGGATCGGCCCGGATCGCCGCCGCGAAGTGTTCCCTGGCGGCATCCCATCGGCCCGCGTTGAACTGCGCGATCCCCGCCTCGTTGTGCGCGGCGGTTATCGGATCGGCGCCGGAGATCGTGGCGAGCGGCGGACTTGCCGCGCAGGCGGCCAGCACCAGCAGGCTCACGAGACCGACGACACCGCGTCGAGGGCCGGTCATTCCTCTTTGGCCCCGATGAATTTCGGCGACTTTACTTCCTGATACCCTTCGTACCAGCCGGTCCACTTGGCGTACCACCGGTCGGCCCACTGGCTGACGTCGGCCTGCTGCTCGCCGTACCGCTTCTGCAGGACGGTCTTGAACGCGCCCTGGTCGCCGGCAATCTGCAGCAGATCTTCATCGGTGATCGCCACCCACTGCGTCTGCAGCCGGCCCTTGAGTTGCATCCAGCTGCTTTTGAACTGTTCCTGGTTCATGCTCGTTCCTTTCGTCGGGTCGGACAACCGGCTCCGGCGCGGGAAGCCCCGTCGGTCGTGTCGCGGTCGTTTATGGCTTCGCCTGGTAGGGCCGGCCCCCCAGCGGGGGCTTTTCTTCCACAAAGGAGGCCCAGATGGCGGCCCCCCAGGTCAACAACATCAATGCGAGCAAGGCTGAGACTGGATACATGGCGCGCACCTCCCTTTCCGCATCGTGCACGGGCACGGCAACGAATGGCCGGGGACGGCGGCGTATCAGCGGCAAGACTGGGGAATCAGACGCGCGGGAAAGAGTCGGGAGCGCGAGGGATAGGACAGTCGGCGTGGCTCAATACGTCATAGCTTCACGCTACAGGGCGCCGACCCTGCTGTCAACGCACATTCCGCACCTCGGTCGTAAGGCCGTGATTCCATGCAGGTAAATTTTCGCGTGCGGACGGGCGATGCAAGGTGTCTCTCGCGCCGATTGACGGTTTGGGTCGCGCTGGAACGGCTACGCGCCGCCGTCTTTGATCGCGGCCAGGTGTTTCGCCGCATCCCTCGCCGCGGCGCGCGCCTTCGTGGCCGGATTCAGACTGGCTCCCGGATCGACCTTGTCGCCCATCTCCGCGACCCGTTTGCAATACCTGATCGCCTCTTGCAGATGGGGGGCGGCCGCCTTGGCGTGGGGATCCGACGGTGAAAGCGCTTTCAGAATCGCTTCCGCATGCTTGTTCACTTCTCCGCAATGGTGGACGATGGCCTTGGCATCCCCCATCCCCCCGTGCGCGACCATGTCCTCCGAATCCCGGAGCATGGCCGTGACATGGTCCTGGAGGCCATTTTCCGAGCCCGCGATCGCGACCGGAACCCATGCGACGGCGGCCAGCGCCGCGACGACGGCCAGTTGCATCCGTTTCATCAATACGCCCGGCCTTTTCTGACCGGCGGCCGATCCGCCGGTGTCAGGCTCCGGTACAATTCGTGGAACTGGTCCGTGGTGAGCGTGGGGTCCTGCAGCTTGGTCAGGCTGACCTTGTCGATGGGATATTCCACCGTGTCGTCGAAGTTCGACGAGGCGATGGTGATGAAGCGCGGCGGGAAGAGCCGCTCCGGCAGGAGAATCGCGACGTCGTGATTATATTTCAACGCCAGCCTGATGGCCTCCCTGGCTCGCTCCGCCGGGACCTGCGCGCCGAGCCCGATGTTCTGGGGCGGCTGTCCCTGGCGCGCAAACTGGACGTGCACATTGGCCAATCCGGCCTGGAAAAACTCCTGCTTGATCGACGCGACCTGATCTTTGTAGGCGCCGGCCAACACCACTTCGATCCGGCTGACCGGCGGGGCGATGGACGCGTCCGCCAGGACCCACACTACGCTGAGCACACACAGGGTGGCCGCAGCTATCGTCGTGCTTCGTGACATGTCGGAATCATCACCTTACTTATCGTGAAATGTGAACCGGTGCGTCGCCGTGCCCTTGGCCGGCACGACGATCTCCTGCTGCTGTTCGCCCAGCGCCGGATGCCAGGCCGTGACGCGATAGGTGCCGGGCGGCACATCGCCGATGGCAAAGGTTCCGTCCCGTCCGGTGACGGCATAGTAGGGATTGTCCACCGCCAGCCCGTGGGCCTGCATGAACGGATGCATCCCGCACTGCATGGTCATCTCCCGCCGCGCCCCCGTCAGCTTGATCTGGTCGGTCGTCCCCGTGCGCGTCAGCGAGGGCCGGTGAAAGATGATGAACACGTGTTCCTCGTCCCGCTCATAGACCTGCAGGTCGTGCGCGACCGGGTCCAGATTCGTGACGGTGAGCGGATGCCGGTCCCGCACCACCGAGACGAACGGGATGAACTGGCAGACGTTGGCCTCGAGTGTGGTTTCCTGCAGCGTGAAGGGTTTGCCCCGCCGCACCCCCTCGACCCTCACCACGACGTCCTGCAACCCCCCTTCCGCGTTGACCGCCACTTCGCGCAGCAGACGATAACCGGAACCGTCGGACAGGGCTCCGCAGTAGGCCCGATCCGGCGATCGGCGCAGCGCGAATCGTTGCAGCGGCGGTTCGGGGTCGGCAAAGGTGACCGAGCCTGTGATCGTCCCTCCGTCCGCCACCGCCGCCTCTTCATAGGCGCGCGCAGGTCCCGCGCCGAGCCCCATGAGCAAGCTGAGCGTCAGACACAGACGCCAATGCGCACTGAACATGTGCCTCCCCTTTTTCCGATCGCCGGCCGAACGATGACGGGGGAGCGCTGCCGCTCCCCCGTCGTCCGGGATCCTCGCACCGGCCTTCGGATGCTTTACCCGTTCATCTCATCCTGCGGCGGCTCCGCTCAACGTCCCGAGGAGGACGTGAGCGAGAGCACCGGCGCCCCATCTTTGTCCGCCGTCTTGGTGGCCGGCGCCTGAGGCGTCAGCGGAAGAATCCGCTGGTCACCGGCCGGCAGGACTTTGAACAGGCCCCACTGGCCCGCGCTCATGAAGGCGGGCCGCTGGTTCTTCCACAGATAATCCCCGACCAGCCTGTTCGGTCCTCCGGCGCCGCCGGTGAGATAGGCGTTGATGACCTCGGACCCGCCGAACTCCATGGTGCTGACCTGGTCGGCGCCCTGCATATAGGGCTCATGGGGCCACTCGTGGCCGTCCACGGTGAACAGCTGTACTTGCTCGCTGAAGACCCCGAGCACGTGGATCGCCACCGGGTCCCCCACGTGCGCCTGGAGCAACGGCGTCACCGGGGCCTCCCCGGCCTTGGTGCAACTGTACACCTCCGACACGTCGCAGCCCTTCTCGATCCGGTAGGCGGTCGGCTCGGACCGGTAGTTCACCGCCGTGATGCCCGCCGCCTGCTGGATGTAGGGCATGAAGCTCACCCCGATGATGTTGTCCTCGTCCTGGAACATGAGGGAGAAGGACCGGTAGTTCTGCCGGTTCTCGTTCCCCGGCAGCGACCGGTCCACGATCACGTCGGCCCGCCAGCTGCTCTTCATCGTCAGATCCTCGCCGGTGACCGGGTCCCGATAGGTGGATCCCTTCGGCCCGACGATGATGGACCCGAACAGGCCGTTCCGCGGATTCTCCACGACGTTGCCCCAATCCTGGACCATCGCGGCGAGTTCGCCGTACTGCGGATGCGCATAGTAGGTGTACGTCTTGCTCTCTCCCGGGCCGACGGTCTGGTCCCCCGGATTGTTCCCGACGTTGGCCCCGAAGGAGTCCTTCGGATCGAAGGCCATCATGTCGACGTGGAACCCGGCCCGGTCCTTGGCCATTTCGTTCTTGAGGTGGACTTTGACGCAATCCCCGACGTTGACGTGGAGCGTGAGCGGGCTGGGCTTGAGTTCGCCCGCCTTGACGCGGCCGCGATCGCCGTCCAGGACGTACATCTTGCCCTGCTCGTTTCCGAACACCATCTTGCGTTCCAGGTCCACTTCCATGGTGCCTGGCGCGCCCTCGTTGTACCGGAGATGCTGGTCGATGGCCGACACGTTGAAGGCCTTGACCGGCGCGTCCGCCGGACAGACCGACGGGGCCGACTTTTCGATCTGCTCCCGGCTCGGCAGGGGTTTCAGGTCCTTCTGCAATTCATCGAAGACCCGGAACAGCCCCCAACTCCCCTCGGCGAAGTGCGAGGCCCGGCCGCTGTAGTACAGATAGTCGCCGGCCATCTTCTGCGGTCCGCCCGCGGCGGGAATGGCCGGGTCATACCGCTCGCCGATCGCCAGGTGGATCGTGCTGCGCGGCATGGCCGTCACCCCATAGCGTTCCATCGGGAACCAGTGGCCGGTGACGTGCCACGTATGCACTTCGTTCGCGGAACCGACCAGGGCCCGGACCAGGATCGGGTCGCCCAGGTAGGCCCGCAACAGCGGCGTCCCCGGGTCCCCGTGAATCCGCGACGCGAACAGCTTGGACGGATCCGGGTCGTTCGCCAGCCGCACGCTCAACGGTTCCACCCGCATGCTGTAACCGCTGCCGGTGGTCGCCTCGCCGCCGTTCAAGAACCGCATCGCGGATGCGTTGATACGGTCCGGGAACTTGTGCGAGGGCGGCCCGTCCACCGTCGCCGCGCCCATCTTGGCTTGCGGATTGTCCGCGGTGATCAGCTCCGCCGAGCGGGCGTTGCTGTCCATGATGTGCATCATCACCTCGCGGAAACTGCCCCGGATGTGCGCCGAGACCGGCTCCAGCGTGTGGATGTCGGCGACGGGACCGCTTCGGATCTCCTTGCCCGTCACCGGATCGTGATACGTGGACCGGGGCGGCTCCGTAATGAAGGCCGAGAAGAGCCCGTGCCCCCAGGTATCCGTTCCGAAGACGTGGTCGTGCCAGAACACGGTCCCGAAGTCCGCGTCCACATACCAGCGCTCGCGGATGAATTCCACGCTGGCGATGTCGCCCTTCTTATGGCCGTGCTTCAAGGGCGCATCGAAGTGGACCGTGTTGCCCTCGATCTTCTTGATCCGCGCCACCTCGAAGAATTTCTGATCGTCCATCCCCACGCCGAGTTCCGTATTCACGTGGAACTTGGCCGTGCTCGCCAGCGTGAGGCTGCGGGCGCCCGCTTTCACGTCGGCCGTCAAGGTCGTGTTGGCCGGCAGCGGCATGCCCTTCTCCGGCTCCGGGTCCTTCAGCATCGTGAAGGCGCGCAGGGACATGTCGTAGGAGAACCCGATGGTGGGCCCGTCCGACGCGCTGGTATCGAACTGGAAGAAGTGCGGATGCAGGTTGATTTTGTTGGCCCACCCGGTCCGCTCGTCGTCCGGAATCTCGTTCTTGAAGATCACGTCCACGCAGTCGTACACGTTCCCGCGGATCACCAGCGGCACCTGCTTGTCCGGATTGTTCCGGACCTCCTGTTCCTCCTCATGCAGGACGAAGATCATGCCGTTCGGGTCCACGATGGCCGGCGCCTTTGGCGTGGCCTTCTTCAAGGTAATCGGCAGCGTGATGGAATGCACGGTGAAGAACTTCCGCGGCGAGTTGTCCGGACAGAGGCTCCAGGGCCCCTGCTCGCCAGGCTTGGGCTGCTCGGTGCTCTTCGTGCCGTCTTCGCGCACGTGGAACGGCTCCAGCCAGGGCGCGCCCCCGTGGTTCGGCGCGAACGGCGGCCGCTTCCCCAGATGCGGACGCAGCCAGGGGAAGGCCAGCTTGCCGGTCTGCGGGTCGAACGTGATCGGCGGCCGCTTGAGCGGCGTGGGCGACGCGTAGTCCGCCCACTTGTGCGGGGTCTCCGGTTCGTTGAGCGCCAGGGTGTTCTCCCACTTCCAGTTCACCACGGTCGCGTCATGGGCCTGCGCCTGCTTGGTCTGATCCTCCGTCTTGCCGGGGAGCCCTTGCGGCGGCAGCATGTATTCCACCCAGTCCTTGACCGACACCTTGACCGGGTTGGCCTTCCAATCGGTCTTGTCCTTCGTGATCTCGTACTTCTTGCCGCCATACCAGTCCACGGTCGTTCCGACCAACTTGTCCGACGACACGGCCGGCTTGATCTTGCCCTTGCGATCCGGCAACTCGACCAACGGTTTCATCACGTCCGTCTGGGAGCCGGGCGTCTGGAGCGTATTGTAGACGCGCCAGAAGCCCCACATGCCGGTGACGTAATGCTGCGGAATGTGGCAGTGGAAGACGAACTCGCCGGCCAGCGCCTGCAAGCCGCCGGACCCGCCTTCGATCACCTCATCGTAAATCTCCGACGGGCCGATGGACTGGACGTCCAGCCGGTCCGAGGGATCGCTGATCGCCGGGAACTTCACCGGACCGTTCTTGGACAGCGTGGGATCGAGTCTGCTGGTCCCCGGCTGTCTGGCCCATCGGATCGACCCGCCGTGCAGATGGTGCGAGTGCACGATCTCGGATCCGCCGATCATGCGGAACTTGGCCGGATCGCCCAGATAGGACCGGGGAATCGTCGTGGCCGGATCGCCGAAGGTATAGGACCCGTAGCCCTGGGACTCATCCCCGAACCCGATGAGATGCGCCTGGACTTCCAGTCTCGTCCCGTGCGGTTCGCTGCGATAGTTGAGCAGGCGCGCCGCCGGCCGGTAGGTGTCCGTATGTGAGTCGCGTTGGGGCAGCATGTCGCCCTTGCGGTTGAGCAGCCGGAAGGTTTCGTCGCCGGCTTCGTGATAGAAAATCACGAACTCGCGGAAATCCGAGGCGTCGGCCAGGTCGATCATGGCCTCCCAGCCGCTCGCCATCTCCTCCCCGGTGAAGGGGCTCAGGTGGCGGGAGCCGCGCGGCTCCACGACGACCGACCCCAGCATGCCGAGCGAGTACTGGTCGCGCGTCGCATGGCTGTGGAATGCCCGGCCGCCTTCCTGGAGGTCCGGACGGATGTACCACTCGAACTCGACCGCCTCCCCCGGCTTGACCAGCGCCTCGGGGTTGTTGGCCGTCGCCGGCTTGCCGGTGGCGCGCACCAGCATCTGCGAGCCGTTGACGATCATGTTGGTCGGCTCGCCGTCGATCTTGTTCCGCAGCGTGACGCGCAGGCAGTCGCCCTGGTTGGCCCGAATCACCAGCGGTTGAATTATGTCACCCTGGAGGCCGTTCGAGACCGCTCCGCCCGAAAAAGTCGCATCCTCGCTTTCGCGCGCAGCCTTGTTCTTCGCCTCCTCGGCCCGGACCCCGTCGACGTTCTCGGTCAACGCATACATGTAGCCGGGGAAGAAGTCGCCGAACCGGTTCAGCGTGATCTCGACGTTGATCGCCGTGACGTCGAAGGCCCGGACCGGCGCCACGGCCGGGCATCGGCCCCCTTGCGTCACCTGGACTTTGTCCGGGTCTTCGGCCACGAGCAGCACCCCTTGCTGCATCGCATGCGCGCTCGCCCCTTGGAACGGGCCCTTGCTCTGGATCTGCCTCTCGATCTGATCGATGGCCCGCGACATCTTTTCCTGCAGCATCGGCCCGGCCGGCTGATGCACGACGGTGGCCTGCGCCTCTCCCGCCTGGTCCGCGACCCCGTGCGCAAGGTGCGACATTTCCGCAAACGACGGCGCGCCGGCCAGCAT